>ENA-UOIW01000014-UOIW01000014.1-human-gut-metagenome-genome-assembly--contig:-P58-NODE-14-length-177923-cov-50.514083_pt1 | contig 177923 bp, 142 predicted proteins | sample MGYA00242334_ERZ723881 | MGnify/ENA metagenome assembly ERZ723881 | reverse complement strand
CCATGTTACTCTTGACACAAGCCCGCTCCCCTACGAAAAGCGAGTGGGATAGTGCAAATGCAAAACCATATAAGCACACAGACGATTGCAGTACGAAAAGCGAGGGTGATAGTGCGGAAAAACTAATTGATGGTGCGGATGGAGAACAATCCCTCCGTCTTGACGGCAGAAAAATTTGCAATATAAAAAGGGTGGGCATATCGCAAGCAGAAAGCAACAAAGCAACAGTTTGTGCCTTGCCGTCAATCCACCTCCCTTTGACAAGGGAGGCAAGAATGTGGTGCTGAGCGAGGGGTAGTGCGGAGTGGCGGTCACAGTGGGGTGATGTGGGTGCTGTTAAAGAATTATGGCTTTACTACCGGACACCATTTTGACGAGTGCTGAGAAATGAATATAAAGAATCCGCTGTTTACTCTAATGGCGGATTTTTGTGTTGGGGAGTGTGGAGGAAGATAGTGCGGAAAATCTAATTGATGGTGCGGATGGAGAGCAATCCCTTAGTCTTGCGACAGATAGGGTTAAGCGAATATTAACGTTGATGAAAGCGCAAAATGTTGCAATTTATAATAAGAAGTAGCCTTGTCGCAATCCAGCTCCCTTTGACAAGGGAGCCAAGAATATAGTGCATGGCAAGGGATAGTGCGGAAAAGGCGGTCACGGTGGGGTGCTGTGGGCGTGATAAGGCGGCGGATTTAATGTAATTTTACAATACCGTTTGCAATAAAGCCGCCGATGAACTGCTCATCGGCGGCTTTCGTATACGATTTTTATGCGAACACGGTGAAATTTTCGTTTTCGGCAACGGGCTTTCCGTCGGGGGTATCGCTGTACTCTATGCGGTAATCTATACCGTGCTCTCTCAGCATATCAAAAAGCGGAGCGTACATATCGAGAATACGTCCTGCGTTTTTTGCATTCAGCCATATACGGCTGTTTTCTTTGCATTCGGGCGGTGTCGGCAGTGAATCAAGCACGGGCATCATACGCTTTAATATCTTCTGCTCACGGTTTGTGAGAATGCGTCTGTGAAATATCATCTTCATAAAGGCGACTATATCGTACTCACGTTCTTTATGCGGCACAAACACACGGATATATCTTGCGTAAGGCTCGCCGTTCACACGGTGGTCATACAGCATATCCGGACGTTTTCTGCGGGTAACCTCAAGGGCAGTTTCTTCCTGCCATTTTGCAACGGCATCGTGTGCGCCTGTCAGCAGAACAGCGGGAACGGCTCTGTCGTGCCATATCTCCGGACGGGTATACTGCGGATGCTCAAGCAAGCCGTTATAATGGCTCTCTATGCTGTAGGCATCGCTGTTGGGAAGCACTCCGTCCTGAAGTCTTGCTATCGCATCGGTCAGTATAAGCGCAGGAAGCTCGCCGCCGGTCAGAACGTAATCTCCTACCGAAATCTCCTCCGCATTCAGCTCATCAAGCACTCTCTGGTCAACGCCTTCATAATGCCCGCAAAGTATTATAAGGCTGTCCTCTGCGGCAAGCTCTTTTACAATATCCTGCGTCAGCACTCTGCCCTGCGGCGACATATATATCACACGGGGAGAAGTATCCGACTCCTGCTTTATTGCGGTTATGCAGTCATATATAGGCTGTGCCTGCATAACCATACCCGTGCCGCCGCCGTATGCCTTGTCATCGACACGGTTGTGCTTATTTCCGGCATAGTCACGGATATTGTGACAATGTATATCTATATGACCTGCTTTTCTTCCTCTGCCGACTATGCTTTCCGACAGGTACGATTCGCACATATCGGGAAAGAGGGTAGCTATATCAATCCTTATCATAGGTTCTCCGTTTATTCTTCGTCAAACAAGCCGTCAAGCGGTCTTATAACAAGATAGCCGTCATCTATGTTCTTTTCGAGCAGAACCTCAGGGATTGCAGGGAACATAAGCTCCTTGCCGTCGGGGGTCTTAAGCTCGTATACGTCCGCCGCACCGTGCTGGTATATGTCTGTGACCTTGCCGTAAACCTTGCCCGTATCTGCGTCACGGACTTCAAGGCCGATAAGATCCTGAATGAAGTTTACGCCCTCGGGCAGTTCTACATCGTCACGATCCATATACAGCATTTTGCCGACTATCGTCTTAGCCTCGTCAACATTATCTATGCCGCCGAGCTTAAGCACGGCGAGAGTTTTATGCGGACGTGCCTTTTCGACCTCAAGCTCCTGCTTGTCCTTTCCCAAAAACAGCCTGTCAAAGCTGCATATAACATCGGCGCTGTCGCAGTAATACTGTACTCTGACTTCGCCGCCAAGTCCTTGCGTCGCTACTATCTTACCTATCTCAAGAAACTGTTTTCTCATACTGTCCTCTCTCAGTCCTCTCTCTGTCCTCACTTGCTCATTATTTCAAGAATGTCTGCGGGCTTACGGGCGATATACTTTGCGCCGTTGTCACGAAGCTCCTTTTCGGTGCGAAAGCCCCACAAAACTCCGCAGGATGTGAACCCTGCATTTAGGGCAGTTTGCATATCGACTCCGCTGTCGCCTATGTACAGCACCTCGCAGGGCTGTACGCCCAGCTTTTCCGCTACGTCAAGTGCACCGTCGGGGCAGGGCTTTGCCTTTATCCTGTCGTCAAGTCCTCTTATATAATCGAACACGCCGCCGCCTAAAAAATGCGGAACGACCTGCTGTGCTATATCGTGCGCCTTGTTGGTTATGACACCGAGCTTCATACCCTTTTCACGGGCGGAACGTAAAAGCTCGGGTATGCCGTCATAGGCGGCGGTCTTATCCTCGCTGTGAGCGGAATAATACTCCATAAACATAGCGAGCGCCTGCTCCTTATACTCCTGCCTGTCAGGCGGCAGGCAACGCTCTATCAGCTTAGGTATGCCGTTTCCGACAAAATATTTGTATTCTTCTATCGTGTGGGTAGGAAATCCTAATTTGCATAAAATGTGATTTGCGCTGTCACCCAAATCGTCAATCGTATTCAAAAGCGTACCGTCAAGGTCGAAAATAAGTGCTTTACAGCTCATAGAAATACCTCTTTTCTTGCTACTGTCTATAAATATTATATAGCTTTACCCTGTTTGTGTCAACCGAGCCAACAAATTAAATTGTGTGGATTTGCACAATAAGTTATTGATTAAATGCCGTTATTATGCTAAAATCGGTACATACGGCAAGATGTGTCGTAAACAGGCTTTGCATAAAACATCAAGAAAGGAAAAAGTTATGAGCACAAAAATGTACATAAACGGAAGTGACAGAAAGGGGCATATAAACCCGGAGATCTACGGTCATTTTTCGGAGCATCTGGGCAGATGTATCTACAACGGCATCTATGTCGGGGAGGACAGCAGTATTCCGAATACTAACGGTATCAGAAACGATATTGTCGAGGCGTTTAAGAATATTAAGATGCCTGTTCTGCGTTGGCCGGGCGGATGCTTTGCGGACGAGTATCACTGGAAGGACGGCATAGGCGAAAAGTCACAGCGCAAGAAGATGATAAATACCCACTGGGGCGGAGTGACGGAGGACAACAGCTTCGGCACGCACGAATTCTTCGATTTCTGCGAGATGGTAGGCTGTGAGCCGTATCTGACGGGCAATCTCGGCTCGGGTACTGTGCGGGAAATGTCGGAGTGGATAGAATATATCACCTCGGACAACGATTCACCTATGACGCAGTTAAGAAAGAAGAACGGCAGGGAAAAGCCGTGGAAGCTGAAGTATCTCGGAGTGGGAAACGAAAACTGGGGCTGCGGAGGAAATATGTCGCCTGAGCATTATTCCGCACTTTACAAGCAGTATCAGACGTATTGCAGGAACTACGGGGCAAATCAGCTTTACAAGGTCGCCTGCGGACCGAATGGGGATGATTATAACTGGACGAAGGTTATAACAGAGAATATCACGCCGTGGCATACGAATGCGTTGAGCCTGCACTACTATACTGTGCCTAAGGGACAATGGGAAGATAAGGGCAACGCTACCGGATTTACCGACGAGGAATATTACATAACGCTTGAAAAAACGTGGTATATGGAAACGCTTGTAAAGCGTCACTGCGATATTCTTAATGTAAATAATCCCGAAAATAACATAAAACTGGTTGTAGATGAGTGGGGAACGTGGTATAATGTAGAGGAAGGCACTAACCCGGGATTTTTATTCCAGCAGAATACGATGCGTGACGCTATGGTGGCATCGATCAATCTGAACATTTTCAACAGCCACTGCGACAGAATCTCTATGGCAAATCTTGCGCAGGCGGTAAACGTTCTTCAGGCGCTTATCCTTACGGAAGGCGAAAAAATGATACTGACACCTACATATCATGTGTTCGACCTGTACAAGAACCACCAGAACGCAGAGCTGTGCTACAGCAGTATAGAGGACGAAAAGCAGGAGGGATATAATCTTCCCATTATTTCGCAGAGCGTATCGGTAAACAGCGACAACGAAATGACTTTAACGGTTTCAAACTGCTCGCTTACGGAATGCAAGACGATAGAAGCGGATATACGCGGATTCAGTTTTGACTCTGTAAGGGCAAGGATACTGAGTGCTGAGAGCAACGCTCACAACACCTTTGATGAGCCGGAAAACGTTACAATCACGGAATTTGACAAGATAACAAAGATCGACAGCGGAATAACATTCACGCTTCCGCCTTGCAGTGTTGTTGAAATCATTCTTTCATGAACGTCTGCAAAAGATGTCTGCTGAGCCGTATGAGTGCCGAAGCGTTTCAGAATATCAAAGAGAATATAGAACTTATTCCCGATGAGAAAAAAGCTGATGAAGCGCTGTACAAAAAACGTCTTGAAATATGTACGGAGTGCGACTGCCTTATTAACGGTATGTGCAGTAAATGCGGTTGTTTTGTGGAGATGAGGGCAGCTTATGCTATCAACCGATGTCCGCACGAAGACAAGCTCTGGTAAGCGAAAGGAAAAATGTTATGGCTAATATGAAAAAACTCGAGCGTGATTACGGCGAAATTCTGTGGACCGGCAAAAAGTGCATAATGGGTATGCCTATCTCATTTACAAGATATATACTTACGTCAAGCGTATTATATACGAAGGTGGGATTTCTCAATATCAAGGAGGACGAAATCGAGCTTTACAAGATAGTTGACAAGACCATGAAGCTGTCGCTGGGTCAGAGAATGGTCGGATGCGGTACTATCGTGGTAACGTCAAGGGATTGCGATACTCCGAACAAGGAGCTTAAATCCGTCAAAAAGCCGAGAGAGGTAAAGAAGATTCTTGACGAGGCGGTAAAGCTGGAGCGTGACAAGTATATGGTAAGAGGCAGAGATATGGTCGGCGCAAACCTGCACGGTCACGGCGATATGGGCGAGGACAATCTGCACAGCGAAGATTTTGACGAAATGGCGGATATGTAATTGGACAAGATCAAGGAAATATTTAAAATGGCTCTGCACCCGTCGCAGTGGAAGGAGCTTTTCACAAGATACCGTGAGATAATAATGTATGTTATCTTCGGGGCGCTTACAACGCTTGTGTCGATAGTGACGTACTTTATAATCCGCTGTATATTCCCGAGCGAAGAAAGCGTACCTCTGTTTTTAAAATGGACGTACAGGCTCAATTTCAGCGGAGGGGATTCTTCAACGGTATTGCCCAACATCATATCGTGGATAGTGTCGGTGACATTTGCGTATATCACGAATAGAATATGGGTATTTCAAAGCAAGGTAAAGGGCTTTGCAAAAAACACCCTTCAGGCTCTGTCATTCTATGCGGCAAGGCTGTTCACGCTGTTTGTTGACCTTATAATAATGTTCCTGCTTGTAAATCTTCCGGGCATCGAGAACGGGCTTTATGAGTTCTGCGCTAAGGTATTCTCGAACATTGTTGTGCTGGTGCTGAATTATGTTTTCAGCAAGGTGTTTGTGTTCAGAAAAGAGAAGAATAAAAATTAACGGCGTGAAACGAAACAAAGCCGATATATCAGAAATAAACCGTATGCACTTTATCGGGGCATACGGTTTTTGCTTGTTGAAAAAGTTTTTTGTCTGATGCGGCTATGCTATATTGTTCAGTTCTGACTATGATAATAAGCTACCGATAGTTCTTTTTGTCGGATAGCACTTCTCGGGTTCGCTATTCTAATAAATGCACCTGTCAATATTGACGAGGGAAAGAACCAAAGCAATTAGGAAAACAACTTCTAAGCAATTACAATCCCCACCATAGTTGGTTCGGCTTGACTGAGAAATAGAAGCTCACCCTTTTTCGAGGGAGGCAAGTTTAGAGCGAAGCAAAGGGATTATTATCCTTTTGCAATGATTGTGGGGATGGAAATGTTCGGTGCAACGGGAGGGACAAGCAAGGCACGGATGCCTGAAATGAACGCCCAAAGTTTTAAGCATGGATGCTTAAAGTCAGCCACGCAAAGCCGTTGCACGATGCAACGGCACTAATGGCTGACGAGGCAATGTGATGCGAAACCAACAGAGCGTTCATAAAGAGGCAAGGATGCCTTAGCGTGTGTGCCCAAGGGCTTTAAGCACGGATGCTTACAAGTGGTCGCAAAAAGTCGGTATGCAAGGATGCATAAAGTCAGCCACACTTAGTCGCTGCAGGACGCAGCGACACTGATGGCTGACGAGGCAGTGACGCACCGACCGCAAACGACCACGATTGCAATGGACGCAAAGCCAACTAAGCACGCACAGACACTCGCCCTACGAAAAGTGGGTAGGATAGTTCAAATGCGAAACCGTACAATTATACATAGAACCTCGCCCTACGAAAAGCGAGGGTGATAGTGCGGACGCGAAACCGGCAGAGCGTTCATATGGCAAGGATGGTGGTGCGGAGCGAGGAAATTGAAATTGCTTAGAAGTTTTGAAGATGGTACTCCTATTAATTTCAATCCCCACCGTCTTGACGGCAGACCGACTTAGTAATTATAGAAGTCGGATATATCGCATAAAAACGCTGTAAAATTTAGGCTTGTGCCTTGCCGTAAAGCCACCTCCCCTTTTTCGAGGGGAGGCAAGGGTGTTGGTGCGAAGCAAAGGTAATGCGAAACCGGCAGAGCGTTCATTAAAAGGCAAGGGTGTTGGTGGTTTTCGAGGGATAGTGCGGTTTTTGAAAGGTTAATGTCAGTGTAGCTGTAATGATGTACTCACGAAATTATTAATGCCTTGTCGGTACGGAAACTGTTTTAAGCAGTGTTGGCGATACATTTCATTATGCTGTATTAATAATCGGTTTTTGTTTTTATAGCACGGGGATATTAATCGCTCTGCGTTTTTTCGTCATCGGTTTCTTCGGTATCCTTATGGTTCATCTCTTTTTCAAGCAACGGTCTTAACAGCGAATAACGCAGCATCTTCCTGTTGTTATCCACCATTGTTTTCACAAGCTCCTTTGTGCCGATAACTATTATCATTTTCTTAGCACGGGTAACTCCCGTGTAAAGCAGATTTCTGTAAAGCAGGTTGTGCGTGAAGGCGGTTATCGGAATTATCACCGCATCATACTCGCTGCCCTGGCTTTTATGTATCGTGATGGCATAAGCGTGTTCGAGCCTTCTCAGCATTTCGGAGGTGTATATCGCTACTCTGCCCTCAAAGTCTATGGTCACGTTCTGGGAAAAGCGGTCTACTGAGCGGATGATTCCTATATCTCCGTTGAAAATTCCGCTTCCCTTTTCATTGTTTTTTGTCCACAGCACATCATAATCATTCTTCGTCTGCATTACCTTATCGCCTGTTCTGAAAATAACATCGAAGAATTTCAGCTCCGCCTTATTCTGTGACGGCGGGTTCAGTGCCGACTGGAGCTGTTTATTAAGCTCTTTTGTGCCTGCCATGCCCATTTTTGTAGGGCAAAGCACCTGTATATCGTCTATTGGCGAAAAACCGTAGGTATCGGGCAGACGCTGTTTTGCAAGCTGTATCACAAGCTCGGCAATATCGCTTTCAAGCGACTTGTTCATAAAGAAGAAGTCGTTCTGTCTGTCGTCAAGTACGGGAAATTCGCCATTTACTATTCTGTGGGCATTTGTTACTATAAGGCTCTGTGCCGCCTGTCTGAATATCTCTTTAAGCTCCACTGACGGAATATAATGCGATGCTATAAGGTCCTTCAGCACGTTTCCTGCGCCTACGGACGGAAGCTGATTTGAGTCGCCTACCATAATGAATTTAGATGTGGGCTTTATCGCTCTTACAAGCGAACACATAAGAAGCGCATCAACCATCGACATTTCATCGGCTATTACAACATCTGCAGGGAGCGGATTTGTTTCGTTGCGCTTGAATTTAAGCTCGCCCTTTGCGTTAAAATCGACCTCAAGCAATCTGTGGATAGTTCGTGCAGGCTCGCCTGTGAGATCAGACATACGCTTTGCCGCTCTGCCTGTCGGGGCGCACAGAAGTATGCGTTTCTTCTGCGCTTTAAGAATCTTGATAACACCGTTCAATGTCGTGGTTTTACCTGTGCCGGGACCGCCCGTCAGAATAAATACAGAGCCTGTAAGACAGGCGCTGATAGCCGCACGCTGAAGATCCTCGTACTGTATATTCTCCGAAAACTCTACTCCTCTTATCTCATCGGAATAATCCTTTTCGTACTGTGCGGAGGTTCTCAGCATAAAGGCAAGTTTTTTCGCAATATAGGTTTCGGCAAGGTAGTATTCGGGGAGATACACAAACTCACGCTTTCCGAGCGTAATCCTTACTACCCAGTCCTTTTCCTCACAGTCGTCAAGGCAGGATTCAAACTGTCTGCGTTCAATCCCGAGATTATCGCAGACGGATTCACGCAGTTTTTCGGTCGGCAGGCAGGTATGACCTGCGTTTGCGTTTTCGTGCAGGACATACACTATGCCTGCCCGTACACGATCGCTGTTCTCCGCATCAAAGCCGAGATCTGCCGCCATACGATCGACCGAGCGAAAATCTATATCTATGCCGCTTGTGCATAGTATATAGGGGTTTGTCTTAATCTGCTTTATGCTGTCGTGCTCAAATGCAGACCATACGCTTATTGCGTGGGCAGGTCCGAAATTATATTCGCCGAGAAATTTTATTACCTCGTTTACGCCTGTTATCTTGTGATATTCGTTTGATATGTACAGCGCCTTGTCGGAGGTTATGCCTTTTATCACGGTGAGCTGCATACAATCGTTATCTATTATATCCAGTGCTTCCGTACCGAACTGCTTTACTATTTTCTTTGCTATGGCTGGACCGAGCCCTTTTATAACGCCTGAGCCGAGATAGGCGGATATTTCGCTTTCCGTTTCGGGCATTGAGCGCTCGCACATTGCCGCCTTGAACTGTCTGCCGTACTTTGGGCTTGTTATCCATCCGCCACGCAGACTAAGCCGTTCGCCCTCGTTCACATCTCCCAGATTTCCGACTACCGCTATAAGCCCTTCGTCACAGCCGAGATTTATGACAGTATAGCCGTTATCGGCATTTTTATATATAACGTCCTCCACAGAGCCGCTCAGCTCTACGGAAATATCGACCTTCTGATTATCCAACACGCAGCCTCCAGTTCTTCAAATCCTATATCTGTTTTTTCTTTGTCGCTCTAAGTGTCACTCTCGGACAGTCGGCGATAAGATTACGGCATATAACGGCGAACTCGCTGTCGCTGAGCAATTCTTCGCCGGCATTTATTATAACCTTGCCGTCTGTCGCTTTAAGGGCGGCTCTTACCTTTCCCTCCACATCGTCACAGCCGTCGGGCGTTACGCTGACAGGCGGAGCGGCGGGCGTGCCGAGATTTCCGATGAAAAGAATAACGTTAACAGCCCCCATAATACCGAGAAAAATCATAGCGAAAAGCATTAAGTATGCACCACTCATAAGATCAACTCCTTCTGACAGTTTATCTCATTATATGGTGCATACGCATTTTACGTTACGGATTGCAGGTGCAGAGAATAGCGTTCCAGCCCTCTTTTTCCGATATGCTTTCTACCTTTATATTATTTTCCTTCAGTGCCGACAGCACCTCGTCAAGACGCTCAGTGATAATGCCCGACACTATCAGCTTGCCGTTCTTCTTTAAAAATCCGCTGAAATAGGGCGACATTGACACAATTACATCAGCTACTATATTGGCAGTAATTATATCAAAGCCTGTGCCTATCTTCTCTCTGAGCGGCTCATCATCGCTGATATTTCCTATATAAGCGGAAACCATATCACTGCCAAAGCCGTTCTTTTCGGTATTTTCCTTTGCGGTGCGTACCGAGTTTTCGAATATATCCACCATTACCGCCTGCTTTGCGCCGAGCAGAAGTCCTGCGATGGACAGTATGCCGCTTCCCGTGCCGAGATCGAGCATTCTGTCGCCCTCGTGTATCTGCTTTTCGAGAAGCTCCATTACAAGACGGGTGGTGTGGTGCTGACCTGTTCCGAATGACGAAGCGGGGTCGATCTCAAGTATCTTTCTGCCGTCTGTGTTCTCTACTTCTTCCCAGCTCGGCTTTACTATCAGCTTTTCGCCTACCGTGAATGGCTTGTAATACTGTTTCCAGTTATTTGCCCAGTCCTCCTCACGCACGCAATCTATCGTTACGTCAAGGCTTCCGTAAAAATCATCCGTATCGTTTTCCTTAAGCTCATCAAGAGTGCCGCCGAGTGCGGAGAGCATATCCGTCCCCTGCTCGTTATCCTGCACATAGCAGGTTATATGCGGCTCTACGGTTTTAAGTCCCATAAGGCTGTCGTCTACATAATCCCAGTTATATTCCTTGTTTTCGAGGAACTCTTCAAAATCGGCGGGATCGTGAATTATAAATCCATTAAGTCCAAGCTCGGACAGGCGCATTACAAGCACCTGTATTGCTTCACTTTTCGTATATACATCTACCTGTCTGAATTGCATAGTAATACCTCTTGTTTTTTATTTGCCGACGGGGCATAAATATCTATAGTATATTATCCTACATTTCGGGGAAAAAAGCAAGTGGTTAACGCAAAAATGCACCGCCCTTATAAAAAGGACGGTGCAAATCATTCAAGGAAGAACCAATCTTAAATTCCGGATTACCGTTAATCGTTATCCTGCAGAGCCTCGTAAGCCTCTTCGCCTGTACGAACCTTGATTACGTTTTCAACGTCGTATACGAAAATCTTACCGTCGCCTATCTTACCGGTATAGAGTGCATTCTTGGCAACCTCTACGACCTTTTCAACAGGAACCTTGCAAACTACGATCTCGACCTTCATCTTGGGAAGAAGTCTTGCGTCTACGGGAACACCACGATAGAACTCAGTTGAACCCTTCTGCATACCGCAGCCCATTACATGAGATACCGTCATACCGGTGATGCCGATAGATGAAAGTGCGTGCTTGAGAACTTCGAACTTCTCCTGGTTTGCGATAATGTCTACCTTTGTCATCTTTACATCGCTGTCGCTGATAGGAGCTCTTGCCTTTGAAACGTGCTGTACGGGTACAGAGGTTTCAACAGGAGCAGCCGTAGTAACAACTGCAGTATCTTCTGCGGAAGAACCGCTGTATACGCTGTCGCCTGCGATAACGAAATCTGCGTAGGAACTCGGCAGACCGTGTTCTGTTGTATCAAGACCCTTGAGCTCTTCTTCTCTTGAAGCTCTGAGGCCAATCGTGTGCTTTAAGATATAGAATGTCAGGAACATCGTTACTGCTGCGAATGCACAAACAGCAACTACGCCGAGTGCCTGTATGCCGAGCTGTTTGAATCCGCCGCCGTAGAACAGACCCGTGATGCCGTTCTGACCTTTGCCTGTTGCGAATAAGCCTACTGCGAGCGAGCCCCATACACCGTTGAAGAAATGTACTGCTACTGCGCCGACAGGGTCATCAACTCTGAGTTTGTAGTCGAGCAGCCAAACGCCGAAGCAAACCAGGAAGCCTGAAACAATACCGATTATTGCTGCACCGAGTGCGTCTGTGTCTGCACAGGGAGCTGTGATAGCTACAAGTCCTGCGAGCGATGCGTTAAGGCACATCGAAACATCGGGCTTGCCATTCTTGAGCCAAGTGAATATCATCGTTACTACCGTTGCAACTGCGGGAGCAATTGTTGTGGTAAGGAATATATCTGCGAGGTAATCTACGTTGGAAGCTGCGGCACCGTTGAATCCGTACCAACCGAACCAGAGGATGAATACACCGAGTGCGCCGAGAGGGATAGAGTGACCTAAGATAGCTCTGGGCTTACCGTCCTTGCTGAACTTGCCGATACGGGGTCCGACCATTGCGGCACCGATAAGAGCCGTAAGACCGCCGACCATATGTATTGCCGTTGAACCTGCAAAGTCAACGAAGCTGAGCTGTGCGAGCCAGCCGCCGCCCCAGATCCAGTGAGCCTCGATAGGATAAACGACAAGGCTGATAACGAATGAGTAGATGCAGTAGCTGATGAACTTTGTACGCTCTGCCATAGCACCTGAAACTATCGTTGCTGCGGTAGCGCAGAATACTAAGTTGAATACGAACTCTGCACATCTGTTGAAGTCTGAAAGCTGAGTAAGAACGTCAAGATTCGGAACACCGATAAGTCCGAAGAATGTATCTTCGCCAAGCATCAGACCGAAGCCGAGAAGCACGAATGCAATCGTACCGAGGCAGAAGTCCATTAAGTTTTTCATTATAATGTTGCCGGCATTCTTTGCTCTGGTGAAACCTGTTTCAACCATTGCGAAACCGCACTGCATAAAGAATACCAATGCGGCACCGATAAGGTACCATATACCGTTGCCGTCTCCGACGTTGAACATCGTGGCGTTAACGGTTTCCTGAATTTTGTCTGCCGACTCGGCAGCAAGAGTTAGCGTGGATAAGAAATCCATTGATAACCGCCCCTTTCAATAGGTAATTTTCTGACTGCGGCTGTGCCGCTTTTTTCCTGAAACGGGTCTGAAAAAATTCTATCTGCACCCCTCTGCGCCTTTGCAGATACTGCAGAACTTTTGCAATCCCGCTTAAAACAAAAGGAGCCGCACGAACTTTTTGTGTTCGTGTAGCTCCGTTGCTTACAAGTATTATTATACTGACGGCGGGGTGATTTGTCAACGCTTTTTTGCAAGTTTTTTATTTGTTTCTTGCATTTTGTGAAATCTGCATAATATCTTGATGAATTTTTCATAATGCGGTTATGCAGTTGTGCCAACAGCATATTGAAAATTGGATTGTGAATATGACTGATTTTTGGGTTTTTCGCTTCTTTTCATCAGAATCGGGACGTTTTTTGCCAATTATGACGTATGAATGTAAATATCCGTCATACTGCAAATTCCTGCAGTTTTAATTCATTTTTCGGTGCTTATCCTGAATAACGGGCGGATTTTTGCAACAGAAGTTTAAATTTCTCGCAATATTCATGTAAAAACTACTGCCTGTACGGGTTCTGAAATCAAAAAAGCGACAGGTAAAGCCATGTACGGCAATTCAAGGGCGGAGCCACCGTAACTTCTGTCGCTTTTTTAGTATTATATGCGTAACTTTTGGAGGGGTGAATTGCCTATCCCAAACAGCACGGAATATGCCATTGAAACGCTTTATACAGGGGAAATCCGACTCAGCAGTATTTTTATTGTAAGCGCATCAAAATATGACTGTTTCAAAGCTACCGATAGTTCTGTTTGTCGGATAGCACTTCTCGGGTTCGCTATTCGAATGGATGCACTTGTCAATATGAAAGAGGGAGACAACCAAAGGGATCAGGACAAGGGACTTGACAGCCCCTCTCCCTGTCCCTTAGGTTTTCTCCCAAATCAGTTATTCCTCTTGAGCGACGTGAGGAGCGGGAGCATTGCTAAAGCAATGCTCAGCGTGGCATCCCTCTTTCCTTACCCATACCCACACCCCGTCGGGGTGTTGGTTGAACTAGTAAAACTACCTGAACATTGTATATCCTGTCGATGCAGGGACGCTTAACGCTACATGTCCGCAGGTTAGTACATATATCTAAGGTTAGTGGCGTTTTTTTGAAAGGTTAATGTTAGTGCAGTTGCACCGATATACTCACGAATTTATTAACCGCCTCAAAGCACAAAAATTGTTGCGTTTAAGTTCGTTATAAAACAAGCCTTTCCGCTATAATATTAAAAAGCAATAGAATTTTATTATTCCTCGCATCTTTCCGCCATATACATTCCAAGCTCGGCAAACACTGGCGGTATATCGTAGACCGTCCTGCCGTCCTGTTCGCACATCGTGCATTCGCCCGGAGTTGTGGGAGAAAGCATATCCCATGCGGTGACGAGGTTGTCAGTCTTATTTACGCTGTGTTTTTCAAAAAATCCGTCATAAAGGGTGCTTTGCTCATCGTTACGGTACAGATTGACGATATTGTACTTGCATATCATCATTTCATCGTTTGTTATATGAGAGCCGACGCCGAACTGTGATATTCCGTCATCGAGAAGTATTTTTCCGACAATATCCAGCACATCTCTTATCATAGCGGAGGTGCAATCGTCAAGATAATAAATATCCTTGTGGAAAGCGTCGATATTTCCGTTTTCGTCCTTAGGCTCGGCGGTTTGGGGAGTGGGAAGCTCCAGAATAAAGAACAACCTCTCGTTTTCGTGCAGTTTTATGAAATTTTCAAGCAAGGGCAGAGTTTTTTGTGCCGATACGTTTGCGGTGAAGATTTTTCCGTCCGTTTTATAACCTTCGCTGAGCTTATCGGCAAAGGAAATCGAAAAACCTTTTCTCATAGTAAGCATAATTTATACCTCTTATTTTCTTCCTGCCAAATACATTAAAACCGTCATTGCAAGCCCGAACGCAAGTCCGGATGCTCCGAACGCACAGAGCCACCTACTGTCAACTATCGCTTGTAACGCCTCAACGGCACTGCTCCCGACAAACATTTCAAACAGGAACAAAACAATCATCATACCGAGCGTCCATAAAACGCCGAAAATCAGTCCCATCAGCATTCCGACAGGAAGGAACGACAAAAAATTCTTATCAACATCTGCCGCCTCACGTTCCTTTCGTGTAAGCTTTTTCAGCTCTGCTCTCTTTACGGCTATTGCGGCAGCTTGTGAAATATCCTCGTTTCCTGCACAGCACGAAAAACTGTTTGAAATATGATAACCGCCATTGCGGAACATACTTGAATAAATATCAGCATTACTATAGTCAAAGCCGTCTTTCATCACAATAGTTCCGCTCCTGAATATGATTATCAGCTCTCCGTCGGCACACATTTCATCGCAGTGTACCATATAAAGGACATTCTTCTCACAACCGACCAAATACGCCTTATCATAACTCTGAGTCAGATGTATACCTTTAAGCTCACCTGTTTTTCTGAAATCGGGATAAACGCCCTCATAGCCTGCTTTATAAAGTGTATCGGTGATATTTTTTCTTATCCGAATGTTTTCGGGTTCAAGTCCGATTATTTCCGATATAGTGGGATAATCCTTGCAAAGCCCCCAAAAAATCATATACAGTTCACGCCAGAGCGGTTCATATTTCACATCATCAAGACCACTGAAACGTTTATTTGAAATTCCTGTTTTAGCACGTCTGACATTCTTTAAGATGATTGCGGTAAACTCATTCAAGCCGTACTTTTCGGCATAAGCTGTAAGAACCGGTAATTCAGGTTTCGCTTTAGAGCTGTCTGTAATTTCCATAAGTTCAAGCACAAGCGGTAGGTAATTACGCTCGGCTTCGCTGATAAAAGTTTCATCAAAGCTGTATCTGTCATATATATTAGCCGCCATACAAACTACTATATCCCATACGCCATCGGAGTTATATGTTTTCCTGCACGGCATCATTTCCGCATTCGCCCGATCAAACTTCAGTTCAAAATCTTCATCACCTCGTTCTTCGCTCCATACTGAGAAATGAATCACATTTTCATTTTCATCAATGCACATCTCATAGACAAGCACATAGCTGTCTTCAGGCATTGTATATTCGGTTTTAACTTTGTCAAGGCAAACCTTTAAAATGAAACCTTCCATATCAAAGAGAACAACCGCATTGTTTTCTTCCGTTCCGGTCAGATATATATTGCAATAGAATAACGAATCGTCATTGAATTTGCTGAATATTTTTCGCGTGAGCTTATCAATATTATTCATAACTGCCTCCCGTATTATTTTGTACTTACATTTTACCACAACTGCCCCGACAGTGCAACCACAAACGCAAAAACACCGCAGTGGAAACACTGCGGTGAATGTTAATGTGGGAAGCTCCTGAATAAAGAACAACCTCCCGTTTTAATTATCTTACTTCTTTTTTATAACCGTTCCCTGTCTTGTTTCCTCGACGGTGTAGCCCATTGCGGTTATCTTATCTCTCAGTTCATCGGCAAGTGCGAAGTTCTTATCCTTTCTTGCCTGCTTTCTCTGCTCGGCAAGCTCAAGAATTTCGGCAGGAAGCTCCTCGGCTGTATCGGCAGGCTTTTCATTTACTGCCTTTGCCTTTTCGATAAGCGACAGCGAAAGCACCTTGTCGAAGTCAGCGATAAGCGCCAGCTTTGTTGCGGGTGTTGTGTCAGCCTTTAATACATCATACAGCGCAGTGATTGCAAGCGATGTGTTTATATCGTTATCCATAGCGGCGGTGAAGCCCTCACGGAGCTTATCGTAAGCCGCCTTGTCGACCTCGCCCTGCTCTGCCTTTAAAAGCTGTGCTATCTTAGCGACCAGCTTTTCGTATGCGCCCTTTGCGTTGTCAAGATTTTCATAAGAGAATACGAGCGACTTTCTGTAGTGTGACAGCAGGCAGAAGAAACGGTATATCACGGGGTCGTAGCCCTTGCTTTCAAGCAGGGATACCGTAAGGAATTCGCCCTTTGACTTGCTCATCTTGCCGCTGTTTGTATTGAGGTGGTGAACGTGGAACCAGTAGTTGCACCACTTATGACCGAGATAAGCCTCACTCTGTGCTATCTCATTTGTGTGGTGGGGGAATGCGTTGTCGATGCCGCCGCAGTGAATGTCAAGATATTCACCGAGATGCTTCATACTTATGCAGCTGCACTCGATATGCCAGCCGGGGTAGCCTACTCCCCACGGGCTGTCCCACTTGAGTTCCTGATCGTCAAACTTTGACTTTGTGAACCACAGAACGAAGTCAGCCTTGTTTCTCTTGTTGCCGTCCTCCTCCACGCCTTCACGGACACCAACCGCAAGGTCTTCCTCCTTGAAATCGTTGAAAACATAATACTTTTCGAGTTTGGAGGTATCAAAATAGATATTTCCGCCCGCTTCATAAGCGTAGCCCTTTTCAATGAGAGAAGAAATTACCTTGATGAAATCTGCGATACAGTGCGTTGCAGGCTCTACAACGTCGGGACGCTTGATGTTCAGCTTAGTGCAGTCCTCGAAGAAAGCGTCTGTGTAATACTTCGCTATCTCCATAACCGTCTTATGCTCACGCTTTGCACCCTTCAGCATCTTGTCATCGCCTGTGTCGCCGTCGCTTGTCAGATGTCCTACATCGGTAATGTTCATTACACGCTTTACATCGTAACCGACATAGCGCAGGTACTTTTCAAGCACATCCTCCATAATGTAGCTGCGCAGATTTCCTATGTGTGCAAAGTGGTACACGGTAGGTCCGCAGGTGTACATATTTACCTTGCCCTCGACATTCGGCACGAATTCTTCCTTTTTGTGTGACAGTGAATTATATAACTGCATTTTCTTATCCTCGCTTTTATTTAATATTGTTTTCTTTAAGTTCTTCTCTTAGCAGATCTATCTCGCTCTGCATTGTTTCGAGCTTGCTCTGCAAGGCACATATCTGCTGTGCCACAGGGTCGGGAATGTGTATCTGGTCAAGGTCGCAGGCATTTACCCTCTGACCGTCACGGCGGACTATCCTTGCAGGAACGCCGACCGCAGTTGAGTTAGGCGGTACCTCCGACAGCACAACGGCATTTGCGGCTATCTTTGCGTTATCGCCCACCTTGAAAGGACCGAGAACCCTTGCACCTGAGCCTACCATTACATTGTTGCCGAGCGTGGGGTGACGTTTACCGGTATCTTTACCCGTACCGCCGAGCGTTACGTTCTGATAAAGCGTGCAGTAGTCGCCTATCTCGGTAGTTTCGCCTATTACAACGCCGCTTCCGTGGTCGATGAACAAGCCCTTTCCTATCGTTGCGCCGGGGTGTATCTCTATACCCGTTTTTCGCAAAGCACGCTGTGATATCCACCTTGCAATGAAATAATGCTTTTTAAGGTACCATTTATGCGCCCTGCGGTATGCCCTTACAGCCTTGAAGCTGGGATACAGGAAAAACACCTCGAGATCGCTCTTTACGGCAGGATCTCGTTCTCTGACCGATTTTATATCCGCTTTAATTTTATCGAACATATGTTTCCTACCCTTCTCCGAAAATAAAAACGCCCTCGTCTGCATAACAGACGAAGGCGATATTTCTATCACGGTTCCACTTCGCTTCGGAGCTTACACTCCCTTTATGTCTTTAACGCAGACTACACGGGCAGAGATACTGATGAGTCTAACGTTCCCTCTGCCGACCCGGATAAATAATCCGTACAGCCGCACTTCACCGTAAATCAGTCTGCCGTCTTTCACCTTACACGGCTCTCTGTGAAACTTTTTACTGGTTACTCTTGCCATACACGGTCTTTGCACTTATACTTCATTATATGTTTAGTGTATCATAAATGCAACGCTGTGTCAAGCGAAAAATCAAATATGCCGTTACTCCGAAATATTCTTTGCAATCGGCAGTCTTACGCAGACAAGAGTGCCTTTGCCAAGCTCGCTGTCAAGCGTCACCGTGCCGCCGTAGCAGTTGACGATATGCTTTACTATGGAAAGACCCAGACCGGTACTGCCCTCTTTGGTGCTTCTGCCCTTATCCACTCTGTAGAAACGCTCAAATACACGGTTAAGCGACTCCTTAGGGATGCCTATGCCGTTATCCCTTACATAGATACAACCTGTCTCGCCCACATCGTGAAGCGTTATCTCCACCCTGCCGCCGTCCTTGTTGTACTTTATGGCGTTGCTGACTATGTTTTCGACAAGCTCGTATATGTGCTTGTATGCGGCACGGACGGTAAAGCTGTCGCCTGACAGTTCTATAGTGACGTTCTTTGCGCAAGCCGCAGGCTCCAGACATTCCTTTACCGCTGTGCATATCTCAGACAGCTTACAGTCGGTCACTTCCTCGGCTGTTGTCTTATTTTCAAGGGAGGATATTTCAAGAATGTCGCTGATGATTGTTGACATTCTCTTGGCTTCAGTAAGAATTTTTCCGATATAATAATCCTTCTTATCCTTAGGCACAAGTCCGTTTTCAAGAAGCTCGGCAAAGCCCGAAATTGCCGTCAACGGCGTTTTCAGCTCGTGACCGGCATTTGCGAAGAAATCGGCTTTGAGCTGTTCGGACATACGCTTATCGGTAATGTCACGGATAACCATAAGTCCGCCGTGCATTGCATCTATTCCGCTCTTGGATACAGGGAATATCTGCACGAGCAAGATCCTTCCGTCAACGGTGCTTTCTATGGTTACCGTCCTGTCCTCGTTTGCCGCTTTTTCCGCTCCGCTGATTATCTCGGGCTTTCTTGCAAGCTCGGGTACTGTCGAAGCACCGTTTTCATCAGAAGCACCGAGCAGCTTAAGACCGGCACGGTTTATCGAAATTACCGAAAGATCGTTGTCGTAAAGAATTACACCGTCCTGAAGGCTTTCAAGTATGAAGCGTTCCTTTTCACGCTCATTTTCAAGCGTCTTCATATTATCCTGTATGCTTTTACGCATAAAATTGAACATTGTGACAAATTCATCAAGCTCCGGGTATTTGTGCGAGGGTATCTCGTCAAGCTCCGCAGAGATTTTTTCGTCACCGACATATTTCATACCGCTCATAGCCTTTGATATGCTGTTTATCGGCTTCATTATCTGGCGGGCAACACTGCTTACCGCTATAAGTCCTGCTATTATGCCTATTGCGGCGGCTATCAGCATAGGCGCTATGAACATTGACGCAAAATCCATATAGCTGTTTATATTGTAGCTTATTCTGATTATATCGTCATCCTTAACCTTCATAGCGGCATAGATCTGATTTTTGCCGAGCGTCTTGGAATATCTTACGGCTACTCCGCTTCCTGTAAGCTCTGCCTGCTTTATCTCCTCACGGGTGCTGTGGTTATCGTCCGGCTCACCGTCGATATAGGTATCTACAAATACAGTTCCGTCCTTATTGATAAAGCTCACTCTGGCGTTTCCGACAAGTGAGCTTAATCTGTTCGCTAGGTCATAGTCGTGGTCGGTTTCGTCCTCATAAATCACACGGATAAGTCCGAGAGAGGTCAGCATATCGCTTTTTCTGACGTTCTGCTCCGTGCTTGAAAGAAGTGCGGTAGCAGATACAACGCACACCGACATAACTATCGCAATTACTATAAGAAAACGTACTATAAGTGCTTTTTTCATCTGTACGTCCTCCTGTTATTCTCCTATAAATCTGTAGCCTACTCCTCTTACCGTTTTGATAAGATGAGCGTTCTCGGCATCATCGCTGAGTTTTTTTCTGAGCGTTCCTATGTGCATATCGAGCGTTCTTGTTTCACCGACAAAATCTATGCCCCACACTTTCGTGAGAAGCTCCTCACGGCTGACTACTCTTGCCCTGTTCTTAAGAAGATACAACAGAAGCTCGTATTCCTTCAGCGTAAGCTCTATCGGTCTGCCGTCACGGCTCACCTCTCTGAGAGATGTGTTTACCGTTATGCCGCCTGCAGTAATCTTATCGGAAGCGCTGTCTGACGTGCTTCTGCCGGAACGCCTTAAAAGCGCCTTTATTCTTGCGGCAAGCTCCATAATTCCGAAGGGTTTTGTGAGATAATCGTCTGCGCCGTTTTCAAGCCCGAACACCTTGTCTATTTCGGCCGATTTTGCTGTCAGCATAAGTATCGGCGTATTCTTTGTCTGCTCGTTTTCACGAAGAATCTTCACCGCCTGCACACCATCCATACCCGGCAGCATTATGTCGAACAGGAATATATCCGGCACCTGCTTTTCGGTTGCGGCAAGGCAATCCTCCGCACTGACAAAGCTCTCCACCTCGTATGAATAAGCCGAAAGAGCTACCGTCACAAGCTCTCTTATACTGTCGTCGTCCTCAGTTATATAGATACGTTCAGCCATTATATCAGCCTCCAAAGTTTATATAATACGGGTATTCTTGTATTCTCCCGTCTTGAAGAATTCCACCCACTCGCAGATATTTACCGCATGGTCGGCTATTCTTTCAAGATATTTTACTATCATAAGGGCATCGACCGCAACATCGCCGCTGCAATGCTCGCTCTTTATAAGCTCTACTATGCGGTTTCTTATAGAAACGAACAGCTCGTCAACCTCATCGTCAGCCTTTATCGTTTCATTCGCAAGCTCCATATCGGTTGTTACGAATGAATCTATAGAGTGCGAAACCATTATTATTACCTTTTCACTCATAGTCTGAATCTCTTTTACTATGTGCATAATAGCGGATACGTCTGCGGTAAGGCTGATCTCTGCAATATCTGCGGCATTGTCGGCTATACGCTCCATATCAGTCACCATTTTGAGCGCCGCAGAAACCTTACGAAGATCTTTTGCGACAGGCTGTTCACGCAGTATTATAGACAGGCACTGGCTCTCGATGTTCTTTTCTTCCTCATCTACCGCTCTGTCGCCGTCTACTACCTTTTTTGCAAGAACGGCATCGCTGTCACGCAGTGCTGTGATAGCTGAAGCTATTGCCTCCTCTATCATTCCGCCCATACGGATAAGATCGTTATTCAGCTTGCCGAGCTTATGTTCAAATGTTTCTCTCATTTCTGTTTGCCCTTTCTAATATAATATCACACATAACGTATAAAATCAACCGAAACGTCCTGTGATATAATCTTCCGTCCGCTTATCAACGGGACGTGAGAACAGTTCGTCTGTCGGTGCGTACTCGACCATTTCTCCTACAAGGAAGAATGCCGTGTAATCCGAAATTCTTGTTGCCTGCTGCATATTGTGAGTTACAATAGCTACCGTGTACTTTTCCTTGAGCGTGTTCATAAGCTCCTCGATTTTAAGCGTCGATACAGGGTCGAGCGCCGATGTAGGCTCATCCATAAGAATGACCTCAGGCTGAACGGCGATCGCTCTTGCGATACAGATTCTCTGCTGCTGACCGCCCGAAAGACTGAGTGCGGATTTATGAAGTCTGTCCTTTACCTCGTCAAAAACAGCCGCACCGATAAGGCTCTCCTCGACTATCCTGTCAAGCTTTGCCTTGCTCTTTATGCCGTGTACTCTCGGTCCGTATGCTATGTTATCGTAAATGCTCATCGGGAAGGGGTTGGGCTTCTGGAACACCATTCCTATCCTGCGGCGCAGTACGTTTGTGTCAACGCCGTCAGCGTAGATGTCCTCGCCGTCAAGCAGGAACCGGCCTGTTATCTTACAATCCGGTATCAGATCGTTCATACGGTTAAGGCTTTTCAGATATGTGGATTTGCCGCAGCCTGAAGGACCGATAAAGGCGGTTATCTTATTTGTCTTTATATCAAGGTTTATGTCCTTGAGAGCGTGATTTTCTCCGTAATATAGATTCACATTTCTTGTACAGAGCTTCACATCGCTCTGAGGTACGATTATATCTGACATTGTTTATCCTCTTTTCTTTTTACGGCATTATACCGAGCGTTTCTTTCTTATTCTGTAAGCGACCAGCTTTGCGCATATATTGATTATAAGCACTGTTACAAGCAGTACAAGCGCTGTAGAGAATGCGTACTTCATTTCGGCACCGCCACGCTGTGCATACTGGTAAAGCTGAACCGTGAGCGAGCCGCCCTGATTCATCACCTTGCCGAAAATATCGCCGAGCGAATTTATACCTACCTCAGCGGCAATACCCGCTGTGAAGATAAGTGCCGCAGACTCGCCTACTATTCTGCCTATGGACAGGATTACCGAGGTCAGTATACCGTCTATACAGCTTGGAAGAACAACGGTCCTTATAGTATGCCACTTAGGTGCGCCAAGTCCGACAGCACCCTCTCTGTAGCCCATAGGAACGGTCTTTATCGCCTCCTGCGTGGTGCGGATTATGGTGGGCAGTACCATTATTGACAATGTCAGCGCACCTGTAAGCAGTGAGTAGTTTACCTTGAAGATATTGTAGAAGAACACACTGCCGAAAAGTCCGTATATGATTGAGGGGATACCTGCAAGCGTTTCGGTAGTGAATTCGATTATTCTTGTAAGTCTGCCCTGCTTTGCGTATTCGGTAAGATATATTGCCGCACCTACACCGACAGGTGTTGCGATGATAAGCGTAATCACTACAAGATAAAGCGTATTGATTATATTGCCGAGTACGCCGTAGTTTTCATAAGGATATGAGAACGCAGGAGTTGTAAGGAAGTTCAGGCTCATTCCCTCTGTGCCTTTTACGGCTATGTATATAATCATGCCGAGCGTCAGCGCAACGACTATGCCGGACGAAAGAAAAATCAGAGCCTTCAGCACTATGTCGCTTACTCTTCTGCGCTTTTTAGTAAGAGAATTCGTAACTGCTTTTGCCATAATCTATCACGCCTTTCCTGCGGTCTTTGCCGCTTTTTCCTTTTTGCCGCCCTTTTTGAGAATGCCGTTGAGTATCAGATTTATTATCATAATGAACACGAACAGCACAAGTCCTATCGCAAAGAGCGCCTCTCTGTGAAGTCCGCTTGAATACGGGAATTCGGCAACGATACCTGTTGTGAGGAATTTTACCGATGAGAACAGCTCCGGCATATTTGCACTGTTGCCTGCGACAAGGATGATAGCCATAGCCTCACCTATCGCTCTGCCGACACCGAGAACGACACCGGACGCAATACCCGACTTTGCGGCGGGGATAACTACCTTGAAGATAGTCTGTATCTTGGTAGCTCCCAGCCCGTAGCTTGCCTCTCTGTATTCGGAAGGAACGGCGGATATTGCGTTCTCCGAAATGTTTATGATAGTGGGGAGTATCATTATAGCAAGTACGATTATGGCACTTGCGAGGTTTGCGCCGCCTGTGAACTGATGCTCGGGATCATTTGCGTAAATAATCTCCTCCAGTGCATACATAAGCGGCTTTACAAGATTTGCGCCGAGCAAACCGTATATAACCGACGGGATACCCGCAAGAAGCTCGACCGCAGGCTTTACTACGTTCTTCATAGCCTTAGGTGCAAGCTCGGACAGGAACACCGCTGTGAGAAGTCCTATCGGAACACCGATCACTATTGCGCCGAGAGTACCGAATACCGATGTGAGAATCAGCGGAAGGATACCGAACTGTTCTTTCTTTGCGTACCAAGTATCACCGAACAGGAAATCGGTCAATCCGATTTTTCCTATGGCGGGAGCACCCGATATTATCATATAAATTGTTATCATCAGGACGCACGCTACCGCTGTGATCCCACATACGGTAAATATGTACTTCATTACACGTTCTGTAACGTTTGTGAATCCCGATTTTTTACTTCTTATAGCAGATCTCTGCTTTCCGACCGAGCCTACCGCAACTGCTGCGCCGCTTGTCTTTTCCAAGTAAACCATCCTTTCAGGGCTATACATACTTATACAGCAAATTCCGGTAACGGATTGCTACCGGAAAAGTGCTTACTGTATAGGAATTATCGACTTGTTTTTTACTTTACGGGAACTGCACCCTGTGCAAGTACGAGTGCCTGACCTTCTTCTGAGAGAATGAAGTCAAGGTAAGCCTTAACGAGCTTGTTATCGGAACCCTTGAGTGTTGCGCAGATGAAGGGTCTCTGTACTTTGTAAGCGCCGCTCTTTACGTTTTCTTCTGTAGCTTCAACGCCGCCGACCTTGAGTGCCTTTACTGTTTCGTCAACGTTTGCAAGTGAAGCGTAGCCGATAGCACCGTCTGTTGTTGCAACTGCGTTAATAACCGAACCTGTAGACTCAAGCTCCTGTGCGTACTTCGGTTCCTTGTCGCCCATTACGATAGACTCGAAACCGTCTCTTGTACCCGAACCGTCCTCACGGCCGATAACTACGATAGCCTTGTCATCGCCGCCAAGCTCCTTCCAGTTTGTAATCTCGCCGGAATATACCTTTGCAAGATCCTGGAGTGTGATGTCTTCGAGCTTGTTTGCAGGGTTTACCACGAGAGCGATACCGTCAAGTCCTACTACTGTAGCGTCGAGCTTTTCAGCTTCTTCGTCCTTGAGCTTTCTTGACGAGTTACCGATGTCGCACTTGCCCTCTGAGGCTTCCTGGATACCTGTACCCGAACCTGTGAGGTTTAAGTTAACTGTTACGCCCTTGTTCTTTTCCATAAATGCGCCGTTAACAGCCTTGATAACCTTTTCCATTGATGTAGAGCCGTTCATTGACAGTGTGCCGCTGAGCTCCTCTGCAGCTGTAGATGATGCTTCGCTTGCAGATGTGCCTGCTGCGGAAGATGTGCCTGCTACGCTGCTTGTTGCTGTTCCTGAACAGCCTGTTGCTGCAGCAACTATTGCTGCGCCTGCGATAAGTGATATTAACTTCTTGTTCATGTTGTTTCCTTTCTTAAGGGCGATACCCCTCGGAGTTTTCCTGATACTCCTTAATGTTTATGTACATTTTTTATCTGCCGCTCGGTTTCCCTCCCGACTACATTTCATATTATAGTCACAACGGACTTTACATTAAAGCAAGGAATGGTATAAAGTCGGTAAAGTTTTTGTAAAGCCGGGTTTTCCGCACAGCAAAGCCAAACTATACACCGACTTTACATTTTTGCCGTGCAACTTTACATTCGATTTTTAACGCTTTACAGTTTTCAGCCGTCACTCAGAATAGCTTTATATCTTGATTTGACGGTTAATTTATGGTAGAATAATATCAAAAGTCACACGAAAGAAGGTATAATATGCCACACTCATCGGGCGGAGGCTCTCACGGGGGCGGAAGCCACCACTCCTCCTCATCGCACAGCTCGTCACACCGTTCATCATCGGGAGGCGGCTCAAGCAGAATAAGGACCAGCCGCACATATTTCCCCGGAGCAAGAAGATTCGTTTACTACAGAAACGGCGTTCCGAACTACGTCTACTCGGATACCGACCTTTCAAAAGGTCCGAGCAAGCTGAGATTTTTAATGCTCATATTCTATGTACCGTTTGTTCTGGCGGCGTTCTTGATGATATTCACGTCTTTCGGCGTACCCGAAAAGCTGAAGGTTGATTATAACTCGCAGATAGTTATACAGGACGACGCTAACGTGCTCGGAGATACAACGAAGCTCGGCGACGCACTTGAGGATTTCTTCAACACAACGGGTATTTCTCCTGCGGTAATGACTGTGTACAACTCCGACTGGGAGGATAACTATACCGACCTTGAGAAGTACGCTTATGAGCTTTATGTAAACCGGTTCTATGACGAAAAGCACTGGCTGATAGTGTATTCTCAGCCGAAAGATCCCGACGATGAATTCAACAACTGGTACTGGGAGGGTATGCAGGGCAATGATACCGACAGTATCATTACTTCATCTGTAGCATACGATTTTACAAACGATCTGCACAAGAGGCTGCTTGTCGAGGGAACAAAGGTAAATGACGCTATCACCGACAGCTTCAACGCACTTACTCCTACTGTAATGAAGTTCAGATTTGATGGCGAAACCTTCGGAATAGGAATCTTTATGCTCCTGTTCGTCTGCATACACGCATTCTTTATGGTATTCTTCCGACCTAACGCAAATAAATACAAGGGAGCAAAGGAAGTACCTCTTGACGGCTACTATACTCCTCCTCAGCAGACTGCACCGCAGCCGCAATCCGTCGTAATGAAACAGGCCTCCTGCGAATACTGCGGAGGCGTTTATACCGTAGGCAGCTGCAACGCCTGCCCTCACTGCGGCGCACCTATTCAGCCGCAGGACTACACTGTTCCCGTACATAACGGCACGAGTACAGCAAGCACAACAGATACAACAAACACAAACACGCATTAACAATCGTTGAGGTATAATATGAACGGCTCAAGGATAACCGATTCGCCTTTAGGCGCTGTACTGCTTATAATCGGCTCGGTCATAGCGGTCATGGCGCTTGTCTGTGTCATCATTCAGCTTTACAAAAATCATATTTCAGACAGAAGTATGTGCCGTGAAATTTACGGTACAGATAAGCCTGCCAAGCATAAAAGTGTGCCGAAAAAATTAAAGGCTCTCGAAGAACGTTTTCGGGAGCTTGATATTCCGCCGGTTTATTCGTTCACGGGTAATTGCTACTGCGAACATTTCACAATAACGGCGAAGCGTGAATTTATATTTTATGTATGCTGTCACACGGTTGGCGGCGAAACGCTTGACAAAAAGCTGTTTTTAAATCCCGAAAAAGCAAGGCGGTACATTTTCCGTGAGGTTATGGATATAGTTCTGAACAGTTACGGAGAAGAAGGGTATCAGGCATACACTTCAAAGCTCACTGCCGAAGAAAAAGAGATAATGGGTATATAATCCGCAGGACTCAAGCCGCATATAAACGCAAAAATCCCCTCCGCTTTTGCGGAGGGGATAGTTTTATGCTTTGTCGGTCAATCAGACACTGCTGTGCTTCTTAACGTAGTCTACAACCTCGTCAACAGTTGTGAATGCCATGCTTACGCAGGTATCAGCGCAACCGTAGTAGATAGCGATTCTGCCTGTATCAGCGTCGCAGAGTGCTGCGCAGGGGAATGTAACGTTCTGAACGTCGCCTACGCACTCATAATACTCTCTGGGGTTGAGAAGGTACTCAGCGCAACGATACTTAACCTTCCAGGGCTTGTCGATGTCGAGGATAGCAGCTGAGAAGCTGTATACATAGCCGTTGCAGCTCTGGAGAACGCCGTGGTAGAATACCAGCCAGCCTTCGCTTGTCTCTATCGGGATAGGACCTGCACCGATCTTGAGTGATTCCCAGCCCTTCATAGGAGCCATAACGTGTCTGTGCTCGCCCCAGTACTTCATATCGGGCGACTGTGAAAGATACATATCACCGAAGGGTGTGTGACCGCTGTCTGAAGGACGGCTGAACATAACGTACTTGCCGTTTATCTTACGGGGGAACAGAACACCGTTTCTGTTAAAGGGAAGGAATGCATTCTCGCACTGGTGGAACTCCTTGAAGTCCTTTGTCCAGCCCACACCGATTGTAGGCTTCCAGCCGTATGCGTTGCACCATGTAATCCAGAATCTGTCCTCAATCCATACGCATCTGGGATCGTAGCCGTACTGCCAGGGGTTAGCTTCTGCAGTTTCGGGATCGTCGTTTATCCATTCAACCTTTTCTTCGTTGAGGTTCCAGTGTACGCCGTCCTCGGAGAAGCCTGCGTGGATAGCCATGTTTCTTTCCTTGTCGTCAACACGGAAAACACCTGCGAACTTGCCCTTTTCGCTCTCGAAAGGAACAACTGCGCTGTTGAAGATAGAGTTGCTGGTAGGAAGAAGGTCACGGGGGATTATGGGGTTGTTGTCTGCACGCCAGATAACGTCCTTACAGCCTGCGGGTCTGTCCTGCCAGGGAATGTTCGGTAAAGATGTACCGTTGATAACTTTTACGTTCATACTTGATTCTCCTTGATAAGTCATATTTCCGTTAAGAAGCGTAAATCGCTCTTTGTATTAAGTATATCATAGCCATTCTTCAAATGCAAGAGTTTTTGTTAAATTTTTTTACTTAATTTTTGGGCTAATAAACTAAAAACAGATTAAATTTTGATTACAAATCTACATTGCGTATTATAGCAGAGCATTCTGTGCTGTTGCTTATATCCGATGCGTTGAAAAAACGCAAATAACAAAATTGCGGATAAAATTACAGCACCTGTAAATCGGGCATTCGGAAATTTTCACAAACGTATAGTTAGAATATACTAACGATTTGAGTTAGAATAAACAAACTTTTTGTATTTGCGTTAGTCGGTTTGATTTTTGCTTGACAAACCGCTCTGCTGTGAGTACAATATTTTTTGTTAGCAGGTGCTAACCTTTTATTTGGTAATCAAGTTAGCTTGCTATAATTTAATTAGCATTAACTAATAAGGTTAGTCAAGGCTATATAAGCAAACAGTCGGAACAAAAGAAAGGATGACGTTCTATGATGCCGCTCATACTCGCATCTGAGGGTGACGAAAATATCATAAGGAAAATCGGCGGAAGTCCTGAGGTCAAGAAGCATCTTGAAAACTTAGGATTTGTAGTCGGTGGCAACGTAAAGGTTGTTACAACGGTAAACGGTAACCTTATCGTGAATGTCAAAGAGGCAAGGGTTGCGATAAGCAAGGAAATGGCACAAAGAATCATGATATGATTCTTATTATAGAGGAGGATAACCGATGAAGACATTAAAACAGGCAACTGTCGGAGAAACCGTCAAGGTTGTCAAGCTGCACGGCGAGGGCGCTATCAAGCGCAGAATTATGGATATGGGGCTTACAAAGGGCGTAGAGGTATACGTCCGCAAGGTAGCACCCTTAGGCGACCCTGTTGAAGTAACGGTAAGAGGCTATGAGCTTTCGCTCAGAAAAGCCGACGCCGAAATGGTAGAGGTCGAATAATCTCTGCGTTTCAACAATTTGATCAGGTAATAAACTTAAATGGTTAGTGAAAGCTAAGACTTTTATGGCTTTATGAAAGAGAGGAATTATCCCGATGAGTTTAAAAATCGCGCTCGCAGGTAACCCTAACTGCGGCAAAACCACATTGTTCAACGCTCTGACGGGCTCAAACCAGTTTGTAGGTAACTGGCCCGGCGTTACCGTTGAAAAGAAGGAGGGTAAGCTCAAAAAGAGCGACGGAGTAGTAATTACCGACTTACCCGGTATCTATTCACTGTCACCCTACACACTTGAAGAAGTAGTTGCAAGAAACTATCTTATCGAGGAGCGTCCCGACGCTATACTCAATATCATTGACGGTACGAACCTTGAAAGAAACCTTTACCTTACAACACAGCTCACAGAGCTTGGCATTCCTGTTGTTATTGCCATCAATATGATGGATATAGTAAAGAAGAACGGCGACAAGATAAACATTGAGGAGCTTTCAAGGGAGCTTGGATGTAAAGTTGTCGAAATCTCGGCTCTTAAGGGTACGGGAATAAAGGAAGCCGCAGACGCTGCGGTTGAAGCGGCAAAGAACGGCAAGACAGTTCCTATGCACACGTTCTCAGGTCCTGTTGAGCATACGATAGCTCACATAGAGGAAGCCGCAGTACACAATATGCCCGAAGAACAGCAGAGATGGTACGCTATAAAGCTGTTCGAGCGTGACGACAAGGTTATTGAAAAGCTGAATCTTGACAGCGCTGTAATGGCTCACATTGACGAGGATATAAAGAACGTCGAAAAAGAGCTTGACGACGACGCAGAAAGCATTATCACAAACGAAAGATACGTTTACATAGCTGAGCTTATCAAGGGCTGTTACAAGAAGAAATCGGCTGGTCAGCTGACAACCTCGGATAAGATTGACAAGGTCGTTACAAACCGATTTGCCGCTCTTCCGATATTCGCTGTAATAATGTTCCTCGTTTACTATATTTCAATGGTAACGGTAGGTACAGCCGCAACAGACTGGGCTAATGACGGACTGTTCGGTGACGGCTGGCATTTGTTCGGAATAGGCTCGGCAGATTACGAGGACGCATCGGGCGCTTACTCTGACGCTTTGGAGGCTGTTAACGGTTTCGTTACGATAGAGCCTGACAGTGACGATTTTGAGCCAGGTACTGCTCTTGAAACGCTCAAGTCATACAAGCCCGAAGGCGAGAATCCTTCAGTGCAGATAGATGTAGAGGACGAAGAAACACTTGAAGTAAGCCAGCTCACAGTTTACTACAAGGAAATCCCTGCAAACGCAGATAAAGACACGACACTCGGCATCACATATCTTGACGCTGTAAAGTACTTTGAAGAAGGCGGCGAAAGCGCATTTGAAGAACCCGATCCCGCAAGCTACGGCGTATGGGTACCCGGTATCCCCGTACTTATCGAGCAGGGTCTTGACGCTGTTAACTGCGTAGACTGGTTAAAGGGTCTTATCCTTGACGGTATTGTTGCCGGTGTAGGCGCTGTACTCGGCTTCGTTCCCCAGATGCTCGTACTGTTCATTCTGCTTGCTATTCTTGAGGCTTGCGGTTATATGGCCCGTATTGCATTCGTGCTTGACCGTATCTTCAGAAAGTTCGGTCTTTCAGGTAAATCGTTCATACCGATACTTGTCGGCACAGGCTGCGGTATCCCCGGTATCATGGCATCGAGAACAATTGAAAACGAGCGTGACCGCCGTATGACGATCATGACAACAACATTTATCCCCTGCGGCGCTAAGCAGCCGTTCATAGCAATGATAGCAGGTGCTATCTTCGGTGGTTCACCCTGGATTGCAACGGGTGCATACTTCTTAGGTATGGCGGCTATCATCGTTTCGGGTATCATTCTTAAGAAGACAAAGATGTTCGCAGGAGATCCCGCTCCGTTCGTAATGGAGCTTCCCGCATACCACATTCCTACAGTTGGAAACGTACTGCGTTCAATGTGGGAGCGTGGCTGGTCATTCATCAAGAAGGCAGGTACTATCATCCTCCTTTCAACTATCGTAGTCTGGTTCACATCATTCTTCGGCTGGGTAGACGGTGCATTCACAATGCTCGATGAATCACAGATGGATTGCAGTATCTTAGCTAATATCGGTAAGGCTATCTGCTGGATATTCGCACCTCTCGGCTGGGGCGACTGGCAGGCAACTGTTGCGGCTGTTACAGGTCTTGTTGCAAAGGAAAATATCGTTGCGACAATGGGTATCCTTTACGGAAGCGGCGACGCTACTGTATGGCAGACACTTGCAAGCAGCTTCACAGCTGTAACGGGTATGTCGTTCCTCGTATTCAACCTTCTGTGTGCTCCCTGCTTTGCCGCAATGGGTGCTATCAAGCGTGAAATGAACAACGCTAAGTGGTTCTGGTTTGCAATCGGTTATGAGTGCGGCTTCGCTTATGTAATCGCTCTTATGATAAACTACTTCGGCAAGCTGTTCACAGGCGCACTTGCAGGTGCAGGCGACATAATCGGTCTTATCGTTGCATTCCTTCTCCTTGCCGCTCTTATCTACCTTCTCGTTCGTCCTTACAAGGAGAGCAAGAAGCTCGGCGTTAAGGTCAAGGTTACAAAGTAAGGTCTTATTTCAGAAATAAAAAGGAGTGATCTTTATGGATCCTGTTGTAGGTTCAATAATCGTAGCGGTAATTTTACTTGCGGTGATCATACTGATCATTCACAAGCTGGTAAGCGACAAGAAAAAGGGCAAGTTCTCGTGCGGCGGCTGCGTCGGATGCAGCGGTCACTGCGCCGAATGCCACGGCTGTAGTTCAGCCCCTGAGTCGCAGAAGAAGAAAAGCAAATAAGTAATCAATAAAAGTATGAAGCGGAGCCGTGTGGTTCCGCTTTTGCTTATAGAAAAAGTTTTTTAATGCGCATCTGTTATATCATTCAGCTTTGCCTGCGATAGCAAGCTACCGATAGTTCTTTTTGTCGGACAGCACTTCTCGGGTTCGCTATTCGAGTGGGTACACCTGTCAATATGAAAGAGGGAGACAACCAAAGGGATCAGGTGCAAGTCTGAGCCTCGCTTACGCAAGGCTCGTGCACTCCGCTAAAGCTACGCTGGACTAGGCGCCCAGTGAAGCAAAGCGAAACGTCCGAGTGCTTGCGTAAGCAAGACTCAGCCCTATACTCTTAGGTTCTCTCCCTCGTGGCTCCCTCTTTCCTTACTCACACCCCCACCCCGTCGGGGTGTTGGCTAAACTCGTAAAACTACCTGAACATTGTATATCCTGTCAATGCAGGGACGCTTAACGCTACACGTCCGCATATTAGTACATATATCTTAGGTTAGTGGCGTTTTTTTGAAGGGTCAATGTCAGTGCAGTTGCACTGATATACCCACGAAAATATTAACTCCTTGTCGGTACGGAAAATGCTTTCAGCGGTGTTGGCAATACACTTCATTATACTTTTTTAATAATCGGTTTTTCGACAGACTGAAGCGGAGCCGTGTGGCTCCGCTTTTGCTTTGAAAAAGGAAGATAAAAAATATCCGCACTGCCGTGCAGCATTTAGTGGCAGTGCGGATAAATTTATCTGTTTATTTCAGCTTTTCGGCATCGGGTATGGCATCTGTTACCTCTACCTCAGCCTTCTGCTTGTAGCAGGCAAATATCTCGTCAAGCTCAAGCTTTTTCATCTTAGGTGTGACAAGGCTCACAAGCGGTACGATTATAAGTCCTGCGGCCATAAGGAACATACCGAAGTTTACGGGAGATGCAACGTTGAAGCCGAGTATAGTACCTGCAGGCTTGATTATCATATGCAGTACGGTGCCGATAACGCCTACGCCGAAGCTGACGTAAACGCTTATCTTGGTAACACCCTTCCAGAAAAGACCGTACATAAACGGCGCTAAGAACGCACCTGCAAGCGCACCCCACGAATAGCCCATAAGATCGGAGATAAGAGCGTTCTTGTTGAGGGCGATTATTACCGATATTGCAAGGAAGATTGCTATGAAGGCACGCATTACTATAAGTGACTTTTTCTCGTCGAGCTTATTCTTGCAAAGCGGATTTATAAGGTCAAGCGTCAGCGTTGAGCTTGATGTAAGCACAAGCGATGACAGCGTTGACATTGATGCGGAAAGAACAAGGATAACGACAATACCGATAAGTATTTCGGGGAGCGATTCGAGCATCTTCGGGATAATTCCGTCCGAGCCTATCTGCGCAAACTCCTCATCAGATACGAATATTCTGCCGAAGCCGCCGAGGAAGTAGCTTCCGCCCGCAACTACAAGCGCAAAGACAGTTGATACTATCGTGCCTGTTCTGATAGAACGCTCGTCCTTTATCGTATAGAACTTATGTACCATCTGAGGAAGTCCCCACGTTCCGAGCGATGTAAGTATAATTACGCCGAGCAGATTTATCGGGTCGGGTCCGAAGAACGAAACGAATCCGCCGTTGAGACCGGGAGAAGCCGTGCCCTCCGTGCTGATACGCGACAGCTGATTCAAAGCCTCGCTGAAGCCGCCCTTTGAGGCAAGCGTAGCCGCAATTACCGCAACTATGCCGACAAGCATTATAATTCCCTGCACGAAGTCGTTAAGCGCCGTTGCCTTATAGCCGCCGACAATAACGTATACTGCGGTAATTACCGCCATACCGACAACGCAGAACGAATAATCAATATTGAACGCCATTCCGAACAGTCTTGACAGGCCGTTATAAACGCTCGCTGTGTACGGGATAAGGAATACGAACACGATTATCGCTGAGATTATCTTCATAGCCTTGCTGTTGAAGCGTCTGCCGAAAAATTCGGGCATTGTGGCTGATTCAAGATGCTTTGACATTACCCTTGTCCGTCTGCCTAAGATAAGCCAAGGCAGAAGCGAGCCGAGTATGGCGTTTCCTATGCCTATCCATGTTGAAGCAAGTCCGAAGTTCCAGCCGAATTTGCCTGCATAGCCGACAAAAATTACGGCAGAAAAATAAGATGTACCGTATGCAAAAGCCGTGAACCACGGTCCTACGCTTCTGCCGCCGAGTACGAAGTCATTAACTGTGGAAGTCTTTTTACGGCAGTATATGCCTATGCCGACTACCGACAGAATGTACAGGATGAGTATTGCTAATATCATTTTCTGTCCCCTTATAAAAGAAATAATTATGACCGTTTAAAGTGTTATCGCTTTCAAGTTACGTCACTTTAAACGGCTAAAATGATTATATACGAAAAAACCCTCTTTGTCAAGCGAATGACAGGAGGGTTTTAAATAATCGTTATTTGTTACAAAAGAGGTAAGGGAAAATTATGCAAGATTACATCTTGGCGAAGCGTAGGAAAAGTTTTTAGTTTGATGTGCTTCTATTATGTCATTTTAACATTTTTCTATCGTGGCAAGCTACCGATAGTTCTTTTTGTCGGACAGCACTTCTCGGGTTCGCTATTCGAGTGGGTACACTTGTCAATATGAAAGAGGGAGACAACCAAAGGGATCAGGGAGAGGGACTGCTGCCCCTATCCCTGTCCCTTAGGTTTTCTCCCAAATCAGTTATTCCTCTTGAGCGACGTGAGGAGCGGGAGCATTGCTAAAGCAATGCTCAGACTTGCCTCCCTCTTTCCTTACCCATACCCTTACCCCGCTGGGGTGTTAGCTAAACTCGAATAACCACCTGAACATTGTATATCCTGTCAATTCAGGGACGCTTAACGCTACACGTCCGCAGGTTAGTACATATATCTCAGGTTAGTGGCGTTTTTTTGAAAGGTCAATGTCAGTGCAGTTGCACTGATACACTCACGAAAATATTAATGCCTTGTCGGTACGGAAAATGCTTTCAGCGGTGTTTGTGATGTGTTTAACGTTACAAATTAAATAATAATCGTTTTTTCGACAGTCTGTGCAAGATTACATCTTGCTTAGCCGTCTTCCCTTGTTACCTTATCAAGAGCGATTGATGTTATGATCTTTTTATCTCCGCTCTTTGTGATAACATAAGTCATAGACTTGCTTGAAACCTGCTCGTTGACAAGACCGGGTATAGATACCGTAGGCGGATAATAATCAACGGTGAGCGTGTATGTTTCACCGACATTGCTTATTTTCGAAACTACGGGGTAGTAGTTCGGGATACGGTTTGTGTCTGCCACGATGTATACCTTTTTCTCGGAATTGTAGGTTGCAAGATCCTGCACATGACCTACTGTCTGGTGCTTTACCTCAATACTGCTTCCGAAAACATTCTTTGCCGCAGTTTCAACATCAAATTCGGGGATATACATTACACCCGTGTCCGTTTCATAGTTGGACGTGTCGCCCGTGAGAAGTATTTTTGAAACGGCTATCTTTATTATAGTTGATTGTGTAAGCGTTGAAGCATCCTCAAAGCTGGGGGGATCGGTTGCGACAACGGGATAAAGGTAAAGGGCAAACTCTTCCTTAAGGTCGGTCTGATTGGATATCCTGCCTATCCCGCCGCTGATCGCTATTACGGTATTTACCGCACCGACTACAGCAAACACGATGATAAGAAGTCCGACAACAAAGTAGGCTATCTTCTTTGCAAGCCCTTTGTGGCGGTGTTCGGGAACATCGACAACGATGACCTCGTCCTGCTCGATCTCGCTCGGATCCTCCGACAGTGCCTCCTCTATAGAGCCTGCAAGTCCGTGAAGTACCTTGTTCTCGCTTTTTGCCTCTATGTGATTTTTATTCTTAATCCTCTTTTTTGCCATTTATAAGCGTTCCTCCTACCCTCTTGTCTGACCGTTGCCGTTGACAAGATATTTGAACGTTGTCAGAGCCTCAAGGCCCATAGGTCCTCGTACATGGAGCTTCTGCGTTGATATGCCTATCTCTGCTCCCAGTCCGAATTCAAAGCCGTCCGTAAAGCGTGTGCTGGCATTTACATATACAGCCGCCGCATCGACTTCACGCTGGAATTTCTCAGCATTACGCAGATACTCGGTCACTATACACTCGCTGTGGCCTGTGCCGAAGCGGTTGATATGAGCTATAGCTTCATCTATATCATCTACTGTCTTTACGGCAATCTTAAGGTCGAGGAACTCTCTGCGGTAATCTTCATCATCGGCTATCTTTTCAAGCGTGATGTATGCACTGCTTGCTTCATCGCCGACAAAGGTCACCTTTCCGTTCCACCTTTCAGCGAGCTTCTTCAAAAAGCCCTCAGCTATATTCTTATGCACAAGTACGTTTTCGATGGCGTTGCACACAGACGGACGCTGTGTTTTTGCGTTATCCACTATATCCACTGCCATATCAATATCAGCGAAGCGGTCAACATAAACGTGGCAGTTGCCCTCGCCTGTCTGTATTACGGGTACTGTAGCGTTCTTTATTACGGCGTTTATAAGTCCGCCGCCGCCTCTTGGGATAAGTACGTCAACATATTCGTTTGCTTTCATAAGCTCGGTTGCGGTATCTCTTGAGGTGTCCTCTACAAGCTGTACGATGTCGGGATTGACGCCGTGCTTTTCAGCCGCCGCTCTCATAATACCGACAAGGCACTTGTTTGAATTTATAGCATCACTGCCGCCACGCAGAATTACAGTATTGCCGGCTTTAAGGCAAAGGCAACCTGCGTCTACCGTAACATTGGGACGTGACTCGAAAATAATGCCGATTACACCGAGCGGTACGGATTTTTTTATTACGGTAAGACCGTTGGGCAAGGTGTTTCCGCCGAGAATTTTTCCTACAGGGTCGGGCAATGCCGCAACCTGTCTTACACCCTCAGCCATACCGTCTATTCTGGCATCGGTAAGGGTAAGACGATCCACCATAGAAGCCGCCATATTATTTTCGTGCGCCGCAGTTATATCAAGCTCGTTTGCCTTTTTTATTTCATCTCTGCCGTTTTCAAGCATTGCGGCGATAGTGGCGAGTATATCGTTTTTAAGCGACTGCGACAGCATTGCCGAGCTTTTTGCCGCCGATTTTGCCTTTATTCCGAGTTCGTCTATGTAGCTCATATTTTTCCTTTCAGTCCTCGTCTGCGGTGAATACTGTGCAGACAGCCTTATTCTCAAACAGATCGTAAAGTATCTCGGGACGCTGACCGTTGATTATTACAGTCGGTATGCCATGCTCCTTTGCGATAGTAGCCGCCTCGAGCTTTGTTATCATACCGCCGCTTGCAAACTCACTGCCCTTGTCCTTTGCAGAACTTATCATCTCGCTTGTTATCTGCTTTACCTCAGGAATCAGCTTTGCGCCGGGAAGTTTAGGGTTCTTATCGTATAAGCCGTCAACATCGGTAAGGATTATCAGCAGGTCGGCACTGCACAGCGCCGCTACTATTGCGGATAACGTATCGTTCTCGTCAAAGTCAAGCTCCTGTATCGAAACGGTATCGTTTGCGTTTATTATAGGCACTATTCCCATATCAAGAAGCGTATTGAACGTGTTTATAACGTTCTCTTTTCTTGTCTTGTTGCTGATAACGTCACGGGTAAGAAGCACCTGTGCGACCGTGTGATTGTAGTTTGCAAATTCACGGTCGTAAATGTGCATAAGCTCGCACTGACCTATAGCGGCACAAGCCTGCTTTTTCGGCATCTCTTTTGGCTTCGAGTGAAGTCCTGCCTTTGCCGCACCTACGCCCTGTGCGCCCGATGTAACAAATATCACGTCCTTGCCGGAATTTTTCAGATCCGACATTACCTCTATCAGCTTTGAAACACGTCTTATATTAAGATTGCCTGTGTTATGGGCAAGCGTGCTTGTGCCTACCTTTATAACAATTCTCTTTACGCTTGAAAAATCCATCATATATTTCCTCTTGCTTAGTCGAGCAGAATACGCTCGTCACAATATTCACATTCGCATATATCGCCCTGTACCTTGAAGCTGTGGGGCAGATAATGCTCAGTCTTTGTAATGCACTTGGGATTTGTGCATTCAACATCGTTCTTTATCGTGCCTGTCAGCAGCTTAGGCGCACCGAGCCTGCCCTCAAGCACGGATATTATAAGCGCCATACGCACGAACATGCCGTTCTTTGCCTGAGTAAAGTACATTGCTCTCGGATCGTCATCCACATCCATTGCTATCTCGTCTATTCTGGGAAGCGGATGCATAACTATCATATCCTTTGGCGCTTTCTTCATTTTTTCGGTATCAAGACGGAATACATCCTTCTGCCTGTTGTATTCTTCCTCGCTTGAAAAACGCTCCTTCTGTATTCTTGTCATATAGAGCATATCGAGCGATTCGCCTGTTATCGCCTCGTCAAGAGAATATATCTCCTTATAAGCACAGCCTCTTGCGTTAAGCACGTCCTTGATATATGACGGCAGAGCAAGCTCAGGTGTTGATATAAGTATGAACTCGTTGCCCTCATAGCGTGACAGCGCCTTAAGCTGTGAGTGTACCGTTCTTCCGTAACGAAGATCGCCGCAAAGACCTATCTTCAAGTGGTCAATCCTGCCCTTTTCGTTTTTCAGAGTCAGCATATCGGTAAGCGTCTGCGTCGGGTGCAGATGTCCGCCGTCGCCGGCATTTATAACAGGGCAATCGGCTGTGAGTGCCGCCGCTTTCGCACTGCCCTCGTATGGATTTCTCATTACGAGAATATCGGCATAGCTGCTGACTATTTTCGTTGTATCCTTGATATTTTCGCCTTTGGAAACAGAAGATGTTGACGGATTATCAAATCCTATTATCGTACCGCCGAGCCTCAGCATTGCAGTCTGAAAGCTCATCTGCGTTCTTGTTGACGGCTCGTAGAACAGAGTACCCATTATCTTTCCGCTGCATCTTGAACGGTAAAGTGCGGGATTCTTCTGAATCTGCTGTGCCAGCTCAACTATCATATTCCACTCATCAGGTGAATATGAATCGAGGTCGATAAGATTACTGAATGTTTCCATTGTTGTCATTTCCTTCCTTGCTTTGCGCATCCTCGCCTTTTTGAAGGGGAGTTATATATCCTTCCTTTATGCCCTCTGTGCTTTCTTCGGGCATAAAGATAATCTTGACGGTTTTAAGTATAAGCAGAATATCTTTAGCTAGCGTATATTTTTCAATATACATAAGATCGAGCTTCAGCTTATCGTAAGGGGTGGTGTTATACTTGCCGACAACCTGTGCATTACCGGTAAGTCCTGCCTTGACTTTAAGGCGGAATGCAAACTCGGGCATTTCCTTTTCATACTCACGGCTGATCTCGGGTCGCTCGGGACGTGGTCCTACGACCGACATATCGCCCTTGAAGATATTGAACAACTGCGGAAGCTCATCAAGTCTTACTTTTCTTATGAACTTTCCGACAGGGGTCACTCGTTTATCGCCGTCGCTTGCAAGTCGAGCCACGCCGTCGCTCTCGGCATTTACAACCATGCTTCTGAATTTAAGGAGCTTGAATTCCTTTCCGTCCTTTGTAAGACGCACCTGCTTATACAGCACCGGACCATGATCGCACAGCTTTATAGCAATAGCTGTTATCAGCATAAAGGGAGAAGCAATAATAATACCTATCGAGGACAGGAGAATGTCAAAGCAACGCTTGAAGAAACGCTGTTCAATACCAAGTCCGTAATTTTTGGAGATGATAAGCGGAGTGTCGAACAGCTCCATATTATCTCCGCCTCTTACGATTATATCGCTTATTTTCGGCACAAGATAGGTTCTTATTGATGTCTTGAAGCAGAACTTCAATATATCGTTCCTTATCTCGTTAGGGGTGTCGCAGATAACCACGCCGTCATAATTCGGTATCTCTGCAGTGATAGCTTCAAGCCCCTCGGAAACATTCATCATCCGGGTAATGTTGTATTTGTCATAACGCTTGCTCATTTTTTCAACAAGCATTCTTGCGGGCTGTTCAAGTCCGTATATCATTATCACGTTCTTTGCAGGGTATAAGGCACGGAATATCTTTCCGCTTATAAACGCCCACAAAGCTATGACCACCGCCTGATACAGCGTGCCGACAAGAAGCGGTCGGGGATCAAGCATAGAGCGTGATATAAGGCATATCTGGATATAGGTTATGAAGTTTGTGCAAAGTGTAGCAAGAATCTGCGACACTATAATATCGGTCGTCTTATGAGAGCCGATCTTAAGTCCCTTGTATATTCTTGAGAAAACATAAAGAATTGCAAAGTACAATCCGAATAACAGCCAGTTTCCTTTTCTAAAGAAGCTGAAAGCCATCTCGCTGTTATAGTAATTCAGCCATATAATGCCGAAGGTGGAGGTTTCCCATGTAAGAAGTACCAGAGCATCTACTATAAGAGCGGTACGTTTGTATTTTTCTTTATCCTTATTCAATACGACACATCCTTGAAACCGCTTTTGAGCGGAAGTAGTTTATAATCGAATTTAGTATAGCACAATTTGTCGTAATAATCAAGACTTTTGCCGTTATATCACAAAACGCTCATCTTATATATTTCGGAAAGCAATGACAGCCCACTGTAAAACAGCAGGCTGTCACCGGGAAATAAGGAAAATACAAAAGAAAGTGCCGCTTTCTTATGTATTGTCTTGAGTATATCATAGCAGGTGGACTATAAAAAGGACAAGTTTGTTCCGGGTGTAAAAAGCAAACAGGCTTACCGGTAAGGGTAAACCTGTTTGCCCAGCTTGTAGAAAAAGTCTGTTTTTATAAGATAGTGCGAATCCTCTATCCCTAACCCCAAACCCCTTCCCCTTGGGAAGGGGCTATATTACTGGGGCTACCGCCCCTAGACCAAGCAAGGATGCTTGCAGTCAGCCACACAAAGCCACTGCACGATGCAGTGGCGCAAATGGCTGACGACCTGTACGGGGGCTTCGCCCCTGCGACCCCCAATTTTAAACAATTAAGAGGTTCGTCGACAGTATGGGGTATTATGTACTAAGTTTTGGAGCTTATTGCTCCTTCGTTATGATTATATTTTAACATCTTCGCTGTCCGATAAAACGGACTGATGATAATTTTTGATTTGCAGTCACCGTAGCCGATGACCGCAAAACGAAAGAATGTGATTATTGTCCGGAGCTTTTCGCTCCCTCGTTATGTTTATATTATAACAGAGGTTGTGTCCTATAAAACGGACTGCTTTTCCAGCTTCCAATAATATTTCCTGTTTGCACTGGGGAAATCACTCATAACACCGTGTTCGGGGTCGTAGAATGTGCCGTCTGCGTACAGCGACCAGTGCCAGCAACGTGGCGTTTCAAGGCTGAGCAGGCAAAGCGGAGGCAGATGCTCCTTTTTCTGTACCGCTATGCGCTCATCGGATATTTGAACGCCGTGTTCTCTGAACGTTCTTTTCATCTCGGCAAGGGTGGTTTCACGGTCATTTTGGAGAAATGTCACTATCTCGTCAACCGTCTTTCCGAGTACCATAGCAAGCACAGCCTGGCCGCACTGTAAGTCTGTAGGCTCGTGAATATACTCTATCATACCGTTGCCTATCCTCTTTTCTTGGGAAGAATAATATTCACCGACTCGTGCAATACCTCGATATGAGTATCTTTTCCTCCGTCTGCTTCTTCTCCGTCAAGCGACCACGGCAGAGCCTCGTCACTGTGGATGTCAAGCTGTTTCGTGTGGAAGAAATCAAGAAATTCATTATCGTAATTTCCGCTGAGAAGAGCCTTTGCCATAAGGCTTATCTGGACAGGCGTTTTCGGGCAACGTACAAGCATCACTTCAAAAACTCCGTCGCTCAGATCTACAAGATTCTCGTCAAGCTTGATTATTCCGCCGACAGATGTTGCATTGCAAGCCGCACCGAATATATAATCGCCCTCGTGCAGTATTCCGTCCGAATCATATACGCTCATATGATACGGCTTTATCTCGGCAAGCTCCTTTATTCCGCTTAAGATGTACGCAAAATGACCGAATGCGTTTTTGAGATTCTGCGGTGTGCCGTAAGAGCTTTGAGTAAATGCGCCGAAAGAGGCTATATACATAAATTCACGCTCGTTGAATCTTCCTGCATCAAACGCTTTGGGCGCTCCGCTTACAATATCGTCAGCCGCTGTCATAATATCTGACGAAAGTCCTATGCCGTATGCAAAATCATTTGTTGTGCCAGACGGAATGTAACCGATTTTTGTCTTGTGACCGCCCTTTATCATACCGTTTGCCGTTTCGCTGAGCGTTCCGTCGCCGCCGCAGCAGACAATCACATCATATTCACCGCCGTGTATCCTTGCGGTTTCGGTAGCGTCGCCTCGTCTTTCGGTAACGTGTACGGTAGTTACATATCCGCCCTTTTCAAGACGGCTGATTATTTCTACAAGCTCACCTGTTATTCTTCTTTTTCCCGAAACGGGATTCACTATCAGTAAGGCTTTCATATTAAAATTCCTCCGATATAATTTTCTTATATTATATTACACGATTTTTAACTGTCGGTCAACTGTGGCGCAAAAATAATACCGCACAGCGTTTTTACCGTGCGGTGAAATATTATTTATCAGTCTTTGATTATCGGCTCGGTAGAGCTTCCCGGAAGGGCATTTTCACGGGCATATACTGCCTCTTTCAGCTTTTCAAAGCCGTTGTAAAGGCTTTCTTCGGGAAGTGCCTTCAGCGCCGCTATCTGCTCTTGCGTAAGATATGACGCTAATTTACGGGCGGTTTCAATCGAAACGTCCTTGCTCTGCAATGCGTTTATATCGCTTATGCTCAGCTTTTCGGCAAGCGTTTCAAACGCCAGATTCGCATCGTGATTATCGCTGTAAATTATCGGATTTACCGTTGCTTTGCTTTTCGGCATCATAGTTCCGTTTGAGTCGATAGTATAATCTCCCTCAAGCAAAAGCTCGCTCACGGTGCAAAGCTCAAAGCCTTGTTCCTTAAGACTTTTAAGCACGGTCGGCAGTGCCTGAGTCGTGTTTTCAAGGTCGTTATGGAAAAGCAGTATCGAGCCGCCCGAAATATTCTTTGTTGTACGCTCGATTATTGTTTCGGGAGTCGGCTTATCCCAGTCTATGCTGTCCTTGTTCCACTGAATGACGCTCATTCCCATTCCGAAAAGCGTGGTTACCGCCTTGTCGTCATATTCTCCGTAGGGCGCACGGTAAAGCGTGGGGGCATTGCCCGTTATCATCTTTATCTTGCGTGAGCATTCCTTCGTATCTGCTATGAGGTCGTTTACGTTCATACCCTTGATATGCGGATGCTTGTCGCTGTGGTTTGCTATCTCGTGGCCTGCATCGCTGAGCTTCTTTATATCGTCGGCATATTTATCCGCAAATTCGCCCGTAACAAAGAATGTAGCCTTTGCATCGGCTTCGGCAAGTATCGAGATCAGCTTGTCGGTGTTGCTGTTTCCCCACGCACAGTCAAACGTAATGCTGATTTTATTGTCGGTGCGTTTTACGTTATATATCGGCAGCTTTACGTTTTCCGCACCGGTATCTATAGACGAGAGTATGGCGAATACTCCTATAGCGATGCCGGTAATCAGCACTAACACAAACATGACCGCACGGATCAGCTTACGCTTGGTCATAGTCATAACGAACATAATAAATCCTCCTCGCTTTTTCATCTGAAGAATTATATGTCCGTGTCCGGAAGAAAATGACAAGCAACGGGGATTTTTTTGTTTTGCGGGCAAAAGAAAAAGCTGTCATACGTCTTACCGCATGACAGCTTATATTTATTACTGGAAATTCTTTTTAAGATCGTCGCCGAACTTCTTTATCTTATCAAAGAAGCTGGTACGCTTTTCATAGTTTGACGGAGTAAGCTCCTTTTCAAAACTCAGCAATGCGTCCTTCTGCTTCTTGTTCAGCTTCTTGGGCACTTCGATAACTACCCTTACCATCTGGTCGCCCCTGCCTTCACGCTGGAGCTTCTTTATACCCTTGCCTCTCAGCCTGAAAACAGTACCCGGCTGTGTACCCTCGGGTATGCTGTACTTAACGTTGCCGTCTATTGTAGGCACTGTAAGCTCGTCACCGAGAACCGCCTGTGAATATGTTATCGGTATCTCGCACCATACATCGAAGCCCTTACGTTCGAATATCGGGTCTTTGCGTACCGTAATGCGTACATTAAGGTCGCCCTTGGGGCCGCCGTTTGTACCGCAGTTACCCTCGCCTCTTACGCAGAGCGTCTGACCGTTATCTATACCTGCGGGTACATTGATAATGACTTTCTTACGGCGCTGTACTCTGCCCTGACCGTTACAGGTGGGACAGGGAGTTTCTATTATCTTGCCCTTACCGCCGCAACGTGAGCACGGACGTGTGGAGGACATCATACCGAACATACTTCTCTGCTGTACTCTTACCTGACCGCTTCCGTGACAATCGGGGCAGGTCTTGGGATTTGTGCCTGCCTTTGCGCCCGAGCCGTGACAGCTGTCACAGGTTTCGGCACGGTTTATCTCAACCTCGTGCGACAGACCCTTGCACGCTTCCATAAAGCTGATGTCAAGGCTTATGGCAATATCCGAGCCTTGTCTTGGGGCATTGGGGTTGGAACGCTGTCCGCCTCCACCGCCGAATATAGAGTCGAAAATATCGCCGAGGTCTATGCCGTCCGCTGACGAGAATCCGCCGGAAAATCCGCCGAATCCGCCGCCGAATCCGCCTGCACCGCCGCCGTATGACGGATCTACACCTGCGTGGCCGAACTGGTCATACTTTGCACGTTTCTGCGGGTCGGAGAGAACGTCGTTTGCCTCGTTTATCTCCTTGAACTTGGCTTCAGCCTCAGGATTATCGGGGTTAAGGTCGGGGTGATACTGCTTGGCGAGCTTACGGTAGGCTTTTTTTATTTCATCGTCGGTCGCACCTTTCTGCAAACCGAGCACTTCGTAATAATCTCTTTTTTCTGCCATAATGGTCTAACCTTCCCGACAGAATTATCTGCCGTTTTATAAAGTATTGCAAAATCAGCAATATGAGCCGAGAGTTCCCGGCTCATACGCAATGTTATTGATTAGTTGGCATCTGTGTAATCAGCGTCAACTACATTATCATCCGAACCGCCTGCGGCATTTGTGCCTTCGCCCTGAACATCTGTCTGAGCAGCCCCAGCCTGCTGTGCTGCAGCGCCCTGTTCCTTGTAGATTCTCTCGGCTACTGCGTAGAATGCTGTCTGAAGCTCTTCCTGAGCCTTCTTGATAGCCTCAACGTCTGTACCCTTGAGAGCTTCCTTAAGAGCGTCGAGCTTGGGATTTACGGAATCCTTATCAGCCTGTGTAACCTTGTCGCCGAATTCGTTCATCGACTTTTCAGTCTGGTAAACCATCTGATCTGCGGCGTTACGAGCCTCAACCTCTTCCTTCTTCTTCTTATCCTCAGCGGCAAATGCTTCAGCTTCCTTAACAGCCTTATCAATATCGTCCTTGCTCATATTTGTTGAAGCGGTGATGCTGATGTGCTGTTCCTTACCTGTGCCGAGATCCTTAGCGGATACGTTTACGATACCGTTGGCATCTATATCGAAGGTTACTTCGATCTGGGGGATACCACGGGGAGCGGGAGCGATACCGTCAAGTCTGAATGTACCGATAGACTTGTTATCCTTGGCAAATTCACGTTCACCCTGTAAGATGTTTATATCAACTGAGGGCTGGTTATCCGAGTATGTCGAGAATATCTGGCTGTGCTTTGTAGGAATGGTCTTGTTTCTCTCAATCATTCTTGTGCAGACACCGCCTGCTGTTTCGATACCAAGTGACAGAGGAGTTACATCAAGCAGTAACAGACCGGTTACTTCCTTGTTGAGAACACCGCCCTGCAGAGCCGCACCCATAGCAACGCACTCATCGGGGTTGATTCCCTTGAAGGGATCCTTGCCTGTATATTTCTTAACGGCTTCCTGTACAGCGGGGATTCTTGTAGAACCGCCGACTAACAGTACCTTGTCAATCTCGTTCATTGAAAGACCGGAATCGCTGATTGCCTGCTTGAAGGGACCCATTGTTGCTTCAACAAGGTCGGCTGTCAGCTCGTTGAACTTTGCTCTTGTAAGCTGAACGTTCAGGTGCTTGGGGCCTGTAGCGTCTGCTGTGATATAAGGAATATTTACGTTTACCGAAGGAGCGTTTGAAAGTGCAATCTTTGCCTTTTCTGCTTCATCCTTTAATCTCTGCATAGCGAACTTATCGTTCTTAAGGTCGATACCGTCGCTCTTCTTGAATTCTGCTACAAAGTAGTCGATAAGACGCTGGTCGAAGTCATCGCCGCCTAAGTGGTTATTACCTGCTGTGGCAAGAACCTCCTGTACGCCGTCGCCTATTTCGATAACGGATACATCGAATGTACCGCCGCCGAGGTCGTATACAACTATCTTCTGCTCGTTTTCCTTATCAATGCCGTAAGCTAAAGCTGCGGCTGTAGGCTCGTTGATGATACGCTGAACGTTAAGGCCTGCTATCTGACCTGCGTCCTTTGTTGCCTGACGCTGTGAGTCTGTGAAGTATGCGGGAACGGTGATAACAGCGTCTGTTACCTTTTCACCGAGGTAGCCCTCAGCCTCTGTCTTCAGCTTCTGAAGAATCATAGCTGAAATCTCCTGAGGTGTGTACTTCTTGCCGTCAATGTCTACCTTGTAGTCACTGCCCATGTGACGCTTGATCGAAATGACCGTTCTGTCGGGGTTTGTAACTGCCTGGTTCTTTGCGAGCTGACCTACAAGACGCTCGCCGTCCTTAGTGAAAGCAACAACTGAAGGAGTTGTTCTTGAGCCCTCGCTGTTTGTGATAACAGTAGGCTCGCCGCCTTCGATAACTGCTACACATGAATTTGTTGTACCTAAGTCAATACCTATTATTTTTCCCATGATAATTATCTCCTTACCGTAAGGTTCTTACAGAACCGTTTATTCTTCGGGCTTAAGCCCATTTGATTGCTTTTTACTTTACGACTGCTACCATCGCAAAACGGAGAACCTTTTCTCCTATTTTATAGCCTTTCTGGAATGTGGCGGCTATAGTGCCTTCTTCCTTGCTGTCATCCTCAACCTGCTGTACAGCCTGATGATACGAAGGATTGAACTGTGCGCCGTCGGATTCAATCACCTCAACGCCTAAGTTCTGAAGAGCCGTAACAAAGCTCTCGTGTATCATCTCAACACCCTTCTTGTAGTCGGGGTCTTTACACTCCGCCGCAAGCGCTCTGTCGAGATTGTCCATAACGGGTAAAAACTCCGTTAGGTTTCTTGCCGTAATCTCGGGGGAAAGCTCCATTCTTTCCTTGGCGGTACGCTTTCTGTAGTTGTCGAATTCCGCCATAGTCCTGAGCAGCTTATCCTTAAGGTCGGCAATTTCGAGATCCTTGGGATCTACCTTGATTTCTTCGGCTTTTGTTTCAGCCTTTTCTTCTGTCACCTCTCCGGTTGTTTCAGCTACCTTTTCGGTGGCTGTGTCTGCGGTCTGCTGAGTTTCTTCCTTGGTTTCCTTTTCCTTCTTACTCAAACTGAATCCGCCTCCTTTTCTTCGTTCTTTTCTTCTTCGTCATTGCCTGCCGACAATGCATCGGTGACCTTTGACGAGAAATATTCAATATATGGGATCAGCTTCTTGTAATCCAGTCTTACAGGACCTATAACTCCGAAAGAGCCTGCCTTTCGTCCGTCCTTATTGAAGCTTGCCGCTATCAGACTGGAATTGGTAACGGCGAATGTATCGCTTTCGGCTCCGAACTTTATCTGTATGCCTGAGAACGTATCGTCAAGCCAGCTGCAAAGCTCGTTCTTGCCGTCAAGTATCGTTGCTATCTGAGTGTTCGAGAAATCAGAACAGGTCAGCAGATTCTTTTCTCCGCTGAACTCTACCTGCTGCTGCATTTCAGCCGATATATCGACTACCGCTTTGAGAAGCGGCGATAACGTCATCATATATCCGCCCATTGCCTGCGTCAGTTTATCTATATATTCATCGGACAGCTCATCAAGGTTTACGCCTTTGAGGTTCTCGTTTACAAACTGCGTGAAGAAATTCATCTGCTCGTTTGTAAGATCAAAGCTCAGCCTGCATACCCTGTTTCTGATATTGCCCTCGGAGGTTATCAGAAGAAGAACATACATTCTTTTGCCTGTGGGGATAACGTCTACCTTTGTTATTACCGAAAACTTGTTTACGGTGTTGGTAGAAACTATCGCACATTTCGTAATATCCGCAAGAGCCCTTGACGCATTGTCGATTATCTCGTCATCGGTCGCTCCGCCGATATTATCAAATATACGGTCTATCTCCTCTTTTTCTTCATCGGGTAACTGTGCGGGTGACATTACCTTTTCTATATAAAGCCTCAGTCCCTGATATGTCGGAAGTCGTCCCGAGCTTGTGTGCGTATGCTCAAGATAGCCCTGCTGTTCAAGAGCCGCCATCTCATTTCTTATAGTTGCACTGGAAACTGCATTATCCAGCTTTTCGGCTATCAGCTTTGAGCCGACTGCCTCGCCGGTGCGTATATATTCGTCAACTATCGCTTCAAGGATTCTGAGTGTACGGTTTTCCATATTCCTTTTCCCTTCTTTCAGCGGTACTCCGCTGTTTCCGGCTGGTTAGCACTCACAATTTTTATCTGCTAGCACTCTACCTCTCTGAGTGCTAAACACACTATAACACACTTTCAGCACTTTGTCAAGAGATTTTTAAATAAAATTTGCACAAATTATTATTAATTTCTGTGTACGAATTTGTACATTTACATTTTTTTGGAATTCGATATAACTTCTGTCGTAATAATGATGCGGATTTTTACGCATACTATTCACGCAACTCACGCAACGCTGTGCCGTTTTAAAACGGCAACCGATTTTACATTATGAAAGGAACAACTATGGATAATAACAATTTAAAAAAGCAAAACAGGCTTATGAAAAAACCTGTCCCAAAAACACCTGAGGAACGCAGTGAAACGGAAGAAATAATTCTTGATGATTTCTGCGGATGCTGTTCCTCTTCGGACTGCACGGGGCTTATTCCTTCCGACCCGACAAGCGAAACGGCGGCTGATGAATACCGTAATGTTTATCCCTATGCCGTGCCGGACAGTGACGGGGTACCGTATACCAAAAACAAGAAAAAGACTTACGGGAAAGAGGGTACACACGGCGGTGTGTGAATATAAAAGGCTGTCAGCTTATGCGTGCCGACAGCCTTTATTTACTTCATATTTTCAAGTACGTCTATCACCTTATCGAGTGACGGTGCGACCGCATACACAGCTTTAAGCTGTTCTTCCTCAGGCTCAGTAAGGTCGGGTACCATTACGGTGATACAGCCTGCACTGCTTGCGGATTTTACACCGTTCGGGCTGTCCTCAAGAGCCATGCACTGCGACGGCTCAAGTCCCAGCTTTTCGCAGGCATAAAGATAGATGTCGGGACAGGGCTTGCCGTTTTCGAGCATATTACCGCAGATTATCGTTTCGAACTTGTTATAAACGCCTATCTTTTTAAGATACTCCTCAGCACGCTCGATATTTGTAGCGGTAGCGACCGCCGTTCTGTAGCCGTGTGACGTAAGATAGTCAAGCAATTCGTCAAGCCCCTGCTTTTTCTCTATGCCGTGTACGTCCGTGTATTCCTTCATCAGCTTTACACGCAGATCGTGTATAGCCATATAGTCGCAGTCTTCTCCGAACCACTCCTTGAGCTGCGGTATGGCAAACTTTCTTGAAAATGATCTCAGTGCAAGTGCGTGTCTGCGTTCCATAGGGAAGCCGAGCTTGTTTGCCGCCTCGCACCAGTACTTGACGAGCAGTTTTTCGGTATCGAGCATAAGCCCGTCCATATCAAATATTACAGCCTTTATCTCCATAGTTACTCCTTTATTCAGGCATAGAAAAAGTCGTTTTTGGTGTAGAAACTTCTCTAACCCTAACCCCAAACCCCTTCCCCTGGGAAGGGGCTGTATTATTGGGGCTACCGCCCCTAATCCCTGTCGGGGGCTTTGCCCCTGCGACCCCTTTTATAACAAAATACTACTCCTTATATCTTCGTCATCTTGGCAAACTTTGCGGCAACCTTCTTGGTGCCTTTATCGTCAAATGCTATTTCAAGCAGCCAATCTCCGCCCATTGCCTTTGCCGAAAGCACAGTTCCGTCACCGAATACCCCGTGACGCACACGCTCGCCAGGCGCATAGCTTACATTTTCGACACGTTTTTCCATTTCACGCTGTCCGGCACGGTACGATCTCTGCTGTTGCTGTAAATAGCTTGTACGGGGTTTCATCTGCTCTGCGCTTCTTGCCGCCGCCGACGCTGTTACAGCCGAATGATCGTCATAAGCCATATACTGTGACGGTATCTCCACCACAAAGCGTGAAACCTTGTTCCTCATAGTCTGACCGTACAGCATACGCTGTTTTGCACAGGTGAAATAAAGATGTCGCTTTGCTCTTGTTATAGCAACATAGGCAAGTCTTCTTTCTTCCTCTATCTCCATCGGGTCAAACTGTGAACGGTAGCCGGGGAAAATGTTTTCCTCTGCGCCTACTACAAACACGGTATCAAATTCAAGACCCTTTGCTGAGTGCATTGTCATAAGCACCGCCTTGTCGTCATCGGCTTCAAAGCTGTCCATATCAGAAACAAGCGCTACCTGCTCTAAAAATTCCGATAATCCCGCACCCTCGTTTTCCTTTGCGAAGGTTATCATATTTGATTTAAGTTCGTTTATATTTTCAAGGCGGACCTCGCCCTCAAGTCCCTGCCTTTGCATTGCCTCTCTGTAGCCGAAGCGGTCAAGAATATCGTCAATAAGGCTTCCGTCCGAAATATCATCAGTATGCTGTGAAAGCTCGCTGAAGGTTTCACCGAGCGGAACAAGCACCTTTGCCTTTCTTGACAGCGATGGCAGGCTGTCGCTCTCGCACATTGCCTGTACATAGGATATTCCCATACCCGATACGACACGGTTCAGCTCGTCAAGCGTTGCCGCACCTATTCCTCTTACAGGCTCGTTTACGATTCTTCCGAAGCGCACTTCATCATAATTATTGTTAAGCACGCAAAGATAAGCGATAATATCCTTTATTTCCTTACGCTCATAGAAACGCACACCGCCGATTATCTTATAAGGTATGCCGCTCTTTGCAAGCGTGGTTTCGACCGTTCTTGACTGGGCATTGTTACGGTAGAGTATAACGTGATCGGCGTACTTCTTTCCCTGCTTCACTCCGTCAAGGATACGCTCTGTTATAAACATCGCCTCTTCCTGCTCGGTAGAAAAGCGATCCATTCTTATCTTATCGCCGTCACCGAGGTCTGACCACAGATTCTTGTCCTTATGCTGAGTGTTATTCGCTATGACCGCATTTGCCGCTTTAAGTATGGTTGCGGTTGAACGGTAGTTCTGCTCCAGCTTTATGACCTCTGCGCCGAACTGCTCCTCAAACGAGAGGATATTCTCAATGGTAGCGCCTCTGAAACGATAGATACTCTGATCCTCATCACCTACAACGCACAGGTTTCCGCTGCCCTCGGCAAGCAGTGATACCAGCTTATACTGTGCCGCATTGGTATCCTGATACTCATCGACCATTATGTATTTGAATCTGTTTTGCCAGTGCGAAAGAACATCGGGACAATGTGCAAACAGCTTTACAGTCAGCATTATTATATCGTCAAAGTCGAGCGCATTCGCCGCCTCAAGCCTTGCCTGATAGTCGGTATAGATAGTCTTTGCGGTAGAAAGCTGATAATCGTCACTGCCGTTCTTTCCCTTTGTTGAAAACTTATCGGGAGTTATCAGCTTATCCTTTGAGCGTGATATTAAATTCTGCACTGCCTTCGGCGTTACCGCCTTGTCGGAAATATTATGCTCTTTCATTACCGTCTTGATAACCTTAAGCTGATCGTCGGTATCGTATATCGTAAAGTTGGACTTATAGCCCATACCAAGTTTCTCTATATCCTGTCGCAGTATTCTTACGCATGCGCTGTGGAACGTTGCCGCCCATATACCGTCAACATCTGCGCCCATATTTTCAAGACGTTCCTTAAGCTCTGCCGCCGCCTTATTCGTAAAGGTCACCGCAAGTATGTTCCACGGCTTTACTCTGTCCTCGCCGAAAATCTCAGAAAGACGCTCAGCCGCATCAAAGTTGTCAATTTCGCCTGCAAGAAAACTCTGTGCAAAAGCGACATCATCATCGGACAGCTCTCTTACGGTATTGCTGTTATACGCATTACCGAAAAGGAGCATATTTGCGATACGGTTACAAAGCACGGTGGTTTTACCGCTTCCTGCACCTGCCACTATAAGCACTGCTCCGTTTATGCGGAACACCGCCTTTTTCTGCATATCGTTTGTACGGCTGAAATACTTGTTCAGCACCTGTTTTTTCAGTGTTAAATAGTCCATAATTACCCCTTGATATTATGCCGTTTAAACGGCAAGAACGGGGAGGGTATTCCCCTCCCCTGATATTAAAAAATGAAAAATTGAGGTTGCCCTGTTGGCGTATTTCAAAATTCCTTATTCCGCCTTGCAAGACCGTCAGTTGCTCTTAGATGTACTGTCGCTCTTGTCGCTCTTGCTTTCTGTGCTGTTTGCACTGCTGTCAAGATTTACGAAAGGATTTACACCGTCACCGATTATCTGAGGTAACTGGCCGTTCCAGTTGTTTATCTTCATATAATCAATGTAGTTGGGGCTTGTTTCAAGCTGTTTTTGTACAGCCTGGATAGCGTAAGCCTGTGCGTCCGCTTCGAGCTTTGTGCTGTCAGCCTTTGCCTGTGCGGCGATAACGACCTGCTTTGCTTCTTCCTCTTTTTCCTTTGTCTTGTTCTCCATCTTGAGAGCGTCCTGAGCGGCTATAACCTTAGCCTGTATGGATGTTTCAAACGCTTCGTCAAACGCAAGGTTCTCTATTGCGAATGAAACAACGATTATTCCGCTGGGAGCAAGCGTATTTGTAAGCTCCTGCTGTATAGTCTGCTGAACGTCGGCTCTTGACTGTACAAGCTCCTCCGCCTTTACTTTACCTATTTCGTTCTTTGATATTTTCGCTACGTTCTGAACAAGCAGTTTTGACTCTACATTGTCAATTCCGACATTTCTTATTATATCGGAGAGCTTTGCGCTGTCATATCTATAGTTCAGCTTAAGCTGTAACGACTCTACCGTCTGCGTGTCGCTTGTATAAGCGTCATCCGTTACCGAATAGATCTGCTCTCTTGTATCGACCTGTCTTATCTCCTCTATAAAGGGTATGCAGAAGTTAAGACCGGGTGCAAGATTGTCCTGCGTTATCTTTCCGAATGTGTACTTTACGCCGATAAAGCCTTCATTTACTATCGAGAAGCAGTTGAACAAAACGATAATCAGTGCTACCGCAATAACAGCGATAACAGCTATCTTTCCCGCTTTCTTCCCGTTGAATTCCTTAGTGTCCGATGAGCTTGTGCTGAATTTCATTTCTGCCATAATATTTGCCTTTCTTCTGTCGGGTTTATGTTGCATTCACAGAATAACACAAGGTTATTAACTGCACTTAAACATCGAGTGCGGAATATTTATCGTTGATTTTCACCTTTGCTTCCGGTGCGACAATATTTTCTTCTGTCGGGAGCTTCTTCTCACGCATCTGTCTGAATGCCTGCGTCAGCATCAGCTTGATACGGTTGACCTGATTTACCTCCGATGCGCCGGGGTCATAGTCAACGGCTATGATGTTGGATTCGGGGTTCTGTCTGCGCAGTTCTCCGATTATGCCCTTGCCTGTAACGTGGTTGGGCAGGCAGGCAAACGGCTGCATACAGATTATATTGTTTACTCCGCTGTGGATAAGCTCTATCATCTCGGCTGACAGGAACCAGCCCTCGCCTGCTATGTTACCTGTCGATACAACGCCCTTGACGAGCTTTCTCATATCGCTTATCTTCATAAACGAGCCGAACTTAGTGCCTTCTATTGCTCCCTTATATGACTTCTGCATAAATTCAATCAGCTTTATAGCCATATTGCTCAGCTTATATCTTGCACCGGAAACGGTAAGCAGCTCGTGGCGTGAATTTGCGTGGTCGCAGATAAAGTAGATGAATCCCATAAGGTCGGGTACTACCGCCTCTGCACCCTCAGCCTCGACAAGCTCTACAACGTTGTTGTTTGCGGCGGGGTGGTATTTTACAAGTATCTCACCGACGATTCCGACACGGGGCTTTTCAATATCAAGTGTGGGGATAGAATCAAAGTCGGCAACGATAGCCTTTACATTCTTATTGAAACGTGCAAGCGACAGGCTCTTTATCTCGCCCTTCAGCTTTTCATTCCACTTCTCGTACATCTTGTTCGTTGCGCCCTTTTCAGCCTCGTAAGGACGTACACGGTATACGCAACGGCTGAGCAGATCTCCGTAAATTACCGATATGAACGCACGGTATATCAGCGGAAGCGTCAGCGTGAAGCCGGGATTCTTCTCCATTCCGACAACGTTCAGCGAAATCAGCGGAACATTGTCAAGTCCTGCGTCCTTCAGCGCCTTTTTGAGCATACCGACATAGTTTGTGGCACGGCAGGCACCGCCCGTCTGGGTGATAAGCACCGCTACCTTGTCCTTGTCATACTTGCCGTGATTGAGCGCATAGAGAAGCTGGCCTATAGTGATAATAGCCGGGTAGCAGGCATCGTTGTTGACGTACTTTAATCCCTCGTCTACTACTTCCTTTGAATAGTTCTTCTGTATCTCAACATTATATCCTGAGTAGCGGAATGCCTGTTCAAGCAGTTCGAAATGATACGGCGACATCTGAGGTGCTATAATCGTATAGTCCTTCTTCATTTCCTTCGTGAACAGAGGCTGACGGATATAACCCTTGTACTTCGGTACGGGCTTTATGCCGTTTCTTTCACGCTCCTCCATTACAGAAATAAGCGAACGCAGTCTTATTCTTGCCGCACCGAGATTATTTACCTCGTCTATCTTCAGTACGGTGTACATTCTGCCGTAGCCCTGCAGTATCTCCTGTACCTCGTCTGTTGTGATAGCGTCAAGTCCGCAGCCGAATGAGTTGAGCTGTACAAGCTCAAGCTCGGGAGTCTGACCTACAAGCGTAGCCGCCGCATAAAGTCTTGTGTGGTACATCCACTGATCAACTACACGGATAGGACGTACTACCGTGCCTAAATGTGCAACGCTGTCTTCTGTAAGCACAGCAAAGCCGTAGCCGTTTATCATTTCAGGGATACCGTGATTTATTTCGGGGTCAACGTGATAAGGTCTGCCTGCAAGAACGATGCCCTTCTTGCCCTTTTCCTTGAGCATCTTAAGCACTTCTTCGCCCTTTGAGCGTATATCGTCCTTGAAGCGTCTGTCCTCCTCATAGGCGGCTTTGAGCGCAACGCCTATTTCCGCTCCGCCTATACCGAGCGGCATGAACTCCTCGATAAGACGTTCAAGCATTCTGTCCTCGTCATATATAGGCAAAAACGGGTTCATAAAAGTTATATCATCTGCACGAAGCTCGGGTACTGAGTTCTTTATAACCTCGCTGTATGTTGCGACAACGGGGCAATTATAATGGTTATCTCCTCCGCCGCCGTTATCCATTTCATAAGGAAGCGCAGGGTAGAATATAAACTTCACGCCCTCGTCAAGAAGCGACATTATATGTCCGTGTGACAGCTTTGCGGGATAACATACCGACTCCGAGGGCATCGTTTCTATACCTCTGTCGTATATCTCACGGCTCGATTTAGGTGACAGCTTTACGCTGTAGCCGAGCTTTGTGAAAAGCGTGAACCAGAACGGATAGTTCTCGTAAAGTCCGAGTACACGGGGAATGCCGACCACGCCTCTCGGTGCTGTTTCGGGGTCGAGCGGCTCATAGTCGAACAATCTCTTGTATTTATAGTCGAACAGGTTGGGCAAAAGCTCCTTGCTCTTGCTTCCGAGACCTGCGCCACGCTCACAGCGGTTGTTCGTTATGTATCTTGTTCCGTCAGCAAACTTACTGATAGTAAGCAGGCAGTTATTTGAACATCTGCCGCAGCGTGCGGTTGTTTTCTGAATAGTAAAGTTTTCGAGCTTTTCAAGCGGGGCTAACGTACTGCCCTTGCCGTCGTCACGGGACAGAGCGACAAGCGCACTTCCGTATGCGCCCATAAGACCTGCCTTATCCGGACGTACTACCTCACGTCCGCAGGTAAGCTCAAAGGCACGAAGTACCGAGTTATTAAGGAACGTACCGCCCTGTACTATTATCTTTTCGCCCATCTGCTTCGGGTCACGGATCTTGATAACCTTGAACAAAGCGTTCTTTACTACAGAATAGGAAAGTCCTGCGGATATATCCGCAACGCTTGCGCCCTCCTTCTGAGCCTGCTTTACACGGCTGTTCATAAATACTGTACAGCGTGAACCGAGGTCAACGGGGCTTTTTGCGGAAAGGCCTATCTGAGCAAATTCTTCGGGCTGCATACCGAGCGCATTTGCAAAGTTCTGGATAAACGAGCCGCAACCGGACGAGCAGGCCTCGTTTAGAAGTATGCTCTCTATTTCTCCGTCCTTTACACGCATACACTTCATATCCTGACCGCCTATGTCGAGGATAAACTCAACGCCGGGCAGAATCTTCTCAGCGGCCTTGTAGTGCGCCATTGTTTCAATCTCGCCGAAATCAACACCAAGCGCCGCCTTTATAAGATGCTCGCCGTAGCCTGTAGCGGTTGATTTTGCTATATATGCCTTTTCGGGCATTTTCGAATATACGTCTTTTACTATCTCAATCACGGATTTGAGCGGATCGCCCATATTGTTTCCGTAGTGGGAATAGAGAATATCGCCGTCTTTATTTATAAGAGTAGCTTTTGTTGTGGTAGAGCCTGCATCTATACCAAGATAGCAGGGACCTTCGGCTTCAGACAATTCTTTTACAGGGATAACTGCCTTTGCGTGTCTGTCGCAGAATTCTTTAAGCTCCTGCTCGTCTTTGAACAAGGGAGCAAGTCTTTCTACCTCGTGTACCTCGACATTAGCAAGCGCCTTAAGATCGTCCCTCAGCTTGTCCACAGAAAGCTCCTCACGGTTTTCCGCAAGAGATGCGCCCATAGCGACAAACAGATTTGCGTCGGGCGGGAACACTATATGTTCATCGTCAAGCTGTAACGTTTCGATGAAACGCTTTCTGAGCTCCGAAAGATAGTGAAGCGGTCCGCCGAGGAACGCAACGTGTCCTCTTATCGGCTTGCCGCAGGCAAGTCCGCTTATCGTCTGGTTAACGACCGACTGGAATATTGATGCGGCAACATCGCTCTTTTTAGCACCGTCATTAAGCAGCGGCTGTATATCCGACTTTGCGAAAACACCGCAGCGTGACGCAATGGGGTATATAGTTGTGTAGTCCTTTGCAAGCTCGTTTATGCCTGTTATATCGGTATTCAGAAGCGAAGCCATCTGGTCGATGAACGCACCTGTGCCGCCTGCGCACGAGCCGTTCATACGCTGTTCGATACCGCCTGTGAGATATGTAATCTTTGCGTCCTCGCCGCCAAGCTCTATAGCTACGTCTGTCTGAGGAATGAATGTCTGTATCGCCGTTGTTCCTGCGGAAACCTCCTGTACAAAGGGTATTCCGAGCCAGTGCGATACCGAGATACCGCCCGAGCCTGTTACCGCAACGGTCACATTCTTCTCATCTATGGTTTCAAGGCATCCGCCGAGAACCTCTGCAATTGTCTTTTTTATATCCGAATAATGCCTCTGATAATTCTTGTATACGGCATTATTTTCATCGTCCAGCACCGCAATTTTAACGGTAGTTGAACCTACGTCAAGTCCTATATGCAACATCTGTTTTTTTCCTTCCGGGAATTTATACGGCTATATGCCGATTCTGACTGTAATTATGCCACGTTCCGTTTAACGTAATATTAACTTTTCGGGAACGCCACACATTCAAAATTATACACTATTTACGCAAGAATTTCAAGATGTATCGCAGAAATTATATTAAATAAGTGTAGTTCTGCCCGCATTTTCTGAATTTTGAGTAAAATTACCGTAAAACGCTCTTATTATTTGGATAGTTTTAAGTGCCGTTATTTCTTGACTTTTGAGATTACAGCGGATATAATGATATTGTGTATATCTGTGTCGATATAAAGACACACCGATTACAGAAAGAAAGGAAACTTAACGCAAATGGCAAAGATGAATCCGGGCTTTTTAAATCTCAAGAAAAGCTATCTTTTTATCGAAATAGGCAAGAGAGTAAGAGAGTACATTGCCGCTCACCCCGATAATAAAATTATAAAGATGGGTATAGGCGACGTTACACAGCCTTTGGCTCCCGTTGTAGTTGAGGCTATGAAGAAGGCCGCTGACGAAATGGGCGTAAAGGAAACATTCAGAGGTTATGAGGACAGCGGTAAGGGCTACGACTTCCTTCGTGAAGCGGTTGCAGGCTACTATAAGAGCTTCGGCGTAACCATTTCTCCCGAAGAAGTGCTGATAAGCGACGGTGCAAAGAGCGACTGCGGCAACATAGGCGACATCTTCAGCGAAAACGAGGACGTTGTCGTAACAGACCCCGCATATCCCGTATATGTTGACTCAAACGTAATGGGCGGAAGAACAGTTCATTATGTAAACTCTACGGAAGACAACGGATTTGCCGCTATGCCCGACGAATCCATGAAACCTGGTCTTATCTATCTTTGCTCACCCAACAACCCCACAGGTTCTGTTTATACAAAAGAACAGCTCAAGGTATGGGTAGACTATGCTATAAAGAATAAATCGGTAATCATTTTCGATGCGGCTTATGAAGCGTTTATCTCCGATGAAACACTTCCCCGCTCGATTTTCCAGATAGAAGGAGCAAGAAAGTGCGCTATAGAGATATGCTCGCTTTCCAAGACAGCAGGCTTTACCGGTACAAGATGCGGTTATACCGTTATCCCCGAGGAGCTTATGCTTGAAACTCCCACAGGCGAAGAAATCAGCTTTATGCAGTTATGGTGCAGAAGACAGGGAAGCAAGTTCAACGGCGTTTCCTATCCTGTTCAGCGTGCCGCAGAGGCTGTATTCACAGAGGAAGGCTACAAGCAGACAAGAGCTACAATAGCTTACTATATGCAGAACGCAAAGGTTATGAGCGAAACGTTTGACGAGCTTGGAATCAAGTATACAGGCGGCAAGAACAGCCCGTACATCTGGTTCAAATGCCCCGACGGAATGGACAGCTGGACATTCTTCGACAAGCTCCTGAACGAAGCTGAGGTTGTCGGCACTCCCGGCGCAGGCTTCGGCAAGAACGGCGACGGCTGGTTCAGACTTACTGCATTCGGCACTCACGAAAACACGGTTGAAGCTATGCAGAGAGTAAAGAAACTCCTTTCAAAGTAAGAGGCGATATGGTCAGAATATCGGACTGCTCATCAAAACCGGTAAGGATACTGTCATATACGCTCATCGTCACAGGTGCGGCGGTACTGGCAATGTTCATAATACCGCTTTTCAGCGGAACGCTTAACACAGGCTCTTATTTCGGGTTTGTGATAGGCGGTGTAACTGTGCTTCTCGGCATATTCACCCCGAAGCTGTTCAGCAACGCCAAAAAAGCGGTGAGATATATCTTCCGTGCCGTGCTTATCATATACGGTGTGCTTGCGGTATATGCGATAACGCTCTCGGCTTTTATGGTCGCAAATATGAACGACGCACCCGAAAAGGACGGCTCACGCACGGTAATAGTGCTTGGCTGTCAGGTAAGACGTGACGGTCCGAGTCTTATGCTCAGACGCCGCCTTGACGCAGCCTGCAGCTATCTGTCGGCGGATACGAAGGCCGACTGCATCGTTTCCGGCGGTAAGGGCGATAACGAGCATATCAGCGAGGCTGAGGCGATGTATGAGGCACTCGTGAATGACGGCATATCGGAAAACCGTATCACAAAAGAGGACAAGTCTTCAAGCACCTACGAAAACCTGTTGTTTTCAAAACAGATTCTTGAAGACGGCGGGAAGCCGCTCAGAATAGCTATCGTGACCGACGGCTTTCATCAGTGGCGGGCAAGGCTTCAAGCCGAAAGTCTGGGCTATGACGTTAAATGCGTCAGTGCCGCTACACCGTGGTATCTTGTTCCTGTTTACTGGGTACGGGAATGGTTTGCGCTGAGCTATCTGTTTGTATTCGGTGCTTAAAACGGGTAAATATTATTATGATATAAATTCAGAGGTCAGGAAGGAAAAGAAATATGGAAAAAAATATTTCAAAAGCAAAGGTTCTTGTATGCGATGACTCAATGATGGTCAGAAACAAGATGAAAAAACTTCTTACCGCATACGGCTTCACTCAGATTTTCGAGGCAAGCGACGGTGCGCAGGCGGTTGAAAAGTTTGCAGACATCGTACCCGATGTTACTTTTATGGACATTGTAATGCCTGAGCTTTCGGGAGTTGAAGCACTCAAGCTGATCAAGACAAATTCGCCCGACGCCGTTGTTATTATGGCTACATCGGTCGGCACCGTAGGTAATCTCTCCGAGGCTATCAAGCTCGGCGCTAACGACTTTTTACAGAAACCTGTTGACGAAGAACAGCTTTACAAGCTCCTTGACAACTATTTCAAAAAGGAGGCTTAAGCGATGTTCACACAGTTTTTCGGAAGCTTCCTGTTAAACAGGAAAATCGTTTCACCCGCAAATCTCCGTGTTGCACTCGAAAAGAAGGACACAACAAGAGTAAAGCTGGGCGTGCTTGCCATCAACGCTGGCTATATGACGGCAAAGCAGGTTGACGCAGTACATAAGAAGCAGGCAACAGTAGACAAGAGAATAGGTGATATTGCCGTTGATATGGGCTATCTTACCGAAGCACAGGTCGAAGAGCTTCTTTCAAGCCAGAAGACCGGTTGCCTTTTACTCGGACAGGCGCTCGTTGATATGGGCTGTCTTACAAACGAGGAATTCGAAACCGTTCTCAACGACTACAAAAAAGAAAACAGACTTACCGACAAGGACTTCAGCAGCGAAAGCAACGAAAAGACAGAAAACGTTATTTCTTCTTTCTTCGCTATCGAGGGCGAATACAAGGATTATTGCTCTGAATATGTAAATGTTCTGTTCAAGAATCTTATCCGTTTTGTAGGCGATGATTTTACCCCCTTACAGTCAGCCGTTACAGACAGCAACGATACGGCGGTTATACAGGAGTTTTGCGGCGATTTCAACGCAGTATCGGCTATAACAGCCGACAACAAGGCGGCCGCAGTATTTGCAAGCAGTTTTGCAGAGGAAGAAATAACCGATATGGACTATGCAAATGACGCTATCAGCGAATTCTTAAACCTCAGCAACGGTCTTTATAACGTCAATATTTCCGAAACTACAGGCAAGGAAATAGGACTTAATCCGCCGGAAACGGCCACATCATCGGCTGTAAGCGGTATAAAATCGAAGTTCACGCTTACAATACCCGTAGAATATACGTTCGGCACAGTTGTATTCACGCTTGCCGTAATATAAAATCTGATATAAAGCGGACCCCCGTATAAGACGAAAACCTTATTCACGGGGATAAGTCTGTGTGTTTTAAGTAAAGAAGCTGTAATCCGGCTGTAATATCGCTGTTACAAAGATGTAACGGCAAAGTAAGACGGATACGGCATAAGAACAAAAGAAAACGCTTGCCGCATATCCGACGGCAAAGCAAAAAAATCAAAAGAAGACAAGTCTGGAAAGGAAAACTATGGATATTTTCGGCATTCTGACTATGGTCGGAGGACTTGCGCTGTTCCTGTTCGGTATGAACGCAATGGGACAGGGCCTTGAAAAGCTATCGGGAAGCCGCCTTGAGCGAATTCTCGAAAAAATGACCTCCAACCCTTTCAAAGCCATCATGCTCGGAGCTTTAGTCACAGCGGTAATCCAGTCATCATCGGCAACCACAGTAATGGTAGTCGGTTTTGTAAACTCGGGTATTATGAGGCTGTCGCAGGCTATCGGTGTTATTATGGGTGCCAATATAGGTACTACTATGACATCGTGGCTGTTGTCACTGACAGGAATACAGGGTGAAAGCATTTTCATGCAGCTGCTCAAGCCCACATCTTTCACGCCTATACTGGCGATAATCGGCATTTTCTTTATAATGATGTCAAAATCCAGCAAGAAAAAGGATATAGGTACTATCCTTATGGGTTTTGCGATACTTATGTTCGGTATGGAAACAATGAGTTCCGCCGTTGCGCCGCTGGCTGACAACGAACAGTTCAAGAGCATTCTCACTATGTTCTCAAATCCCGTGCTTGGCGTTATTGCAGGCGCTGTGCTTACAGCCGTTATTCAGAGTTCGTCTGCGTCTGTCGGCATACTGCAGGCTATGTGCGCTACGGGAGCGGTTACTTACAGCACTGCCCTGCCTATAATCATGGGACAGAATATAGGTACCTGCGTTACCGCACTGCTTTCTGCAATCGGTGCAAACAAGAACGCAAAGCGTGCCGCACTTGTTCACCTTTACTTCAACCTCATCGGCACTATAGTATTTATGGTACTGTTCTATATTATAAACGCTATATTCCCCTTCGAGTTCTTTGAACAACCTGCAAACCAGGCAGGCATAGCGATAATGCACAGCGTATTCAATATCTTTGCAACGATAGTCTGGTTACCGTTCATGAAGCTGCTCGAAAAACTCGCATATATCTCAGTGCGTGACAAGAAGGACGATAGCGCTCCGAAAGACGAGTTCCAGATACTTGATCCCCGTTTCCTTGCAACTCCCTCAGTTGCTCTGGAGCAGTGCAAGTCAATAGCTGTCAGAATGGCAGACTGTGCAAGAGATACATTGAAGCTCTCAATGGGGCTTATGTCCAAATATAACGATCGCGATGTCGAAATAGTAAACGAGAACGAGGAAAAAGTCGATGTCTATGAGGACAAGCTCGGCAGTTACCTGTTACAGCTGGGTTCCAAGAACCTTACCCCCGGCGACAGCCAGACGGTAAATATGCTGCTGCACTGCATCAGCGACTTTGAGCGTATATCGGACCACGCTGTCAATATTAGTGAATGTGCAAAGGAAATGCATACGAAGGGCCTTTCGTTCTCGAAGAAGGCTATTGAGGAAATACACATTTTCAACGGTGCTTTAAACGAAATACTCGATACCGCCATTACGGCGTTCGAGCATGGAGATATTGAGCAGGCAAAATCGGTCGAACCTCTTGAAGAAGTAATCGACAATCTGCGTACCGAGATTAGAAACAGACACGTCAAGCGTCTGCGTAAGGGAAAATGCACCATTGAAATGGGCTTTGTGCTGACCGACCTTATCACGAATTACGAAAGAGTGGCGGACCACTGCTCCAACATCGCCGTCTGTATGATACAGATACACGACAACAGCTTTGACACACACAGCTATATCAGCGACCTCAAGGCTACAAACAACGAGGAGTTCCGCAAAAAGTTCACTGTTTTCAGTGAGAAGTATATGCTCCCTGACGCAAAGAAAACAGATTAATGCTTACCGCCGTGATTTTTTCACGGCGGTTTTTCATATTTATACCTGCTGTTTTCGATTGACAAAAGGGCAGTATTTGTGTTATATTAAACTTGATATAAGCTCAGCCCTATTTCAGAAAGGTTAAACTATGGAAAGACGAGATAAGATAAATTACTACCTTGACATAGCCGAAACGGTATGTGAGCGTGGAACCTGCCTGCGCAGGAATTTCGGTGCAATAATAGTACACAACGATGAGATAATCGCCACAGGATACAACGGTGCGCCGAGAGGCCTTAAAAACTGTTCCGACCTCGGAATATGCACCCGTGAAAAGCTGAACGTTCCGAAAGGTCAGCGTTATGAACTTTGCCGCTCGGTTCACGCAGAGGCAAACTGTATAATCAGTGCTTCAAGGACGGATATGATAGGTTCTTCGCTTTTCCTTGCCTGTCACGATATGACTTCAGGCGGTACGCTCTGCGGAGAGGTTGAGCCTTGCTCAATGTGTAAGCGTCTTATAATAAACGCAGGTATCAAGGATGTATTTATCCGCACCTCAGCAAACGAATACAAGGTCATCAATGTTGAAAGCTGGATAGAAAACGACCCCAGCCTTGACGGCTCGGGCGGATACTAAGAGGTGATTTTACGCTCACAAAAAAGACAAAGAAAAGAATAGCTATAGGCTGTGCCGCAGGCGTTGCGGGAGCGGCTCTTGCCGCTTTAGGACTTGTCGCCTGTGATATGCGGCTGCAGACAACGACCTACGAGGTAAAAAACGAGAAAGTATCATCGCCTGTACGCATTGCATTTGTTTCGGACCTGCACAACAGCCTTTTCGGGAAAAGTCAGTCGGAGCTTAAAAATGCGATAGACGGTGCAAAACCCGATATAGTCGTATTCGGCGGAGATCTTGCGGATAAAACGCAGGACGACCTGCCCGAAAACTCATACATTCTTGTGAAATATCTCGTAAAGCGTTATCCGTGCTTCTACACTATCGGAAACCACGAAAATGCGAGGGGCGACAGCGCAAGAATAAAACAGCAGATGTCGGACTTCGGAGTTACCGTGCTTGAAGGAAACGGTACGGTCATTAATATCAACGGAAACGAAACCGAAATCTGCGGAATATACGATGCTCACACCTATGACGAGGTAAACGGCGAGCTTGTAAAACAGCTTGATGCCGTGACTTCGGAAAAAGACAGCAAGCGTACAAGAATACTTATCGCTCACTTTCCCGAACAGATAGACGAATATTTAAAGGGCAACTTTGATATAGTTCTGTCGGGTCACGCTCACGGCGGTCAGTGGAGAATACCCGGACTTATTGACGGCGTTTTTGCGCCCGGTCAGGGAGTATTCCCAAAATACACGGCAGGCGTTTATATGCACGGCGACACCGCCCATATTGTCAGCAGAGGGCTTTGGAAGCCGTCGACATTGATAGCGGTACCGAGGATATTCAACCGACCGGAGCTTGTGTTTGTTGATATTAAAAAATAGCATAAAAAAACGGATACTCTTTTGAGAGTATCCGTTTTTATGTCAATAGAGTATCTTGGCGCTTTTATCAATCTCCGCCCTCGGCAGTGCCGTTATAAATCTTCACCAGCTTTTCGCCGATCTTCTTTATATCCATATTTTCAACAGCCTTGCGTCCGTTCTCACGCAGTGACGGGAGCTTGCCCTCATAAATCTCCTTTATCATACGCTCGAATTCGTCCTTATCCTTTGCCTTGTAGCAATCTGTACCGCCTTTTAACCAATCGAATACCGGTATGTCACGGACAATAACGTTTGCCTTTGCCGCAAGCGCCTCAAGAAGCACTATGCCCTCTGTTTCCTCTAAGGTAGGGAATATATACACGTCACAGCCGACATAAGCCTGTTTCAGTTCATCGGGCTGTACATAGCCTGCAAATGTGAGGTTAGGCAGCTTTGTCTTTACCGCCTTTCTTATCTTGTGCGGTACGCTGTAAAGCGGAGTTTTGCCGAACCAGATAAACTTATAGTCGGGCATATCCTTTGCCATCTGAACAAAATCGAGAAGACCCTTACGCTCAAAGTAAAGTCCTACGGAGATTACGACCTTGTCATCGTCCTTTAAACCGAACTTTTTGCGGAATGCCTCCCTGTCGTTTTCCTTAGGCTCATATCTCGCAAGGTCAATACCGTTGGATACGGCATAGATCGGAGCGGTCAGCCCATAGCCTCTTATCAGCGACTTTGAATACTCGGTCGGGGTCACTATAACATCGCCCCTGCGGTAGCAGCTGCATATCCACTTCTTGAAAAGTCCCGAAATAAGATTCGAGCCGATGAACGAATTGCGGAAGTCCTCCTGCGTTGAGTGAGCGTGGTACACCACTCTCTTGCCCGCCTTTTTTGCTTTTTTCGCAAGATGCTTAGATTTCAGTCCGAGCGTGTTTATGTGAACAACATCATAGCTGTCCTTAGGGTCGAGCGTATATTCTATGCCGTTAAGCTCCATCGCTCTCTGCTGATGCATGATCGCTCTGCCAAGACCGGATATTTTGATAAGGTTCATACCTTCTGAAAACAGGAGTACCTTCATATTAGTTTCCTTCCATATAATTACTGTGTGCGTAAACGTATAACAGATATTTTATCATAATTGCCGGGTATCGTCAAGTAATATCAGGAATGATACCTTTCAAGGAACTGACGTGTACGCTCGTTCCGGCTGTTGTTGAATACCTCGTCGGGAGTGCCGTTCTCAATAACATATCCGCCGTCCATAAATATTACACGGTCGGAAATCTCGCTTGCAAACTGCATTTCGTGAGTTACAATAACCATAGTCATCTTTTCTTCCGCAAGGCTCTTTATTACCTTGAGTATCTCGCCGGTAAGCTCAGGGTCGAGCGCAGATGTCGGCTCATCGAAGAAAAGAAGCTCGGGGCTGAGTGCAAGCGCTCTTGCGATAGACACACGCTGCTGCTGACCGCCCGACAGATTGCACGGGTATTCGTTTGCCTTATCCGCAAGTCCCATTTTGCCGAGCAGCTCCATAGCCGTCTGTTCCGCCTGTGCCTTATCCTGCTTTAACACATGGACGGGTGCCTCTGTGATATTCTTCAGCACCGACATATGCGGAAACAGGTTGAAGTTCTGGAACACAAGACCGATTTTAAGCCTTATATCGTGGAGCGTTTTGTTATCGGCATATACTGCCTTGCCGTTTTCATCGTTTCTTGTCATAGTGATGCCGCATATCTCGCACTCGCCGCTGTCTATCTTCTCAAACTGATTTATACAGCGCAGGAGCGTTGATTTTCCGCTTCCCGACGGGCCTATTATAGATATTACCTCGCCCTGCTCCACATTGAATGAAATATCGTTTAAAACTTCGAGCTTTCCGAAGCTCTTTGATAGATTCTTTACACTGAGTATTGACATTCCGCCTGCTCCTTATCTGTAGTAGTTCAGTTTCTTTTCGATAAAGCCGAACAGCGCTGTCAGCACAGTAGCCATTACGAAATAGAAAACACCTGCAATAAACAGCGGAACAAGCGAGCTGTAGTTCATCATCTGCTGTTTTGCCGCAAGCATTATTTCCGAGTAAGCAACGACATTTGCAAGCGACGTATCCTTTACAAGCGTAATTACTTCGTTTGACGACGCAGGAACGATACGCTTTATTACCTGCGGGAGAATTATTCTGAAGAACGTCTGTGCCTTTGTCATTCCCAAAGCCGCCGCCGCTTCATACTGACCTCTCGGTATAGATTCTATGCCGCCTCTGAATATCTCGGCAAAATATGCCGCATAGTTCAGCACGAATGCGATAATTACCATCGTGAACATAAAGCTCTCTGCGGCAGGATCGACACCGCTCAGCAGACTTTCCACGAATCCGCCCGAGCCTTTGGTAGCCGTCTTTAAAAACGGCAGTGCATAGTAGACAACTATGATCTGGAGCATAAGCGGTGTTCCACGCATTATGAGTATGTATAGATTTGTAAGCCACGATATTGGCTTGAACCTGCACATCTTCAGTGCCGCAACGATAAGTCCGAGCGGTATTGAAAAAAGCAGCGTAAAGCCGAAAATCTTAATTGTGGGGATAAGGTTTTCCAGGAGTATCCCCGTAACCTTCATTATCTGTTCGCCGGTCATATTTAATTCTTCCTTAATCTTCCGATAATTTATCATAGTAAAGCGATAATTCGCTATTACGGCAGTATATTATTATTGTACCATAAGTAAAGGGGTATTTGCAAGTAAAAGATGAAAAAACCCGTAATTCACAGCATTTTATCGTTGACGGAAAATACAGCAGGTATATCCCGCCTCAAGCAATATTACAGCCTGTACAAACACGGCGGCTGAATTTACAAAAAATTGTGCAAGTTCCACTATAATCTTGACTTTGGTACTATTTCATGGTACAATTATCTATGTGTAATCAGAAAAGAAATACAGACAGGAGGTGGATTGCTTGTACATCGGCAAATTTCATAAATACGCAGTAGCAGGGATATGTCTTGTGGGAATGCAGAATGACCACGCTGCACATATTGTAAAAGTAGCCTCGGACGCTTTGAAAAAGAAAGGCTTCAAGGTTATGATATTCAACGCATTTACAGATATGTTTTATGATACACCGTATTCAAAGGGAGAGGCAAGCGTCTATCATCTTATTAACCTCGATATTGTAGATGTTCTTGTCATTATGCCCGAAACTATAAAGAGCGAATGGGTAACCGACACTATCATAAGGTATGCAAACGCCGCAAAAATACCCGTAATAATGCTTGACGGCAGTCACAACGGCTGTACGAATATAACATACGACTACGGCAGGTCGCTTGAGTCGGTAGTGGAACACGTCATAACAGAACATAAATGTACCGACCTGTTTTTTATGGCAGGCACAAAAGGCAACTGCTTCTCAGAAGAAAGAATAGAGGCTTTCAAGCGTGTTCTTGCACGTCACAATATTGAATTTAACGAGAAAACAATGCTCGGCTACGGAGATTTCTGGGAAGTGCCGACAAAAAAGGCCATCTCGGACCTTATTGTCTGCGGAAGAAAAATGCCTCAGGCTATAATATGCGCAAATGACTCTATGGCTATCATCGTAATGAAAGCTCTTGAAGAACACGGCATGAAAATTCCTGAGGATATAATAGTCACGGGATTTGACGCTATATATCAGGAGCGTATTTATTCAACCACCAGACTTACCACCGCACAGATGGACGCAGATGAGCTTGCGACAACCATTGCCGACACCGCATACGGATATATCAATGGCAGTGAAAAACCGTCCGATAAGCATATCCATTTCTCTATGATACTCGGTCAGAGCTGCGGCTGTTGCGATTTTGACGTAGCTTATACCAATAAAAAGCTGGAGCATATGAATAAATATAGTCTTGCACTGTATGACGCAGAAAGCAATATGGCTTCGCTTTATACCCATACGGTAAACTGCGACAAGCTCGACGAGCTTACAAAGGCTATGGGCAGATATTTCAACTACCATGCAGCACTGTGTCTGAATGATGATTTTCTGACCAAGGAATCAGCCGTCATACCAAAAGCGTATCACAGCGTTTTTACCGAAAATATGACCGCACACGTCATAAGGACGTGGAGCGATTACAGCTATAATATAAATTATCCGGCAAAGAAGGTACTTCCCGATCTCAACGATCTTATCAAAAGATATAATACCATTATGTTCTGCCCTCTGCATTTTCAGGAGCATGTCATAGGCTATTATGCCGCCATTGCAGACGATCTTCTTGTAAATCCCGGCAGCTTCTACTATGTTCAGCGACTGGTGGAATCTATAAACCAGGCGCTTGAAAACTTCCGCATAGAATATCTTCTGAGAAACGCAAACAATGAGCTTTCGCTCACGCACTTGATAGATCCGCTTACAAACATCTATAACCGAAGGGGATATTTTGAGCGTATAAACGAGCTTATGCTCGGAAACGAAAAGTGTAATGTTATCCTTGTATCCTGCGATATGGACAGGCTCAAAGAGATAAACGATACATACGGTCACTCTGAGGGCGACATAGCTATAAAAGCGGTGGCTGACGCTATAAAGACAGGCTGCGGAAAAGACGGTATATGCGCCAGATTCGGCGGAGATGAATTTATACTGACAGTGCCGTATAACACCGACAAACAGCGTGAGCTGTCAAGGCTTGTCGGTGAGATACAGACGGAGATTGACAAGTTCAACCGCAGTGCAGGAAAACCTTATGAGGTGTCTATAAGCGTAGGCGGATCATACGGCACGGTGAGCAGTGTTGAAGAAGTAAACGAACTTATGCGCAATACCGACCGGCTTATGTACGAGCAGAAAAAGGTGAAGAAGGGCGAGCGTGCTCCTGTCTTTCAGCCCGTACCCGAGGCTCAGAAAAAGCCCGATGAGGTGCTTGAAGGTTATCGCAGCAGAATACACAAAATATTCTCGCAGTTTGACAAATGCACCTACTTCTATATGGACTATCTCAACTTCAAGTGGTACATCATAGAGAACGACCATATGCCAAAGTGCCTTAAATCTTCCTCTGTCGGTCCTCTGCGTGCGATATGGCTGAGCGGAGCGGTACACCCCGACGACAAGCTCATCTATGAAAGCTTCTGCCGTAAAATAAAGAACTCCTTTGACGATAAGATTACCGATTCCTCATTGAACGTAAACATACGTCTGTGCGAAGGTGACAAGCCTGTATGGTACGGTATTTATGTACAGCTTTCGGGCAAGGACGGTAAAATGGAAGAGATAGCCGGTTCTATCAAAAAACTCGAAATCAACGAAATAATGAGCATAGACATTCTGGATTATTACACCACTACCGATAATCCGATAATGTTCAACGATATGATCTCGCAAAGGCTCACGGCATATCCGGACACAAAATTCGCTCTTGTGCAGTTTGATATAAAGCGTTTCAAGCTGATAAATGAAAACTACGGCGAAGACGCAGGAACGGAAATGCTCCAGTTCATATCACGTCAGCTCAGCAACTTCTGCGGAAAACAGCAGATGGGAGCAAGAATGAGCGGTGACGTCTTTACACTTCTGACCCCTTACGAAGATAAGGACGGGTTGCTCTCCGTTGTATCCGAGCTTCAGCGTTGTCTGAAGAATTTCCGTCAATACAGCTATGAATTCGTGTTCGGTATTTATCTTATAGAGGACAGGAGCGTATCTGTCAGAACGATGTGCGACTGTGCCGCTATGGCAAGACAATCTATCAAGAAAAACGCTCTTGAAAGCGTTGCATTCTATAGCAAGAATATGCAGAAGGAGATAAAGGAACGTAAGTTTGTCGAATCGCATATGAAAAAGGCTTTGGACAACAACGAATTTATCATCTATCTGCAGCCGAAGTTCAGCATATCAAGCGGCGAAGCTGTCGGCTATGAAGCGCTTGTAAGGTGGCAAAGTCCCGAAAGGGGAATGATATACCCGAGCGGATTTATACCGCTGTTTGAGGAAAACGGATTTATCACAAAGCTGGATGCTTATGTTTGGGAATGTGCCTGCATGGTACTGCGTGACTGGATAGACAGGCATTTCACGCCGCTTCCGATCTCGGTCAATGTTTCCCGTGCGAACCTTGACGATGAATCATTCCTCAATGTCCTTGACGGGCTTATTGAGAAATATCGTCTGCCGAAGCATCTGCTTGAGCTTGAAATAACCGAAAGCATAGAAAATGACACAACACTGCGTATGACCGAAAAGATAAAGGAACACGGCTACATTCTGCTGATGGACGACTTCGGCTCGGGCTACTCCTCACTGAACACGCTTCAGGATACAAAGTTCGATGTGCTGAAGCTCGACCGTGAATTCTTCTCGACACATATGTCAAACGATCGTGGAAAGAAGATAATAATGCACACCATCTCAATGTCCAAGGACGTAGGTCTGGGGCTTATTGCTGAGGGTGTTGAAACCGCAGATCAGGCGCAGTTCCTCGAAAGTTGCGGATGTGATACGGCGCAGGGTTATCTTTATGCAAAGCCTATGCCCGTGCAGGAGGCGGAGAAATATCTGAAAAATGCTTCGCAGAGTAAAACTGATAATGAAGGCGTAACGCCGTAATAAAAAAATCACCCGATGCTAAAATGCATCGGGTGATTTTTTGCATAATGTGATTACCGCATACTTTGCGATAATATTTTTTCCGCCTCGTCTTTCACCCTGTCTTTCAACCACTGCGGTGAAACGACCTCGCAGTGACTTCCGAACCCCATCACAAAACACATGATATTCTCCTCATTCTGCATTGTGCAACGAAGCTCTGTTGTATCTTCGTCTATCGGCGTAACCGTCTGATCTCTGCCGTAGATACGTTCACGGGCGAGCATTGCATATCTGCCGTGCAGCAGCATAACTATCTCATACCATTCGCCGTTCTTTTTCATACCGAAATCGTCAAGATAGTCGCTTTCCTTGTATGTCGCAAGAACTGTGAAGCGGTTTTCCGTGGCAACCATCGACTGAATACGGCTCAGCTTGAAATAGCGGATCTCGTATGACTTTTTATCATATCCCAGCATAAACCACGCATTGTTATACATAAACAGCTTATACGGATCAAAGCGGCGGTGCGACACCTTGTTTGACAGCGACAGATAATCCATCTCAAGCTCTTTTCTGTGAGCGATGCACTGTGCCACCGTATCATACCGTCTGCTAAGTTCCTGCTCGTCAACGGCAAGCGGAAAACGGTTGGCAACGGATATTTCCTGCGGCTGTTCGTGCTTTACTGCCGCAAAGACTTTTCCCTTCGCTTTTTCATAATCGCTTGAGTAAGGAAAATCGTTGCGGCTCTTAAGATATTCCGCTCCGGAGGATAACGCACGCTGTTCAGCTTCATTGAGCCTTACCGTAGGAATCACGCTCTGCGTTATCAGACGGTATCCGCCGTATTTGCCGGGGATACCCTCTATATAATAGCCTGCCATTTCAAGCTCTGTGCGGTACTCGGCTATATTGCGGACGTTTGTTTCAAGAATATCAGCCAGCTCCTGACCCTTGTACACTCTGCCCGAGCTTAAAATCTGTAGCATTTTAAGGCAGTTTGACGTTTTTCCCATTGCCGTTCCTCCGTTTGTGTATATCATAGTATATATAATTATACACTATTTATGGCAGGAATTCAATCGCTTACAGCCGTTCGAGGAACTCCTTCTTCTTTTCTGCAAATTCTTCTTCCGTCAGTATACCGTTTTCTTTCATTTCGTGAAGCTGTTTTATCTGCTCCATTATCGCTTTCGGATCTTCCTTCTTTGCAGACGCTGTGCTTGAATGATTCTGAATATTTGCCGCCGCCTGCGACGCTTTGTCCTTGAGATTTTCTGCCGCACCTGCGATGCTTCCTGCGGCATTCTGTGCCATATTCTTTATGCTGTCAGCATTTACTGAACCTATCGCCGATTTTATTCCGTCAGCGTTTATTGACGGCAGAGATACGCCCGCAGTGCCGTTTTCATCTTCGGCTGAGTTTACTGCGTCAAATACCTTGTTACCCTTAAGTTCTAAGAACTGTATTACCGACATTGCTATAAGGGCGAGCATAAGAATAAGTATTATCCAGAAGCCTATCAGATAGTTAAGTTCTACCTTTGCGGATACTCCCGTGCCTGCGGTCGCTCCGCCTGCCGCCGCATTTACTGCCGATGCCGCCGAACCGGGCGCTATGAACAGGCAAACGATACCTGCAACCGAGCCTATAGCGGATATAATCTTTCTGAAAGGCTTCAGCTGAGGGATATAACAGCTTGCCGCTACTGCCACAAGGCAAAGTATAAACGCAAAGCCGAAAAATCCGCCGTCCGTCACAAGTGAAAAGCCGTTCATCGACTGATCGGCGCTTCCGCCGCCGAATCCTCCGACAGAAACCTCCGCCTTTACCGACATAAAGGGAAGAAACAGTGCAAGAATTATCACGGCACATATAATTCCCATAAGATTTTTAAGTATAAATTCTTTATTTAGTTTCATAACAATCTCCTTTTGAATTAAAGCTTATCACTGTAGTATTCCTGTTCCTCACATATTACTATATTTCCGTCACCGATGAGCGTTGAAGAAGATATTTCAGCATCTGAATCAAAAGTGAAGTATATAACATATTTTCCGTCATCATATAAACCAAATGTACCGTCATCTCTGAGTGTTATATAATCGCCGTAGTTTTTATACAGATAATTGCTGAAAGCTCCATATGTCACATAACCGTCAAAATCTGTAAAGAAAGATATTATAGGACACTCGACCATAATTGCCTTGCCTCGTCCTAAGATCGGGTGGTCTTGAATAAAGTCTTTTCTGCAATAGTAGATATCAAGACCGTCCTTTTCGTAGCAGGCATAATATCCGGTATAAATGCTGGCTGTAATTCCCCATACGTCGGCAAAATCCTTGTCAAAATAATACTGTATATAGTCCGGAAGTGCTATAGTTCCATTGGTAACGGCAGGAGCTTCTGGTTGTGTTTCAGCAGGTGTTGTTTCCGGTGCAGGTGTTGTCTGCACTGTAGTTTCGGGTGTTGTCTGTGCTGTTGTGACCGCTGTTGTCTGTGCCGATGTAGTATCAGGTGCTTCTGACGGTTCATCATCTGAAATATCGGGTACGGAATAATCCGCTCCGTCCTTGTCGTAGATACCGCCGAAAAGCCCACTGCCGTTTGCCTCAGTCACGAGCGACATCTGCTTTTCGTTTACGTTTGCTATGCAGGTGTCACTGTAGGTCTGACCGCCTGCAACTATTGTAAGTATCAGCTTTCCGTCCGCTATATCGTATGTACCCTCGTCGGATTGTGCCGTGACTGTGCCATCTGCCGCCGTCTGCTTATATGACAGCTCCTTGTTGTCCTTGAATCTCAGTTCGTATGTGCTGTCACCTGCTTTCTTGTACCAGGCACCGTAAATGTTGACGGTGTTCAATTCCATTGTTGCACTGACCGCAGGCTGACCGTTATCCTTCTGACCGCTTATTACAAAATAGGCAACCAGTGCGACAGCTATTACTGCAATAACCACACACAGTACGATTATGTTGTTCTTCTTCGAACTACCCTGTTCCATACTTATTCCTCCTCGTTTTTCTTTTTCAGAAGTTTTCTTATAGTCCTCTCCGAATAGTTATACTCGGTGGCTATCTTATTAAGCGAATCAGATGAGCCGTCATAGGTTTTTTCCGCCTCCAGTGCGACATATTCCTTAGAATAAAGCCGTGTGGGAAAATTTATCTGACTGCCCTTCATCTGATTGTACAGCTTAACAGTATTTTCAAAGCCGATAATTTCACATATCGTCCCATACACACCGTTAAGCGATTCCGATTTGTTATTCTTATCCATGACATCTCCCGAAATCTGTAATTTTATAGCTTTATTATATACTGTTGACCGCATCTTTTCTTCTGCCCTTTTCCACGCAAAAAGACTTGGAAAAAAGCTTTGAAAACCGCTTGAAAACACATTGCAATGTTCGTTTTTCAAGTATATTAAAACACCATTTGCAACATTATTTATGTATTGATAGAAAAATGTTTGGAAAAAAGGATAAAAAAATTCCCGACCTGCCATAAAACAGATCGGGATGTATATCGGGTTTTACTTTGCCGCATGTGAGGACTTTATCATAATCAGCATACTTCTGAACTGAACGCTCAGCATATCCGAAATCTCGTTTTCGCTGAACAGACAGATGTTGGATGAAAGCAATACACCTATACCGTAGGTGAATATCCAGACGTGTCTGAACAAAGTCATTGCGTCCTCTTTTGAAAGCGAGTAATCGTTCATTATATACTCAATGCACTTGTCAGCCGTAACGCCGAGCATAGACGAGAACATTCCCTCGAAATTGAAAGTATGATCCTGTTCCTTCATAAAAAGAAGTCTGAACAGCTTCGGCTTTTCCTTTGCAAAAGTGATCATCTGTATGCCGACCTGCTTGAATGCAGGCATATCGGGCGTTTCTTTTTCCGCAAACTGTCCGAATACCTTCATAGCGGACTCACGAACAGCGCTTTCAAGCTCCTCCATATTTCTGAACGCTGTAAAGATAGGGCGTGTCGATGTTCCCATAGCTTCTGCAAGGCTTCTTGCATTCAGCGATTCAACACCGCTCTCGGCAACTATTCCGAGCGCTATTTCGGTTATTTCTTCTCTTGTATATTTTGCCCTGGGTGGCATAATATCACCTCGTGATATGGGTTTTTCTGTAATGCTTGTTGCGTAATGCTCATATTATAGCATTATAGCACCGGTTTTTCACTCTGTCAACTGTTTCGGATAAGAATGATATTTTTGCATATGGCGTTTCGCAGATTTTTCTTAAAGATTAATTTTATTAAATTAAATTATTGACATCTGTCTAACATTGTGCTATTATTAAGAAAACTTTCAGGGAGGTATAAACATGAACGAACAGAACAATTATCAGCAGCCTGTTGAACAGAACTTTCAGCAGCCTGCACCGCAGTACCAGCAGCCCGCACCGCAGTATCAGCAGCCCGCACCGCAGTATCAGCAAAGCTACGGACCGGTAAGACAGCTCAATACACACAGAGGTCTGATTAAGCTGATTCTGTTAACAATTATAACTTTCGGAATTTATCCGTTAGTTTTCTTTTCCGGAATTTCAGAAGATATAAATCTTATCGCAAGCAGATTTGACGGAAGAAAGACAATGCACTACTGCCTTATGGCGTTTATCATCGGGCCGCTTACATTAGGTATCGGTTTTATCGTATGGTTCCATAACCTTTCTTCAAGAATTGGCAACGAGCTTGCAAGACGTGGCATAGCATATTCTTTCGGTGCTTCGGATTACTGGCTATGGAACGTTCTGGGAAGCCTTATCATTATCGGACCGTTTGTTTATCTGCACAAGCTCGCAAGAGCGTCTGTGCTTCTTGCAGAAGATTATAATATCAGAGGCTGAGCCGATACATATTTACATATTGTATAAGCACAAGTAAAGAAGGGGCGATTTTCCGGTTCCCTTTTCAATATTCAGTAAAGCTTATTTATCACCGAATACCTTGCGGTAGTCATCCTGGAACTTGATGATGCCCTGATCGGTGAGCGGATGCTTGGTCATCTGCTCAATGACCTTGTAAGGAACGGTCGCGATATCCGCACCGGCCAGAGCGCAATCGGTAACATGGATCGGGTTGCGGACAGACGCGCAGATGATCTCGGTCTTGATCTCGGGGAAACGGGAGAACATGGCGGTGATCGTTTCGATCAGCCCAATGCCGGGCTGAGAAATATCATCCAGACGGCCAAGGAAGGGGCTGACATAAGTAGCACCTGCACGAGCGGCAAGAAGTGCCTGGTTTGCGGAGAAGATCAACGTGCAGTTGGTCGGAATTCCTTCGGAGGAGAGAACCTTGATGGCTTTCAAGCCTTCAACGGTCATCGGATCTTAACGACCATGTGCTTGGGGTCGAGCGCATAGATTGCTCTTCCCTCTTCGATCATGCCTTCAGCGTCCTCAGTGGTCGCTTTGACCTCGCCGGAGATCGGGCCGTCAACGATCTGGGCAATTTCTTTCAGAACGGTCGCATAGTTGCGGCCTTCTTTGGCGATCAGAGAAGGATTGGTGGTAACGCCAGCGATAACGCCCATGTCGTTTGCCTTACGGATTTCTTCAATATTGGCGGTGTCGATAAAGAATTTCGTGATAATTACACTCCTGTCATTTGGTCAGAACGCTTGCGACAGCCGCTTTCCAGCCGTCATAGCGCTTTTTACGGGAAGATTCGTCCACCTTCGACAGATAGCGGGTGCGTTCTTCTTTTTCATAAACAGACTGATCCCACAGCCCCAGAGCAAAACCGGCAGCATAAGCTGCGCCGATGCCCGAAAGTTCTTCGTTTTTCGGAACTGCAACCGGGATCGAAAGTATATCCGACTGGAACTGCATCAGATATTTGTCTTTAGTCGGACCGCCGTCTACCCGGATCTCAGTGATCGGCAGACCGGACTCCTGCTGCATCAGCAGAACAAGATCGGTGATCTGATACGCAATGCATTCTTCCGCCGCCTTTACGATTTCGGCTTTTCCGGTGCTGCGGGTCATACCGACGATTGCGGCCTTTGCCTCACTGTCCCAATAGGGGGCGCCCAGCCCGGAGAAAGCCGGAACGAGGTAGGTCGTATCCTCGGGATTGGCCTTTGCAGCAAATTCGCCCGATTCGCGGGAAGCACCCAACAGCTTCACATCATCGACCAGCCATTTGATAACCGAGCCGGTATAGTTGATGTTGCCTTCCAAGACGTAGTTTACTTTCCCGCCCATGCTCCATGCCAGCGAGGTTACGATACCGGCGTCAGAGAAGATCGGTTTTTCACCAATATTCATCATAACGGAGGAGCCGGTTCCGAAGGTCGCTTTAATCATGCCAGGAGTCAGACAGCCCTGCCCGAAGAGAGCGCCGTGACTGTCGCCGAGAACGCCGTGAATCGGGATTTCTTTGGAAAAGTACCCATCAAGATCGGTATAACCGTAAAGACCGTCGGAGTCGGTCACAGTCGGAAGCGTCTCCGGGTCAATTTCAAAGATCGAGCAGATCTCACTGTCCCAGGAAAGGGTACGGATATTGAAAAGCTGTGTACGGGAAGCGTTGGAGTAATCGCATCGGAATTCTTTTCCGTGGGTCATCTTAAAGACGAGCCACGAATCAATCGTGCCGCAGCAAAGGTGTCTGCCGGAAAGGCCGCCAGCGTTCTGTAGAACCCATGCGATCTTTGCCGCAGAGAAATATGGAGAGAGCCGCAGACCTGTGTGCTCGCGCACCATTTCGGCATAATCAGACAGTCCTTCACAGATCTTTGCACCGCGTGCGCACTGCCATACGATCGCATCATAAACCGGAAGGCCGGTATCGCGATCCCAAACCAGAGCCGTCTCGCGCTGGTTGCTGATGCCGATGCCAATGACTTCGTCTTTGTTGATGCCGGTTTTTTCAATAATAGCACGGGCAACGCCTTTGGTGTTCTCCCAGATTTCCATCGGATCATGCGCGACCCATCCGTTTTCTGAAATCTTCTGTTTATGCGGAAGGTCGCTTCGGCCGATCAGCCGGGCGTCTTCGTCAAAAAGAAGGGCTTTGGTTCCGGAAGTGCTCTGGTCAATCGCCAGAATATATTTCATGCTGAAAACCAGTCCTTTCCCCTCCCGCACCGGATATGTCGATCCGATGCGGGAGGAACAGTCGCTTATTTTAACAGTTCTTTTGCGGCAGCAATGATACCGTCTTTATTCAGATGATAATAGTCAAAGACCTCGCGGGAATTACCTGTGATAACAGGAGCATCGGGCAGGCCCATGCAGGTGACTTTACGGGGAGCATTGGCTGCGACAATCTGGCAGACCATTGAACCGAGTCCGCCGATCCGGGTATGCTCTTCAATTACGATCACAGCTTTTGCTTTTTCAGCTGCACGGATAACTGCCTGTTCATCCAGCGGCTTGACGCAGTACATATCGAGCACACCGGCGGAGATCCCCTGCTCATTCAGTTCTTTGGAAGCGGCAACGGCTGCTTCTACCATTTCACCGCAGGCGATGATGGCAACATCCGTCCCTTCGCCGATAACGGTCGCTTTATCCATCTCAAAGGGGCAGTTGTCCTCCGAGTAAACATCCGGAACGGCGTAGCGGCCGACGCGGATATAAGCGGTCTGATCGTCCTGATAAAGCGCTTCCATCAGCTTACGGGTCTGGAAACGGTCGGAAGGAAGATAAACGCGCATTCCGGGGATCGATGCCATGTCAGCAATATCGGTCGCCGAATGATGGGTCATGCCGAGCGCGCCGTAGGAAACACCGCCCGAAATACCGATCAGCTTAACATTGGTATGGGAATAAGCGCAGTCAACCTTCGCCTGTTCCATGCTTCTGGTCGAGAGGAAGCATGCGGGAGAAGCCGCATAGGCTTTTTTGCCGCATTTAGCAAGACCGGCAGAGATCGAAACCAGGCTCTGCTCAGCGATGCCAACTTCAACAAACTGGTCGGGATATGTATCGGCAAACGGAGTCAGCGAAGCGCTTCCGCGGGAGTCGGAGCAGAGAACAACAACGTCTCTGTCCTCTTTAGCCTTTTCCATCAGAACTTCGCAGATCACCTGCTTATTCGCAATCTTATTCATTTGCCGCAGCCTCCTTTGCTTTCAGTTCCGCCATACCCTGTTCGTATTCTTCGGGAGTCGGAACTTTGTGATGCCATGCAGCTTTATTTTCCATAAAGGATACGCCGCAGCCCTTCGTGGTGTTGGCAACGATCAGGGTGGGTTTGCCTTTGGTAGCTTTTGCCTCGTCAAATGCACGATCCAACGCATCAACATCGTTTCCGTCGATCGAGATGACGTGCCAACCGAAGGTCGCCCAACGCTCTTCCTGGCTTTCCTGGTTCATAACATATTCGGTCGTGCCGGAGATCTGGAGACGGTTTCGGTCAATGACGGCGCAAAGATTGTCCAGCTTATAGTGACCGCCGGCCATGGCGCCTTCCCAGACGCTTCCTTCGGCAAGCTCACCATCGCCCATGACAACATATACGCGGTAATCGCGCTTGTCCATCTTACCGGCGAGTGCCATACCGATCGCGACCGACAGACCGTGGCCGAGAGAACCGGAGTTCATCTCGATACCATTGACTTTATTGTTGGGGTGACCGATGTACTTGGAGAGATACTGGGAAACCGTTTTCAAATCCTCGCGGGGGAAGAATCCTTTCTGGCAGAGAACCGCGTAAAGTGCCTCAACCGTATGACCTTTACTGAGGATAAAGCGGTCATGATCGGGATCATGAAAATTCTCGGGAGTAACATTCATCTGCTTGTTATACAGGACGTTGAGCGTATCGATTACGCTCATGTCACCGCCGATATGTCCGCCATTTGCGTGGTAGACGATATCGAGGATATCCTGACGCAGTTTGTAAGAGTTTGCTTTCAGGTTCATAAGTCTGTGTCCTTTTCTGATCAGGAGTCGGAAGAGATACTCTTTTCTCCCGGCTCTCCTTCATTTATTCGCCGCGAAGATATGCTTTGATTTCTTCGTCGTTATCGTCATAAAGGTCGGGCTTGACGCCGATGTATTTGCAGGCTTCGTAAAGTCTCGCGACAACATCGCCGTGAATACCGGCACAGTGATGAATATAGGGGCCTTCGACAATCTTTGCCTCCAGCTTCTTCCAGTTTTTGACCTCGACCCAGAGATAGGTACCCTTGGTGTAAGGACCGTCAATACCTTTAGCGGTACCGAGCAGCAGGCTGTATTCGCCGTTGTCGCCGTCAAAACGGCAGAGGGTAACGTTGCCGTGTTTGCACTCGGCAGCAACCGCACCGGGGTAATCAAATGCCAGCGGATAGGTCAGCTGAGGACGCTCTTTAGCAAGAGAAAGGGGCCAGGGGCCGCAGTGCTGAAGCAGCTCAGCGTTGTCGTTGGTAGGATGGCGAACCGTCCAGTCAGCAAAGAATACGGGATGCTCGTCCATACCGGCAGCCTGAATCAGCAGAGAAGTGATCGCACCGTGGATATCGGTCTCACAGACGACCGGGAAGCCTTCATCAAAGAGCAGGGAGTTTGCACAGCAGGGCATAACGCCAAGTTCATCCTGAAGGGCGTTCCAACACTGAATAACAGCGGCGTTGCAACCGTATTTCTTTGCCATCGTTTCGATCGCAACTTTCATAGCGGCTACATTGTAAAGCTCGTCCTCGGTGACGTGGATGTCCATCTTCATTCGCATATAAGCGACGCAGGCTTCGACCTGCGTTTTTTCCTCTTTTGCCTTGTTGACGTTCTGAACCAGTTCGGTCATCGGAACTGGCGAAAGCTGGATGTTGAATTTCTCAAGCAGCTCACCTTCGTTGCACATCGTGCTCCAGAAGTCAAACGGACGGGTCGAGATCTGAAGGATGCGGGTATGACGGAAGGTGCGGACGATATTGCAGACGGCAAGGAAGTCCTTGATTCCCCGCTCAAATTCGGGATCGGTCAGGTTGCAGTTGGTCATGTAGGTGAAAGGTACGCGGAAACGGCGGAGAACCTTACCAGTTGCAAACAGGCCGCACTGGGAATCTCTCAGGCGGACGCCGGTTTCGGGATCGGGACATTCATCGCGGGGACCCCAGAGCAGAACCGGAAGATTCATTTCCTTGGCCAGTCTTGCGACCTCGTACTCGGTGCCGAAGTTTCCGTGAGGGAAGAAGATACCGTCAACCTTCTCGGCTTTGAATTTTTCCACAATTGCGGGCAGATCGTTGTCATCGTAGAGAAGCCCTTCTTTATTGATATCGGTGATGTCAACAAAATCCACGCCCAGTTCGCGCAGACGATCTGCGGTCAGATTGCGGTATTCAATAGCTGCAGGTGCGGAAAAGATACTGCGTCTGGTCGGTGCATAACCGATTTTGATTTTTGCAGGAGTCATAAAAATTCCTTCCTTTCTGAAATTAGAGACTGTCGCCATTTATCATAAGCGGTCAGTCAGTGCGTTTGCACACGCTTCCCCGCTCAACAAACTCAGTACAGATCTGAGATTTGGTCACAAACCGGTCGCCGTTCCGGATCAGTTCCAGAAGCCTTCGGACGGCTGTGCGTCCCATTTCCTGTTTATAAACATGAATGGTGGTCAGGCCGGGGGTCGTGATGCTGCAAAACGGAAGATCATCAAACCCGATGATCGATACGTCCTCAGGGATCCGGATCCCGTGATCCTGCATGGCCTTCATCGCGCCCAGAGCAATGATATCGTTATCGGCTAGGAGTGCTTCGGGAAGCCTGATCCCGGCGGAAAGCAAACGGTTCATCTGTACTCTTGCCCCGTCCATCGTCGGAGGCAGAGAAATCAGCCCGTTTTCCGGGATCTCAAGTCCATGTGCTTTAAGCGCCCGTTCATATCCTTCCTGGCGGTAGAAGAAGTTTTTAATGTTAATGTTGCTTTTCAGGTATCCGATCTCCTTATAACCATTTGCAATCAGATACTCGGCTGCGGCACAGGTCGAATCGGTGTTGCTGATCAGGACAGAGTTGAAAGAGGAGTTTTCAAACCAGTTATCCAGTACAACGACCGGTGCCAGCGCGCTTTTGAACTTAGCGGCTTCTTCTTCATCCAACTCGGTTGCCAGAAGCAGGATACCGCTTGTCGGATCGGTCAGAAGCTGTTTTAAGCGTTCGTCATAATCCGGCGCAGACCGGTTCAGGTTCCAGATCACCGTTTCAAAATTCCCGACCCGGCTTTCCATCTCGACTCCTTCGATCAGGGCGGAGAAAAAAGGCGTATCGGAAACGACCTGTCCGCTGTCTTTATAAATAACGAAACGAATGCTGTGGATATTTCCGCCTTCTGATAAATATCCGCAGGCATGGGCGGCTTCGAGAATCTTTGCGGCGGTTTCACGGTTGACGCCGCGTTTATTGTTAAGCGCGTTGGATACAGTTGCCGGAGAAAATCCGGTCATTTCACTGATCTGTTGGATACTCGCTTTCATCTCGTTCCCTCCTTTGTTTTTATTATAATACGTGTGTTGCAAAAACACAAGTGTTTTATATAAATTTTCATGTAAATTTTTAGATTTCGTCTTTATGCAAATTACTCAACCGTTCCGACTCCGTCGCCGTCTTTACGTCTGAATTCCAGTGGCGTCATCCCTTGAGAATGTTTGAACTGGCGCGCCTGCTTTGAATAGACAACCGCCGTATACTCTTCGCCACGCTGTGAGGTGCGTTGCCTTGTTTCTATTCCGAGCTTTACACCCTGCTCGGTAGGCAGTCTGGTTTTTCTGCCGCTTGGAAGCTCGGTGTTTTCAAGTACGCCTTGTTCTTCGAGCCATTTTGATACAGAGCCTGTTTTAAGCGTACCAGACTTTTCTTCATCGACATAAGAATTGATATTCTGCGTTATATCTGTTGCCGTAACGAATTTCTCCGTGGAAGTAAGCTTCTGACGCATTTCGTCTGTGACCTCAAACGGCAGTCTGTTACGTTTTTCTCTCGGCAAGCCGTTCATTTCCGCTATTGCGTCTATGTTGTCAAGCACAAACTGCTGTGCCGCAGGGCTGAGCATTATTGCGTATCCCGGAAAACCGCCCGGAGTGAAATATTCATTAAGCCGTATGCCCTCGGAAATGCCGTTTTCGGTCGGCACTCTTTTGAGCTTGCCGTTAGGCAGTGTTTCTTCCGTCAGCATGCCTATCACGGTCAGCCAATCGGCAATTGCAGAGCCTTTCAGCTTTACGGAAACATCGCTGTCAATATGCTTGTTTATCATATCGGTAAAGGTTGACAGCGACACTTCGTTTATAAAACATCTGAATTTTGCCCGTGCCTCGTCGGTTATTACCACACTGCCACGCTTATGCGGCCTTACAGCTTCGGCGACTTGCGGCTTAGCCACCTCTCCGCCGTTTTCAATCACCTTTTCAAGTATTCCCGAAATGTAGAAAAAGCATCGTGACAGCTTGACGTTATTGATAATATCGCCGTCCGGCACAGGCTTATCGCTAAAAGGGCCTATTCCGTTTGCGAGCTTGTCTATGTATTCCTTGGCGTGCTTCATGGTTTCGAGTTCTGTAGGCATAGCGATTTCTCCGTAAAAATATGTTAATTAATTTTAACACAGATGAATTCTGATTGCAATGTCATTTGCAAAATCAGAACGGTTTGCCGTATTTTCTACGTTCTGATTTTTCACCAAAAATTTCATCTGATATTTAAAAAATCTCCGAACATAATAATGTTGCAAGGTCAAAAGGACCTGCATAACAAATACGGAGGAAAACAACAATGGCTAGTACCAATAAAAAGAACAAGGCAGCATTAAACAGCATCAAGATGCAGGCTGCAAGCGAAGTAGGCGTACCCCTTAAGGACAACGGCTACAACGGCGACCTTACTTCAAAGCAGGCAGGTTCAATCGGCGGTCAGATGGTCAAGAAGATGATCGAATCCTACGAAATGTCAAACAAGCAGTAACCTGAAATATTGCGATCGGTCCGGTGCCATTCAACAGGCATCGGACCGATTTATTTGCATAATAATATACGCACGGACTTTTGATGAAAGAAATCCGCTCAAAAAATTCAAATAATGTGAAAAAGATATTGAACTTTTGCAAGAATAGTGCTATAATTTTCTTTGTACAATTAGTCGGTACTGCAAGCATACATAATTTTCCTGTGCTTTCATCGGACAGATGCTGAAAGGAAACGGTATTTCGCTTGCATAAGGCAGACGAGCTGCCGCTATGGCGGAAATTACGGCGAGAAAATCGCTTTCAGGAAGGAATGTTTTTACAATGGAAATCAAAATTGAGAAAACTAAAACACCTAAGGCAAAGCCCGTTGACGAAACAAAGCTCGGTTTCGGTCACATCTTTACCGATCATATGTTCGTTATGGAATATGACACGGGCAAGGGCTGGCATGACGCAAGAATAGTTCCCTACGGGGATATTTCTATTTCGCCTGCCGCTATGGTTCTTCACTACGGACAGGAAATCTTCGAGGGTATGAAGGCATACAGAACTCCCGACGGCAGCATTCAGTTCTTCCGTCCGGAAGAAAACTTCAAGAGAATGAACATCTCCGCTGAGCGTCTTGTTATCCCTCAGTTAAACGTTGACGATTGCTTACAGGCTCTCCACGAGCTTGTAAAGATAGATGCGGACTGGGTACCTCATACAGACGGTGCTTCGCTCTACATACGTCCGTTCATATTTGCCGCTGATCCGTTCCTCGGCGTTCGTCCCGGCGACAAGTATTACTTTATGATAATCATGTCACCCTCAGGTGCATATTATGCTTCGGGTCTTGATCCCGTCAACATCTATGTTGAAACAAACTATGTCCGTGCAGTAAGAGGCGGTATGGGCTTCACAAAGACAGGCGGTAACTACGCCGCATCGCTCATCGGTCAGGACGAGGCTCACAAGCAGAACTACTCACAGGTACTGTGGCTCGACGGCGTTGAGCGTAAGTACATTGAAGAAGTAGGCGCTATGAACATCTTCTTCGTAATTGACGGCGAGGTTGTTACTCCCGCACTTCAGGGCTCTATCCTTTCGGGTATCACAAGAAAGTCATCTATAGAACTGTGCAAGAAGTGGGGTCTTAAGGTAAGCGAAAAGAGAATCACAATACAGGAAATCGCAGACGCTTATGATGCAGGCAAGCTGAATGAAGTATTCGGTACGGGTACAGCCGCTGTTATCTCACCTGTAGGTCACTTAAAGTGGGGCGATAAGGTTATGCTTATCAACGACAACAAGATAGGACCTATCTCTCAGCGTCTTTACGATACAATGACAGGTATGCAGTACGGCAAGCTCCCCGATGAAATGGGCTGGATCGAAAAGCTGTAAGGTGCTGTAAGTTCCGACCTTTCTGTACAGCAAAACGGTCGGAGGCAAACACTATTTAAAACGAATTATACGGCAGACAAGCACGACAGCGCAGATACGTTGCCGTGCACTGCTTTTAAATGCAAAACATGAAAGGAAATTTCGTACATGAAAAACACAGAAAAAACCATGGATAAGCTGGTTGCTCTCTGCAAGGGCAGAGGCTTTATATATCCCGGCAGTGAGATATACGGAGGACTTGCAAATACATGGGATTTCGGACCTCTCGGCGTTGAGCTGAAGAACAATATCAAGTCCGCATGGCGTAAAAAATTCATACAGGAGTGCAAGTACAACGTAGGTCTTGACAGCGCTATCCTCATGAACCCTCAGACATGGGTAGCATCGGGTCATATCGGCGGATTTTCCGATCCCCTTATGGATTGCAAGGCTTGTAAGACACGTCACAGAGCGGATAATCTTATCGAGGACTTTGACGGCACAAACTGTGCAGGCTGGTCAAACGAGCAGATGATGGATTATATCCGTGAAAAAGGCATCACCTGCCCCAACTGCGGCAAGGCTGATTTCACAGACATAAGACAGTTCAACCTTATGTTCAAGACATTCCAGGGCGTTACAGAGGACTCTAAGAGCGAACTTTACCTCCGTCCCGAAACAGCGCAGGGTATCTTCGTAAACTTTATGAATATTCAGCGTACTACCCGTAAAAAAGTGCCCTTCGGTGTTGCACAGGTAGGTAAGTCATTCAGAAACGAGATTACTCCCGGCAACTTCATCTTCCGTGTAAGAGAATTTGAGCAGATGGAGCTTGAATTCTTCTGCAAGCCCGGCACAGACCTTGACTGGTTCTACTTCTGGAAGGACTACTGCAAAAAGTGGCTCCTGTCCCTCGGCATAAACGAAGAAAACTTAAGACTGCGTGATCACGACCAGGAAGAGCTTTGCTTCTACTCAAAGGCTACAACCGACTTCGAATATCTGTTCCCGTTCGGCTGGGGCGAGCTTTGGGGCGTTGCAGACAGAACCGACTACGACCTTACACAGCACATCAAGACAAGCGGTCAGAAGATGGAATATTTCGATCCCGAAACAAACGAGAAGTACGTTCCTTATGTTATCGAGCCTTCGCTCGGTGTTGAGCGTCTGTTCCTTGCAGTTATAACTGAGGCTTATGACGAAGAACAACTCGAGGACGGCACAACAAGAAACGTTATGCACTTCCACCCCTACTTAGCTCCCGTCAAGGCGGCAATTCTGCCCCTGTCAAAGAAGCTCGCAGACAAAGCAGGCGAGATTGCAGACGAGCTGTCAAAGTACTTCTGCGTTGATTATGACGATGCAGGCGCTATCGGTAAGAGATACAGAAGACAGGACGAGATCGGTACTCCCTTCTGCATCACATATGACTTCGACAGTGTTGAGGACGGTTGCGTAACAATCCGTGAGCGTGACTCTATGAAGCAGGAAAGAATGCCTATCGCAGATGTAAAGAAGTACATCGAGGACAGAATTGCGTTCTGAAGGATAAATAATATGATATAGAAAAACGAGGTGCCAACGCACCTCGTTTTTATTATTATCCGTCATATTACAGCTCCCAGCGGAAGAACAGCGGCTTTCTGAGACATAACTTCACAATATCTATGATAAGGAAAATAAATCCGCAGACACCTGCTATAAATATCCATATCAAGCCTATAATGCGGGTTTTTCTGATCAGTGACGAAACGTGCATAAAACCTGGTATGTAGCAGGCAAAAGTCAAGCCGAGCAATAAGAAAAACGCAAGGTTGCCGAGCAGATTCAGAATGCCGCTGTCCCAATCTTTCGTAGCTGTTGTGAGGAATATAAACGCCCCCACACCGAACACAACAGTCACAACAAGCGTGCCGATTACCGCCGCTATTCTTACCTTGTTCTCGTGACTGTCAAAGTCGTATTCTTCGTAAAAATCATTTCTGTTCATAAATTACCTCCGATATTTCCGTTTTCTTGTGTTTTTATCTTCTTTGCAAGCAGATAACTTTATGGCTTATGTACTTTCACCCCGTTCGTATTTTTAGCCCATCCGCCTGCGCTTTTCTTTGCACAGGGTTTTACAGACGGTATCTTCCGACCTGACGAACGCTTTATCTTCGGCTGTTCGTGAACAGAATCAATACGGATAATATATTCGTCGTTCTCAGTGGGACTTTGATCAAATACGATTTTAGCAAGTGCGTCCTGTATACAGCCCCGTATAATATTCATCGGTCTGCGTACGCCGAGATTAGTATAAGCTTGTTCGAAAAGCTCGTCATAAGCATTCCTTGAAAATTCGGTTATTACGCCGGCTTCTTTAGATATTTCTTCTGCCTTCAGCTTTATCAGCTTACGCATTTCGCTTTCTTCTATAAGATGGAAGTTTACAACTCTGGTGATTCTTCCCGCAAGCTCTTCCAACATACCGTATTCTATCATGTCTTCTATTGACAGATCCGAATAGAAATAATCAACATACTGCCCCGACTCGGGAGAAGCATTTTCAGAGCCGTCCGTAAAACCGATCGGCGTGCTGCGTACTGCCGTCCTTACAGCCTTTCTTTCACGAAGGTCCTGGAAAGCGCCCATGAACACAAACATCGTCTTATTGGTATCAAAGGTCGTTGACGGCTCATTTTCGTCAATACTGCGGATAGTGCCTTCGACCATAGTGAGCAATTCCGCCTGCACCGCCCTGTTCATATCCTGGCCGTTACTTGAATATGACGGAATAAAACGTTTGTCCGCTTCATCGAGGAAAAAGATCGCATAGCCGCTCGTTCCGTTTACTTTGTAAGCGAGCTTAAGTATTTCCGATGATTCCGCACCCTTGAAGCCGGTTTCCGTTATCCTGCTCAAATCATACTGTATCACAGGTACAAGTATTTTCTTCTCTTTGAAAAAGTCCCTTATCGACCGATAGAATTCCGTTTTCCCCGAACCGCTCGGTGCTGTGATGATCCAGCTGACAGAGTGCATAGGCTTGCCGCTTGCGATTGACTTAAGATACTCATATACAATGTATACCGCCCTGCGTATCTCATTGTCCTGACCCTTTATCCTGCCGAGAACATAGTTAAGCATTTCTTTCGCAAAATCATCGTTTACTGTTTCTCTAAGTAATATGCTTTCCGCATCGGCAGGCACAGTGCAGGTCTGTTCTTTCACTTTGCACTGCGGTGGCGGGTCCTCTGTTTCGTATGGGTCATCAAAAAGTCTGTAAAGCGACATATCAGCCGCTAAACCGTCACGGTTTGCCGGCACGCATTTCGTTGAGATTACGCCAACCACACAGTCACTATCATCGACCAGTAACGATTGCTTTCCGTCGTCCGACAGCTTATACATCAACGTTGCTAAATGACATGCAAGATTGTATTCGTTGTCGTCATCATCATACAGAGGAAAGCAATCATTGACAGAAAACAATATAAGCGCCTTGTAATCTGTGCATTCGATTATTGTTTCGTCGAGGGATTTGTTACAATCGATTTCACACAATCCGCTTGACCGGTAAATAAGTTTTTCTTCGGTTTCGCCAAACGGCTTTGCGTAATATATATCATTTTCGAGCGTGTCAAGCGCTTCGGGCGTTAATGCCGGATGAAATCCTTCAGGTGTACGGACGTACTTTATCACCCTTCTACCCGCAATATGTGTGTGTTTTCCTTCGCCGCATTGACAGCAATAAACGTCACAGCTCTTATCGCTGTAATAGATAACAGCGTCCTCGTTCAGTTTCCTGCCGCACTTACCACAAACCATTCTTTTGTCAAGTGATAATGTAAGTTCCATATGAACCTCCTTTTGATGATACGTTTTTTGCTTACAAGCTGATTATAGCACACCTTATTCTCCGTATTAATTACCATTTCGGAATAATTTTTTTATTCCGACATAAAACAAACTGCACAGGAAACACGATACGGCTTATTGGCAAACTGAAAGACCGCATCGGATTGCCGATGCGGTCTGTATGCATACTGTATTCACTTATTCAATATTTTTCTCTTTGCTATGCTTTTTCCTGGTTTGTTTTGCGTTCTCCTGCTTTTCTTCCTCTCTCTGATTATCACGAATGACCTTTGCCGCTATCTTCTTGACCGCTTTGAGAAGTTCCTCCTGTCCTGATCTGATGCAGCACTCATACAATGCCCAGACCTTCCATTCTTCCGCTGTAAATTTCAGCTTTTCCTCGACGGTATCGGTAAGATTTATGCCTACAAGCGCATAAGCTTTCGCATAAAGCTCATACCGCTTAGCATTGCTTTCCTGCTTATTAACAGGTTTTCCTTTATCGCTGATATTCTGCACAGCCTCTGTTTTTTCGGACATTTTTATGCAATCGGCTATCATCGGAAAATAAGACTCAGTGGTATTGAGATGTACACTTCTTATCAATTCAAAGATTACTCTGTTTGCTATATCGTATTCATTGATTCGAATAGTACGGTAGCAATCCATATATGATAAATCGCAGATTGCAGAAGTCGACGGAACAAATGCTTTTATATGTTCCAGAACGACATTTTGCTTTGCCGGATTCATTTTCGTGAACCGTTCTACTGCATCATTATATATTTGTTTCTGAGTTTCACTGAGCTTTTCTTTACCATCGACAGCATTTGCGATATTGTATAACGGAGCATCGAACACCTCAGCACTATGCTCAAAAATATCTGCCGTTTTGATCCGATAAAAAGCACCGTTCTTGTAGGTCAGCAATATTCTTTTGTGATAACGCATATAACCGCACATTTCGAAAATTATTACCGTTGTAAGCTGTCTCATGCCAGAATCATTTATGAACTTCTCAAGGAAATTACTATACTCGCTTTTGCTGATCTCGCTGATGAGATAAAATAACGTTGCAGTAAGATCTGAACGATCTGTACAGTTGCTGTTCAGCATTTCATCCGACAGAAAATCAGCAAGTTCTTCATCGCCGGTTGCAGTATTTCTTCTTTTTGCAAAATAATCATTAAGCGCCGATATTGCTTTTCCGCAGTCGCACTGTTCATAAGCCTTTACATACTCGTCACTGATTTTGCTGTTTTCTATGCCTCTGTCTATAAATCTTACAAGGAAGCGGAAAATCTCATCTCTTTGAACGTCCGTTACATTATATGTATCAAAAAGGTCTATAACGTGTTCGGTTTCCTTGTAAGCACTCCGGCTGCATATAATATCTCTGTATTCAACTTTCTCTATGTTTTGCGGTGAGCGCCCGGTATTAACAAGACGATAAATGCACTCTGCAAAGTCTGCGGGATTCCTGTAGACATAGTTCATGCTTGCCATATCACGATAACCTATAAGATTAAGCAGGTTCCTGAGTATACCGTATTGTTGCTCAGTTGTGTATTTCGAAATCTTCAGGTCGGTTTTATTTACATATTTTTTATTGTAAGTGCACTGTTTTATATATAGGCATTCCCCAAGCTTCTCCTGACTATACATAAAGTCGAGTTCAAACTTCTCTATAATCTGTTTTGTCAGGTCATAAAAATCATTATCGTCAATGCGAATGTAAGTTAATTCGTTTGGATCGGCTTTCTCGTCGAAAACATCAGGCTCAGATGTGTAGCTGTATCTGCGATCGCCTCTAACCTCAAGCTCATCAACAATCTTTCTTAGTTGTGCTGTGCGCTTCTCATCAGCCGATGCTGCATCCTGTCGCCGTTTATTATTAGGATCTGCTAATCTTTTGCGAAGCTCTCCTAACCGTGTAGTTGAAATGCCCATGCGATTAGCAATATCCTTGTCGCTCATACCATGCTGTACTTTCATAAAGTTAACGCACTCCCCAAAAGTACGATCATTGAGTCGAAATTCAATAGTTGCATTATTGATAATTATAGATTCCATTATACTTCCTCCATAAGCCTATCGTATTTTGCCATCATTATATCATATATTTCCAAAAAGTCAATACAAAATCACCCCTACCAAAAAATAAACTTAAATCCGCTTTCAGACGCCCGTTTTGTATTGACTTTACTTATCATTATGTGCTATACTTAACCTTAACCGAATATCGAGAATACGGTACGAAAGGCTTTTTGCCCGGTAGGTAATAGGGAATCCGGTGAGAATCCGGAGCAACCGTCATTACTGTATCTGAGCCTATGCTCACAAGTCAGAATACCCCCGTATTTTTCGGCATTGTCTCTTGGACGAGGAAGAAGTACAGCCGATCTTCAGCTAAGGCTGTACCTTTATGCTTTTTTTGGCATATCCGTATGGCTTATGTTTGCTGTGCTTAAAGATCAGTTGTGCTTTCACTTTTTTGTGAAGGCATTTTTTATTGCCGTTTTTCGTATTTGTTTACGGAGGTGACGTTATGGCGGACGAAAAAATAAGCAAGGCTGTCGCTATGCTTTGCGAAAAGTATGAACAGCTTGGCACTCTGCCCAAACGCTCCGATTTTACTCCAAGCGAAGTCTGCTTTATAAAGCAGAAGCTGGGACCGTGGACAAGGGCGCTTGAAGCCGCAGGGCTGAAAGAGCCTCCGGCGGTTTCAGCAAAGGAGAAAAGCCGTAAAAAGCGTGAACGCTCCAGGCAAAGAAGAAAAGCAGCAAAACGCAGATTAGACGGTTAATCCTTACGGCAAAAAAAGAATAAAGGAAGGTAAAACTATGACAAATGTAAAGAAATTTACAGCAAAAGTGACAGCTTTACTGCTGGCGCTTTCACTGGCACTGCTGTCAGTACCGCAGGTAAGCTTTACTGTATTTGCCGATGACGACCTCGGAAGCGTCCGTGTTATTGTAGAAAACACAACGTTTACCGAAGCGGTCAGCGGCGGTAACGCTCCTGCGTGGACAGGTACCAAGGTCGACAAGTGGGTATCGCTTGACAAGACCTCAAGCGCAATGACCTGCATAAAGGACGCTATCGAAAGCTCCGGCTTTACTCAGAAGGGCGCAGATGATGGCTACATAAGCGAGATCGCAGGCCTTGCGGCATTTGACGGCGGCTCGATGAGCGGCTGGATGGGAACGCTCAACGACTGGTTTACGAACGAGGGTTTAACAGCCTATACCGTTGCTAACGGCAAGCTCGCAAGCGGCGATGAGATCCGTATGCAGTACACTATGGACTGGGGTGCAGACCTTGGCAATGACTGGAGCGGTACAGATACATCGCTTAAAGCGATAAGCAGCGATTACGGCACGCTTTCTCCCGAATTCAGCGCAAAGACCTATAATTATACTCTTACTGTTCCTTTCGGCACAAAGAGCATCAATTTCCGTCCTACCGCACTGAACAAGAATTTCAAGACAGTAAGCAAGATCGGCGACAAGACGCTGAGCCTTACAAAACCGACTGAAATAAAGGACGGCGATGTTATCACCGTTACGGTAGGCGAGGGTGCAGCAGCAAGCACTTATAAGGTAACAATAAAGGAGGGCGCAAGACCCGCCGCACGTTTTGACAGCTTTGCACTTTCGGCTTTCTCGCTTGACGGCTGGGACAATGACGCTTTCGACCCCGAAAAGCTCGAATATGATGTAAAGATAAAGTCTTACAGCACATCATCTTTCTATATCAACAGCGGAACTCAGTTCAACAAGGACCTGCTGAAGTGCTATGCGGTATACACCGATATAAACGGAGTTGCACAGAGAAACGAGATAAAGTCCGGCAGCTTCAACAGCATTTCTAATATTCCTTTCGGCTTGACTAAGCTGATTTTAGAGCTTTGCTACATTGACGATGAAAGCATAAAGACGCAGTATGTGTTCAACATAACACGTCCCTACGACTACACTGCGGAAATCGCAGGCACAAGCGGCATCACGCTTGTTCCTGCCGGCAGAGAGCTGTATGCGACAAAGTACAACGGCTTTGCAGAGGGAACGGTTTTCAGAAATGACGAAAACGGCAATGTGACCGATACGACCGGCACAAATGCAGAATGCCACAGCTACACAGCCTATGTTTTGGGAGGCACCGACGGAGTTGCGCTTACTCTCAAGGGCAAAACCGCAAATGTTCATTTCAGAGCGAAGGCTGACGGCGAATATACAGAGCTTAAAAGCGGCGAAACAACTCCCGCATATTCCTTCGGCAAGGACGGCACTGTTACAGTATCAATAGATGTGGTTTCTGACGGCGATTATCTTACAGACAAGTTTGATGACGCAGACAAGATAACAAGCTACAAAATAAAGCTCGTAAAGGCTGACGTTTCTATAAAGAACGTACACTTTACCGAGCTTAAAAGCGAACACGGCGATATGTATCCCGCATTCGACCCGTCACTTCTCAGCTATAATATAGTTATAGCAAATGACGCAGAATTCCCCACAGTATATTTCAAGGTTGCCGACGGTTGCACAGTTAAGATAGGCAACGATGCCGCAACAGCAGATGAAAACGGCGTTTACAGTCTTGTTACCAAGAGCGCCAACACTACTGTAACGGTAACAGACGGCACTCTTTCAGAAAGCTATACTGTCAAGGCTACAAAGAAAAGCAAGTATGACGTACCCGACAAGGTCGTTGATTATCTTTGCGTCAACAGCCAGTACACCAACGTTTCCTACGGTGTAGGCCCCGAGCAGACGCTCGCAGGCACTATAAAATCACTCGGTAACTTCGGCGGTTATATCACATATTACTATGAAAACCCAGTAACAGATGACCCCTCAAACCCCTATGGCCTTGACTTCTACGCTTACGGCAACAGCTTTGTAAGCGGCGGAAGTGCGGCTGAAAGCGGACAGGTGTATGTTTCTGAGGACGGCAAAACATGGTATGCGCTCGCAGGAAGTGAGCATTTCGAAGATACAACCATCACCGATTACGAAGTAACATACAAAAAGACAGCCGACGGTAAAACAAGCTGGACAGACAATCAGGGCAACTCAAACGACGGCTCAAAGCAGACAGGCAGATGGGTTTCACCCAGCGTTTATTATATGAACGATCTTGCAAAGGGCGATACTGTCACACTCAGAGGCGTTGTTATCCCCGGTGTTCAAGGCAGTATACAGGGCGACAGCTCTACAGCTTCCTTTGTAGGCACGACAAGGTTCGGCTATGTTGACTACTTCAAGAACGGCACGATAGGCACTAATGTAAACGCATACAGCGAAAATGCCGAATCAAACGGTTTCGACTTAAAGTGGGCGGTAGATGAAAACGGCAACCCCGTTACATTCAAAAACGGCGTTCACTATATAAAGATACAGACAGCAAGCAACATCTGGGCAGGCGTATTCAACGAGAAATCGACAGAGGTTTCTTATGTTGTAAGAACAACTGCAAACGAGCAAGAGGTCGGCACGACAGCGCTTCCCGGAAAAATAGTCTTAACAGACGCAAACGGCAAGACAATAAAGGAAATCACTCCCGATGATAACGGTGTTTACGAGATAAGCACAGGCATCGAGGAAAGCGTGAACGTTTCCGTATCGGGCGCTGACGATGATAACATTTATATCAACAATCAGCGTGTAGCATCCGGCACAGAGGCTAAAATCGCACTTGACCGATCTGAAATAAAGATTGTCAGAATAATCGTTCAGAATGGCGAAAAACAGCCCGTATACGCTTACTTAAAGCTCGTTCCCGATGATGTAAAGGCGGCTGAGCAGGTCGAAGAACTTATTGACGCTATAGGCAATGTAACGCTCGACAGCTATGACAGCATCACAGCGGCAAGAACGGCTTACGACAAGCTCAGCGACAACGCAAAGACGCTTGTAGAAAACTACGAAACCTTAACAGCCGCAGAAGAAGCTCTCGCTAAGGCTGAGGCTGACGTTATAAGCAATGCGATAAAGGCAATAGATGCAATCGGCAAGGTGACCGCTGACAGCAAGGGCAACATCGACAGTGCAAAGGACGCTTACTCAGCAGTTCCCGAGCGTTTAAGAGATAAGATCGCAAATTCGGATACTCTTGACAAGGCAACAGAAAGATTTGCCGCTATCGACACGATAAAGCAGGCAGGCACAAAGAGCAAGGAGCACTTCAGCACTGTTCTCGGCACTCTTGCGGATAACAATATCTACCCCGTTCAGTCTATCGGCGGCGAATGGTCGGTTATCGCACTTGCAAGAGCAGGAAAGCTCTCTGCCGACAAGGCGGCAAAATACTACAGCGAGCTTTGCGACGCAGTAAAGGCTAACGGTTCAGACAGACTTTCGGACAGAAAGCCTACGGAGAACGCAAGAGTTATAATCGCTCTGTCCTCACTCGGAAAGAATTCCGCAGACATCGCAGGCCATAACCTGCTGAGCGGTCTTGACGATATGGACTATATCACATCGCAGGGTATCAATGCGGTTATATTCTCACTTATAGCATTCGACACTACAGATTACAGTGCAAAGACGCACGATGAGCTTATCGCTTATATTGTTGACAATATGACGGGCAAGGGCTGGGCGCTCGCCGGCGATACCGCAGATGTTGACATTACGGCTATGGCTATACAGGCACTCGCTCCCTATGCGGCTGATGAGAAGGTAAATGCGGCTATAGACAGCGGTCTTGAGTTCCTTGCAGAATCTCTTGACGAGAACGCAAGATACGCAAACGGCAGTGAAAGCACCTCGCAGGTACTTATCGCTCTTGCCGCTCTCGGCATCGACCCGCTTACAGATTCAAGATTCATCGTTGACGGCATCACGCTTATCGACTCACTTGAAAGCTACGCTACAGAAAACGGCTACAGCCACACACTCGGCGGCGAAGAAAACTATATGGCTACCGAACAGGCGGCGCTCGCTCTTACAGCTTATGAGCTTTCAAAGGACGGCACTTCACTTTACGAAATGTCTGCGAAGGCTGAGCCGACAGAACCCGAAAATCCCGATACGCCCGCACAGCCCGGCGATTCTGTAAAGCCCGGCGATTGCTCAGGCAAGCCCGAAGATAAAAACGATCCCATAAATCCCGGTACAGGCATACTTGTAACAGGCGGTATGGCAGTTCTCATCTCAGGCGCAGTTATGCTTATTTCGAAGAAAAAGCGCAAATAAGTAAAACTATTATGTAAATGCTTGTTCCGTACCTGTTTTTATGATAAAATAGGTGCGGAACAATTTTTGCATAACCGATATTTCACGGAGAAAAAATGAAAGCTATTTTTGATAAATACAAATATATACTCGGTCTTGGGCTGGCTCTTGTCGCTGTGGTGATAATTGCGGTAGTTTCCGCCGTTGTGGGAAAAGATACCGCCGAAAACAGCGGTATATCATACGTTACCCCCGAAGCATCATCGTTTACAACCGCTCAAAGCCTTGTCGCAACAACGGCTTTTCAAACAAACGGCAATTCTCAGACAACGCCCGCAACAACCGTTACGGACATTTCTTCACAAACCTTACCTGAAAGCGAAAAGCCGGAAACAACGGCAATAACCTCTGTCGCATCAACATCAGCTACCGCCGCAGACATTTCAAAGCCAACCGAAAAGCCCGTTTTCACATCCGCCCCAACATCTTCGGCAAGTCCGGCATCTTCAAAAGTCACAACAGTATCGACCGCTTCGTCAGCAACATCAACGACCCCGAAGCCCGACAAGCCGATAAAGAAATATGACAACACCTGCACATTCGTTATAGAGTGCAAAACCATACTCAACAACAAGGATAAACTGAAAAAAGGACTTGAAAAGTACATTCCCGATGATGCCGTAATATTCAGCGGAACGGTCGGATTCGACAGCGGCGAAAGCGTATACGATATACTCCGCCGTATCTGTGACGAAAACAGTATTCAGATGGAGGCAAGCTACACCCCTACGTTCAGCTCATACTATGTCGAGGGTATAAACAACCTTTATGAATTCGACTGCGGACAAGGCTCGGGCTGGATGTACAGTGTAAACGGCGTTTTCCCGAACTACGGCTGTTCATCGTACAAGCCCGCAAACAACGACAAGATAGCGTTCCGCTATACCTGCGAGCTTGGCTACGACCTTCAAAACTAAGGAGCAACAATGGAAAGAACACACCCTGTAACTGCGGCAATGTATTTTCTGTCGGTGATACTGATAACCGCAATAGTGCAAAGCCCCGTCTTTATGGCGGAGGCTCTTGTCTGCTCTGCCGTTTTTGCTTTTTTACTGAACGGAAAAACCGCCGCAAGAACGCTTTTTGTAATGCTCCCTATGGCACTGCTTGCGACGGTTATAAATCTTCTGTTTTCAAACAGAGGCATAACCGAGCTTGCAAAGTTGCCCAGCGGCAACAGTATCACACTTGAAACGCTAATTTTTTCGCTGTTTACAGGCGCTATGACAATATCGCTCGTTATGTGGTTTATCGGACTTAACAAGTGTATGACAATCGACAAAACGGTATATCTTCTCGGAAAAGCACTGCCGTCACTCGCTTTGCTGTTATCAATGACACTGCGTTCAGTGCCTATGTTTGCAAGACGGGCTAAGCAAGCGGCGGCGGCTCAGCGTTTTGTGGGAAACGATATATACGAGGGCAACTTTAGAAGCCGTATCAGAAGCGGTGTTCATGTTCTCTCCGTTGCTGTAACGGATACCCTTGAGCATAGTGCATATACCGCACGATCTATGAAATACAGAGGTTACGGTACGGCAAAACGTACAGCCTACAGCATATTCCGCTTTGCGCCGTCCGACTTTATTATAATGTCTGTTACCGTGATATGCACAACCGCAATTATTATTCTTTTTGCAAGCGGTAAAGCCTATTATCTCTACTATCCCGAATTTATCCTGCCGATGACAGCTTTCGATATTTCTGCGGATGTTTTCTGGCTCATACTCTGTGCGATGCCTGTTGCAGCCGAGCTTTATTCACGTTTTAAACGGAGGGAAAGAAATGGAGCTTTATAATATTTCAAATCTGTCATATTCCTATCCCGGCTCGGATATGAACGCACTCTCCGATATTTCGCTTAAAATAAACAAAGGAGAATTCGTAATACTCTGCGGCAGCTCGGGAAGCGGAAAATCCACGCTTTTAAATCTTATGAAAGCGCCTGCCGATGCAGGAACGCAAAAAGGAAAAATTTCTTTCAGCGGTCATTTTGCCGGCTTTGTCACGCAGTTTACCGACGAGCAGATTGTCTGCGACAAGGTTTGGCACGAGCTTGCCTTCGGTGCGGAAAGCATAGGACTTTCGCAAAGCGAAATACGCTCGCAGGTTTCCCAGACCGCATTGTTCTTCGGCATAGAGGACTTGCTGTACTGCGACTGCGACAAGCTCTCTGGCGGTCAGAAGCAGATGATTAACTTAGCGTCTGTAATGGCTATGAACCCCGATGTACTGCTCCTTGACGAGCCGTTGTCCCAGCTTGACCCTATTGCTTCCACGCAGTTTATTTCTCTGCTTGTGAGAATAAACAAGGAGCTTGGTACGACAGTAATTGTTGCAGAGCATCAGCTCGGCGGTCTTTTATCCGTTGCAAAGCGTGCCATTATGCTCGACAGCGGCAAAGCGTGCTATGACGGCGACGCAAGCTCTCTTACAGAGCATCTGTCAGAAAATAATCACCCTATGCTTTTTGAAATGCCGGCAGGAGTAAGAGCAAGCGCTTGCGTAGGCCTTGCACTGCCCTTGCTTGATGTGCCGAGTGCAAAAGACTGGTATACGTCCTACGGCGAAAAACACACGCTCGTATCACCTGCCGCCACAGACGATACGCTGTCGGAGGAAAGCTGTATATCCGTAAAAAATCTGTCTTTCGACTATAAGAACAGCAAAAGAGATATTATAAGAAACCTTTCGCTTGACATAAAGCAAGGAAGCATAACCGCAATAGTGGGCGGCAACGGCGCAGGAAAATCGACCCTGCTCAGCCTTATCTGCGGTACGCTTAAGCAAAACAGCGGAAAAATAACGATAAACGGCGGAAAGATAGGTTTTCTTCCGCAGGACCCTACCCTGCTTTTCAATAAGGAAACGCTCAGAGAAGAATTTGCCGATAATGCCGATGAAATAGCCGCCGCATTTAATCTTACGCACCTGCTGTCACGTCACCCGTTTGACTTATCCGGCGGTGAACGGCAGAAGGCGGCGCTCGCAAAGCTCGTTTCCTACGGTGCGGATATACTTCTTCTTGATGAGCCGACCAAGGCGGCGGACGCAGTATATAAGCAGATGTTCTCGGCATTATTGAAACTGCTTAAAGCAGACGGGAAAACGATAGTAATCGTCAGTCACGATATGGATTTCTGCGCCGAAACAGCGGATATATGCGCCCTGCTTTTTGACGGTGAAATAAGCGTATCTCTGCCGCCGTCACAGTTCTTCGCTGATTCCTCATTCTTCACAACAGACAGTGCGAAAATCGCCAAAAACGTATGCGATAATGTTTACACTGTCGCAGGGCTTATAGCTTCTCTCGGAGGAAGGGCTGAAAACTACGGCGATCTCTCCGGACGTTTTCACGGCATAAAAGGCGATAAGCCCGACACAGCAGTACCGCAACGCAAAAAACGCAAAAAGCTCTCGGTTTTCCGAAAGGTAATGCTTTCGCTCGGCAGTGTCGGATTTGCTTTTATGCTTTTAGCCGGTACCGGCATATTCCCTTTTGAGATACCGTCAGAGCCGTTCTGGCTGCAATATGCGTTGCTGTGCGTCCCGATGATTATGCTTATAATCGGCGTTGCCCCGAAAAACTCAATGGCAAAGCCGCCCGTAACCGCAAAAAAAGTTGCGCCGTCCGATATTGTCGCAGGCATTATAACCGCCGTTCTTATCCCTTTCACAGTAATACTCGGCACACTTTTTATTCCGAATGACACAAGAAAGCATCTGCTGATAATTCTTGCTGTGCTTGTCGAGTGCCTTGCCGCTTTCTTTATCAGCTTCGAAAAAAAGAAGCCGTCCGCAAAGGATATTGCGGTGCTTGCCGTGCTTTCTGCGGCGGCTGTCGCAGGAAGGGAGCTTTTCTTTATGTTCCCTCAGTTCAAGCCCGTTGCCGCAATCGTTATCATAAGCGGAACGGCGCTCGGTGCACAGGCAGGCTTTCTTGTCGGTGCGGTTTCCATGCTTGTATCGAATATGCTGTTCGGTCAGGGTATGTGGACGCCGTGGCAGATGTTTGCAATGGGGCTTCTTGGCTTTTTTGCAGGTATCATCTTCTCGAAAAAGCGCAACACGCTCGCCCTTTGTATCTACTCCTTCCTGTCAGTCCTCGTTATTTACGGCGGAATAATGAATATATCAAGTGTGCTTACCTACACGACCGATATAAACTTACAGACAATTACCGCATATATCATCTCCGGCATACCATTTGACCTTATCCATGCAGTATCAACAGTTATATTTGTGCTTATAACAGGCGACGCACTATTGAAAAAATGTTGCCGTCTGAGAGTAAAATTCGGATTATTTCAGTGATTTCAATAAATTCGACAAAATTTCTGACATATTATCCCATTTTTCAACTTTATTTTTGATTTGTTATTGAAATGCGCCTTTCTTTAAACTATAATTTTATTATAGGATAATTGTAAAGTGAGGTGGGAGCATGGCTTATGTACTTGAGGTTATAAGCAAGGATGGGAAAATCAAATACATCAATTCCGCAAAAGCAACCGTATATTGTCCGGAATATGCCGCACGGTATGACGACAAGAAAACTGCTATGACAGTAGCGGCGGCACTCCTGAGAAATGAGTGCTACCAATCTATAAGTGTTAAAAAGCTCTCGTTGGAGCTATGTGTTGCTTCGTATAAAAGAAACCGTTCATTATCATTCAATTTTATTTATCCCGATATATATAAGGGCAGCAGCTACAAATAAAACGGGTGTTTTATCTGCATTTTCGGCAGGATAAACTCACACCGTTAAAATTATGGTTTTCTGCATTTATGTACAATCTTTCCCGCAAGCAAAAATGGCGTCACGCTTTTCGGCGTGACGTCATTTTCATATATAGCAAGGAGAATCGGAAGCGTTTATTCCTTTACAGAGCCTGAAACAAGGTTGCTGTAAATAAACTTCTGCATCGAAAGGAAGATTATCAACGTAGGTATGATGCAGATAATTACACCGGCGAAGATAATTTCCCACTGCGAGCCGTAAGGACCGATGAACTTGTAAAGGGCGGTCGATACGACCTGAAGTCCGTCGCTGGGCATATACAGGTTTGCTGTATAGAAGTCGTTGTATATGCTTACGAACTTGATTACAAGAACGGTCGCAATAGCAGGACGGAGCATAGGGAGAATGATGCTCAGGTATACTCTCGGATATGAACAGCCGTCAAGTATCGCACTTTCGTCAAGGGATACAGATATGTTATTGAGGAACTGTATGAAGATATAGATCGAAACTATATCAGTACCGATATAAAGGATAATCGGTGCGGCGAGGGTGTCATAAAGACCGAGTGCGTGCACTACCTGGAATACCGTTACCTGCATAGAGATATTCGGCAGGAGTGCGGCAATAAGGAATATATTCTTTACGAGCTTTGTGAACACCATTGTAAAACGCTGTACAACAAAGGCGGTCATAGTACCTGTGATTATCGTTCCCGCACACGAGAACACAAGGATAATAGCGGTATTGATAAGGCCTCTCATTACGTTACCCTGCAGGAAAGCCGTCTTGAAGTTTGCCAGCTCTACCACCTTAGGAAGATCAAACGCTCCGCTTGTCAGAAAATCCTCGTGGCTTTTCAGCGAGCCGAGTAATACGACTACCAGAGGCACGATAACTATAAGGCAGGCTATGACAAGCACGGCGTATTTCAATACGTCTATCAGTATTCTTACACCCTTGGGCGTTTCCTTGAACCTGTATTTATCCATATTGAAAGAGGTCTGTCCGGAGTTTTCGGTTGTTGTGATATTGTCTGTCATTGTTACACCTACTTTTCTTCCTTAAAGAATATCTTCTGGATTATCGTAATCAGTATTATTATAAACAGCAGAACGATAGCCATTGCGGACGCAAGTCCGATCTTCTGGTACTGGAAGCCCGTTTCAATCGTCTTGATAACGAAGGTCGATGTTCCCATCTTACCGCCGGTTATAATATACGGTATCTCAAATACAGACGCTGCACCCTTGATGGCAAGGATAAGCTGTAATGCGATGATTGTTCTGATACCTGGGAAAATTATGTGCCAGAACTTCTGCCATGCGTTTGCGCCGTCAAGGTCAGCCGCTTCGTAAATGTCAGGCGAGATAGACTGGATAGCGCCGATGAACATCAGAATATCAAAGCCGATATAACGCCATACCGACGCAAAAACCAGACACCAGTTGTTGATAGCGCCGTTTGACAGCCACTTTACAGGATCTGCTCCGAAAAGTGCGATTATGGAGTTGAGCGTACCGCCGTCATCGCCTCTGAAGAATCTCTGGAAGATAAGTGCTACCGCAACGCCGTTCATAAGATAAGGGAAGAAGATAACTCCCTTGAACAGTCCTGCGAACTTTATTTTCGAGCATAACAGAGTTGCGATGAAAAGTGCAAGTCCGAGCTGTATAAACGAGCCGACAAAGTAGTACAAGCTGTTGATGAGCGTTGAAAGATATGCCATATCGGTAAACAGCGTCTTATAGTTATCGAAACCGACCCATTGTACATTTACGCCAAGCTGGTCACGTTGCTGGAAGCTGAATATTATCATATTAACAGCAGGGATAATAGTGAAAAGTATCAGCAGTGCGACAGGTATCGCCAGAAACAGCGCCGTGGTCATGTATTTCTGACCTGTATAACCTTTAAGCCACTGCCATAATGTGCGACGCTTATGAATTGCGGTAACGCCTTGAGTAGCCATAAATCTATCCTTTCAAGAAATAATTTCTATTTTTGGTAATCAATTGATTTTCCCCATAAAAACCTATACGGAAAGACTTACGCCTTTCCGTACGGGTTTGTGTGTTTGGAGTATCTATGAAGAAAATACGATAGCGTTAATTAGCCGTTAGCCTTGATGTATGCTTCAAGCTCTGCGTTAGCATCTCTTGTAGCTGCCCATTTCTTATTAACGGAGTCTGCGATAGCCTTGAAGCCGTCTTCGCCCTTGCCGGCAAATGCTGCTTCAGCAAGCTGGAGCTTGAAGTTAGCTGAGTCGCCTGTCCATATACCAACCTCAGAATCCTTGTCGATAGCGTTGAATACACCTGTCAGACCTTCGGGAGCTGATGCCGCTGTGAAGAATTCGCAACCGTCAAATGCTGAGAGGTAATCGGGGAGCTTGCTGCCTTCAAGTGTATTGATACCGCCCTCGGCCTCAGAGAAGCCGGATTCAGCGATGAACCATTCGATATACTTCTTGCCGAGATCCTTCTTGTCATCGGCAATGTTCTTGTTTACGCCCATGCAGTAGTCTGCTGCGTACTGTGCGTACTGCTTGCCGTCCTTAGAGAAGGGAGCGGGCATATAACCGATATTTTCGGGATCAAGATTATTATCCTTAGCGATCTGCTGGAACTGTGAAACTGCCCATGAACCCATTGTCATTGTAGCAACTTCGCCCTTTGCAATCATCAGCTTTGAGCCTTCCCAGTCGGAGCTCATCGGGTCGCCCTCGATAAGAGTAGAATCTGAATATATATCGTACATCAGCTTGAATACGTTGTAGTAGGGCTTGCCTTCTGTGAAGAAGTCTTCCTTGTTTACGATAAGGTCCGTTTCAAAGTTGGGGTTGCCCGAAGAAGGAACAACAAGGCTTGACCACTGTGAAGCTGTCCAGCTTGCTTCCTTGAAGTTTGTGTAGTAAGGAATTACATCGGGGAACTTTTCCTTGATCTTCTTTAAGTCAGCGATGAATTCGTCGGCTGTCTTGGGCATTGTTGTGATGCCTGCGTCTGTCCATACCTTCTTGTTGTAGCAGATACCGCCGCTTACCGAACCTAAGTGAGCAAGGCCGTATACTGTTCCGTCATACATCTTCTGATCTGCCCACTTGTACTTATCCTTAAGCTCATCGTACTTGCCGAGAGGCTCGAAGAAGTTTGAAAGATCGGCGAGCTTAACTGTATCGGGTATCATGAGTACATCGCCATATTCCTTGGTGCTCATCATTGTCGAAACGTCATCTGCGTAGCTCTTGAATGACTGATATTCAACAGTGCAGTTGTACTTTTCTTCAAAAGCATCTGTCATCTTGTCGAGCGAGCCGTCATCCTTGCGGTCTGTACGGTGAGTAAGAACCTTGAGTGTGATCTTTTCGCCCGAAGGTGTAGTAGAAGATTCTTCACCCGATGTCGCAGAGCTGTTATCTTCTGTCTTTGATGAAGATGATGTACTGCCTGATGTTGATGATGTTGCATTGTTACTGTTGCAGGCTGCCAGCGAAACTGCTGTGCTTGCCGCAAGGATACCTGCGAGTATCTTCTTTGCTTTCATGTGATAATTTCCTTTCTGGTCGGACAGTGCTTAGCCACTGGTCCTTAGTTGATAGTTAATGAATTTAGCTTATGTTTATTAAGCTGTTTCCGCTTGCTTAATTCACTTAAGATTATACAACGTTTTAGCTAAAAGTCAATACGGCTATAGGAAATTCAGCTAAAACACATAAATAATAATTGCTTATTATGTGCATTAAAAACAAAATTCACACTAACTTAACAGTGTTACACAATTTTATTAAGTAAGTATCGGTGTAACCCGTTTTCACACTTACAAATTCGTTTAACTAAAATTATTTTACGTTAGGTTACATATATTTCACGCTGTTTTTAGTTGTTTTTAAACGCTGTTAAATTCGCCCGTAAATATGATAACTCAATAATTCCCGGCTATTCATTAAAAATAAAGAAGATAAAGTTGCGGGTGTGGGGGAAGTGTGGTATAATAACCTCAGACTTAAAATCCGCCGGGAGCGGATTTTGCCGTGCAAAAGCACGGCTTGCGGCGCACCGCACGTCTGAGAACATTTTACCATTAAATCTTTTGTCTGACGACAAAATACGGCGTACCGCCGTGTCGGTTTACACCGACTTGATTTATGGTATAATAACCTCAGACTTAAAATCCCATTATAAAAATTATATATGTTTTCCGACAGCCCGGCAGGCATAGCCTGTCATTATTTCACTGCTCGTTTCATATAATGTACAAAAATTTACCGAAAGGTCGGACAATATGAAACTGAACATGAAACGATTTGAATTTAAACGGCTAAGAACACGAATTCCCGCACTTATAGTCCTGCTCGGCTGTTTTACCGTCATTGCGGCAACTGCAGACTACTCGCAGATGAGCGTGAGAGCGTCAACATCTCACGTTACAAACAAGAAAACCATCGTACTTGACGCAGGGCACGGCGGAACAGACAGCGGTGCGGTCGGCATAAACGGAGAGCTTGAAAAGAATATCAATCTCGCTATTGTGCGTGACCTAAGCGATATGCTGACATTATCGGGATTTAACGTAGTGCTGACCCGTGACAGCGATATTTCGATACACGATGAAGGCGTAAAAGGCACACGGGAACAGAAGGTTTCCGATATGAAGAACCGTCTTGATATTATAAACAAGTACGGGGACTGCCTGTTCCTGTCTATCCATCAGAACAAGTTCACCGAGCCTGAATATTTCGGCGCACAGATTTTCTACACGGCGAACAACCCAGACAACCGTATGATAGCGCAGATAATGCAGGATAATTTCAAGACAATACAGCCGGGCAATGACAGACAGATAAAGCAGGAGGGCGACGAGCTGTATCTTTTCAAGAACACAAAGATACCTGCCGTGCTGATAGAATGCGGATTCCTCTCAAATCCCGATGATGCGGCAAATCTGTCGGACGCCGCCTATCAGCGTAAGGTAGCCTATACTATATACAACGGGATACTTACATATCTCACCTCAAAGCCTGTGGACAATGCAGGCCGTACGGAAATTTCAACGAGCAGTATTCCCGAAAACAGCGGTGATATTACAAGCTCCGGACAGTAATTCATCGGAAAGGACGAAAAAATGGCAAAATCAAAATCAGTATACATATGCAGTGAGTGCGGTCAGGAATATCCGAAATGGAGCGGACGCTGTAATGCCTGCGGTGCATGGAACACGCTTGAAGAAACGCTTATACAGCCAAAATCCCATGGTCTTGCGAAAAGCACGGGCGGCGGCAGGCTTCCGCTTTCAAGTATAAACAACCTTTCGTTCAGTGATGAAACAAGATACAAAACGGGAATGTCGGAGCTTGACAGGGTGCTCGGCGGAGGACTTGTCAAAGGCTCGCTTGTTCTGCTCGGCGGCGACCCGGGTATCGGCAAATCGACGCTCCTTTTACAGATATGCGGCTGTCTTGCGCAGGATAAGACCGTGCTGTACATATCAGGAGAGGAAAGCGAACGTCAGATAAAGCTCCGTGCCGACAGGCTGGGTGTTTCGAGCGGTGGGCTTTATATCAGCGCCTGTACCGACTGCGATACTATAATAGAGGGCGTGCGTGAGAACAAGCCAGATGTTGTGATAATAGACTCGATACAGACAATGCAGTTGACAGAGCTTCAGTCCGTACCGGGCAGTCTTGTACAGGTAAGAGAATGTACCTCGGCGTTTATGCAGATGGCAAAGAGCCTTGAGGTAGCCGTGTTTCTTGTAGGTCATGTAAATAAGGACGGCGGTATAGCAGGTCCTAAGGTGCTTGAGCATATAGTGGACACGGTACTGTACTTCGAGGGCGACAAACAGCTAAGCTACAGAATATTAAGAGCCGCAAAGAACCGTTTCGGCTCGACCAACGAAATAGGCGTATTCGAAATGCAGGACAAGGGACTTGAGCAGGTCGAAAACCCGTCTGCAATGCTTCTTCTCGGCAGACCCGCAGGGGTAAGCGGTATAACCGTGCTTTGTACCGTCGAAGGTACACGGCCTATACTGGCAGAGGTGCAGGCGCTTGTCAGCAAAACCTCGTTCTCCGCTCCACGCAGAATGACGACAGGATTCGACTACAGCAGGCTGTGCGTTCTGCTCGCCGTGCTTGAAAAGCGGACAGGCTACAACTTCGGCGGATATGATGTATATATAAATGTTATAGGCGGACTTAAAATAGACGAGCCTGCAAGCGACCTTGCGATTGCTCTTGCTCTTTATTCGGGACTTCGTGATATTCCGATAGGCGATGATGTAGCGATGTTCGGTGAGGTCGGTCTTGGAGGAGAAATAAGAGCGGTGTCGCATATAAGAGAGCGTGTGCGTGAGGCGGCACGAATGGGATTTTCAAAGTGCATTGTGCCGAAATCCTCGCTTAAAAATCTTGACAAGAGCGAAAACTACGGAATAAGCATATACGGCGTGGCAAATCTTCAGCAGGCATTCAAGGTGCTTGAGATGTTCACAAAAGAAAGCGAAGGAAACAAAGAATGAAACTTACCGACATTTCAACAATAAGACAGCTTTTTGAAAAGCACGGCTTTTCTTTTACAAAGTCGCTCGGTCAGAATTTCCTGATAAATCCGACCGTCTGCCCAAAAATTGCCGAAATGGGCGGCGCAGGGAAAAATGTCGGCGCTATAGAAATAGGCACGGGTATCGGCGTTCTGACAAGGGAGCTTGCCGAGCGTTGCGAAAAGGTCGTAGCTATTGAAATAGACACGGGGCTGAAACCCATTCTTGACGAAACGCTCGAAGAATACGACAACGTTGAGGTTATTTTTGCGGACGTTATGGAAACCGATCTTAATAAGCTGATAGCCGAGAAGTTTCCCGATATGGATGTGATAGTTTGTGCGAATCTGCCCTACTATATAACCTCGCCCGTAATAATGAAGCTGCTTGAGGAAAAACTGCCGATAAAAGCGATAACCGTTATGGTACAGCTTGAGGCGGCGGACAGGATATGTGCCGCTGTAGGAAGCCGTGAGTGCGGTGCTATCACAGCATCTATAAACTATTACGCAAAGCCGAAGAAGCTGTTTCGGGTAAACAGGGGATCGTTCATGCCTGCCCCCAATGTTGACAGTGCGGTCATAAGTCTTGAACGGTACGAACAACCGCCGTACAAGCTCGATAACGAGCCGCTTTTCTTCGAGGTGATAAAGCAGGCTTTCGCTCAGCGCAGAAAGCAGCTTGCCAATCCCGTTTCGGCATATTTTAAGATACCGAAAGCGGTGCTTGCGGAAAAGATGACCGAAGGCGGTATACCGGCTACCGCAAGAGCGGAACAGCTTACGATGAGCGAGCTTGTGAAGCTGTACGAGATAATAAACGAACTGAAATTCGGATAAAGTGTTGCCACGATGTAAAAATCGTGGCTTTTCTTTTTATATTTAATAGACATTTTCTCTCATTTGTGCTATACTTTAAATAAATGTAATCTACAACATTCGCAAAGGGGGCGGCGCATGAAAAAGCATATACCGGCGGCAACGCTTGCAGTGGGTATAATCGCACTGTGTGCCGTTCTCGGCGGCTGTAACGGAGAGGGGCAGACACCTTCTGTTCAGACGACCACAACCTCCGTCACAACATCGGCAACGGTAAAAAGCACCACAGCGTCACAGACTTCACCGCAGACCGCATCTTCAGCATCGTCAATAACCACTGTAACCACAAAAAAAACGACTACTACTTCGGCTGTCACCACAACAAAACAAACCGGTCCGCCGAAAACCGAGCCGCCTGCGACAGTCGCTCCTATAACAGATCCGCCTAAGACCGACCCACCGCAGACAGAGCCGTCACCGCCGTATATAATCACTCCGACAGCAGACGGGGTCAAGGTTTACAGCAACGGCGATGCACTTATTGACGCATCGAATTCATCGCAGGGTTATCTGATGATAAAGCTGAAAAAGGCGATGAGCGGCAGCTACAGGATACTGGTAAATGCCGATGATATAAACGTCCGCTACACGTTCCAGCTTAATAATTCGGGAAACTATGAGGTCATACCGATAACAGAGGGAAGCGGAAGCTATACCGTGAGTGTCCTTAAAGTAACAAGCGCAGGAAAAGGAACGGTAATGTTCAAGCAGGCGCTGAGCGTTTCGGTTTCCGACAGTTTCCTTCCGTTCCTCACTCCGAACCAGTTCTGTATGTATAATTCCGGTTCATCGTGCGTTGCACTTTCATCAACGCTGTGCGGAGGAAATAAGGATACTATAGCAAAAACAGCGGCGATTTATGATTATGTAATAAACAACATCAGCTATGTTTCCACTGCTGAAAACGGCGCAAACGGCTATATTCCCGTACCTGACACGGTGCTTGCAAACAAGAGCGGAATCTGCTTTGACTATGCCTCTCTTATGGCGGCAATGCTCCGCTCGCAAAAAATTCCGACAAAGGTTGTTGTCGGCTACGCAGGCGACATATACCACGCATGGATAAGCGTGTATGTAGACGGAAGCGGTTGGATAGACGGCTATATCTATTTTGACGGCAACAAATGGAACAGAATGGACCCCACCTTTGCGGCAAGCGCAAAGGACGAAAACGATTATAAAAGCATAGTTGATTTCATATCGGACGGAAGCAACTATTCCGTGATATATTATTATTGATAAGCGAAAAATGATACGGAGGGATAAAATGAGCAAAAAGCACTACCTTTCAAACGAGGATATTTCGATACTCTGCTCCGAGCTTGCGTCTGTCGTAAGCTCAGGTCTTACAATAACAGACGGGATACTCGTCATATTACAGGACGGAGAGGATAAGAACAAGGCGGCACTCCTTGAAAAGATACTCCGCTATATAGAAACCGGCAGCAGTATAACAAGAGCATTTGACAAAACCGAAGTGTTCCCTAACTATTTTATAAAGATGCTTGAGGTCGGAGAAAGCACCGGCAGGCTTGATACCGTGCTGGCTTCACTTGCCGACTATTACGCAGGCATAGACGAAATAAGCACCTCGATCAAAAGTGCGATTGCATACCCTTCGGTACTGCTTATCATTGTTTTTGCGGTGATTATTCTGTTGTCGGTTTATGTGCTTCCGATATTCTCGGACGTATTCGCACAGCTCGGACTTACCCTGCCCGACAGCGCACAGTGGATTATGAGCGTCGGAGGCGTAATAAGCGATGTTGCTATATTGATAATCGGAATACTCGCTTTTGTGATAATACTCGGCGTTGTGCTTTACAACTTTGTAAGGCCTTTCAGAAAAGCGGTTCTTCGTGCGGTTTCTCACACGAAAACGGCAAAAACTCTGTATGCCGCAAGATTTTCAGCCGCTCTTTCAATGACGCTTTCCAGCGGAATGGATATAGACGAATCGCTCGATATGTGCGAAAATCTGCTCGAAAACGAATATATGCGTGAAAAGCTGAGCCTCTGCCGTAAGGAAATGGCGGACGGAAAGCCTTTCGTTGACGCACTCGACAACACGGGTATGTTCTCTGCGGTCAATATGAGAATGATAAACATCGCATTCAGCACAGGCACGCTCGACAAGACTATGGCAACGATAGCGGAAAATGCGGAAAAGAAGGTTTCGGCTGTTATACAGACCTCTGTTGCCCGCTTTGAGCCTACTATGGTAATAATCATGGCTGTAGCCGTAGGTTTCATACTTCTTTCCGTAATGATACCGCTGATGAGCGTAATGACGGTCATAGGATAATATCGGTGATAATATGAAAACAAGAAATCATTCAAGTGCATTTTACATAATAAGAGATGCGGTCATTGCGGTCGCTCTTTCTGCGACGGCTGTTGCGATTGTCACGCTGTCGATAGCCGGCAGCGAGGAAAAACGCAGGAGCGAAAATCTCAGAATAATCGAAAACGGTGTACGCAAGGCGGCGGCGGAATGCTATGCCGTTGAAGGATTTTACCCCGATAATATCGGATACCTTATTGAAAATTATGACCTGCATATAGATAAAAACAGCTGTATAGTGCATTACAGCCCGGTTTCATCAAATATAATGCCGGATATAAAAGTAATTGCTAAATGAAACCCAACATTCAAGTCAGGAGGAAAAGATGCTCCGAAGTCGTTCAAATACGTTAAAAACGAATAAAAGCGGCGTAGATATGATTTTTGTGCTGACGGTATTTGTACTGTTCGTGTGCTGTCTGCTGGCGGCGGTGCTTGCTTTTGCAAAAGCATATAAGCATTTCGGAAGCGAGATTGAAAAACGCTTTGATACCGCTACCGCACAGACTCTTGTGCTTCAGAAGCTCCGCAGCTATGACAGCGGTGCAGTATCCGTCGGAAAGCAGGGAGATACGGATTATCTCGGCTTTTCGGATACGATAGACGGCGAAAGCTACATAACGTATATTTACTGCTATGACGGGGAACTGAGGGAACTGTTTGTCGAAAGCTCCGCTCCTTTTGTTGCCGAAAACGGAAACACATTGTTCCCGGCGGATAATTTCACAGCGACCGCCGACAAAAATATGATAGAATTCACGATAACCTGTAACGGTGTGCAGACCTCGTCGCACTACTGTCTGAGGAGCGGAAAGGAAGGTGCCGGATGAGCATAAAAAGACGTTCAAGAAACGGAGCATTCCTTATCGAACTGCTGACGGTGATCGCAATATTTGCCGTATGTGCAGCGGCTTGCGTGAGAGTTATCGGAATTGCGGCAAGCGAAATGAAATATGCCGAGCGTCTGTCGGACGCACAAATAAAAACAGCCGACATTGCCGAGTGCTATAAAAGCGGCGAAAGCATATCCGAGCTGTCACAGCGATATGCCGACGGTGACATCAGGATACAGCTTTCCGAAAGAACATCAGGAAACATACAGTACCTTGACATCATCGCCTCGGACGATGAAAACACATATATCACCATAACAAGTGCAAGGAGGGTTGCCTCTTGAAAAACAGCACACGCAGTGAGAACAGCAGAAAAAGCCTGAACAGCATCGGGCTGTCCTCGCTTCTTGTAATATTCGTGGTGCTGGCGTCGGTCACACTGTCGGTCATGTGTCTTATTACGGTAAGGCAGGATCTTGACAGAGCAAAAAAACTCGCCGTGACGCACGAGGAATATTACTCTGCCGACACTAAGGCGACAGAAAAGCTCGACAGCCTTTATCTCCTTCTTGCTAATGACAGTGTAACGGATATTTCTGCGGCGGCAAGGGAGCTTGGTATTGAAGTGACAGGCGGGAACCGTGAAAACCGTGTTCTGACATTCTCGTGGAGCGAAACCGTAAACAGCGGGAGCAGGCTTGTCTGCAAGGCAGAATACGAAAACGAAAATCTCGTCATAACAAGCTGGAAAATTATAAGCAATAACTATTACGAAGAAGAAAACTCGCTTCCTGTGTGGAATGGCGAGAGTTTACCGGTATAAAAACAGTCGACAGTGAAAGGATAACATTATGGAACTGATGGAAATACTTAAGGGTGCAGTTGAAAAGAAAGCCTCGGATATTTTTATTATATCGGGTCTTGCCGTGACATATAAGGAAAACGGCATTATCACCAAGCAAAACGATAATATGATACTGCCCGCCGAGGCGGAAAATCTGATAAAAGAAATATACCGTCTTGCAGGAAGGGATATATCAAGATACGAGGAAACGGGCGACGATGACTTTTCGGTATCCGTAAAGGGACTCAGCCGTTTTCGTATAAGTGCGTACAAGCAAAGAGGAAGTATGGCGGCGGTCATCCGTGTAGTTGAATTTGATATACCCGATTACAATGAGCTTAATATTCCGCAGGAGGTCATAACCGATACAGTAGCAAGAACAAAAGGTCTTGTGCTTGTCACAGGCCCCGCAGGCGGCGGTAAATCTACCACGCTCGCCTGCATAATTGACGAAATCAACAAGCAGAGAAACAGCCATATAATCACACTGGAAGACCCTATAGAGTATCTTCACAAGAACAAAAAGAGTATAATAAGCCAGCGTGAAATAAACAGCGACAGCAAGAGCTATATTGTAGCGTTAAGAGCCTGCCTGCGTCAATCCCCCGATGTTATACTGCTCGGTGAAATGCGTGACTATGAAACGATAAGCACAGCGCTTACAGCCGCCGAAACAGGTCACCTTGTTATCTCCACTCTGCACTCTGTCGGAGCGCAGAACACGATAGACAGAATTATTGATATTTTCCCGCCGAGCCAGCAGCAGCAGGTTCGTATCCAGCTTTCTCAGCTTTTATGCTCGGTAATATCTCAACAGCTTATCCCCTGCGAAGACGGAATACTGCGTCCTGCGTTTGAAATTATGAAGTGCAACAACGCTATAAGAAATATGATAAGAGAGTCAAAGACCCACCAAATAGACACCGTTATCACAGCATCGGGTGAATCGGGTATGTTTACTATGGACTCCTACCTTATGCATATGTACAGAAACGGTCAGATAAGCAAGAGCGAGCTTATCAAGCACGCATCTCACCCCGATATAATGCTCAGAAAAATCGGAGAAGAAAAGTAAAATTTACGAAAATATAAAGTTTGGTTCAGAATTTCATAAAAATAAAAAGGCAGGCTCAAAAGTGCCTGCCTGTAAACCGCTTTCCACACAAAAAAGAAAAACAGCATCACTACAACCTCTGCTGCGGTATGCTGTTTCTCATGACGGAAAGAAAAGTAAAAACGTGAGGTAGACATCATCTCAAATCTACATCTCAACCTTACGAGCATATTATGCCACATCGTGGTTACATTTCGGTTACATTGCGAACAGTAGCCGGAATCGCCGTCATATTTCTATTTATACGATAGTTGATTCAACATTTTATCAAGCGAATTGTGCATATTTACACGATATTAGTTATTTCTGTAAGCCTGATTTACAGAATATAGCATCATATTTACACAAATCGCCAACAGTGCAACGCTTGTTGCATAACATCAATCAGAAAATTTGAATTTTGCTTAAATTATTTTCACGCTTTAGCGTAAAATTTCATTAAAGCACACGTTAAGATGAAAGAAAAAACAGGGAGGTGAAAAAATGCCGAATAAGATACATATTACTATGTTCGGTCAGTTTTCAATATCGTACCGTGACAAGCGTCTGTGCGAAAACGAGTACAGGGGTTCGAAAATGATCTTGCTTCTTGAATATCTTATTGCACAGCGAGGCAGAGAAATAACCCAGAATGAGCTTATCGACCTGTTGTGGTCGGACAGCAAAAATCCTGCCAATGCGCTTAAGACGCTTGTACACAGAACAAGAGCGGTGCTTGATGAAATGATACCCGGCGGTGGTAAACTCATAGCAGGCAGTCACAGTTCATATGCCTTTATTGAAAGCGATGAATGCGTTATTGATTCGACAAAATTCAAGGAATATATAGATAAAACCGAGGACGAGTCGCTTTCCAGAACAAGACGCATAAGTATGTATAAAAAGGCTATCGCCCTTTATAACAGCGGATATCTTGCAGGAGCTGTCGGAGAAACGTGGGTACAGCCGATAAACGTATATTTCCATGCACTTTATAATTCCGCTGTGGACAAATGCGCTCAGCTACTTTACCCTATGGGCAAATTTTCCGAAATAATAACGCTTTGTGAGCGTGCCACAATGCTTGACCAGTCCGATGAAAAAATGCATGCAAACCTTATCCGTGCCTTTGTCGCAATGGGAGATTACGAACGTGCCGCAAAGCAGTATGATTATATCCGTGCATATCTTATGGAGCAGTACGGTGCCGCACCGGGCGCTCACCTCACCGAGCTTTACGAGCTTACGGTAAAGCCAAGAAATGATGTACAGAATAATCTCGATGCGGTAATAGGCGATCTCACGGGCGATGACAGCAAGGAGCAAAAAGGCGTTTTTTACTGCCAGTACGAAATATTCAAATACATATTCCGCCTGTACAGGCGTGAAAGTCAAAGAATCGAGAGCAAGTTGTCTATCTGCCTTGTTTCTGCGGTTGACAGCAGTAAAAATGAACTTAAGGATATAAAACTGCTTGAAAAGGCAATGGATAAAATTTCGTTCAGCATAAGCAATTCGCTGAGAATGAGAGATGTATATACACGCTACAGCAGAAGCCAGTATCTGCTTTTGTTGCTTGATGCGGACAAAAGCTCGTTTGACGGCATAGAGGAACGTATTATGACAAGGTTCAGACGAAGTAAGACGATGGACAGCGTAAATGTGAAGTTTGATTTCAAGGAAATATGATTTTCGCCCCTGCAAAAGCAGGGGCGAAAACTCATTTTGCAGTCCGTTTTTTGGAGATACCTAAAAATCCCGAAAGCAAGAGCACTATCGAAGCGAAAACAAGAATGTAAAATCCTATATTCAGCTCAACCGGGATACTTGAAAAATCTTCAGTGAAATAACGCCTGAACTGAATAAATGTCACAACGCATTCTCCGACACCTCCGAGTATCACGCCAACATCAAAACCGATAACCGAAACGATGATCGAGAATATTCCGATTGCTAAGAGAAAGAAGAAGGTGTAGTCCGAATATGCCGTCATTTCGTACAATGTCACATTGTATCCGCTGAGCAAAACTCCCGAGCTGCCGTAGCTCGGTACAAATGCTCCGATTATCAGAAGTACAGACATTGCAAGACCAAGATAATTCGGTTTTATACGGCTTGTAATTTTGTGATAAAGGTTGTGCTTTGACTGCGTGGCAGGAATAGTATCCGCACAAATTGCTGTGTTCTGCGATTGGTTGCTTTTGTTTTTCATATTAAAACCTCATTGCGTTATCTTCTGACTTCATACTACCATATATTGATTTTATTGTCAAGGTAAAAGCCGATAAAATATAAAACGGCGGACTGCCCGAAAAAGGACAGCCCGCCTTGTTATATATCCTGTTTTATCAGAGCGTGAAACTTCCGCCGTGGTTTGCCTTTCTCCAGTCAACATATTCCTCATATGTTCCCTGTCTGTCGTAACAGCCCTTGTCGGCTATTTCTATTATACGGTTTGCGACCGTCTGTACTATCTCATAGTCGTGAGAAGCGAACAGCACGTTGCCCTTGAAGTCCGAAAGCCCGTTGTTTACAGCGGTGATGCTTTCAAGGTCGAGGTGGTTTGTAGGTCTGTCGAGGATAAGAACGTTTGACTGGAACAGCATCATGCGTGAGAACATACAGCGTACCTTCTCTCCGCCCGATAAAACGTCAACATTCTTGAATATATCATCGCCCGAGAACAGCATACGTCCTAAGAAGCCACGCAGATATGTTTCGGTTTCGTCCTTTGAATACTGTCTTATCCAGTCAAGGATGGACAGCTTACAGCCGTTGAAGAATGCACTGTTATCCTGAGGGAAGTAGCTTACGCTTGCGGTGCTTCCCCACTTGATAAAGCCCTCGTCCGGTTCTTCTTCGCCCATCAGTATCTTGAACAGTGTGGTAACGGCGATCTCGTTATCGCCAACAAAGGCAATCTTGTCGTTTCTGCCGACAGTAAAGCTGACGTGGTCAAGCACCTTAACGCCGTCAACCGTCTTTGTAAGCCCTTCGACCTGTAAAATATCCTTGCCTATCTCACGCTCCATATCAAAGCTGATGAACGGATAACGTCTGCTTGACGCAGGCAGTTCCTCTACAGTCAGCTTGTCAATGAGCTTCTTTCTCGATGTAGCCTGCTTTGACTTGGACTTATTCGCCGAGAAACGCTGGATAAAGCTCTGTAATTCCTTTATCTTTTCTTCGTTCTTCTTGTTCTGCTGCTTTAACATCTTCTGTATAAGCTGTGAAGATTCATACCAGAACTCGTAGTTTCCGACATACATCTTGATCTTTGTATAGTCTATATCTACCGTGTGGGTACAAACGTTGTTTAAGAAGTGACGGTCGTGCGATACAACGATAACCGTACCGAAATACTCCGCAAGGAAGTCCTCAAGCCAAGCCACAGCGTCAATATCAAGGTGGTTGGTAGGCTCGTCCATAAGGATTATATCAGGATTTCCGAAAAGTGCCTGTGCGAGCAGTACCTTGACCTTTTCGTTACCTGCAAGACTGCTCATCTGAGCGTACATAATACTCTCGTCAAGACCAAGACCCTGTACGAGCTTTGATGCGTCACTTTCAGCCTCCCAGCCGCCAAGCTCGGCAAATTCGCCCTCAAGCTCGCTTGCGAGGTTTCCGTCCTCCTCAGTGAAGTCCTCCTTCGCATAAAGAGCGTCCTTCTGCTTCATTACCTCATAAAGACGGGGATTTCCCATTATAACGGTATCCTGAACCGTATATTCATCATATGCGTAGTGGTCCTGCTTAAGTACCGACATACGCAGACCCTCCTGAACCGTGACCGTACCCGTTGTAGGCTCAAGCGCACCGCAGAGTATCTTTAAGAATGTGGACTTTCCTGCGCCGTTTGCGCCGATAACGCCATAGCAGTTGCCGGCTGTGAACAGCAGGTTTACGTCCTTGAACAACATCTGTCCGCCGAATGAAAGACTAACGTCCGATACTGTAATCATTTTTGTTTCCTTTCTCTTTTACACTTTAAATCTTATGATTTCCGTACTTTTTCTGTTTCTCGCTTCGTGTTTTAACCATATAGATTTAAGTATATCATATTGCAAGGAATAATGCAAGCAAAACCGCAGAAATAAAGGAAATTATAGCTTACAGCAGTATTATTGCACGGACAGCTCCATAGTTTCTGCGTCAAGCTCATACGTTGTCACAGAGCCATCGTCATTCTCCGTGCCGATAATAAAGCAGGGCTTGTCTGGGTACTTGTTCTGATTTACGCTGATTACACCGTCTACCGTTATCTGCTTGTCGAGCATTACATTGATAAAAGTCCACGCCCTTTTGCCGCTCTTATTATATGTGTCTGTGATTCCGTACATTCCCGTTCCGTCGCCGAAGCCAAGCATAAAGATGCTCTTCCCTTCTCCCGCCGTATAAGTGTTTACATAGCTCTCCTCCATATCTTCGTCAAGGCTGTACACGCTTAAGCAGTCATAGCCCACATCATAGACGGTGGCACCGCCGTTGTTTATATTGCCGTACTTCACAAGCCGCAGAGGGAACACGGCCTTCTTATTTCTATACGAGTCGAGATTTATAAAGCTCACTCGTCCCTCATAGGTATACGTCTTGCCGTTATCAAGATTCACGCAGACCGTTTTATCAGCATTGCCGTCCGGGTAAGAAATAAGATTTTCCGCAATAAAGCTGAATCTGTCGTCATCCTTTTCGAACACCTGCTTCTGCGTTATAAGGTCAAATATTCTTACTCCGTTCATATCCAAAACCGCCAGCTTATCGCCGTTTCTGTTAATTCCGATGCCGTCGGCGCTTTTCTCCGTTTCAATATTGCTGAGCAGTATTTTTCCGTGAGCGCCGTATATATTATATCTGCCGTCCTCATTGCCATCTCCGATTATATATCCGAAGCTTTGCAATCTGTCAAGCGTCCTGTCGCCTTTCACAAACGGAGTGCCGTCAAGGTTCAGATAGTAATTCACTGTTGCAGAGTTTTTGCCCGTTTCGTCATACATAAGCACGCTGAGCGTCACCGCCTTGCCTTCTGTTATGCAAGGGCTCATATAACTCTGATCTACGCTGTTGCTCACATAGTATTCCTCATAATGACGGTTTCCGTACCTGTCTGTATAATAAAGCCTTTCGCCGTCATCTGCAACAAAAATATAATTCGCTATATTTTGCGTTATTTCGGGTGTGCTTTCATAATATGCGGCACCTGCGTAGAAATCAAGCGGCGAATAACCGTTTGCCGCACTGTTGCCGGCATTGCACATTCCGCTTATTCCTTCCATCTCCGCCTTGCCGTTGAGATCATTTACCGTTACACCGATAAGTTCAGGCGCATAGCCGTTATAATCATAGCCGTTTTTGTTATTTATGTATGTCTTAGATACAAAATATCCGTCGGGCGACATTGCTCTGACAAATTCATACCTTGCCTCAAGTGCGACCTTGCCGTCCTTTCCGATAAAGCCTGTTCTGCCGTTCTCAGCCGCCAGATAAGCCATATAGCCGTTTTCCATCGGCTGAATATCATACTTAGTAGTCAGCAGTACGTTCATATCCCTGTCATAGCAGGTGAAGCTGCCGTCATCGTTTCTTATTACCACACTTCCGCTGTTTTCGCTTATTCTCGGCTTGTTTTCATACTGTGCCAACAGCTGACCGTACTTGTCATAGATATAATACTTGTCATAGTCAAAGCACATCAGCCTGTCGCCGTATGCCTTTGCGTACACGAACTTTCCTATGCTCTTTCCGTATGCCGTGTAATATTCGGCAAGGGAATTATTGTCCTTGGTTTTGTAGAAATCGTTTCCCAGAACCGTAAACGCCCTCTCGTACACCGCATATACATGACCGCTGTTCCTGTCTGCCATAGCATACTTTTTCCTGATTTTATCCTGTTTGCCCGAATCTTTTTCACGGTCGGAACTGAACGATGCAATATACAGCTTATCGCCGTATTCATTCAGATTGAAGCTGACGGAGGATGAAACCGTCAGCACAGGACAAAGCCTGTTATCGTATATCACCGTCTGACTGGGCTTATTGCTTTGTATAAGGTCGCAGGCTGTGTATTCGTTCATTGAATATCTCTCAGACGAGCCTTGCAACACCGCTTTATTGCCGAACAGATCTTTTACCGCAGTATGCTCCTCCTCGCAGTATCTTATAAGCCTTGCGCTGTCCGTGTCAATTACCGATGCGTTGACAAGCTCGTTTTCCGTATCGGTACTTATAAGCGTTTCTCCGGGAGCTACTATTCTGCCGCTCAATGTGCGGCTGTTGCAGACGATAAAATATCCGTCATCTATACGGTAATCGCAATACTGCGGATTGTACTTTCTGTATACCTCGTTGTATGATTTTGCGTTTTTTGCTACAGGTATCATATCGCTGTAAATATAATCCCACATATCTTCGTCAAAAGTATTGCCTGCAATCTCGGAGAAATAAAAATCCCCCAGAAACATATTCTCCCCGTCAAACTTTTCAAAGTCCTCAGGGTCGTACCAGCTATGCACGGTATCTGCAAACATCAGCTTGTCGGACGCATAGCTAAGCCTTCCTATTACCGTATTTCCGCTCATATCTATGACGGAATACTCAGTGCCGCTTTTTACATAGGCGTAGCCGTCCGCATAATATCCGCTCGCTCCGTCAAACCGGGCATCCGTCACCTTTTCGCCGTTTGTGTTGATATATCCTATTTTAGCATTATCATAAAACGGCGCAAGTCCGCAGTTGAACGAGCCGAATTGATTATCGCTCTCAAATTGCTTTCCGCTTGCGGTATATCCGCAGTATTTTCCCTTTTCGTAAACGCAGGCATAGCCACTCATATCAAATCCGCTTACAATGTGTGAACCCGTTGAACAAAGATATATTTCGTTTGCGTTATCGCAAAGCAGAACATCCCTGATAAAGCCCTTATCATCTCTTTTGAGCAGTACCGCACCGCTGTCGTAAGACTTTATATCAGAACCGCAAAGATACTCTCCGCCGATCTGTTCAAGCGTATCGGCTTTGAGCAGCTTAGCCTTATACAGCCTGCTTTCGTCATCCGTACCGTCACAGACGATGAGCAGCTTTCCGCTTTTTACAATGCGGTCGTAGTAGTCGGTAAGCTGTGTGCCGTCTGCCGAGAACACGGCATACTCCCTTGTAAAGTCAAGCGTTGTTTCGTTACTGCTTTCAGCTTGTCTGAAGCCGATATATTTATCATCGTATATCGCTGATATTCCCGTGCCGTTTGCAAGCTCGGTCACTTTTCCGTCGGAACTGAGAAGGCTGTATATTATATAATAATAGCCCCTTCCGCCCTCAAGTTCCGGCATCATCAAAGTATACGCAAACGCATAACCGCTGTCGTTCATATCCGAGGCATAGCTGAACATTCTGCCGTCAAACGCTTTTCTTCCCCTGCTGTCGACAAATCCGACATTGCCGTTTTCGTCCGTGACCTTAGCAAGTCCCTTATCCGAAAAGCTCCCTGCAAAGCTGTACTGCGGCTGTGCTACAAACTCGCCGTCCTTTTTTATGTATCCGAACTTTCCGTCAACCGCAACAGGCGCAACGTCGTTTGTATCCTCGTTAAAGGCATAAGCCGCACTGTACTGCGGTTTCAGCGTGGTGCTTCCGCTTTTGTCGGCGTAGCCCCACTTCCCGTCAATGCACACGGGTGTCACCGATTGTATGAACAGCTTGTCGCCCGTGCCGTAAAGCGTTTCCGTTTTTTCGCCGTACATTCCGAATATATCAAACACAAATACCGCAAGGCTTGCCGCTCCGAGCGCCAGTACGCCTGCCGCACCGCCTATTATCGTACCGACAGGGCTTTTCTTCTTTTCCTGCGGTGTTTCACCCGTAAAAGCCGCACAGAACGGGCAGAATTTTACGTTTTCATCTATTTCTCGTTTGCAGTTGGGGCATATTTTGCTCATATTTTTTCTCCGTTATATCTGTCTTAATTTATAGTCTCAGCACACTCTTTGATTTACATATCGTGCGATCGCTTTTCCGTAAGGCTGAAGTACATTACGCACATACGAAAGACTGTCGCAGTCATTTTATATAAATGTGTCCGATTTTCACAGTGTAGATCATATTTCCCTCCAAATTACAACATCAACAGCCGTTTTTTTAGATTTGCGTTCATCATTCAACGTTCATTGCTTCATTAAACTCTCTGACCACTCTTCTCAGTCCGCTGTCAATGAGCAGATTTCCTTTTGTCGCAATCTCTTTAGGTATCTCCCTGTAATACGCCTCGGCGATTCCACCGGTTATACACGCAATGGTATCGCTGTCGCCGCCTATAGAAATTGCCTTTCTTATCGCACTCTCGTAAGAGTCTGATTCAAAGAATGCTTCAAGTGCAGGCGGAACAGAATATGACGCTCTGCTGTCAAATACATAATCTCTGCGGATTTCATCAAGCGGTTGAAATCTGTAACCGTACATTTTCTCTATTGTCCGCTTGATGCTGTCCTTGTCCTCTTGCTTTCGTGCAAGGAATACGCAGGTTGCCACTGCCTTTGCACCCTTTATCGCCTCACGGTTATGGTGCGTGTAGTAACAGCTTGCCTTTACTTCCTTTAAAAGCGGTTTTAAGTCGTCAAACGCATAACCGATAGCCGTTACCCTCATCGCCGCTCCGTTTCCGTAACTTCTTTGTATATGAAGTGTGTCATTTTCCGCCCACTTTGAAAACATCTGTCCGAATCCTGCGTTACGATAGCGGTTATAATACTGCTTATAGCGAGCGGCATAAGCTTTCCGGCTGTTACAGCCGGAATTAGCGTTCAGTAGCTTTTCTGCGACCGCCACTGTCATTACTGTATCATCGGTGAAATGACTTCCCGGTGGAAACAGCTCAAACTCTTCTGCTTTCACATTATGCAGTTCTCTTGTCGAACCGATTATATCACCGAAAATTGCTCCGAGCATATACCCTCCGATGTCACGTTAATAATAGACTTTCAGCGGTAATTGTAAATACAATCGCTTCCCGCTTACCCAAAATATCTTATATAAATATTCTATCACAAACAAAATTTCTTCACAATAGAAAACCTGAAACTGTAACTAATTTGTAACTATTTGTTACCGTTTTGTAACCTTAGGCTCGGATTGTTATGATAAGCCCGGACCCGCCGCTTTGTTGTACTATACTCATAAACAACAAGCCGTTTAAAATAAAATTGACAAAACGCTTGACAAAGGGAAAATTTGATTGTATAATCAATGTGTATGATATTTAAAGGCTGTGACGAGGACAGTAGTGCGGATATAAAGCCAAAGCGAGCCGACGACGGTGAGAGGTCGGTGCAGAGTTACCGTATGAATATCACCTCCAAGCTGCCCGCCGAAATTGCCGTTTAAGGTGAGAGTAGAACGGGACGTTTTTCCAACGTTAAAAGGAACGCATTTGACGGAATGACGAAACGGTGGTTATAAAGACTGTTATGAAATTATAGTCCTTATCCTTTTCGGAGGATAGGGGCTTTTTTATTTTCCGCAAACGCAAAGAATAAAATAATATGCAATGGGCAGACCCCCACCCCATATAACTTCCGGCTTTTGCCGAAGAGATTTATATGACAGGGTGAATTGCAAAAACAGGAGGAGAAAAAATGTCACTTTATGAAAAAGTACCTGCCTCGGTAAATTTTGTCGAGAGAGAAAAGCAGACAGAGAAGTTCTGGCACGACAACGACATATTCCGCAAGAGCATGGAGCAGAGAAAGGGCGACAAGACCTACACATTCTATGACGGTCCGCCTACGGCTAACGGTAAGCCCCACATCGGTCACGTTCTTACCCGTGTTATCAAGGATATGATTCCGAGATACCGCACAATGAAGGGCTATAACGTTCCCCGTAAGGCAGGCTGGGACACTCACGGCCTTCCCGTTGAGCTTGAAGTTGAGAAGATGCTCGGTCTTGACGGTAAGGATCAGATCGAAAAGTACGGACTTGACCCGTTCATAACAAAGTGTAAGGAAAGCGTATGGAAGTACAAGGGTATGTGGGAGAATTTCTCACGCACTGTCGGCTTCTGGGCTGATATGGACGATCCGTATGTAACCTATCACAATAACTTTATCGAGTCAGAGTGGTGGGCATTAAAGCAGATATGGGAAAAGGGTCTTTTATACAAGGGCTTCAAGATAGTTCCCTACTGCCCCCGTTGCGGAACTCCGCTTTCAAGCCACGAGGTCGCTCAGGGCTATAAGGATGTAAAGGAACGTTCTGCGGTTGTACGTTTCAAGGTAAAGGACGAGGACGCTTATATCCTTGCGTGGACAACAACTCCCTGGACACTTCCTTCAAACGTTGCACTCTGCGTAAACCCCGACGAAACATATGTAAAGGTAAAGACAGCAGACGGCTACACATATTATCTTGCAGAGGCTCTGTGCGATAAGGTACTCGGCGGCGATAAGCCCACAGCCCCCTACGAGGTAGTTGAAAAGTATATCGGTAAGGATCTTGAGGGCAAGGAGTACGAGCCTTTATTCGACTGTGCCGTTGAGATATGTGAAAAACAGCACAAGAAGGGCTATTATGTAGTATGCGACAACTATGTAACGCTGACAGACGGTACAGGTGTCGTTCATATTGCTCCTGCATTCGGTGAAGATGACGCTAAGGTCGGCAGAAAGTATGACCTGCCCTTCGTACAGCTTGTTGACGGCAAAGGTAATATGACTGCCGAAACACCTTACGCAGGCATATTCGTAAAGAAAGCCGATCCTATGGTGCTTAAGGACCTTGACGAAAAGGGCTTACTGTTTGACGCACCCAAGTTTGAGCATAGCTATCCGCACTGCTGGAGATGCGACACTCCTCTGCTGTACTATGCAAGAGAGTCGTGGTTCATCAAGATGACAGCTGTCAAGGACGACCTTATCAGAAACAACGAAACGATAAACTGGATACCCGAAAGTGTCGGCAAGAACCGTTTCGGTGACTGGCTCGAAAACGTTCAGGACTGGGGTCTTTCAAGAAACAGATACTGGGGTACTCCTCTTAATATCTGGGAGTGCGAGTGCGGTCACAAGCACGCTATAGGCAGTATCGAGGAGCTTAAGTCAATGTCTGACAACTGCCCCGACGATATAGAGCTTCACCGTCCTTATATTGATGCGGTTACGATAAAATGCCCGCACTGCGGTAAGCAGATGAAGAGAGTTCCCGAGGTTATCGATTGCTGGTTCGACAGCGGTTCTATGCCCTTCGCACAGCATCACTATCCCTTCGAGAACAAGGAAAAGTTCGAACAGCAGTTCCCCGCAGACTTTATCTCCGAGGCAGTTGACCAGACAAGAGGCTGGTTCTACTCACTGCTCGCTATCTCAACGCTTTTATTCAACAAGGCTCCTTACAAGAACGTTATAGTTCTCGGCCTTGTACTCGATAAAGACGGTCAGAAGATGTCAAAGTCAAAGGGCAACGCAGTAGACCCGTTCGAGTCACTGGCTGAACACGGCGCAGACGCTATACGCTGGTACTTCTATACAAACTCTGCTCCGTGGCTTCCCAACAGATTCCACGCAAAAGCAGTAAACGAGGGTCAGAGAAAGTACATCTCTACTCTGTGGAACACCTACGCATTCTACGTTCTGTACGCTAATATAGACAATTTCGACGCTACTAAGTATACGCTTGATGTTGACAAGCTCGGCGTTATGGACAAGTGGCTGTTATCAAGACTGAACACAGTTGTAGGTGAGGTTGACGATAACCTTGCAAACTACCGGATCCCCGAAGCCGCAAGAGCATTACAGGATTTCGTGGACGAGATGAGTAACTGGTATGTCCGCCGCAGCAGAGAACGCTTCTGGTCAAAGGAGCTTACACAGGATAAGATAAACGCATATATGACGCTGTACACAGCGCTCGTGACTATCGCAAAGACATCTGCTCCGATGACTCCTTTTGTATGCGACGATATTTACAGAAACCTTGTCTGCTCGCTCGATAAGAACGCACCTGTAAGCGTACATCTGTGCGACTTCCCCACAGTAGATGAAAAGCTTATCGACAGGCACCTTGAGGAAGAAATGGACACAGTTCTGACCGTTGTAACACTCGGACGTGCCGCAAGAAATGCCGCTAACATCAAGAACAGACAGCCTATATCAAAGATAATGGTAAAGGGCGACAAGACGCTTGAGCCTATGTATGCGGATATTGTCAAGGATGAACTTAACATCAAGGAAATCAGCTTTATAGATAACACCGACCACTTCACAAGCTACACCTTCAAGCCCCAGCTTAAGACGCTCGGCGCTCGTTTCGGCAAGCAGATAGGCGAGGTCAGAACAAAGCTCGCTGAGGTTGACGGTCAGAAGGCTATGAATGAAATCCGTGAAACAGGCGCTATGACGCTTACACTTTCAACAGGCGATGTTCAGATTGCAAAGGATGACCTGCTTATAGACGAGCATCAGAAGGAAGGCTATGCGGTAGTGACCGACAGAGGCTACACGGTAGTTCTTGACACAACGCTTACACCCGAGCTTATCGAAGAAGGTAACGTAAGAGAGATTGTAAGCAAGATTCAGACGATGCGTAAGGATGCAGGCTTTGAGGTTATGGATCATATCGTTATCTACTGCGACGGCAGTGACAAGGTAGCCGAGATACTGACACGCAACAAGGACAGCATCTCAGAGGATACCCTTGCAGACGATATAGTGACCGGCAGGACAGACGGATTTACAAAGGAACAGGATATAAACGGCGAAAACGTAACTCTCGGTGTAAAGAAAGTATGAGTTTCAAGCAGACGCTGACAAATCTTTTCGGACATAACGCCATTAAAAAGGCGCTCATATGGGTGCTGGTCGTGGCTGTTGCGGTTATAGTCGTGGTTACGCAGTTTGCTTTTCCCGTAAAGGCACAATATGCGTACACACGGCTGTACAGCTACAGCGGACAAAGCTTTGACAATATGATAAAAAACGTATACGATAAGCTGAAGGACGGCACTCACCTTGACAGTGGGTCTACAAGCAAGCTGCTGAGCGACACGGATTTTGATATGACAAAATCCGAAAACTATCTGCGTGTTGAGATGGTGTTTGATTTTACAAACATCGGTATGTATAAAATAAGCAACATACAGTTCTCCATTGACGATATACCGTATGACAAACAGGCTTTTGTACTGAAGGAAACAAACATTTCGTCAATAGACCGTTTCAACAGCAGTAAGGTTTCGCTCATATTCGTTATCGACAGGTCGGGACTTACAAACGAGGAAATAACAAAGGCTGTAAGCTCGCTCAAGATAAGCTACAAGTTCGACCGCCCCGAGCTTTTCTCATCGGGCGGAGAAATAACACTGCCCGAAACCGTACTACTGCCGTTTGACGAAGCAAAAACAGGTGGTTGAGTATGGCGAAAATTCTCAGTAAAATATCCCCGAAGCACAAAGGCGTGCTGTGCATTATCAGCTCCGCCTTTTGCTTTGCTTTTATGGGTGCTTTCGTAAGGCTGGCAGGCGATCTGCCGTCTGTACAAAAGAGCTTTTTCAGAAATCTTGTCGCTTTCATATTTGCGGCGGCGATACTGATAAGGCAGAAAGGCTCGTTTCTGCCGCAGAAAAAAAGCAACATCGGCGCACTGCTGATACGCTCGGTATGCGGTACGCTCGGAATACTCTGCAACTTCTATGCGGTAGCCCATCTGGCGTTATCCGATGCGGCAATGCTGAACAAAATGTCGCCGTTCTTCGTTATCGTATTTTCGGCAATGTTCCTTCGGGAACGCACAAATTTAGTGCAGACGCTCGGTGTAATAGTCGCATTTGCAGGAAGTCTGCTTATAATAAAGCCGAGCCTTGCAAATCTGGAGCTTGTGCCGTCACTGCTCGGTTTTCTCGGCGGTATGGGCGCAGGTGCGGCTTATACGGCGGTAAGGTGGCTCGGCATCAGAGGCGAAAAAGGGCCTTATATCGTGTTCTTCTTCTCGGGCTTCTCCTGCCTTGTAACACTGCCGTTCCTGCTGTTCGACTTTCACGTTATGACCTGGCAGCAGTGGCTCGTACTGCTCGGTGCAGGACTTGCGGCGGCAGGCGGTCAGTTCAGCATCACAGCGGCATATAAATTTGCTCCTGCAAAGGAAATATCGGTATACGATTATTCGCAGATAATCTTTTCGGCACTGCTCGGATTTATCTTGTTCTCGCAATTGCCGGATATATGGAGCTTTATCGGATATGTAATAATATGCGGCGTAGGTGTTGCAATGTTCTTCTATAATAACCGCAAGGACAAATGACCTACAGCATAAAATCAATTTCAAGCGCAAGAAAATATTGACACGCAGGTATCAATGTGGTATACTGACATAAGACACATAAAATTGGAATGTGTGTCACTTATTGAAAAAAGAGGTATGTTATTATGAAAACAGCGGCACAGGTATTTATTATTTTAAGTATGGTATGCGGATTCTGGATGATACTTCCGCTTATCTTCGGCGGTATCGCATTAAGCCAGATGAGCAAGGGACAGAGACCTTCAACAGGCATAAGCGTTTGTGTTCTGTTGTTCTGCAGCTTTGTAGGCGGTATCCTTCTGCTTTGCGCAAAGGACGAGGACTTCTACAAGCCCGGTACAAACTACGGCTACAACCCCAACATGAACAACGGCTACAACCCCAATATGAACAACGGTTATAACCCCAATATGAATAACGGCTACAATGCCAATATGAACAACAACGCTTATAACCCCAACGCAAACACAGGTTACAACAATGCAAATTATGCTACGCCCGTTAACAACACTACTGCAGACACCACAAACAACAACTTCAACAATAACGGTATTCAGCAGTAAGACCAAAGATAAATAAATCAGCTGTGACGGAAAGTAATATTCCGTCACAGCTTCTTTTTATACATATAAATCAGCCGCAGTTTTCACTGCGGCTGAAATTATTGTTATATATTCTCTGCTATCTTGTCGCCCATCTCCGAGCAGGATAACTTTGTCATACCCTCGCTCATAATGTCGCCTGTGCGGAAACCGTCCTTCAACACCTTGCTTACTGCATTTTCAACTGCGTCAGCTTCCTTCACCATATCAAAGCTGTAACGGAGCATCATTGCGGCTGAAAGTATGGTAGCTATCGGGTTTGCCTTGTTCTGACCTGCAATGTCGGGAGCAGAACCGCCGCTCGGCTCATACAGACCGAACTTTGTTTCGTTCATGCTGGCAGAGGGGAGCATACCGATAGAGCCTGTGATCATGCTTGCCTCGTCTGACAGAATATCACCGAACATATTTTCCGTTACCATAACATCAAACTGTGCAGGGTCCTTTACAAGCTGCATTGCGCTGTTGTCAACAAGCATATGCTCAAGAGTAACCTCGGGATAATCCTTTGCCACTTCGGTAACGACCTTTCTCCACAGCCTTGAAGAATCAAGAACGTTAGCCTTGTCAACGCTTGTTACCTTCTTTCTTCTCTTCATCGCAACGTCAAATGCCTTGATTGCGATTCTGCGGATCTCGTCCTCGCTGTATGTAAGCGTGTCAGTAGCTGTCATAACGCCGTTTACTTCTTCGGTCTTTCTTGCGCCGAAGTAAAGACCGCCGGTAAGCTCACGCATAATGAGCATATCAAAGCCCTTTGCACTTATCTCTGTCTTTAAGGGGCAAGCGCCTGCAAGCTCCGGATAAAGCAGGCAAGGACGAAGATTTGCAAACAGTCCGAGTGCTTTTCTTATACCGAGCAGACCTGCCTCGGGACGCAGATTTGCAGGGAGCTTATACCACGGCGATGTTGTCGTATCACCGCCGATAGAGCCCATAAGCACAGCGTCTGACGCTTTGCAGGCGGCTATCGTTTCATCGGTCAGCGGTACGCCGTTTGCGTCAATTGAGCATCCGCCCATAAGAAGCTGTGTGTAGTTGAACTTGTGACCGAACTTTTCTGCCACCTTATCAAGCACCTTCATGCTTTCGGTAACTATCTCAGGACCTATTCCGTCGCCCTTGATAACGGCAATATTCTTTTCCATAGGTAATATCCTTTCTCTGAGCTTAAAGCTCTATTTTGTATAAAGCGGATTTTCCCTCCGCCTTTTCAAAGCCGAATCTGACAAGAAATCGTACTGCGTCCTCGCTGTTGGGGGTCGCTACGGCATACTTATATCCGCAGGCACGCATCGTTCTGAGCGTGTGGTTCAGCAGTTTTCTGGCAACGCCGTAATGCCTTTCTTCCTCGCAGACAAACAGCTTCTCCAGTCTGACCTCTTTGTTCAGGCTGCCGGGTATTTCTGTTGTTATGCAGACAGCAGACAGCACATCATCCGTATAAAGCCCGAAGCCGTGCATTCCGCCCGATGTATTGTTAAAACCTTGCTCTTGCAGTTCGCTGTCCGATAACGCTTTTATATCTACCCTCATAGCATAACGCTTTCTGCGGTCTTACTTCTTTAAGGAGTTCAGCAGGCCGCCCTTGTTGATTATATCCTTGATGAATTCGGGGAAAGGCTCAGCCTTGTATGTACAGCCCTTCGTCACATTTGTGATAACTCCCGTATCAAAGTCAACCTCGACCTCGTTGCCGTTATCAATATCCTTGGCAGCCTCGTCGCACTCTAAGATTGCAAGTCCGATATTGATAGCGTTACGGTAGAATATTCTTGCAAATGTGCTTGCGATAACGCAGGAGATGCCGCTTGCCTTGATTGCGATAGGTGCATGTTCTCTTGAGCTTCCGCAGCCGAAATTCATATTAGCGACTATAATGTCTCCGTCCTTTACATTCTTTACAAAGTCCTTGTCTATATCCTCCATACAGTGACTTGCAAGCTCCTTGTGATCGGCTGTATTAAGGTATCTTGCAGGAATGATAACGTCGGTATCAACGTTGTCACCGTATTTGTGTACTGTACCGTGTGCCTTCATATATGTCTGTCCTTTCTTATATTTCAAAATCTACGCAGCTGCGTCTTGCCGTGTAAGGTCTTACCGTGCTGTCGGCTACCTTAACGTGTTCGGGATGAGTGGAATAGCCCTTTAACGCTTCTGCGCTTTCGAATGTGCTGTCAAGCATAAGGTCGCCCGTGGAAGAACCGAGAATATCGGTTATGACCTTTATCTCAAGAAGTCCGTCTATCTTGCCTGCAAGCCCTTCAAGCCCCTGCTTTATAAGACGGCATCTTTCCTTCTTTTCTTCAGCCGAAAGCTCGTCCTTCAGGTTCCAGATTATTATATGCTTTACCATATTCTCACCTTACTTTATACCTGTTATCTTACCTGCTATAGCACTTGCCGCCGCAACTGCCGGGCTTGCAAGATAAACCTCGCTGTCAACGTGTCCCATTCTTCCTACAAAGTTTCTGTTTGTTGTGGAAATAGCACGTTCTCCTGCCGCAAGTATACCCATATGACCGCCGAGGCACGGACCGCAGGTGGGAGTAGAAAGCACACAGCCTGCATTTACAAATATCTCTGCAAGACCTTCCTTTATGCACTGGAGATATACCTTCTGAGTGCCGGGGATTACGATACATCTTACGCCCTTTGCAATGTGCTTGCCCTTGAGAATCTCAGCGGCGATACGCATATCGCTTATTCTGCCGTTTGTACATGAGCCTATAACCGCCTGGTCAATCTTTATATCCTCTGTTATTTCATCGACTGTCTTTGTGTTTTCGGGCAGATGAGGGAATGAAACCGTCTGCTTTACGGTTGACAGGTCAATGTCGATAACTCTTGAATATACTGCGTCCTCGTCAGCCTTGAATATATCAAAGTCACGGTCTGCTCTTTCCTTCATATATGCCATTGTTATCTCGTCAACTTCAAATATACCGTTCTTTGCGCCGGCTTCGATAGCCATATTGGCAATGCAAAGTCTGTCGTCAATCGAAAGGCTCTTCAAGCCCTCGCCGGTAAATTCCATAGACTGATAAAGTGCGCCGTCAACGCCTATCATACCGATTATGTGAAGAATAACGTCCTTGCCGCTTACATATTTATTAAGCTTTCCTGTCAGGTTGAACTTTATAGCGGAGGGAACCTTAAACCACGCCTCGCCTGTTGCCATACCTGCCGCCATATCGGTCGAGCCTACGCCCGTTGAGAATGCGCCGAGTGCGCCGTATGTACAGGTGTGGCTGTCTGCGCCTATGCACAGCTCACCGGGGCCTATAAGACCTTTTTCGGGAAGAAGTGCGTGTTCGATGCCCATTTCGCCTACATCGTAATAATTTGTAATATCGTACTTTCCTGCGAACTCTCTGCACTGCTTGCACTGAGTAGCCGCCTTGATATCCTTGTTCGGTGTGAAGTGATCCATTACAAGAGAAATCTTATCCTTGTTGAATATGCCGCCGAAGCCTGCCTTGTTGAACTCGTTTATCGCAACTGGGCTCGTAATATCGTTACCGAGTACCATATCCAGCTTTGCTCTTATAAGCTGTCCCTCTCTTACGCTTTCAAGTCCTGCGTGCTTTGCCAGTATCTTCTGGCTCATTGTCATGCCCATGTGTTTGTCCTGCCTTTCGTTATGCCCTTTACAAGGGCCCAGCTTGTAGAAAAAATCTATTTTATAAAATAGAGTAAATTCTCTAACCCTAACCCCAAACCCCTTCCCCTCGGGAAGGGGCTATTTTACTGGGGCTACCGCCCCATGTCCCTGTTGGGGGCTACGCCCCTCAACCCCATTATCTGCAAATATAGAAGTTTTTCGATAATCTATACCATTTACAGGAGCTGTATATTTATAACAATTTCCGTTTATCAATCACGTTCAAGTGCCGAAATACCCGTTCTTACAATCTCTTTTACTCCGTAGGGCTGGAGAAGTCCTATGAACGAATCTATCTTCTCGGGTTCACCTGTAAGCTCAAGCATAAGTCTGCTCTCCGCTACGTTTACGACCTTCGCTCTGAAAAGATTTGCAATCTCTATCACAGGCTGACGTGACGCAGGGCCGTTGCCGACCTTCATAATGATATGCTCACGGCATACAGCGTTATGCAGTACCTTGACCTCCGATACGTCATAGAGCTTGCGGAGCTGTTTTACCAGCTGTTCCATCACGCCCTCGTCGCCGTCTGCAACTATTGTCATACGGGAAATGCCGAGGTTTTCGGTTTCCGCAACGTTAAGACTTATTATATTATATCCTCTGCGGCTGAACAGACCCGTTACTCTGCCGAGTACGCCGATGCCGTTGTTTACGCAGACGGAAATTACGTTTCTCTCTGTCATTTTTCTGCCTCCGTTCAGTCGTCGATTTCTATCTCAAGGATAGGCTCAGTTATGGATTTTCCTGCCGGTACCATAGGAAGAACGTTTATATCCTTGTCTATTCTCGCCTCGATAAGCACGGGGGCTGTCTTTGAAACCTCAAGAGCCTCACGCAGTATCTCCTCGCACTTGTCCTCGCTGTCTATAACAAACGACTTTATGCCGAACGCTTCTCCGAGCTTCATATAATCTGTAGGACGGTCAAGTGTCGTCTGTGAAAATCTCTTGCCGTAGAACAATCTCTGCCACTGACGTACCATACCGAGAACGTTATTGTTGATAACAAGCTCAACTACAGGTATATTGTGCTTTGACAGCGTTACAAGCTCGTTTAAGTTCATATGGAAGCTTCCGTCGCCTGCGATGTTTACAACCGTCTTGTCGGGGTTGCCGCACTTTGCACCGATAGCCGCACCAAGTCCGTATCCCATAGTGCCAAGACCGCCGCTTGTGATAAGCTGGTGAGGGTGCTTATATGCGTAATACTGAGCCGCCCACATCTGCGACTGACCTACCTCGGTTGCGATAAGCGCCTCGCCGTCTGTCAGCTTGTCAAGCGTTTCTATAAGATGCTGAGGAGTAAGAGTAAGCTCGTCTGTGCCTTTCTGCCTGCACTCGTACTGCTTCTCCCACGTCTTTATTTTGCCCATCCAGCCGCTGTGCGACTGCTGAGGAATTAGCTTTATCAGTTTTTTCATAACATCGGTGCTGTCACCGATAACCTGATGATAAACCTTTATGTTCTTGTTTATTTCAGCAGGATCAATGTCTATATGAAGTACCTTTGCATCGGGGGCGAAGGTCTGAGGATTACCTATTACTCTGTCTGAGAATCTTGTGCCGATACCGATGAACAGGTCGCAGTTCTTTATTGCCTCTGCCGCTGTCTTTGTTCCGTGCATACCGAGCATACCCATATATCTGCTGTCGGTTTCGTCAAAGCTGCCCTGACCCATAAGCGAAGATGATACGGGAGCGTCAATAAGCTCGGCAAAAGCCTTTAATGTCTTTGCTCCGTCCTCGCCGTAGATGCCGCCGCCTGTATAAAGGAACGGACGTTCAGCGTTCTTTATCAGCTCCGCCGCCTTTGCTATACAGCCGTCCTGATGCATAGTAACATTTACCGTATACGGCTTTAAGGGCTTGTTTGCGAAATCTGCCTTCTGCGCCGTTATATCCTTGGGAACATCGACAAGGACAGGACCCTTTCTTCCGCTTCCTGCTATGTAGAAAGCCTCACGCAGTGTATCTGCCAGCTTGTTTACATCCTTTACGATGAAGTTATGCTTTGTTATCGGCATTGTGATGCCTGTTATATCAACTTCCTGGAAGCTGTCAAGGCCTAAAAGCGAACAGGCAACGTTGCCCGTAATAGCCACCATAGGCACACTGTCCATATAAGCCGTTGCGATACCTGTTACAAGGTTTGTCGCACCCGGACCCGACGTTGCTATAACAACGCCCGTCCTGCCTGTAGAACGTGCGTAGCCGTCAGCCGCATGGCTTGCGCCCTGCTCGTGTGCCGTCAGAACGTGGTGTATTTTGTCACTGTAATTGTATAAGCTGTCGTAGATGTTCAGAACTGCGCCGCCCGGATAGCCGAAAACGGTGTCAACGCCCTGCTCTATCAGACATTCGCAGATTATATCTGCACCCGTCAGATTTCTCATTTCTTTCATTCCTTTTTCTTTACACTCAGATTATTTATAATAACGGATAAAAAATCCTATCGTTTTATTTTAACACTATACAGCGTTTTTGTCAATGGCGAAACCGCATCATAAAGCAATAAAAGGACACCTCTCGATGTCCTTTTGCAATAATCTTAATGTATCTCCACGCCGGTGAAGTAATGCTGTAAGATCTGCTTATATGTGTAGCCGTTTTCAGCAAGAGCCTTTGCGCCGTACTGCGACAATCCCACGCCGTGACCGTGACCGTAGGTCGTAAAGATGAACTTGTCGCTGCTTTTGTCGTATTTCAGATCAAAAGCCGCACTTTTCAGCGAATAACCGAGTACCGTTTCTCTTATCATTCTGCCGTCTATCGTCTTGCCGTTTGCCTTTGTCATACCGCCGACAGAAATTGACGTTACCCAGCCGTGTTCCCTGTTATCAAGTCTTGAGTTTATCTTAAACCACTTTGACGGGTCGCCTGTGAGCGCTATTCCGAGTGTATTCTGCACAGCGTTCTTTATATAATCCGAAGAATAGCTGTCGGTACTGCCCCAGTTAGGGTCGGTCGTCTTGTCAAGAGGACAATCAACGCTTCTGAGATACGGATAATCAACGCCCCATACATTTTCGGCGCTGTTGGTATAGCCGCACGAAGACGCAAAGAACACACTTTGTATCATCTCGCCGTTATAGTAGATCGCTTCGCCCAGCACCTCGTCAACCAGCTTGTATATTCTGTCATATACGTCGGTTTTAAGTGCTGTCGTGGGGCTGACGCCCATTTCGTTGTTCTTTTTGATATAGGTGTATTCCGCTACTGCCTGTGCTTTTACCGCTTCATCGGGGAACTCGTTCCATATCTCACCGACTACCGCCCTCGCAATTATCTCTCTTGCACCTGCCGTGTAATATGTACCGGTCACCTGATCGTATACCGATAACTGCTCCTCACTGCTGTTATCGGGCGTCGGCGTCGGCGCAGATGTTGTTTCAGCCGTTGTGGTTTCCGGTACGGCAGTCGTTGCCGCTGCGGTGGTTGCGGCAGTTGTTGTTTCGGGGATTATAACGGTATTATCTGCCGCAGGTGTGGGTGTGCGTTTTTTTACCGTAGTTGTAGATGTGGTCGTTTCCGCCTTGGTGGTTGCTGTAGTCTGTGCCTTTACATCGGCAAGTGTAGGTTTTTTGTCGTCTTGCAGCTTAATTGTTGTAGTTTCGGGAGTTTTTTCGGTTTCGGCAGATGTTGTCACTTCAGGGATAGATACCTCTATCTCTCTTTCATTGTCTGCGCTTACATGAACGACCTGAACTATTCCGAACAGGTAAATGTATACGCAGGATATAACGAGAGCGAGCAGTATCTTTCCTATTGATGCCTTCTGCATTAAATTCCTCCTTTATGTTACAGTTTCCGCTTTCTTTTTATCAGTCGGAGCTTTCCGTCTTGAACGAACTATCCTTCTTGAAGCCTTCTATCCACGCAGGATTCCAGTACCTTCCGCTCCATTCCTTGCCGTAATAGTAAAGCTCTCTTATCGTCCGGCACTGCTTCGTGTCGGGGTTACGCTTAAAGCTTTTTATCTGCTCGTCTGTGAACGAATCCGACTCGCCGTCACGAACCTTTCTCGCAACAACAACGATACGCATATCGTAAAGACCTACCTCGAACTCGCAGGTGGACAGCGTAAGGAACTTATCGCCGTATTTCATATCAACGCCTGTGAAGAATTCGCTCCTGTCAAGGCATTCGGACGTGAAATAATTGAATTCATCCCTGTTTGCAAAATTCAGTAAGGCGGGATAATTGAACACGTCGCCGTATTCCTCCCTCGTATTGATAAGCATTACAGAGAATATCTTGTATTTTGCCTTTTCGTACAGCGTATTGAACTCGATTACAGGATGCTCTTTCAGAAACTCAAGGCTCTTGTCAAGGTCAACTCGTCTGTACTCGGTTATTTCGGCAAAGAAGTTTTCGGTACGCAGGTTATGACCGTAAAGGATCGTATTTGCTGATGTTTCGCCCGTATTCTTAAATTCGTTCTCATAATCCGCAAAAATAGTACCGTTCTTACTGTAATTGCCGTAAAAATCCTTTTCAAGATAGTCGGTATTGTTTTTGCCCTGTACTACAGGATAGTTTACATTTATACCCTTTATGCTCAGCCAGCCGACAAAATCGTTGTTTATCGCATAAAAAGGCGCATATTCGGTGTTTATGGCTTTTTCGGGAAGCTCGGCTATTTCCTCTGCGGTCGGCTCGTGGTTTCCCAGCTGTAATATGCTGCTCTGATACTCGTTTCTCTGCCTTTCAGGCTCGAACATATATTTATCAATAATTATAAGCACTGCCACGCAAAGAGCGACTATCGAAACAAGGAAAACTATCTTTCGGATAATCTCACCTACGCTGTCGCCTTTCCACGGGATAAGGCCCTTGACAATGGCTAATGCGGCATTTTCCTTTTTCTTTTTCTTATTTTTCTTCTTATCTGTGGTCGATACTACGACCGATTTATAATCAGGCATCTTCTAACCTTCCTTTTGCTGTGATAATTACCATAGGAATACTATGTCAACTGCTCTTCTTCGGCTTATAGCCTTTTAAAAGCGCAGGATCCCAGTTCCTTCCGCCCCACGAACCACCGTATACGCTGTACCAGTAATCATAATAAAGCGGATCGTAATTGATGATTGTCTTGGATACATCCACCGTAGGATCTTCTCCCTCACGCACTCTCCTTGCAAAAAGCACATATCTTATATCCTTGCTCTTTCCGAAAGGAAAATCGCAGGTTGACAGTGCAATCACCTCATCGCCGTATTTCAGATCGACCTGCGGTGTATATATAAAACTGCGGTCAAGAACCTTTGCATAGTAATCTATAAATTCTTTTTTATTCTTGAAAGTATATGCAGCCGTATAGTAGAATACTTCACCGTCTGCTTTTTCGACATTGACCTGCATCATCGCAAATATCTTATACAAGCCCTTTTCATATATTGTGTCAAACTGTATGACAGGATGCTCGTCATACATCTCTCTGCCGTAGTAGAGAACATCAAACTTGTTTACATCACGGAAAAAAGTTCCGTTTGACATATTGTGACCGTACAGCAGGATATTCGGTGAACGGTAATCACTGCCGATATGTGCGCAATAATCCGCCGTAACACACCCCGAAAAGCTGTATTCCTTATCGAAGTCGTGCGTCAGATAATACATATTCTTATCATACACTTCTCCGTAGTCAATCGGCTTTTTCGGGTCGAATCCCTTGACGTGCATAACAGGATAATCGACATTGGTGCCTTCTATTTTCAGCCAGCCTGCCATATCGTGATTTTTTTCATACATCTCACGGTATTCAGGCAATATTGACGGCTTTTTCTTTTCCTTAGCGACCGGCTCTGCAGGTATATCGACATCAAGCTCGCAGGTATAATCCAGCATATTCGGCGGCAAAGGCGGCTGAATCAGCTTCATTATCAGCATTACGCCGACAGCCGCAAGCCATACCGCACACGCACCGAGTGCCGCCCACAGCACCTTGCCGCTTATGACCGGCTGCTTTTCCGTTTTTGTTTCACTCTGTTCTTCCAAAGCCACACCGCCTCGCACAGCATCGGGCGACAATATCAATAATCATATCCGTCGCCGTTGTTATAATCATATATTCCGTCACTGTCGTTTATGTCGTCAATAAACGTGTAACCGTCCCTTTCAGCGTCTTCCGCTGTATAGCTGAGCAGCTTTCTTCTGTCCCAGTTGCTCTGCGACCAGTCATATCCGCCGCCGATATTATCATATACCCACTGCCAACGCTTTACATAAGTGTTTACCTTCGCCTTGCTTACATCGACATAGGTGCTTTCGCCCGGACGTACCTTTCTTGCAAATATCGCAAGACGCACATTATCCATATCCGAGCGGAACGGCCAGTAGCAGGTAGAAAGGGTCAGTATATCGTCGCCGTACTCTATATCTACATCTGTGAAAATATCGCTTCTATCCATAAGATCAATTATAAAATGGTTGAAGTCGTCACGGGAAGTAAAATCGTGCTTGTTATTGTAGTTATAGTACACTTCACCGTATTCCTCATAGATATTGAAAAGCCCTATGCCGAATATCTTCCATTCAGCTTCTTCGTAAAGGGTATTGAACGTTATGGTCGGATGATCCTTGTAGAACTGCATTGACGGCGCATCATAGCTGTCATAAAGCGTTCTCCAGTATTCGCTGAGGCACGAGAAGAATGTGCCGACAGCCATATTGTGACCGTAAAGCACCATATTGCCCGAATTTCCGTCCGGAGAAACCACACAGTTGCAGTCCATCATTACAGAACCGCTCTTGCTCTTTTCCCTGTAGAAATCGTGCGTAAGGTAGTAGTCGTTATCTTTTCCTTTTACAACAGGATAATCGATTGCAGTGCCGTCTATTTTGAGGTACCCTACCGTATCGGGATTTATTTCAAGCAGCTTCTTGAACGAGGGAAGTATTTCCTTGCTTGCACCGCCGCTGTTTCCGTCGGGAATATATATGTTCGATATTCCCTGACTTCTCCACTGGTCACGGAACATCATAAATACGTCCGAAACAAGCGGTATAGCCGTAGCAAGAAATACAATCAGTGCGATTATAAACACCAGTTTTCTGATGACCGCCGCCGCACTGTCGCCTTTCCACGGGATAATGCCCTTGATAAGCCTTTTCCAAAAACCCGGCTTTTTTGCAGCCACACCGTTGCGGCGTGGATACTTTTCCATATATGTTGTCATTTATGCTCCTTATATTTAACGTGACCGGGCACAGCGTCAGTCTGTCTTATCCGGGAAGGAATAGTTGTCACGCTTTGCGTCTTCCGCATCGTAGCTCAACAGCTTTCTTCTGTCCCATGTGCTTTGGAACCAGTCATATCCTCCGCTTACCTTGTCATATACCCACTGCCAGCGCCTTACATAAGGATTTCCCACAGCCTTTTCCACATCAACGCTGTCGCTTTCACCTTTCCTTATCTTCCTTGCGAATATCGCAAGTCTTACTGTGTCACCACTGCCCTCGTAAGGCCAGCAGCACGTTGAAAGCGTAAGAATATCATCGCCGTATTTTAAATCAACATCGGTGAAAATATCGCTTCTGTCCATTATATTTATGATATAATCGTTGAAATCATCTTCGGATGTGAAATCGAGCTTCTGATTATATTCATACACTTCTCCTCTTGACTCGGCAACATTGAATATGCCGAAGCCGAAAACCTTCCACTCCGCCTGTTCGTATAATGTATCGAATCTTATAACGGGATGCTCTTTGTAGAAAGACTTGCTCGGCTCGTCATACGAATCGTACATTGTACGCCAGTATTCGTTCAGCGGTGCAAAGAATGTGCCTACTGCCATATTGTGACCGTACAGCACCAGATTGCCCGAGTGACCGTCAGCCGTCACTCTGTTGCGGTAATCCATCATTACCGTACCGCTGCGGCTTTCGTTCTTATAAAAGTCATGGGTAAGATAATAGTCGTTATCGGTTCCCTTTACAACGGGATAATCCACAAGAGTGCCGTCTATCTTTATATATCCCACTGTGTCGGGATTTATTTCCAGCAGCTTCTTGAACGAGGGAAGTATATCCTTGTTATCTTCGGGAACATCTGTATCGTCAAGCTGATACATCTTCGAAATATCCTTGCTTACCTGCTCGTCCTTGTACATAGAAAGTATATCCGCAAGAAGCGGTATTGCCGTCGCAAGAAACACAATAAAAGCGACAATAAATACGATTTTTCTTATTATAAGCCCCGCATTGTCGCCTTTCCACGGGATAATGCCTCTTGCAAGGCGATAAAAGAAGTTAGGCTTCTTCTCTATTTTTGCTGTCGCATCAGCGTTTGCTTCTTCGGCTAATTCAGCACTTTTTTCTTCAAGCGCCTCCTGGCCGTCCGACATTTCATCGGCGCCTGAAAGCTCGTCTATCGTGCTTTCATCATCGACCGGTATATGTTCGGCGGCGGTATCGGCTTCATCCGCACTGACTGCAGCCTGCTCGTCTGCCATCTCATTTTCGCCTTCGGGCGTAACGCCTACCGAGTTTTCTTCAAGCGCCGCTGCGTTTGCTGCCTTTCTGTCAATATCTGCGATTATCTCATCAACAGACATACCGCCTGTATCATTTTCAAATTTGTTATCGCTTTCCATAACAGTCTCCTTGCTTGTTTGTTTTCTCTTGCTCTGTTTATATATTTTCGGCAACCCACTGCAAAGCGGTAAGCACCGTGTTTTTTCTTATATATTCTCTTGCATTTTCGTCTTTTGCAAGCATTGGGTCGGTAAAAGCAAGCCGTGCCTGCGTATTTCCTGCCACGCTCAGCCCGATATATACAGTACCGACAGGCTTGCCAGGCTCAGCTCCCGTAGGACCTGCTATGCCGGTGACCGATATTCCTATATTGCTTCCTGCCGTCTTTCTTACCCCTTCAGCCATAGCCGCTGCGGTTTCGGCACTGACCACACCGTATTTATCTATTATTGCGGCAGGTACGCCTATAAACCGCTCCTTTGCGCTTATGGCATAGGTGCAGATGCTCATATCCATTACGGCTGAAGAACCGCTTACGGAAGTTATTGCGGCGCTGATAAGACCACCCGTACAGCTCTCCGCACAGGCTATTTTCTTTCCCTTGCTAACTAATAATTGTACTACATTTCCGGCGGTTTTGTCAATATCGAGCTGAAGCTCTCCGATACGGCTCATAAAGCCACATCTCCTTTTTATCAAGGTTTATTCCTGCAACTTTAAGAAAAAGTTTGTTTTTGAGAAAAGCAATCTATTCTCAATCCCTAACCCCAAACCCCTTCCCCTCGGGAAGGGGCTATATTACTGGGGCTACCGCCCCTAGTCCCTGTTGGGGGCTTCGCCCCTCAACCCCATTCACGACAACTTTAGAGGCTTTTTGACAACCCATTATTCCTGTTCTTCCTTGCTCTCAATTCTGAACAGCTTTACCGTTGTACCCTCTACAGCCTTTTCTATGAGAGGTGCAAAGTCAAACGACTGCTCAGCCTTTATGACCTCGTCAAACACAGGGCGTGTCTTGGGGTGCTTCGGCGTAAATACCGTACAGCAGTCCTCATAAGGCAGGGTCGATGTTTCAAACGTATCTATCTTTCGTGCTATATCTATAATTTCCTTCTTATCCATACCGATAACAGGGCGGAATACCGGATATTCTGCGGCGGCATCGGTACACTGTATAGCCTTTAACGTCTGACTTGCCACCTGTCCCACGCTTTCGCCTGTGACAAGTGCGCCGTACTCGTTTCTTTCGGCAATTATGTTGGCAATTTTCACCATAAGCCTGCGCATAATTATTGTGAAAAATTCTTCGGGGCAGTTATCCCTCAGCGCTTCCTGTATCTCCGTAAACGGAACGCAGTAGAATCTTATATCTCCGCAATAGCTTGTCAGCTTTTCGCAGAGCGTTTCAACCTTCATCAGTGCACGCTCCGATGTATACGGAGGGCTTACAAAATGAATACCGTCCACAATAAGACCACGCTTTGCCATCATATAGCCTGCAACCGGGCTGTCGATACCGCCCGACAGCAAAAGCAGAGCCTTGCCCGAGCTGCCTACAGGCATACCGCCCGCACCGATTATACGCTCGGCACTGACATATGCACCCTTGTCCCTTATCTCGCACATTACGGTAATTTCGGGATTATGAACGTCTACAGACAGGTGAGGATACGCTTCAAGTATAGCGCCGCCAAGCTCCGCCTGTATTTCGGGAGTTTTCATAGGGAACGATTTATCTGAACGCTTTGCGTCAACCTTGAACGTTTTTGCGTTTTTGAGCGCATTTTCAAGATAAGGTACGCCCTGCGACTTTATCTGCTCGAAATCCTTCTCAAACACCGCACAACGCTGTAATGCGCCTATACCGAATATTACCTTCAGCTTTTCGATAACTTCGTCAAGGTCGCATTCGCCCACTGGCTCTATGTATATGGTAGACTGCTTTCTCATGTAATGAAATTTACCGCAGTGGCGCAGTCTTCTTCTGATATTCTTTACGAGTATATCCTCAAAAGTGCCTTTGTTAAGCCCTTTCAGTGCTATCTCGCCGTATTTTGCCATTATAAGTTCGTTCATTATATGTTTCCTTTCCTGCGGCTTTTCTTTGTCCGTCTGAACCGTGAAATGCCGTTTTCTATTTCATCACAGAGTGCGTCAATGTCTTCCTTTGTTGTTTCCATCGAAAAGCTAACTCTTATAGTGCTGTCCGCTCTTTCGCTGTTCATTCCGAAAGCGTCGGGCACCGAGCTTATCTTGCCTTTTGAACAGGCAGAGCCGCTGCTCACATATATCTCTTTTTCTTCGAGCGAATGAAGCATTATCTCGCTTCTCACCCCAAGCACAGAGAAACTCAGTATGTTATACACGCTGTTGTCCGGACTGTTTATATAAACGTCCTCCATTTTCGAAAGCCTGTCACGCAGATAACCGTTCAGCTCACTGTAATGTGTAAGGTCGGTAGGGTATGCCTTCACAGCCGCCTCAAATGATGCTATAAGTTCGGTAGGCTCTGTTCCCGGACGCAGATTTTTCTGCTGTCCTCCGCCGTATACAAGCGGAGTGAATCTTATCTTATCCGCACAGTACATTGCTCCTATGCCCTTAAAGCCGTGTATCTTATGTCCTGAAAGGCTGATAAGATCGCCCTTAAGCGTCACCTTGCAAAAGCCCTGTACGCCGTCTATATGAACGATAGTTTCGCTGTTCGCATTTTTTACGAGCCTGTACAGCTTTTCGGTATCGACCTTAAAGCCGTTCTCGTTGTTTACTGCCATGCACGATACAAGTATAGTATCCTGTGTAACATTATCCGCAATATACTGCTCGAAATTATCAATAGCGTCCTTAGGCGACAAACGGACTATTTCAAAGCCCAGCTTTTCAAGATAATCCATCGTTCTTGCTACGGACGGATGCTCCATAGCGGTAGTCACTATTTTATTTCCTCTGCGTTTATAAGCGTCTGCGACTCCTCTTATCGCAAGATTGTTGCTTTCGGTCGCACCTGATGTAAAATATATTTCTCCCTGCAGCCCCAGCTTTTTAAGAATCGTTTTCTTTGCACTGTTCATCAGCTTTTCAGACTCAATACCGAGCCTGTGCAGTGACGATACATTGCCGAAACAGCTTCTGGCGGCATCTTCAGCCGCTTTTATCGCCTGCTCGCAGGGCTTTGTAGTGGCGGCATTATCCAGATATATCAAAATTCCGTCTCCTTTTCATTGGGACTTCGCCCACTTATCTATAGGGCGTTGCCCGCTTGTCTATAATCGTTTTAATTATACACCATTTTGCGATAAAAAAACAGGGTATATTCTGAAATTTTTATGAAAAAATAACCTTGTATACGCATTACCGCCGATTTTATGAAAGGAAGAACATAATATGTATATTTCAAAACGTTGTTTTGTGCGGATAATCAGCTTTTTTACCGCCATATCGGTCGCCGCAGGCATATCTGCCACGCTGAATATGAACAGCTCCGTCCGATATAAAAGGAGCTTTGAGCAGAGCATGACACGAAATGTAGAGGATCTGTCGGCCGAGATTGACAACATCAAGAACACGCTTTACAAGGGTATGTATGCAGGCACACCGGAGATGATGACACAGCTTTCGTCAAAGCTGTGGAGCGATGCGTCCACCGCAAAAGCCTCACTTGCCGAGCTTCCGGTATCTGAGCTTCATCTTGAAAACACCTATAAATTTCTGTCGCAGGTGGGCAACTTCTCAAAGAGCCTCGCAAAGCGTTATTCCGACGGAGAAACGCTGACGGAGTACGACAGGAAATCGCTTAAAACGCTCGGCGAATATGCCGACCGCCTTGCCGACAATATGTGGAAGGTGGAACAGCGCATAACAAACGGCGAATTATCCTTTGAAAAAGCCGCAACAGAGGTGCAGGAAGCGAAAAACAGCGATGAGCCGTCGTATATAACGGAGGGCTTCACCGATTTTGAAGAAGGCTATGACAACTACCCGACGCTTATATATGACGGACCCTTCTCCGACCATATACTCGAAAAAAATCCCGAAATGCTGAAATCCGCATCGGCAGTCACCCTTTCGGACGCACTGAAAAAAGCCGAGAAAGCCTGCGGCACTGTCGGCTTGTCGCACGATGACAAAAACGATGAACAAGGAAAAATGCCGTCCTACGTCTTTACAAAGGACAGCACCACCATAGCCGTGACAAAAAACGGAGGTTATCTCAGCTATATGCTCTGCGGCAGAAGTGTTCCCACTCGCTCTGTCACCGCTCTTGAGGCTGTTGCAAAGGCTGAAGAATATCTCTCGATGCTCGGCATAAACCACATAACCGACACCTATTATGAGATAAACGGCAACGTCTGCCTTGTGAACTTTGCAGGCACACAGGACGATATAACGATGTACACCGACCTTATCAAAGTCGGCGTGGCGATGGATAACGGCGATATACTCAGCTTTGACGGCAGAGGATATATCACAAATCACAAGAAACGTAATCTGCCCGAGCCGAAGATTACCGCAGAGCAAGCAAGAAAACAGCTCTCATCAGAGCTTACAGTTACTGATACCTCCCTTGCCGTAGTGCCTTCCGCAGGCACAAACGAACTTTATTGCTATGAATTTCACTGCACCTCTCCTGACGGCAGACAGATGCTCGTATATATAAATGCCGATACCGGCAAGGAAGAACAGATACTGTTGCTTGAAATCAGCGAAAACGGTACGCTGACCGTATAAAAATAATATAAAAGACTGCAAGTCCAAAATCGGATTTACAGTCTTTTTGTTTATTTTCCTGTTATCAGTTTCTGCATAGCAGGAAGCAGGACATTCATATCGATAGGCTTCGGAACATGGTCGTTCATTCCCGCCTTTATCGCATTGTCCTTATCCTCGGAAAACGCATTGGCAGTGAGCGCTATTATCGGTATATCGGCTTTTTTGCGGTCGTCTATCCTGCGTATCTTGGCTGCGGCCTCATAGCCGTTCATTATCGGCATCTGGATATCCATAAGGATAATATCATAGTAATCATCGGGCGCTTTCTCCAGCATTTCCACACAGTCAACGCCGTCTTTGGCTCGTTCGATTATAAGGCCCTCATCAGACAACAATTCGGTTGCTATTTCGGCATTTATATTATTATCCTCGGTCAGAAGCACTCTTCTGCCTTTAAGGGAAGTCTTGTCAATATCTGTATCGGCACGTTTTGCCTTTGCTTCCTCTTCTGATGATATTCTGCAAGGAAGTGACACAGTAAATACAGAGCCTTCGCCTATTGCGCTGCTGACGGTTATCTCTCCGCCCATAAGATCGACCAGTTTCTTTACAATGCCCATTCCGAGCCCTGCACCCTCTACACCGCTGACTGTAGAAGTCCGTTCACGCGAGAATGCCTCAAATATATGCGATATGTATTCTTCAGACATTCCTATGCCCGTATCGGTAATTGAGAACACCGTATTGCACATCTGCTCGTTGTCGCCGTCCTCCTGCCTTATAGCACAGGTTATCTCTCCGTCTGCTCCGGTATATTTGATGGCATTACTCATTATGTTCATAACGATTTCAGAGAAATGCGTTTCATCAATATAGATGTACCTGTATTTTATATTCTTACGCATTGATATAGTGAGTTTTTTCTTCTCTGCGGAATTTTCAAACATAGTTATACAGGACGTGAACAAGTCATCAATATCGTTTATCGTGTTTTCGATAACTGTCTTGTTGTTTTCAATTCTGGCAAGGTCAAGGACATTATTGAGTAACGACAGCAGTTTCTGCCCACAATTGCTGATATTGTCCATATACCCGCTGAGCTTGTCCGGCTCGTTGAGATGGTGCTTTGCAAGCTCGACATAGCCAGTTATAGCATTCATCGGTGTACGGATATCGTGAGATATATTGAACAGGAACGTTGACTTTGCCCTGTTGGCTGAATATGCCGCTTCTGCCGCTTCTTCGAGTATTTTCTGTTGCTTTTTCTGCTGGTTGCGGTAATGCCTAATATAAATGCAGACACAGAAAAACAACATAACTATCGCAACTATCCCGACAGCACCGATTATCATAACGAAATTATTACGTTCACTGATAAATACATAAGTCGGCTCCATATCGGTCTCGATACACAACGCACCGATGATCTCATTACTTCCGTCATTCGCTCTGACGGGATAGCACGCTGTGAAAATATGACCCCACGTTGTATCGATTATCTCCTGCGAATAGACATTTTCTCCCGAAAGCGCTCTTTCGATATACGGTATCATCTCTTCTTCAATATATGTACCGGGATAGGCAAAGTCATCTGCGCCAAGGTCAAGACCGTCCACAAGATATATAAGCCTACCCTCTGTATTTCTCTTTGCTGTATAGAAGTATCTTGTCGAGTTCATATTGCGTATCTGATTGAGATTCGTCTGAAGCGATTTGTAACGCTCGGTATTCATATCGTCCACAGTATTTATTTCGGTAAAATCCTCTCTGGTAAGTGCATTCGATACGCCCTTGTGCATAGCGTCGGTGCGCGAACTGTCCTCTGCTATCGCATTATCCAGTATACTGTCATTATACATTTTTTGCAAAATATATGTATATCCTGTAACGAACAGCACACCGACAACGACTATCAGAACAAGATTATAAATGCTGCGTCTTGCTTTAGCTCCGCTTTTTTCTACAGAATTATTATTGTTCAATCCCACTTATGTAACCCTCCGTGACAGCATAGCCGTCGTGCATACGGATTTCGATTGCACAGCGAAATCCGCATACTGCATATAAAAATTATACATTAGCAAAATTGCATTGTCAAGAAGCATACAAGAGTTATGTCACACTTAGCCAAAAATAAATCCCCCGGTTTAAAAACCGGGGGACTGTATGATCTTATTTAAATATTAAACTAAGATTGAATGCTCATCGTTAGGATCGAACAGGTGTACCTTGTTAGGATCAAGAGCAAGCTTGATAACGTCCTGAGGACGAGCTGTACATCTGGGCGATACTCTTGCTGTCAGCGGGATACCTTCGCATGTGAGGTAGAGGTAAGACTCAGCACCCATCATTTCGGTAACGTCTACTGTAGCTTCGATCAGACCTGTCTTAGCATTTGAAAGGAACATTTCTTCATCGTGAATGTTCTCGGGACGGATACCAAGGATAACTTCCTTGTCAACATAGTACTTAAGAGCTTCTGTATCTGCCTTAGCACCGGGCAGTTCAACATAGAACTTTCTGCCTCTTGTTGTCTTTGTATCTTCTGAACCGAATTCAACTGTGTACTTGCCGTTGAGCATAAGGAGCTTAGCGTTGATAAAGTTCATCTGAGGTGAACCCATGAAGCCTGCAACGAACTTGTTAACGGGGTTCTCATACAGGTTGATAGGTGAATCGATCTGCTGGATGTAACCATCCTTCATAACTACGATTCTGTCACCCATCGTCATAGCCTCGATCTGGTCATGAGTAACGTAGATGAATGTAGTACCTAACTTCTTGTGAAGCTTTGAAAGCTCAGTTCTCATCTGTGCACGGAGCTTAGCGTCAAGGTTTGAAAGAGGCTCGTCAAGTAAGAATACCTGAGGATCACGAACGATAGCTCTACCTAAAGCTACACGCTGTCTCTGACCACCTGATAAAGCCTTGGGCTTTCTGTCGAGAAGATGTGCGATGTCGAGGATCTTAGCAGCTTCTTCAACAAGCTTCTTGATCTCATCCTTAGGCACTTTTCTCAGCTTTAAGCCGAATGCCATGTTATCGAAAACAGTCATATGAGGATACAGAGCGTAGTTCTGGAAAACCATCGCAATATCACGATCCTTAGGAGCTACGTCATTAACGAGTCTGTCGCCGATGAAAAGCTCGCCTTCGGAAATTTCCTCAAGACCTGCAATCATTCTTAATGTTGTTGACTTACCGCAACCTGAAGGACCAACGAGGATAATGAACTCCTTGTCCTTGATGTTCATAGTAAAGTCAGAAACGGCTACTACGCCGCCGGGGTAACGCTTATAGATACCTCTTAAAGATAAACTTGCCATTTATGTGTGACCTCCTGTTTTATTGCAGAATAACCTTACGCTAATATTTTAACAAAATCGAGCCGAAAATGATAGTACCTAATTACCCAAATATCAAAGCCTTGCGTTATGCAAAATCACCAACACATATAAAACGCATTTAAATTTTGTCCTTTTTGTGTACAATTTATACAAATTTTAGCCGAATCTCAGCCTTGAATAAAGTAAATTCCGTTCGAATTTGTTACAAATCACAAATGAAAGCGGATAATTTTAGTGAAATTTTGCAATTAATACTTAAACGTGTTAAAGATTGCGTTAAAATTTCAGCATTTTGCTGAATATTTCAGCATAGATTTTAGTAAATTTCAAGTGACTGTCCCCGCAACCGACCGCCCTGACAATAAATTGACATAACGGAGGAAAAATGAAACACAGAAAAATTATCCGCTTGCTTGTTATCCCTGCCGCTCTTTTCATTACACTGCTTACCGTTCTTGTTATGTGCCGCCGCAGTGCAATATGCGGTGAAACGTACAGCGACAGAGCCGATTACGCAAAAACGCTCGGCTACAGCATATCCGCCGACAGCGAAACCGTACAGAATATCGTTATCCCTGCCGTATTCGGCAGCGTATATGAAAACTACAACGCTTTGCAAAAGCAGTGCGGCTTTGATTTATCGCTGTATAAGGGCGAGGACGCAGTACAATATACATATATTATAACCGATTACACCGATGACAGCGGAAACACGCTTGATAACATCAGAATGAACCTTATCATCGTCAGCGGCAGAATTGTCGGCGGCGATATATGCTCCGCCGCACTTGACGGCTTTATGACAGGGCTTCAGCCACGCAAAAATTAACCGCACGGGTTTAAAGGAGCCTGCCGCAATTGCGGCAGGCTCCTGACTGTCGATAAACCCACGCACCGCAAAAATGCAGATAAATCATCTGACACAAGATTAAAATAGGATAAGTAAAAGAATTTCGCACAGCCGTAAAAAACGGCTGTGCGAAAGCATTTTTGCTTACTGCGTCAACAGCCCCTCAACGTACCTTTGTACGCCTGTCGGGGCTGTTTCCTTGTCTGCGTGTGTTTCTCAACGTCTTCAGCTTGATTTTATCCGACTTACTTTGTTCCGAAGAGCCTGTCGCCTGCGTCACCTACGCCGGGAGTGATATACAGATCCTCATTAAGACCGTCGTCAAGCGCACCGCAGTAAATCTCTATATCGGGGAATTCCTTGTGTATAGCGGCTATACCCTCGGGAGCGGCGATAATGCACATAAACTTTATAGAATGTGCGCCGGCTTCCTTGATCTTGCGTATAGCGTGTACAGCCGATGTGCCTGTAGCGAGCATAATATCAGTAACTATTACGTCACGCTCGTTTATATCAAACGGGAGTTTGCAGTAATACTCGTTTGCGACCGTTTTGTCCGATCCGCCCTTTCCTCTGAATATACCGATATGACCTATCTTTGCGGCAGGAACAAGTGCCATAACGCCCTCGGTCATACCAAGACCTGCACGAAGGATAGGTACAAATGCGAGCTTTCTGCCTGAGATAACATTTGACTCTGCGATAGCTACGGGAGTCTGAATCTGTACCTTCTTAAGAGGAAGATCTCTCGTTGCCTCATAGCACATAAGCATTGAAATTTCGCTTACAAGCTCTCTGAATTCCTTTGCGCCCGTGTTCTTATCTCTTAAAAGAGATACCTTGTGCTGTACAAGGGGGTGGTCACAGATGTGAAGTTTCTCGTTTGCCATAACATTCTCTTTTCTCCCTATGTATTGTTGGATTAGTTTTTTATAGCCCTGCCGTGATTTTCATAGGGAAAAATCCGCAGACTTTAATTACTTACTTATTTTCGAGCGCCATCATCTTGTCAACACGGGCTGCGTGTCTTCCGCCCTCGAACTCGGTTGACAGGAATACTCTTACTATTTCTTCAGCCGTACCCGGTCCTATAACTCTGCCGCCCATGCACAGAACGTTTGCGTCATTGTGAAGGCGTGTGTACTTTGCCGTATAATAATCCTGACACAAAGCCGCACGGATACCCTTTATCTTGTTTGCGGATATGCTGATGCCTATACCCGTACCGCATATCAGAATGCCCTTGTCGCACTCTCCGCTTTTGATTTTCTCACAGGTCTTTTCTGCGATGTCGGGATAATCCGCTCTCTCTCCGTTACAGCCGCAGTCGATATATTCGACTCCCAGCCCGTCAAGGAACTTCTTAACCTCGCACTTCAGCTCATATCCTGCGTGATCGCTACCTATTGCCAGCATTTTTATTCTTTCCTTTCTTTATATGCCTCTGCATTCTTTGCCATAAGCTCACGCTGAGCCTGCGGCAGCTTAAGATACATCGGCATAAGCTGTTCGGGCGTTAACTGCGGTGCGTTTACAGCCGCAAGGCATACGCCGTAGCCCGTCTGGTATCTTAACGGATCGGGGGCAATCTTCACGTTTTCCAATCCCTCGTTATCCGTTGCTTTTTTCATTATAAATGCGCCGTCACCGACAAGCATTATATCATCGTCATATTCCGACAGCATTCTTGCCGCTTCGTCGGTTTTCAGACATTCTTCTTCGGTCAGTCTTTCGACCTTGCCGCCATTTACACGAAACAGTGCAACATACACCTGATTGCACCTTGCGTCCATTGCGGCGCAGACAACGCAGTCATAAGCCGTAACATTATACGCCATAGCCTCAAGCGTTGAAACTGCCGCACAAGGCTTTGACAATGCAAAAGCAAGCCCTTTTACCGCCGATATGCCTATACGAAGTCCCGTGAAAGAACCCGGACCGTTCGCCACTGCGAAAAGCCCTATATCCTCCATAGAAAGCTCCGCATTTCTGACAAGATCCCTTACGACAGGCATAAGCGTCACGCTGTGCGTCAGCTTGTTGTTTATCACCGTACTGCCGAGTATCTGCCCCTTTTCCGTATCATACACGGCGGCACAGCAAGGAGCGGCGGCAGTGTCGATACCGAGTATCAGCATAGTTCCTCCTGCGGAATATATTCAATTACTCTTGAATTATCCCCTGTTTTAGTGATATTCACACCGCACCTGCCGTCAAGATACGAAGCAAGCTCAGGTATGTTCTCGCTCCACTCTATACACATTATTCCGCCTCGGTCGAGGTAGTCGAAAAATCCGATAGCGTACAGATCGTCGAGCGTGTTTATTCTGAAAAGGTCAAAGTGAAAGATCGGCACATCGCCCTCATATTCGTTCACAAGAGCGAAGGTCGGGCTTGTAACATCGTCCGTACTGCCGAAATATTCCGCTATACCCTTTGTTAAATGCGTTTTTCCTGCGCCCATTTCACCGGTATAAAGCACACAGTCGCCGGCTTTCAGATAAGAGGCTATCTTTTTGCCGATTTCAACCGTTTCTTCAGGCGAATCTGAAATAAACCTTTCCATCAGAACAGACCGCTTATCTCGCCGTCTGCGCTTACATCTATCTTGTTTGCGGCAGGAACCTTGGGCAGTCCGGGCATTGTCATAATATCACCCGTGAGTGCGACAACAAAGCCTGCACCTGCAGACAGCTTTACATCACGGACGGTTATCGTGAAATTCTTCGGGCAGCCGAGCTTTGTCGGGTCGTCCGATAAGGAATACTGCGTCTTTGCAACGCATACAGGCAGCTTGTCAAAGCCGATAGCTTCAATTTCCTTTATTGCCTTTTCCGCACCAGTTGTATAGCTTACGCCGTCCGCACGGTAGATTTCCTTGGCGATTATATTCAGCTTTTCCTTTATTGACAACTTCTCGTCATATATAGGAGCAAAATTAGTCTTGCCCTCGTTTTCGTTTATTGTATCTATAACAGCGTTTGCAAGCTCGATACCGCCTTCTCCGCCCTTTAAGAATACATCTGAGAACGCAACCTTTGCACCCATCTTTTCGCAGTATTCACGGACAATGGCTATTTCAGCCTCTGTATCGGTATAGAAGTGGTTTATCGCAACAACTGCAGGCACGCCGTATTTACGCATATTCTCAATATGTGCACCGAGGTTTACGATGCCCTTTCTGAGAGCATCTGTGTTCTCTGCGGTAAGCTCAGTTTTCGGAACACCGCCATTATATTTCAACGCACGGATAGTAGCTACTATGACCGTACACGAGGGCTTAAGTCCTGCGTAACGGCACTTTATGTCAAAGAACTTCTCCGCACCGAGGTCGCTGCCGAAGCCTGCCTCGGTTATGGCATAGTCGCCGAGCTTTAACGCAAGCTTGGTCGCTCTTACGCTGTTACAGCCGTGAGCAATGTTTGCAAACGGACCGCCGTGAATGATAGCGGGAGTATTTTCGAGCGTCTGCACGAGGTTGGGGTTGATAGCATCCTTTAAGAGTGCTGTCATTGCGCCTACCGCCTCAACATCAGAAGCGAATACGGGCTTTCCGTCATAAGTATACGCAACAAGGATTCTGCCGAGCCTTGCCTTAAGATCAACAAGATCGTCCGCAAGACACAGTATCGCCATTATCTCGCTTGCAACGGTTATCTGGAAGTGATCCTCTCTCGGAACGCCGTTCACCTTGCCGCCAAGACCGATTATGCAGTTTCTCAGCGCTCTGTCGTTCATATCAAGACAACGCTTTATCTGTATGCGTCTGGTGTCTATTCCGAGCACGTTTCCCTGCTGAATGTGGTTATCTATAAGTGCGCAAAGCAGATTGTTTGCGGAAGTGATTGCGTGCATATCCCCTGTGAAGTGAAGATTTATGTCCTCCATAGGCACTACCTGCGCATATCCTCCGCCTGCCGCACCGCCCTTTATACCAAAGACGGGACCCAGTGAAGGCTCACGCAGTGCAAGTACAGCCTTTTTGCCTATTTTGTACATACCCTCCGCAAGACCTACTGAAGTGGTCGTCTTGCCCTCTCCCGCAGGAGTGGGGTTTATAGCCGTAACAAGTATCAGCTTGCCGTCCTCTTCGCTTTCAAGGCGGTCTATACATTCCTGTGAGATCTTCGCCTTGTAGTGACCGTAGGGTATAAGCTCCTCCTCGTCAATTCCGAGTTCCTTTGCTATATCCTTTATTTTTAGCATTTTTGCGTTCTGGGCAATTTCAATATCGCTGAGCATTTTTTCTACCTCTTTTTACTGTGGCTGACCGCCTGAATTATAACCTCTCACGTCATTATAAAGACGCAATTTAAGTATAGCACAGTGGCGGGTGAATTTCAAGGTTTAAAGGATATTCAACTTATATAAAAGTATAAAAGAACTTGCTCTTATACAAATATCGCCAGTCATTTATCCCCAACCCCAAGCCCCTTCCCCGTGGGAAGGGGCTATATTGCTGGGGCTGCCGCCCCTAGTCCCTGCCGGGGGCTTCGCCCCAAAGCAAGGACGCTTTGAGTGCTTGCAAAAAAATTTTGCACGATGCAAAATCATCAAAGCAAGCAATATGCGACCCCTTTTTTACTTATAAAAATATTTTTCTAAATTCTGATATTTTTTTGTCGGCTGTTACGATGCGTTACATAAACTTGAGCTGGTCGGTATCCTCGTTGTACAGCGTTCCCGCAACAGGCACGGTCTTTGTCCTGTAGCTGTCTGCGTCCTTTATCATACCGTCCTTGTATTTAACCGCAGATCTGAGCTTTGCTCTGGTAAGCCTCATTACCTGCACGCCCTGCGTATCCCTTGCCGCTTTGGGCAGGATAAGCACTGTGTTGAATATCATGACCTTGCCTGCGTCCGAGCTTAGCATAAACTCGCAGTCGCCGTCAATAAGCGTCATAGATACAAGCGGCGAGCTGTCATTATATGCGTTCGCCAGCTTTTTGCGCCTTGTCTTTGTTTCAAACGAAGCCATAGGCACCTTCGCACATTTACCGTTTTCAAAGAACATTACAAGCGTTCCGCTGTAGTCCTCTGCGGCTATCATCTTTATTATCTTCTCGTCCGGGTCAAGCTCCAGCTTTACAGGCAGATAGTCGCCCATCACGCTTGCCTTTCCGTCCTCAAAGTCGCAGGCTCTCGCCTTATATACCTGGAATTTATCCGTGAAGAACAACAGTTCCGCACGGTTACTGCCGTCATAGGTTTCGATTATCTCATCGTTTTCCTTGAGCTTCTGTTCGCCGCTCATTCTCAGCGACTGAGGAGTGATCTTCTTGAAATATCCCTCACGGGTGAAGAACAGATTAACGGGATAATCGGGTATCTCCTCCTCCGCCTCGTTCTCCTCGTCCTCAGTGCCGTAGATGAACATTGTCTTTCTGGGCTTGCCGTATTTCTTTGCTATATCGCCAAGCTCCGATATGATTATCTGCTTCACTCTGCGTTCAGATGAAAGAATATCCTCCATATCGGCTATTTCTTCCTTAAGGCTGTCTATTTCCTCGATGCGCTTCAAGATATAGCCCTTGTTGATATTTCTCAGCTTTATATCCGCAACATATTCAGCCTGTGTTTCGTCTATGCCGAAGCCTATCATAAGGTTCGGTACGACCTCTGCGTCATCCTCTGTTTCACGGATTATCTTTATAGCCTTGTCTATATCAAGCAGTATCTTCTTAAGACCTGTCAGCAGATGGAGCTTCTCTTTCTTTCTTGCAAGCTCGAACTTTGTCTTTCTCTTTACGCAGGTAATTCTGAAATCCGTCCACTGCTCAAGTATCTCGGCAACACCCATAACCTTCGGCATACCGCCTACAAGAATGTTGAAGTTGCAGGAGAAAACGTCCTGTAAGGGAGTTATTCTGAACAGCTTTTTCATTACCGCCTCGCTGTCCTGCCCACGCTTTAAATCAATAGTTATCTTAAGACCGGATAAGTCCGACTCGTCACGCACATCGGAGATTTCCTTCAGCTTGCCCAGCTTTACCTGCTCAACTATCTTGTCGATTATCGCTTCAATAGTCGTCGTAGGCGGAATCTCGGTCACTTCGATACAGTTTGCCGTTTTGTCATAGATATACTTACTGCGTACCTTTACGCTTCCACGTCCGGTGGCATATATACGGCGAAGCTCGTTCTCGTCCTGCAATATGAAGCCTCCGCCGGGGAAATCCGGTCCTTTAAGCGTAGATACAATATCGTGTTCGGGGTTTTTCATAAGTGCGGCGGCTGTTTCACACACCTCCGACAGATTGAAAGAACAGATATTGCTCGCCATAGATACGGCGATACCAACGTTATTGTTTACCAGTACCGCAGGGAATCTTGTAGGAAGCAGTACAGGCTCTGTCATTGAGTTATCGTAGTTCGGCACAAAGTCAACTATATCACGGTCAATATCCGCAAATATCTCAGCGCAGATAGGGTCGAGCTTTGCCTCTGTATATCGTGACGCCGCAAACGACATATCCCTTGAATATGCCTTGCCGAAGTTACCCTTGCTGTCAACATACGGGTGCAGGAGTGCCTCGTTGCCCCTTGCAAGTCTTACCATCGTTTCATATATCGCCATATCGCCGTGCGGATTTAATTTCATTGTCTGTCCGACAATGTTCGCCGACTTCGTTCTTGCTCCCGTAAGCAGACCCATCTTGTACATCGTATACAGCAGTTTTCTGTGCGACGGCTTGAAACCGTCAATTTCGGGGAGCGCACGGGAAACTATAACGCTCATTGCATACGGCATATAGTTTTCGGTCAGCGTATCGGTTATCGGCTGATTCTCGACAATACCTGCACCCTCTATATAAGCGTTTTTATTCGGAGCGACCTTCTTCTCGCTCTTTTCGTTCTTTCCTTTTCTCAAAATCTATACCTCTTTTTAGCTTTATGCCCTGCTCAGAGCGAAAACTCTTTTTTCAGCTTTTCAAAGCGTTTCTCGTATTTATCTCTTATGGGTAGCGTTGTATTCTGTAAAACGTGTTGCAGAACATCTGCGTCTTTCAGCACCTCGTCAAGCGGAAGCCCGACATTTTCCTTGTCGCTGTGGTTCGCTATCGCTCTTGTGATATTGCCTATCTCGCACACGCTGAAAAGCCCCGTCTTTGCCAGTATCGGCATTACAGCGTCAGCACCTTCTTCTGCGTGCTTTTCGTCAACGCCCGTCAGATATTTACGGTAGTCGTGGAGCAGTCCGCTTATCTGCGCAAGCTCTGCGTTAACACCTCTGCGCAGTGCGATAAGCCCTGCCGTCTGTGCCGTGCCGAAAAGATGAATGTATGCCTTCTGCCGTCTTTCCTCGGGCAGTGTCGCTATCATCTCCGACACTACTGCAGATATTACCTCTATCCTGTTAATTTCCATATATCCTCCGCTTAAGATACGTCTATATCGTCAAGGTACTTATAGCCGTAGTCACGGATATAGTCCTTTCTTCCGTCAAGGTTATCACCGAGCAGCAGCTCGAATATCTCCTGCGTTTTCTGTGCGTCCTCTGGCATTACTCTTATAAGCCGTCTTGTTTCGGGGTTCATAGTCGTCAGCGACATCATTTCCGGTTCGTTCTCACCAAGACCCTTTGACCGCTGTATCTTATACTTCTGCTCGCCTATATCGGCAAGTATCCTCTGCTTTTCCGCTTCTGTATAGGCAAAGTAGGTCATATCCTTGCTGTTTATCTCATAAAGCGGCGACTCAGCGATATACACAAAGCCTTTTTCTATTACGGTCGGAACAAGTCTGTACAGCATAGTAAGAATAAGCGTTCTTATCTGGTATCCGTCATAGTCCGCATCGGTACAGATTATTATCTTTTCCCACCTGAGATTATTTAAATCAAAGGTTGAAAGGTCTTTGTTCGCCTTAGCCTTTACCTCAACACCGCAGCCGAGTATCTTCATAAGATTCGTGATAATCTCGCTCTTGAATATCTTGTCATAGCTTGCCTTAAGGCAGTTGAGCGTCTTACCTCTTACAGGCATTACCGCCTGATAGTCTGCGTCCCTCGCCTGCTTTACAGCGCCTAAAGCCGAGTCACCCTCCACTATATAAAGCTCACGTCTTGCCGTATCCTTACTCCTGCAGTCAACGAACTTAGGTATCCTGTTTGCAAGGTCTATCTTGCCCGAAAGCTGTTTCTTTATTGTATCCCTCGCCTTAGCGGCATTTTCACGGGCACGCTTGTTTATCAGAACCTGCTCGCATATCTTGACCGCTTCGTCCGGGTTTTCAAGGAAGTAGACTTCAAGCTGGTGCTTCAGCCAGTCGGTCATAGCCTCCTGGATAAATTTATTGGTTATGCTCTTTTTTGTCTGGTTCTCATAGCTTGTCTGCGTTGAGAAGTTTGAAGATATGAACACAAGGCAGTCGGCAATATCGGTAAATTTTATCTTGCCCTCGGTCTTGTTGTACTTGCTGTTGGCTTTCAGCCAGCCGTCTATCTGATTTGTGAACGCCGCCTGCATAGCCTTGTCGGGACTTCCGCCGTGCTCAAGCCAGCTTGAATTGTGATAATGCTGTATCAGCTGAACTTTGTTTGAAAATACAAAAGCGACCTTCATCTTTACCTTGTATTCCGGCTTGTCCTCTCTGTCCTTACCTGTACGCTGTGCGCTCCATACCTGCTCGGTCGTGAGTGCGGTATCGCCTACGATTTCTTTCAGATAGTCGCTGATGCCGTTTTCATAACAGTAGATATGCTCTTCAAAGTGAGTTTTGCCTGTTTCCTCGTCACGCACTTCGTTTCTCAGCACAAAGGTCAGCCCGTCATTTACTACCGCCTGTCTGCGCAGAACATCGTCAAAATATTCAAACGGTACATCGATATCGGTGAATACGTCAAGGTCTGGTTTCCACTTGATTTTTGTACCCGTTGTTCCGTCCGACTGGTGACGGCGGAAGCCTCTTTCTTCCTTTTCAACGTTATAGCCCTTTTCGAATCTCAGGTCGTATATCCACGTTCCGTTGTTGCTCTCGACCTCCATATACTCAGCCGCAAACTGCGTCGAACAAAGGCCAAGACCGTTAAGGCCGAGCGAGTATGAGTAGTTATCTCCGCTGTTGTTATCGTACTTACCTCCTGCGTAAAGTGTGCAGAAGGCAAGCTCCCAGTTGTACTTCTCCTCGTTTTTATTGAAGTCTATCGGTATACCTCTGCCGTAGTCCTGCACTTCAATGCTTTTATCAAGGAAGCGTGTAACGATTATCTTCTTTCCGAAGCCCTCTCTTGCCTCGTCTATCGAGTTTGAAAGTATCTCGAACACGGAGTGACAACAGCCGTCAAGCCCGTCAGAGCCGAATATAACACCGGGACGCAGTCGTACCTGATCGGGTCCTTTCAGCTGTTTAAGACTGTTGTCGTCATAATTTTTCTTTGCCATCAGCTTTATCCTTTCAACCGCCGTACTCCCCTGTACAGCGAAACTTTAGTCAATAATTAGTTCTATTGTACCACAAATCCCCCGTTTTTGCAAGTGCGGCGGCTGTGAGCCGCTTCAAATTCGCCTTTCCCAATGTTGATAATATGTGCGAGTTGCATTGACGGCGGATATTAATGATTGCGCTTAATTGTTTAATAATTTAATTTAACTGATTTATCGCAAAAAATTAAGGACTGCCTTAAAACAGTCCTCAGATATTGCGATAAAAATGACACGAATTTGAGATTTACCTTGACTTTAACCCGATCATTTGCTATAATCAACATATAGGAAGCCCTCATAGACGGTTTCCCTCGGTAATTAAAGTGTTTATACAACAGTAATCCGCCTACCGGAATTAGGCGGATTATTTTTTTGATAATTCATTAACTTTACCGCAATAATTATCAACATAAAAATCCCCGAGAGCCTCAGCTCTCAGGGATTTTACTATACTATATCAACTTTATCTACTTTCGTATTGCCGTCCGATAAATCAATACTTAGCGTAAGGATTCTCACCGTCATACAGCATACCAGCAGGACGGTTGAATTCAAGATCCTCAACACCGAGGTACTTCAGTGTATCGAAGATAGCCTTGCCGTAGTGACCGAATGCAACTGCACCGTGGTGAGGATAGTTCTTCTTGATAAGAACGTTGCGGTAGAATCTGCCCATTTCGAGGATAGCAAATACGCCGATAGCGCCGAATGAACGTGTAGCAACAGGGAGAACTTCACCCTCGGCAACATAAGCTCTCAGCTTAGCGTCAGCTGTGCTCTGTAAACGGAAGAATGTGATATCGCCGGGAACGATGTCGCCCTCGAGCGTACCTCTTGTGATATCAGGCTCCTTGTCAGGCTCAAGACCTCTGTGCATGATGAGCTGATACTTCATAGTCTTGCTTGTCAGCTTGCACGAAGCTGTGTTACCGCAGTGGAAGCCCATGAATGTATCCTTGAGCGTGTAGTTGTACTTGTCCTTGATGGATTCAACATACATATCTGCAGGAACAGAGTTGTTGATGTCGAGCAGTGTAACTGCGTCTTCTGAAATGCAGGCACCGATATATTCGCTGATTGCACCGTAAATATCAACCTCGCACGCTACGGGGATTCCTCTTGCTGTAAGTCTTGAGTTTACATAGCAGGGAACACAGCCGAACTGTGTCTGGAATGAAGGCCAGCACTTGTTGGCGAATACAACGTACTTTCTGCTTCCCTTGTGCGCTTCCATCCAGTCAAGAAGCGTAATCTCAAGCTGTGCAAGTCTGGGCAGGATACCGGGCATCTTGTTGCCGTCGCTAAGCTCCTTTTCCATATCTGCAACAACTTCGGGGATTCTTGCGTCATTCTTATGCTCGTTGAATGCGGCATAAAGGTCAAGCTCCGAGTTCTCTTCAATCTCAATACCGAGGTTGTAAAGCTGCTTTATAGGAGCGTTACAAGCAAGGAAGTCCTGAGGACGAGGACCGAATGAGATAACCTTTAAGTTGTTAAGACCGATAACCGCTCTTGCAACAGGGATAAATTCCTTTATCATATCTGCAACCTCTGTAGCTGTTCCTACAGGGTACTCGGGTATGTATGCCTTGATGTTTCTGAGTGCTAAGTTGTAGCTTGCATTCAGCACGCCGCAGTAAGCGTCGCCTCTGCCGCCTACTAAGTTATCCTGTGTTTCCTCTGCTGCAGCAACGAACATTACAGGACCGTCAAAATACTTTGCAAGCAGTGTTTCAGCCGACTCGGGGCCGAAGTTTCCGAGGTATACAACCAGTGCGTTGCAGCCTGCGCCCTTAAGCTCCTCAAGAGCCTGCATCATGTGTGTTTCGCTTTCGATAGTGGTGGGACATTTAAATACGTCAACACCGATCTCCTTACATGCCTTTACAACAGCCTCACATCTTGAAGCTGAAAGGCTCATGGGGAAACAGTCACGGCTTACAGCCGCAATTCCGAGCTTTACATCGGGTATGTTCTTCATAGCAAAAATTCCTTTCTGTGCAGTTTATTCTCTGCTTTATAAATCTGTCATAATACCGCCGCATTTTTTTGTTATGTACCGATTACGTTTTGAGTAATCGTTTACTTGCAGTCATAAAACAAAAAACCTCTGCGACAGGTGTTATTATTATTGTATCACAAATAATCGTCATTGTCTACAGATTTCCGATAATTTTACGCCGTTTTCACACAAAATTATCAGCAAGGCAATGTAACAGGTTACACGGTAATTAAGTAAAACGCATTTGTTTTACCGTTTATTGACACACCGTGCTATTTATGTTATCATTTTACTGTATCAAATATTTAAACAGCGGAGGAAGACCGATGAAATACAGACGATTGCTCTTTGGGGTAAAAGACCCGTATTCCGATAGTTCCGACGAACTGTTCACCAAAGCCGTAAAAGAAAATTTCTCCTACTGCGTTTCCCATTGCGATGATTACCGCAGAATATGCGAAAATCTTGGTATATCCTCTCCCTCGGATGCGTCCGGACTTCCCGTGATACCCACATTGCTGTTCAAGAAAAAGCAGATTTTCAATAAAGGCTGTATTCCTCTTATAAAAGCGACTTCCTCCGGCACAAGCGGCAGGAAAAGCGTGGTAGCCTTTGACACAGGAGGCCTTCTCTGCGGACTTAAAATGGTTATGCGTGTATCAAAGCTGAGAAATCTGTTATCTCCTGTTCCGTGCCACTATATCATTATGGGTTACAAGCGCCACAGAGGAAACAATACCGCCGTAACAAAGACGGCTTTCGGTGCGACATTCTTCACTCCTGCACTGAGCCGCAATTATATCCTGACATATAAAAAAGGCGGCTATTCCCCCGACTTTGACAGGATTATAGATCTTATTGTCAGGCATTCACGTTCACGTTTCCCGACAAGATTCATGGGGTTTCCCGCTTATACTTATTTTCTGCTGAGAATAATGGACGAACGTAAAATTTATCTTAAAATGCCGAAAGGCTCACGCATAATGCTCGGCGGCGGCTGGAAACAGTTCTATGCCGAGCAGACCGATAAAAATTCCTTTTACAGCCTTGCCGAAAAGGTACTCGGCATAAAGGAAAACGATATTATCGAATTTTTCGGAGCGGTAGAGCATCCTATTTTATACTGCGACTGCAAGGAACATCACTTCCACGTTCCCGCTTACAGCAGAGTTATAATCAGAGATGTCGATACGTTAAAACCGCTTGAAAACGGCAAGACAGGACTTGTAAACCTTATAACTCCTATGGTTAAAGCGACCCCGGTGCTTTCTGTAATGACAGATGACCTCGGCATACTTCATAACGGAAGCGAATGTTCCTGCGGACTGAAAACGCCGTTTCTTGAAATTGTCGGCAGAGTTGCGCCGGAGGATATAAAGACCTGTGCGGCAGGCGCAGAAGAGATAATAAAGGGTGTGAACGTATGATTTTCTTTGATGGCAAAATATACGAAAACGATATGTGCGACAAGCTGTTAGCCCGTTTTGAAGACAGAATATGCGACACTCTCGGAAACTGTCGGCTTTCTGCTAAACAGGTCATGCTTGCCGCCGAAAAAATCAGCACGGATATAGAAAACGGTGCTTTTGACGATATGCTCTCAGCTCTTGACGTTGAAAATGTGAGTTACTATAAACAGCTTATACTCGCCTGCCTCAGCCGTGAAAATCTTGAATACAGGCTGAAAACCGAACTCAGAGATTCAGACGGCTTTATCGGTTCTCCGAACGGCATCACTCCGAAAATAAAAATTCAGACAAAACCTCTCGGCGTTCTGTTCCACATAGCCGCAGGAAATGCCGACGGCTTACCCGTGATGAGCGTTGCAGAAGGACTTCTTGCAGGCAATATCAATATACTGAAGCTTCCGTCCGCCGATAAGGGCTTGTCAATCCGCATAATAAAGCGGCTTTGCAAATATGAGCCTTTGCTGTCACGCTACATATATGTCTTTGATACCCCGTCAAGCGATGTGCGTACTATCCAGACGCTTGCAGGCTTTGCCGACGGCATAGTGGTATGGGGCGGTACTGAAGCCGTAAAAGCAGTGCGTTCACTTGCTCCGCCGGGAGTTAAGCTGATTGAATGGGGACACAAGCTTGGTTTCTGCTACATTTCCGATTACGCAAACCATACAGATGAATTTTCGGCTCTTGCCGAGCATATAGCCTCTACAAAGCAACTGCTCTGCAGTTCCTGCCAGACCGTGTTTATCGACACCGATGATAAAACCGAGCTTGCCCTATTTTGCAAAATGTTCCTTCCGTATCTTGAAGCGGCAGTCGGAAAACACAGAAATACCTCTATAGGCACACGGGCGAGAGATACGCTCATAAGCTACTCCGCCCGTCTTGAACAGGTAATCGGGATACGGCAAATTTCTCCCGACGTATTTTACGGTAAAAATTGCAGCCTTATCATAAAAGACGACTTTGAACTTGAACTGTCGCCTATGATGTGCAATGTGCTTGTAAAAAGGCTTCCGAGGAAGAACATAATGCGTACACTGAGAAATGCAAAAGGCTTTTTGCAGACCGCAGGGCTTATCTGCGGCAAGGCTGACAGAGCAGAGCTTACTGACCTGTTGCTCTGTGCAGGAGTTACAAGAGTTACGCAGGCGGGAAATATGTCCGCTTACTTTTTCGGAGAATCCCACGACGGAGAATATCCGCTATCCCGATACACAAGAAAAATCAATATTGAACTGAATGATCAGACTGAGGAAACAAATATATGAAAAAACTCGTTTTACCGCTCAACATTATTTTTCTCTGCTTATCGCTTGCTTGCGATACAGCTCTGATAATTACTCATCTCTACCCGATAAAAATAACCGCAAGCGTTTTCTTTATGCTTGCCGCCACAGTAAACCTGATATACGCCCTGAAATACTTCCCCGATAAGAAACTGCCGTCAGTAATACTGACCGTCGGCGTATTCTTCGCAATGAGCGCAGATATAGCGATAAACTTAAATTTCATCGCAGGAGCGGCGATTTTCGCATTAGGTCATATCTGTTATTTCATAGCATATTCGCTGATGCAAAAGCCCCGACCCACCGACTTTATCCCCGCAATTATAATATTTATCCCCATAGTGCTGTTTATGATGTTCTCACCGCTTCTTGACTTCGGCTCGTCGCTTATGAAAATCATCGGCATTTCATACGCTGTTATAATCTGCATTATGGCAGGCAAAGCAATAATGAACTTTATCCGCATAAAGAACAGATTCAACCTTATACTTGCGCTCGGCAGTGTGTTGTTCCTTATATCCGATATAATGCTCCTGATGGCGTACTTCTCAAAAATAGATTTCCCGTTCTCGAATTTCTGCCTTGCCCTATATTACCCCGGACAGTGCCTTATTGCAAACGGTCTTGCACATATAAAGACAGCTATAACAGAAAAAATCCGTGTCGCCTGACACGGATTTTTTATTACTGATTATTCCGGGCTATCGTCAATTCCCGACCGTCCCGCAAAGTCAAGCTAACCGCCTTCATTTCAAAAGATCGGAAGCCGAGTGCCTCGGCTCGCATTTCCGCCTTTAAATACGGTTGCTGTATATTCACGATTGTTCGACGGCGGGAGTAAACAAACAAGTATTTCGACAGCTTGTTTTCAGCTACCGTCAAACCCCGACCGTCCCGCAAAGTCAAGCTAACCGCCTTCATTTCAAAAGATCGGAAGCCGAGTGCCTCGGCTCGCATTTCCGCCTTTAAATACGGTTGCTGTATATTCACGATTGTTCGACGGCGGGAGTAAACAAACAAGTATTTCGACAGCTTGTTTTCAGCTACCGTCAAACCCCGACCGTCCCGCAAAGTCACGCCAACTACCGACATTTCAAAAGGTCGGAATTTGCCGTGCCCCACGGGTGCTTTGTTTTATTGAGTTTCAGACATCGTTTAACCCCGACCGTACCATAAAGCCCCACCAACCGCAAACCTCTCAAAAGGTCGGAATTTGCCGTGCCCCACGGGCACATTAGTGCTTCTTCAGCCAGTTGCGAATCCACTTGCCGTTTTCGGTAAGATCGCTCTCGCTCCAGTTACCGTTTGCCGATGTTCCAGGTCGCAGTACCGAGCAGGTTTCATCCTTGTTACAGATACTCCAGTTACAGTAGCTTATGCCTTGCTTGTCAAAATAGCTAAGCCACTTCTGCGTTTCGTTGAAGTCATTTGCACCGCCGCCCGATGCGTCACAAGTACCGAATTCCGACACAAATACAGGCAGTCCCTGTGCCACGCAGTTTTCTACATTTGAACGAAGTCCTGCGTGAGTTGCCGCATAGAAGTGGAACGCATACATTACATTCTTGTAGTTCAGCGGGTCTGAAAGCGGCTTGTCGATTTCCTGACTCCATGTCGGCGTGCCTACTATAATTACCGAGTTCGGCGCATTCTTGCGGATAACGGGTATTATCTTTTCCGCATACGGCTTGATATTACCGCTCCACGATGCACCGCCGTTCGGCTCGTTGCATATCTCGTAAATTACATTCGGATATTTTGCATATCTCTTTGACACCGTTTCAAAGAATGATTTCGCCTCGTTTGTATACTTGGACGGGTCGCCGGGATTAAGAACGTGCCAGTCGATGATAACATACATATCCAGCTTGATGCAGATGTCAACACCCTTTTCAAGCAGTTCAAGGCTTCCGCTCTTGTTACCCATATAGCACTGACCGTTGCCCCACTCGTCAACATACATTGCAAGACGGACAACATTCGTGTTCCAGTCGTCACGGAGCGTTTTGAATGCGCTCTCATTTACGAATTCGGGGAACCATGTAAGCCCGTGTGTACTCATTCCTCTGAGCTGATAACCCTTGCCGCTCTTATCAACAAGCTGTCCGTTCTTTACCGAAAGCTGACCGTGCTGTGATACCGGCGTAGTGCCTTTAGGGTCGCTCGGCGCCTTGGGAACTGTTGCCGCCGGCTTTTTGGTCGTTGACGTATTATTATTGTTATTATTGTTATTATTATTGTTGCTGTTATTTCCGGAACTCGTTCCTGCGGTACTTCCGTTCACAGTCACTTTACCCTCATTGATATAAGCGTCAGCCGAATAATTGAAGCCGAACGAAACGCTCTTTCCCTTTTCTATAGTTCCGTTGTAGCTCTCGTTCTTGACCGTCATTGTGTTTCCCGAAATGCTGAATATTCCGTTCCACTGCGACATCAGCTTTGTATTGCCGGGGACGGTTACCTTTGCCGTCCAGCTGTTCACCGTATCGCCGTTATTGGTTATAACAATCTCATAACCTCCGCACTTCTTACCGCCCTCTTCCCAGCTGCTCGACTTCTTCCACTGAACAGTGAAATTGCTTGCAGATGAAGCAGGCTTGCTCTGGCCGTTGTTTTTCGTGTCGGCAGTTGACGGTGCCTTTGTTGTATCGCCAGGCTTCTCGGTGTTCTCTGCCTTTGATGCATTTTCCTGCTTTGAAGTATTACTTTCTTCCTGTTCGGAGGTATCGGAAGATGTGTCGCTCTCTGTTACTGAGCTGTCAACGGAAGTAACCTCGGAATTTTCATCGACACTGCTCGTATCCTCAACATACGATATATTGCTTTCGGTCGCCGAGCTGTTTCCGACAGACGATAATACACCGCTGTCCTGCGCCGCACAGCCTGCAAGCATAGTCGCCGCAATAAACACAGCTATCGCACGTCTGATTATAGATTTTTTCATATTTCCTCTTTCGGTCGTGATATTAAAACAGCCCTCACGAATGAGGGCTGTCGTTATTCGTTAATCTTTTTAAGATTACTTTCTCTTCTTAGCAACTACTACTGCACCTGTTGCGAGGAGTGCAACACCTGCAACTGCTGCAACGCCTTCAACACCTGTGTTTGTGTTGGGCTTTGTAGAATCGCCTGTTGTGGGAGCAGTTGTATCAGCGGGAGCTGTTGTGTCAGCGGGCTGGTTAGCAGCGTCAAGACCTGTTACTGTGAATTCGATCTCTAAAGACTTTGTGGGGTATGCACCGTTATAGCCATCTTTCTTAAGAGCATCGTTCCAGATGTTAGCGAACAGAAGCTTTGTATGGCCTGACTTCTTACCGGCTTCTGTATCAATGATAGGAGCAGCAACTTCTGATGTTACTGTACCATCAACGATAATCTTGCAGTCAGAGAACTTAGCGATAGATTCACCGTCTTCACCTGCGTCCTTGTTGAAAGGAATATCTGTTGAAACAAACAGAAGGTTGAAAGAAGAAGAACTGTCGAGTGCCCAGTCAAAGTCAGTAACACCAACCTTGTATGTGCCGTCCTTGTCGATCTGTACATCTGTGTATGTAGCAGGAATAACATAGCCGCCACTACCATCCGGCATATCATCATCGAATTTATCTTCATACTGAGGGAATGTTTCAGGGTCGTTACCGCCCCATACGATTACGCTGTTGAAGTACTTGCCGTCTGCAACGTCCTTACCATATGAAGCGTCATCAAAAGAGTTTCTGAATGACCATGCAGTAGTCTGGAAACCGATATAAGCATTATAAGTTTCTGCTGCTGCGCCTACTGTAAGTGTGCCAGCTACTGCCATTGCAGCTGCTGCACCGATGAATCTTCTCATCTTCATTTTAATTACCTCCAAACAAATTGTATATGTTTCATTCTTATGAGTGTTGTTAAAAGTTTACAACAATCTCAGCAAATTAATTATAACCTCTTCCCGCCAAAAAATCAATTTGCATTTTTCACACATTTACCACATAACTTTTAGTTATTTTGTACAATTATGTTATTAAGTTATAACGCAGACCGTTCTCAATTGTCACCCATTTGTGCGGTTTGGTTGACACGAGGCGCTGTCGGTGGTATTCTGTTAAAGTCGTTTGACAAAATGGAAAGGAAACAAAAAATATGAACAGACAGAAAATCACAACAATCGTACTTTGTGCGCTCTTTGCGGCAATTACGGCAGTACTTTCGCAGATAGCGATACCGATGCCCTCCGGCGTACCGGTTACATTACAGACCTTTGCGATAGCCCTCTGCGGCTTTTATCTCTGCACGGCAAGAGCAACCGTTTCAACGGTCGTTTATGTTCTGCTCGGTGCGGTAGGCGTTCCCGTATTCAGCGGCTTCAAGGGCGGAATCGCTTCAATAGTAGGTCCTACGGGCGGATTTATAATCGGCTTTATCGCTATGGCGGCCATCAGCGGAATCGCATTCAGAAATATGCCCGAAAAGTTCCGTATACCGCTTAGAATAGCAATGGGCATCTTAGGCGTTGCCGCTTGCCATATCTGCGGATTTGTACAGTACGCTCTCGTTGCAGGCAAGGATCTGTTATCCAGCTTCCTGCTCGTATCCGCTCCCTATCTTATAAAGGATATAGCAAGCGTAGTTCTCGCATACTTTGCCGCTCTCGCAATTTCAAAGGCTCTGAAAAGAACAGGCTTTGCCCCAAGCGAACAGGCGTAATTGCAATAATTTCATAAACATTAAAGGCAGTGCCGGACGGCGCTGTCTCAGACTGTAGATAAACCTATATAATTTTTGAAAATGGGGTTTGGGGCGTAGCCCCAAGCGGGGTGAGGGCGGCAGCCCCACACTCAGCCACTTCCCGAGGGGAAGTGGCTTGGGGTTTCGGCAAGGATGCCGAGATAGAACGCCCAAAGGCTTTGCAGGACGCAAAGCCCACAAAGCGTTCTTATAGGGATAGAGAATTTGCTCTTTTCTTATAAATACAGACTTTTTCTACAAACTGAGGCAGTGCCGGACGGCGCTGTCTTTTTGCTTTTAAGGTAATATTGACATAAAATCTGAACAATTAAAACCATACACGTTTTAATACCCGCCGATAACGCAAGCCTCGCCAACCTCAGACATTTCCAAAGGCGGAATTTGAAGCGGCACATTGCCGCAGGAGGAATTTACAGTGGCTTTCAGCCACCCTCCCTGCTTTGACTTTTTATGATTTAAGTGCTATACTCTATAAATAGAAAGACGAAACACGGAGATACTTTAAATGGATAACAAATACGAAGAACGGCTCGGCACAGCCTCGATGCTGCCTCTTATACTTAAAATGGCACTGCCGGGCTTTGCGGCACAGCTTATAAACCTGCTGTACAGCATAGTTGACAGGGTCTTCATCGGACACATAGAGCTTATCGGCACTGATGCGCTGGCAGGTATCGGTGTTACAAGCTCGATAATCATTCTTATCTCGGCATTTTCACAGATAGTCGGCGGTGGCGGCGCACCGCTCGCCTCAATAGCGCTCGGCAAGGGCGACCGTGAAAGAGCGCACAGGATACTCGGCAACGGCTTTTCGCTGCTCGTGCTGTTTACTGTAGTAACATCGGGCATAACCTACATCTTTATGGATCCCCTGCTCCGCCTTATCGGCGCAAGCGACGCAACTATCGGCTATGCAACAGACTACCTCTCGGTATACCTTACAGGCACGCTGTTCGTAATGTTTGCAACCGGACTTAATTCGTTCATAAATGCACAGGGCAGACCCGGAATTTCAATGATAGCCGTAATAATCGGCGCAATCCTCAACATAGGCCTTGATCCGCTTTTTATCTATGTGTTCGGTATGGGCGTAACGGGCGCCGCTCTCGCAACGGTAATATCACAGGCGGTAAGCGCCTTTATAATAGTCGGATTTCTTGTATCCGACAAAGCGACTTTGAAAATAAAGCCGAAATATCTTAAGCCCGATATAAAGATAATCGGCTCGCTGTTCGCACTCGGAATCGCCCCGTTTATAATGGCAAGTACGGAAAGTCTTGTCGGCTTCGTCCTCAACGGCTCGCTGAGCGGCTACGGCGATATATACGTCAGCACCCTTACGGTAATGCAGAGCGCAATGCAGTTTGCCGCCGTGCCTCTGAGCGGCTTTGCACAGGGCTTTATTCCGATAGTCAGCTACAATTACGGCAAGGGCAACACAGACCGTGTCCGCCTCTGCTTTAAATATTCCGTGATAATTATGTTCTCGTTCTTCGCCCTGACAAACCTGTTTATGATTACCTTTCCCGAATTTGTCGCAGGAATGTTCACAGACGACACCGCACTTATAAAAACAGTCGGCAGAATGATGCCTCTTTTCCTTACGGGCATGACCATATTCGGACTTCAGCGTACCTGCCAGAGTATGTTTGTTGCTCTCGGTCAGGCTAAAATTTCACTGTTCATAGCCCTTTTGCGTAAAGTGATACTGCTTATCCCTCTTGCCCTTATCCTGCCGAATTTTCTCGGTGTAAAGGGTGTATATCTCGCTGAATCGGTAGCGGATGCTACCTCGGCAATCTGCTGTACAACCATTTTCGCCGTTACATTCCCGAAGATACTCAAAAAGCGTGAGCAGACATAAATTAAACAATCAAGCGGTCACAGGGAAAGATACAGCCCCGTGACCGCTTTTTCTTATACGATTTTCAAGCACCGCCCGCACATTTCCCGTGCAGGCGGTGCTTTGCGTTTATTTCAGAAATTCCGCCAGTATCTGACCGAGTAAACACGATTGCTTATCGGTAAGCTGTTTGCTTGTTATTACGTTATGCTCACGGAATTGCTCAATTAACTGCGTTATTATATTTCTTTGCTTTTCGTTAAGACCTATAGTAGAAATATTCGATTGCCGTTCCATACCCGACAAATAGTCCATAGAAACGTTGAATAAAGCCGAAAACGCTCTTACCGTATCAAAAGTAGGGCTTTGCAGATTTTTTTCATATCTGCTGATTATTGAGCTTTCTTTGTTTATTTTATTTGCCAGTTCTTCCTGCGTCCAGCCTTTTTCTTTTCTGAGCCCTTTCAGAATCAAGCCGAAATCAAAAGCATCGTTCATTTATCCACCTCAAATTTGATTTATAATCAAATTGTAACAGGTGCAACTTGATAAATTTGCATCATTATGCTATAATATTTGATATAAAAACGAATTTACTCAGAATTAATTGATAAATTTGCTCAAAACGGGTGATTAAGTGCAACAACAAATAAAATCCAGACAACGTGTGACCGAACACGGCGAGGTTTTCACCGCCGAGCGTGAAGTAAAGGCAATGTGCGACCTTGTAAAACAGGAAACCGAGCGTATCGACAGCCGTTTTCTTGAACCCGCCTGCGGAACGGGCAATTTCCTTACCGAAATTCTCGCAAGAAAGCTGTCGGTCGTAAAGTCCGAATACGGCCGCAGTCCTCTTGAATATGAAAAATACTCGCTCCTTGCGGTAAGCAGTCTTTACGGTGTCGATATAATGGCGGATAATGTCGAAACCTGCCGTGAACGGCTGTATAAGCAGTGGGACAAGCAATACAGATCCGTCTGCAAAAAAGAATGCAATGATGATACAAGAAAATCCGTCCGCTTTATCCTGTCAAGAAATATCGTCTGCGGAAATGCCCTTACTCTTAAGTGCGTAGACGAAAACTGCAACGATACCGAACAGGATATAGTCTTTTCCGAGTGGGCATTCGTTTTCGGCAGTAATATACAGCGCAGCGATTACAGCTTTGACGAACTGGTAAACGGCAATAAGGAAAAGGCTTCTCAGCTCACCCTCAGCGACAACACAGAAGGAGAGGGTACTTTTTTACGGAAATATATATGCAACTACAGGAGGTTATGGGAAAATGGCTGATAATATTTCAACCGGAATTTTAAGCGGACTTTACGAAAAGGTATACAACCCCGATGTTCTGTCCTGCCTTGCCAATCTCTCAAACGATGAGGTTTTCACGCCCCCGGAGATAGTAAACAAAATGCTCGATATGCTCCCGCAGGAGCTTTTCTCATCTCCCGATACAAAGTTTCTCGACCCCGCCGCGAAAACGGGAGTATACCTTCGTGAGATAGCAAAGCGCCTTATAAAAGGTCTTGAAACCGTTATCCCCGACAGACAGCAGCGAATAGACCATATTTTTAAAAATCAGCTTTACGGCATTGCGATAACCGAGCTTACAAGCCTGCTCTCACGCAGAAGCCTTTATTGCAGTAAGTACGCAGACAGTGCTTTTTCTGTAACACACTTTGAAAATTCGGACGGAAATATCCGTTTCAAGCGTATCCCCCACTCGTTCGACAAATCCGGCAGATGCATCTTCTGCGGTGCGTCCGAAACGCAGTACGACCGTGGCGAAGAACGTGAATATTATGCGTATGAATGGATACATACATTACACCCCGAGGAGATTTTTGGCATGAAGTTCGATGTTATTATTTCAAATCCGCCGTATCAGATGACATTCGGAATAGAAGGCGGTAATAGTGCGAATGCAAAATCTATATATAACGTTTTCATCGAAAAGGCAATAAAACTTCGCCCAAAATATATTTGCATGATTACACCGAGCCGTTGGATGACAAAAACAGCTCAAGGAATACCGGATAGTTGGGTCGATGCTGCTTTAGCATCGAATAAATTCAAAATTATTCACGATTTTGAAAATGCATCGGATTGCTTTCCCGGCGTTGACATTAAAGGCGGTGTTAACTATTTCTTGTGGGATAGAGATTATTTCGGAAAGTGCGAGTATTATTTTCACCAATCACAAGACCAGCATGTTTTAAATAGATTTGACTATCTTGATTCTAAAAATTCAGGAATAGTTGTAAGAAACCCTAAATCATATTCTATATTAGAAAAAATCGAATCAGTTGAAGGAAATTATTTTTCGGATATTAATAAAAACTTTTCCGGTTTGGTTAGTGCAAAACACTTTTTTGATGACAGTAATTTACTTACTTCAAACTGGACTGATTACCATGATAAACCGGATTCTGTATACTGTATAAAATACTATCTCAATATCAATAGAGAAAGAACAGTAAGGTGGATTAGCAAATCGCAATTACCCAAAAATTCACCAACAAAAGATTTGTATAAAGTCTATATCCCCGCCGCAGGCGGAAATGGATACGATGAACAAATATTGGGCAAGCCGTTTTTAGGCGATAAAAACAGTGTCTGTTCTCAAACTTTTCTTGTTATCGGTTTTGACCCACAAAAGCACAATTTCACTAAAGAACAATGCGAAAATATCATAACATACATACAAACGAGATTTTTCAGATATTTAGTAAGTATTAAAAAGAAAACGCAAAACGGACCGAGAGGTGTTTACCAATTCGTCCCCCTCCAAGACTTCTCAAAACCGTGGACAGATTCCGAACTCTACGAAAAATACAATCTCACAGACGAAGAAATAAACTTTATCGAGTCTATGATAAGACCGATGGATTTAGGCGGTGACAACAATGGCTGACGTATTTGAAAAATATGTGACCCCTCGCCCAGAGGTAAACCCGACTATCTATGCCTACAAGCTGAACGGCGTTACCACTCACGACGGCTACATAAAAGTAGGCTACACCGACCGTGATGTAAAGCAGCGTATAAAAGAACAGCTCCATACAAGTGCGATAAGCTACACCGTGCTTTGCGAGGAATCGGCAATGCGTCCTGACGGCTCGTGCTTCAACGACCATGACGTACACGCCGTTCTTAAACGTAACGGATTTCACCGTCTTAACGAAAACACCGATAAGAACGAATGGTACAACTGTACCGTAAATGATGTACGCTCCGCCGTGCGTGAGCTTCGCACAGGCGAAAGGACGGACGAATACCGCACCGCCGACTTTAAAATGCGTCCGGAACAGAGTAAAGCGGTAGACCGCACAATCGAATACTTTGAAAACATTAAAAAGACCGAGCCAGAGCGCATACCAAAATTCCTGTGGAATGCAAAAATGCGTTTCGGCAAGACCTTCGCCGCTTATGAGCTTTGCAAGAAGATGAATTTCAAGCGTATTCTTATTCTCACCTTCAAGCCTGCCGTAGAGTCGGCGTGGAGCGAGGACTTAAGAACTCACGTTGATTTTGAGGGCTGGCAGTACGTTTCAAACAAGGATGCACATAATAACAAGCAGAATATCGACGAGGCATATTACAATGCCGACAGCACAAGACCGATAGTAGTTTTCGGCTCGTTTCAGGATTTGCTCGGTACTAACGAAAACGGCGGTATAAAATACAAGAACGAGTTTATCCATACTACCAACTGGGATATAGTCATATTTGACGAATACCATTTCGGAGCGTGGAGAGAAAACGCAAAGAAGCTGTTTGACGATCCCGACGATGAAGATATAGACTTTGACGCAGAAAAATATCAGAAGGAAGAAGCAGGAAATGCCGTAAACGAAACCTTCCTGCCGATAACCTCGTCACACTACCTTTATCTGTCCGGTACCCCGTTCAGAGCAATGCACAGCGGTGAGTTCATAGAAGAACAGATTTTCAACTGGACTTATTCAGATGAACAGAGCGCAAAAGAAAACTGGAAGGGCGAAAACAACCCGTATCTGTCGCTTCCCCGTATGGTAATGATGACCTATAAAATTCCCGAAAGTATACGCTCTGTAGCCTCTGAGGGAGAATTTGACGGCTTCGATCTGAATCTGTTCTTTTCCGCAAAGGGAAAAGGCGAGGACGCTCGCTTCGTAAACGAGAACGAGGTGCAGAAATGGCTCGATCTTATCCGTGGCGCATATCTCCCCGCAAGCGTCGACGACCTTAAAATTGCGGTAAGTCTTGGCGTTGACAAGCGTCCGCCTATGCCCTTCTCAGACACAAGACTTCTTAACGTACTGTCGCACACCCTATGGTTTTTGCCGAGCGTAGCGTCCTGCTTTGCTATGTACAATCTTCTTAAGCAAAGCCAGAACAACTATTACAATCAGGGCTATAAGATAAACGTCTGCGCCGGTATAAAAGCGGGCGTAGGTCTTGATGCGGTAAAGCCCGTTATTGATTCTATGGGCGATCCTCTCGTTACAAGGACAATAACCCTCACCTGCGGAAAGCTGACAACCGGCGTTACCGTAAAGCCGTGGACAGGCATATTTATGCTCCGCAATCTTAAAAGCCCGGAAACCTATTTCCAGTCGGCTTTCCGTGTGCAGTCGCCCTGGACGGTAAAAAATGAGAAGGGCGAAGTAGAGATAATCAAGCACGAATGCTATGTTTTCGACTTTGCACTTGACCGTGCGCTCCGCCAGATATCCGACTATGCCTGCAATCTGAATTCCGAGAACACAAACCCCGAAAAGAACGTCAGCGAGTTTATAAACTTCCTGCCCGTCTTAGCCTATGACGGCTCGACTATGGAGCAGGTAAATGCACAGGCTATTCTTGATATTACCCTTGCCGGAACCTCCGCAACCCTCCTCGCAAAGCGCTGGCAGTCCGCCCTTCTTGTTAACGTTGATAACGATACATTAAAACGTCTTATGGCAAGCACAGAGGCGATGACCGCACTTGAAAATATCGAGGCTTTCCGCAATCTCAACAAGGAGCTTGAGGTAATCATCAACAAGTCCGAGGCGGTAAAGAAGCTGAAGAAAGACGGCGTTGAAAAGCTCACCCCGAAAGAAAAGAAAGAGCTTACCGAAGCCGAGAAGGAGTTCAAGTCAAAGCGTAAGGAGGTACAGGAAAAGCTGATGAAATTCGCCTCAAGAATTCCCGTATTTATGTACCTTACCGACTACCGTGAATCCTGCCTCAAGGACGTTATAACCCAGCTTGAACCCGGTCTTTTCAAAAAAGTGACCGGTCTTGATACAAAGGATTTTGACCTTTTGTGTTCGCTCGGCGTTTTCAACTCCAGCCTTATGAATCATTCCATTTTCCAGTTCAAACGCTACGAGGACGCAAGCCTTACCTATACCGGAATTGATATGCACAGTAACGATAAGGAGATAGGCGGTTGGGATACCGCCATAAGAAAAGATGAATACAAAAAGCTGTTCTATAATCAGCAGGAATCAATGAACGCTCCTAAGCCTACCGAAGCCACCGAAGATATAGCGCAGTTAAAGAAAGAAGTCACCTGGTCATCAGCGGTAAAATCCGTTCAGCCATCCAGCAAGTCCACCACTGCAAGTCCAACCACTCCGCCTCTTGTGACCGAAAAGTTCGGCATAAAATCACCCGTTCCCAAAGCCGCTTTACCCGTTCCCGACAGGAAACACACCAACACCCCCGATTTTGACGAATCGTCAATAACAGTAGGTATGGCCGTAATACATAAAAAATTCGGCGAAGGAAAAGTACAGTCAATCGCTGATAAACATATATATGTAAAATTTGCTGACGGTCAGAAAAATTTCGCCTTCCCCAACGCCTTCACCGGCGGCTTCCTGCACCTGCCGAAATGATCAAAAGCAACAGCCCGACTGAATCAGCCGGGCTGTTGCAGATACATACAACAAAAAATCCCGTGCAAAATACACGGGATTAAACTTGGTACACCTTCAGGGACTCGAACCCAGGACCCACTGATTAAGAGTCAGTTGCTCTACCAACTGAGCTAAAGGTGCATATTTGATAAAGTGAAAAAGCACGCTACAGCGTGCTTTTTATTTGGCAGGGGTGGTAGGAATCGAACCCACGTCAAAGGTTTTGGAGACCCCTATTCTGCCATTGAACCACACCCCTATAGGTAAAAAGCTCGGCACCAATAAAATTGGTGCACCATCAGGGACTCGAACCCCGGACCGACCGGTTATGAGCCGGTTGCTCTAACCAACTGAGCTAATGGTGCATTGGTGACCTGTGGGGGAATCGAACCCCCGTCGCCGGCGTGAGAGGCCGGAGTCTTAACCGCTTGACCAACAGGCCATATAGATAAAAAGAATAGGCTGATGGGCCTATTCTTTTTAAGTCTGGTACACCTTCAGGGACTCGAACCCAGGACCCACTGATTAAGAGTCAGTTGCTCTACCAACTGAGCTAAAGGTGCATATATGTCGGCATCTATCTATCTTCCCAGGCAGTCACCCGCCAAGTATTTTCGACGT
>ENA-UOIW01000013-UOIW01000013.1-human-gut-metagenome-genome-assembly--contig:-P58-NODE-13-length-182717-cov-117.720243_pt1 | contig 182717 bp, 151 predicted proteins | sample MGYA00242334_ERZ723881 | MGnify/ENA metagenome assembly ERZ723881 | reverse complement strand
TGTCGTGGCGGAGCATTTAATTTGTCAAGGGGCGGGGCTTGAACGGGCAGAAAAAACAACAGCCTACGGATTGGCTGTTGTTCTGCCCCGGCGTGATAGCGCGAGCAAAGCACATCAGAACGAGGAAGATGTCATCAGCAAGCCGCAGTCCGCATCACTCCATAGCGAGCGCGGAGCAAGTCCCGTCCCGCGCACCAAATGCTCCGCAATGACATCTCTGTCGTGGCGGAGCATTTTTTCCGTGCTATGCGGAAAATGCGGAAGGGCGCGCACTTTGAGTCAGGCACGCCCTCTTGCCGCATATCGGTTCAGTTGTAAGGAATGATTTTGACATCCGTCGCCTTGAACGTGGTTTCGGACTGAATGATGTCGTAAATCTGTGCGGCCTGTTCCGCAGTGAGTTCCGCAGCACCCACGACGACGTTCACGCCGCTGTCGCTCATAGTCACGATTGCATCCTCGAAGCCCTTGGATTTGACGAGGGTTTCGAGCTGCATTTCCGTTTCCATACGCTCGACGAGGTCGAGTTTCTGTTCTTCCGCGGCGGATTTCGCTTCGGCGGAGCTGGTTTCGGAAGTGATGATGGCGTCGAGATAGAGGAATTCGGACTCTCTCGTGGCTTCTCTGTCGCTGCGGTAAGCGGCAAAGAAGGTTTCGGTCACCACGCCCGCGTCGATGGGTTCGTTGGACGAAAGTCTGTCGTTGAGCGCCCAGTTGAGGACGCCGGTGGCAACGAGCAGCGCAACCATCACCGACAACACTAACACTTTCTTGGTTCTGGGTTTTATTTTCATACTGTCCTCCATAACTCATTTCATTGTATAGACGTTGACAATCTGCTTATCCACGCCCATAGCCGTTGTCACAGCCGAGAGCAGCCGCAGTCTTACGGCGATGTCTTCCGCGCCCTCGGCAATCACGAGTATGCCGACTATCGTGTCGTCCTCTCTCGTAATCATGGTTTCCACTCTGCCCACGCCTTCCAGCCCTTCGAGGATGGACGCAAGGCGGCTCTCGTCCTCGTCCATTTCGGTGGACTGCTCATCCGATGACGCGGTCCTTGCGGCGTTTCCCGTAGCCACACTGGAATATATGAGCAATGCCACCGCAATTATGAATATCGCCGCGATGATGCGGATGTTTTTTATGCTCTTTATTTTTTTGACGATGCCGGAGTTTCTGACCTTGCTCAGCACGTCGGGCTTTCTTTCATCCAGCACTTCCATATCATTCCTCCCCTTCCGCCACCGTCACGGCGACCTTGTCCGCCGACGCGGAAGTTCGCTCCGCAACCAGCCCGACCACGCTCGCTATATGTCTATTCTCCTCGTCCGCGGAGAGAACCGGCAGATACAAAATCACCGTTATTTCGTCAATATCCGACAATGAACCGTCTTTTACGCTCACTTTAACCTCGGATTCGTATCCGTTGTCCGCAAGCAGCTCTTCCAGCACGGCGGCAGTCTCTTTCTCGTACGCCGCCGCGGTTTCCTCTATGAACCCGTAGTCGGGCTGCACGTCGGAATACTCCGGCTGCCAGTCTTTGAGCGCGCCCGCAACGGTGGGCAGCGGCGCCACTATGACAAAGATGACCAGCAGGGAAAAAGCGCCTTTGACGTATTTCCCCGTCTGACCTTCGGGCAATACGATTTCGAGCAACACGCCCAGGCATATCACTCCGACTATACCTATAATCCAAGCGTTCAGCATCTCACACCCCCGGGTTGAAACTGCCGATGACCAGCATCAGTATCACAAAGAACATAAACCCCACCCCGACGAGCGCGGTCACGAGCAGCCCCGTATTGTCGGCGAGCGCACCGAGCACGGAAGAAGTGCGCGTGTCCCCTATCGGCTCGGTTATCGCGGCGGTGAGGCGCAGTCCGAGTATGAATGCGGCAAGTTGCAGCAACGGAAACAAAACTACGGCGGCAAGCACCGCCACCCCCGTCACGCCCACCGCGTTTTTCACGAGCACCAGCGACGCCGTGAGCAGGTCGAAGCCGTCGGAAAGATAACCGCCGAGTATTGGGACATAGCTGGATACGGCAAATTTGGCGGCATTGAAACTCAATCTGTCCAGCACCCCGCCCGTAATTCCCTGCGCCGTGAGAAAAGCGGCGAACAGCCCGAAAACTATGCCGATGAGCCAGCCAGTGCCCGACTTGAAAAGTTTGGCGAGCTTGTCCAGCTTGACGCTCTTTGACACGTTGCCGACGACGGAAAAAACGATTGTCGCAATGAACGCAGGCACAATGACGCTCTGCACCAGCTTGATTATCGTGCCGGAAAGCACCGCCATAAAGGGCTGATACAACGCCACGCCGCTGCTGCCTCCCACCGCCGCAAGCAAGGTGAGCAAAATCGGGAACACCGCCTCCGAAAACGCCGCGAGAGCGTTTATCGTGTCCGTGACGGTGATTATCACATTCACCGCCGCCGCCGAAAGGATGACTATCACCGCGGAGTAACACACGATGTGCACCACCTCTCCCGCGGACGCGTTTTTGAACCCGGACGACATCCCCGCCAGCATACTTTTCAGCAGACACACGATGATTATGGATATGAAACCGGGCAGAAAGCCGAGGAAGTAGCCGCCGAGCGCGGACGCGAGCGCGGACATAAAGGAGCCGAAAAAGTCCGACGGCTCTCCCTGTGTCATATTTTTGAGTGCTTCTTTGAGATTTTCTATGCCCACCGCCGCCGACTGCTCCTCTCCCAGCGACGCTATGAAGTCCTCGAAGAGGTCGGAGTCTATTCTGTCAATGGCGCTGTCCACGCTGTCGGAAAGCTCGCTTTCCAGGTTCTCCTGCGCGTCCGACGTCGCCGCATATGCAATGCCTTCCGAAGCGCAGAACAGCACGATGAACAGCAAAATCGCGCAGATAAACACGCATATTACGAAAATACGCGATTTTTTCCGCCGCCGTAAAAGCAGACTGCAAAGCGTCGGTGCAAGTCCCGTGTTCATACCAGATTCAAAAGCCCGCCTATGACGTCCACGAGCGCGGTGACTATGGATATGCTCATCAGAAAAATGACTATCTTGCCGCCGAATTGCAATTTCTGCGCGATGGACGCGCACCCCGCGTCCGTTGCGATGGACGCGCTGTATTCGGTAAGGTAGCCTATGCCTATGATTTTCAGCACCGCGGAAAACACCCTGTCGTCTATCCCGCTCTTGTCCACAAGGTCGTCAAAGGCGAGAATTGCGCTTTGCAGCGAACTTATCATTGTGATGACCATAACAATGCCCGTGCCTATGACCGCAAACACCGCAAACTCGGGCTTTGCCGTGCGCAGCAGACTTACCGCCACAATTCCTATCAGGGCTATGCCTATCAGCTTGACTATCATCATGTGAGCGAAAGTATGTTCTTTATGGTGTCGAAGAGTCCGCCCACCATATCCATAACAAGGACAATGACGACTATAAGCCCCGCGAGCGTGGCAAACGTCGCGATGTCGTCGCGGTCGCTGCGTTTCAATATGATGCACACTATGGCGGTGAGCAAGCCCACTCCTGCGATTTTGAGAATGATGTCTATGCCCACTTCTCACCTCCTAACTTCCGCTTCGGTACGCCCGCACCGAAAACAAACGAATGCCTTCTCCGCACGTCCCGCCTTACGCCAGCACGACTATCAGCGCGATGCCAAGAAGCACCGCCAGCTTGAAATACATCCCGCCGAGGCGCTTCGTTTCCTCGGCGCATTTCGCGCGTTTTGCGGCGAACTCCGCCTTTGCCCTGCCCGCACCGTCGAGCTGGTCGCCGAGCGCGGTTTTGCCAAGCGAGGAAAGAAACTCCTTCATCTGCTTTTTTTCGTCGGGTCTGAGTTTCGCGCTTTCCGCCGCTTCCGCCGCCGCCTTGTCCTGCGCCGCTCCGAGGGACAGCCCCGCGCCGAAACGCTTTATCATCGCGGCAAACGAGCCCTTCCTGTCCTCCGCAAACTGCGCGATGAGCGCCGGGAGCGGAGTCTTTCTGAACCCCAATTCCGACGAGAGATATGCCGCAAACGCTTCCGCTTCCGTATAGAACTTCTCGCGGTCGGCATAATGACGTTTTATGAGCACCCCGCCGTAACAGCAGATGAGAGCGAGCAGCCCTCCCGCCACAAGCCGCAGAATTTCCGCAGTCATACCGCCCTCCCGAGCGCTTCACGGACGTCCACGACCTCTTTTACCGTTCCCACACGCGGAAGGGGCGACAGCACCACGAAAAGTTCCATCACGTCGGCGAGCTTGCCGAACACGGCGGAGCCCAGCACTCCCGCTGCACCGTCGCCGTGCAATGACGCAAACACTTTTACGCCGCTGCGCACGATGTCGCACACAGCGTCCGCTTCGCTCTCGCGGAAAAGCTCGTCCGTGACGATGACTTCGGGGCTCATCGCCCGTATTGTGTTTTCGTAAGCCGTCAGCTTGCTCACGCCGCTCACGACGTCCGCGTCGCCCACGTCCAGCGTAGGCAATCCCTTATCCGCGGCGGCGATTTCGAAGCGTTCGTCTATGACGAGCGTATTCCGCCTTTCAGACGCGAGCCGCGCAAGTTCTCTGAGCATAGTGGTTTTTCCGCCGTACGGCGGAGATATGACCAGAGTGTTCCGCACCCCTCCGTCGCGGAATACCGCATTTTTTATCCCGTCAGCCGCTCCGCGCACCTCGTGGGGAATGCGTACGGTGAGAAAGGCTATGTGCTTCATTGTGAGCACGCTGCCGCCCTCCACCACGCCTTCGCCCGCCACGCCTATGCGTATGCCGCGCCGCGCCATAAATCCTTTGACAAGCTGGTCGTTGACGGCATACACGGAGAAATCCGAAGCCAGGGCAAGCACACGCTCGATGTCCTCGCCGCGCACGATAAACGGGGCGCCCGACGGCATTCTGGCGACGCTTCTTTCCTCCGCCGTGAGCACGACAAGCGGTCTGCCCACGCGCATACGCAGTTCCGTCACCGCCTTTTCGTCGGCGACGGCGGCAACCGCACTCGCCATCATTCCCGTCACCAGTCCGTCAAACATACTAAAAGATATGACCAGCCCTTTCGCGCAAGTCTTATACCGCACTATTCGACAAAAAAAGCGTCCTGCGCCCGCACATCACACAGAATGCCAAAACAAATATGCCTCCGTCGTCCTTTTGTGCTATATTGAAAATATGTCTTCACCCCTCAAAGAAAAAAAACGTGCCGCTTTCGGATTTGCGGACGGAATAAAGGATTACATCTCGGAGAAAGGAATGAGCGTGAACGCATTCTGCAAACACGCCGGAATTTCCGTTTCGGGTCTGCTTGCCGTGCTTTCGGGGAAAGCGGAGCCTTCTCCCGCCACCGTAATGAAATGCGCCGACGCAATGAATTGCTCCGCGGACTATCTGCTCGGTCTTTCGGACAGGCGGGAATATATTCCCGCACGCTCTCCCGCCGAGTTCAAAGACCGCATTTTTCCTCTGCTGAAAACGCGCGGCTTAACGCAATACCGTCTGGCGTGCGACTGCGGCTTGCAGCAAAGTGCGATATCGAAATGGAAACACGGCAAACTGCCGAAAGCGGAAACCCTCGTCCTGCTTGCCGATTATCTGCACTGTTCCGCGGATTATCTTCTCGGCAGAAGCGATTTGACGTAAAACCGCTTAAAATCCGAAAACAAAAAGCGCCCGCACCCGAATATGCCGATTGCGGACGAAAGCCGAAAACCTTGCCTTAAAAGGCAAGGTTTTCGATTTTTTCTATGGAGAAAAAACAATGCAGCTGCCGAATGCAGCGTTGCCGTCTTAAACTCTCGACATATACTCGCCCGTGCGGGTGTCGATGCGGATGGTATCTCCCTCGTTGACGAACATCGGGACTTGCAGAGAATAACCCGTTTCGAGCGTTGCGGGCTTGGTCGCGTTGGTGGCGGTGTTGCCGACGACCGCGGGTTCGCAAACCGTGATTTTGAGTTCCACGAAGTTGGGCGGTTCGACAGAGAAAGGCGCGCCCTGGAAGAACTTCATCGTGACGTTCATATTCTCTTTGACGAAATTGAGCGCGTCCTCGACCTGGCTGTGGTTGAGGGGTATCTGTTCGTACGTTTCGGTGTCCATAAAGTAATAGAATTCGCCGTCGTTGTACAGATATTCCATATTCTTGGTTTCGATGTGCGCGAGGTCGAACTTCTCGGTGGGGTTGAAAGTTTTTTCGAGCACGCTGCCCGTGACGACGTTTTTCATCTTCGTACGGACGAAAGCCGCGCCCTTACCGGGCTTGACGTGCTGGAAATCCACAACCGTCATTATGTTGTTCTCGTAGAGGAACGTGACTCCCTTGCGGAGGTCGCCTGCCATAATTTGTGCCATAATATTTCTCCTGTCGTTGATTTCTTTATAGTTGGTTCAGCGAAGCGTGATGAGCTCCGTCTTATGTCTGCTGAAAGGTCTGCCCTCTCCGACCTGCACCATATCCTCTATGCGGACGCCGAAGCGGTTCGGGATATAGATGCCCGGTTCGACCGTGACCACCTGCCCTGCGGCAAGCGTTTCTTCGCTCTTCGCGTTGAGCGTCGGCGGCTCGTGTATCTCCGTCCCAACGCCGTGGCCCGTGCCGTGGATGTAGAATTCACCGTAACCGCGCTCTGTGATGAAGTCGCGGCAGGCCGCGTCTGCGGTCCTGCACGGTACGCCGTCGGCGACCGCCGCCATCCCGCGTTTTTGCGCCTCGTATACGGTTTCGTACACACGGAGCTGCTCCGCGTCGACGTCGCCGAATGCGAACGTGCGGGTGAAATCGGAACAATATCCGCCGACCACCGCCCCCATATCCACGGTGACGAACATCCCCTTTTCGAGCTTTTTGTCGGAGGGGACGTGGTGAGGCTCCGCCCCGCCGGCGCCGAAGGCAACGATTGTGTCGAAGGACACCCCGCTCGCCCCCAGCTCCAACGTCTTTTCGAGTATTGCGTCCGCAACTTCGCGCTCCGTCACGCCCTCGCGGACAAGAGAGAGGACATAGTCGTAAACTTCGTCCGTAATCTCCGCCGCGCGACGCATAAGCGCAAGCTCTTCGTCATTTTTGACGTGATTATTTTGCATAGTCCACGCTTCTCACTTCGCGGATGACGTTGACCTTGATTTGTCCGGGATATTCGAGCTCGTTTTCCAGCTTTTCCGCAATCTCTCTCGCGAGGAAAACGGTCGCCGCGTCGTCCACCTGTTCGGGCTTGACCATTACGCGGATTTCCCTGCCCGCCTGTACCGCAAACGTCTGTTCCACTCCGTCGAAGGACTTTGCGATGTCTTCCAGCTTCTCGATGCGCTTGACGTAGTTTTCGAGAGACTCGCGTCTTGCGCCGGGACGTGCGGAAGAAATCGCGTCAGCCGCCTGCACGAGCACCGCGGCGATGGTTTCGGGCTCGATGTCGTTGTGGTGGGCGGCGATGGCGTGTATGACGTCGCCGTGCTCCTTATACTTCTTGGCGAGTTCCACGCCAATCTGAATGTGCGTGCCTTCCACTTCGTGGTCCACGGCTTTGCCGATGTCGTGCAGAAGACCCGCTCTCTTCGCCACCCTGGGGTCTATGCCCAGCTCCTGCGCCATAAGCGACGCGAGGAAGGACACTTCGAGAGAATGTTTGAGCACGTTCTGACCGTAACTTGTGCGGTATTTGAGCCTGCCGAGTATCTTGACGAGTTCGGGATGCAGCCCGTGCACGCCCGCCTCGAAGACCGCCTCTTCGCCCGCTTCCTTTATGGAAGCGTTGACTTCGCGGCGCACCTTGTCCACAATCTCTTCTATGCGTGCGGGATGAATGCGTCCGTCTGCAATGAGCTTTTCCAGCGTGAGGCGCGCCACTTCACGGCGCACGGGGTCAAAGCTGGAGAGAGTGATGACGTCGGGCGTGTCGTCGATGATGAGGTCCACCCCCGTCGCCGATTCGAGCGCACGGATGTTTCTGCCCATACGTCCGATGATTCTGCCCTTCATTTCGTCGCTGGGAAGGGCGACGACGCTGACGGTGTTCTCCGTCGCGTGGTCCGCGGCGCAGCGCTGTATCGCCGTCGCGATGATGTTCTGCGCTTCCTTGACCGCGTTTTCCTTGGCTTCCGCCTCTATGGCTTTCGCCTCTGCCGCCGCACCGCGCTTGACTTCGTCGATGAGCGCGTCTTTGAGTTCCGCAGCGGCTTCCTCTTTTGTCATGCCGGCAACTCTTTCGAGTTCCTTACGCATGATTTCCTGCGAATTGTTCAGCTCCTCTTCGATGGCTTTCAGCCTCTCGCGGTGTTCGTCGACGTTCTTCTGCGCCTTTTCGACCTCCGCAATCTTCTTGTCGAGGGCTTCGTCCTTCTTGTTGAGATTGTCCTCTTTGCGGTCGAGGGCGCTCTCTTTCTGCATAAGACGGTTCTCCGTCCTCTGCCATTCTGCTCTGCGTTCCTTGGTTTCGCGCTCGAAATCCGCGCGCAATTTGTTTTGCTGTTCTTTGGCTTCCAGAAGTCCGTCTTTGCGGATGGCTTTCGCCTCCAACCCGGCCTCTTCCAGAATTCTCGCCGCTTCTCTTTTTGCCAAGCCTATCTTGTTTTGCGTATACAGTCTGTATGCAATCAGCCCTATCGCCGCTCCGACGGCGAAGGCTGCGACAGCAATCCCGACGATAGGTCCGGCTTCGAGTGCGGCAAGCAATAAATTCATACTGCCTGTCATCGAATGACCTCTCCATTTATATAATCAAAGCGCCGCGTTCCGCGCCGGAGCGCGCGCAATACACTTTGTCACGGATATTATATACTATAAACTATACACTAGTCAAGTTTAATAGTTAAAAGACGCGTAAATACGGCCCTGTCGCGAAAAAGCGCGCGGACCCGCTCCCGCAAGACAACGGAAAAGGCGGCGCGCACCGCCTCTTTCGCTACTTTTTCAGTCCGAGAATGTCGTCCGCGGAGATGTCGAGAACTTCGCAGAGATTGGCAAACGTATCCAGCGACGGAAATTTGTCCAGCCTCATATATTTGCTCACGGTCGACGGGTCTATGCCCAGCCTGCCCGCCAGCTCCTTCTGCGAAAGTCCGCTGTTTTTTATTGCGTCACGAAGACGCGCCTGCACATCGTAAATGCTTATCATTGCAAAATTGTTGATAGCACAGTGTGCCTTATTTTTCTTGACAATGGCACAATGTGCCATTATAATGTGAACAAAGCGTGAAAAAATCCGCGGAACGCCGCATATGCGCGGCAGAAAGCACCCGCACGCCGCGCGGCGGATGCCGCGGCACGAAAACGGCGCCGCGAACGGGCGACGCCGAAACAACGAAACAAATCGTTTTTAATCCTATCCCTTTGAACACTGCCGACGCGGTTTCGCGTCGGCAGTGTTCTTTTCGGAATATTTTTATGTCCTGTATTTTCTTATGTCCCGTTTACCGGTCGACGCGAAAATCACACCAACTCGTACTTTTCGCGTATCTTGCGGTCTATGTCTTCCGCGATTTCGGGATTTGCACGCAGGAATTCGATGGCTTTGTCCCTGCCCTGTCCTATCTTCTCGTCGTTGTAGCTGAACCAGCTTCCGCTCTTCTGCACGAGCCCGTTCTGCACGCCGAGGTCGATGAGGCAGCCGAGCGAGGAAATGCCCGTGCCGTACATAATGTCGAACTCCGCCACCTTGAACGGAGGGGCGACCTTGTTCTTCACTATCTTCGCTTTGACGCGGTTGCCGATGATGTCGCTGCCGTCCTTTATGGACTCCGTACGCCTGATGTCAATGCGGACGGAAGCGTAGAATTTGAGTGCCTTGCCGCCCGTGGTGGTTTCCGCACTGCCGTAGACCACGCCGACTTTCTCACGCAGCTGGTTGATGAAAATGATGGAGCACTTGCTCTTGGACGTCACCGCGGTGAGTTTGCGCAGCGCCTGCGACATCAGTCTTGCCTGCAAACCGACGTGGCTGTCCCCCATTTCGCCGTCGATTTCCGCCTGCGGAGTGAGTGCCGCGACCGAGTCCACGACGACGATGTCTATCGCGCCGCTTCTGACCAGCGTTTCGACTATGTCGAGCGCCTGTTCGCCGTTGTCGGGCTGGGAGATGTAGAGGTTTTCAAGCTGTACGCCGAGACGCGAGGCGTAAGAGGGGTCGAGCGCGTGCTCCGCGTCGATGAACGCGGCGGTGCCGCCCGCCTTCTGCACTTCCGCGACGATGTGCAGCGCGACGGTGGTCTTGCCCGAAGATTCGGGACCGTAAATCTCCACAATCCTCCCCTTCGGAATGCCGCCTATTCCGAGCGCTATATCCAACGTGAGGCACCCTGTCGAAATCGCCTCCACCTTCTGCACTTCGTTGTCGCCGAGGCGCATAATCGCGCCCTTGCCGAACTGCTTCTCAATCTGCGCAAGAGCCAGCTCCAACGGATTGCCTTTGTCTTTTTCTGCCATAATCTTTCTCCTTCCGCGCTCCGCCGCGTTTTGCGGACGGGCGATTTGTTTTCTTTTTCCGCACGGTGCGGCTTCGCTTCGGCTCAGCCGCAATATTCCGAAACCCGCGCTTTACCGCACAAAACAAACTGATAAAGCCGCGTTTGTGCCCTTAAAGCTGCAATATGTCGCCGCGCAGATAGCGCACGAGATAAAACAGCGCTAGGTTTGCCGCAGACTGCCTTATGCGGTTGCGGTCGCCTGTCAGATGTTTTTCGAACACCGTGATGAAGTCGCCCGCGCCGACGCCTATATACACAAGCCCCACGGGCTTTCCTTCGTCGCCCTGCGGCCCCGCAAGCCCCGTCGTGGCAAGCCCTATGTTGACGGGCGGCACGACAAGCCCGTTGACCATCGCATACGCCGTTTCGCGGCTCACAGCCCCGTATGCGCCGAGCAGCGCCTTCGGCACGCGCAGTCTGTTCATCTTCGCACCGCGGTTGTAGCACACCACGCCTTCGTAAAAGTTCGCGCTTATGCCGGGCACCGACGTCAGGCGGGAGCATATCTCCCCTCCCGTCAGGCTTTCGGCAACGGCGAGCATTTTCCCGTTGAGGGCAAGCAGCTGCGCCGCAAGCTCGTGGAGTTCTCTGTCCTCCGCCGAATAGACCTGCTCCGAAAATATGTTGTAGGCAAGGCTTTTCACGGCGTCGAAACTCTTCCTGTCCAGCTCCGAAGTCATTATGACCTTCGCGTCCAGACAGCGTTCCTCAACGGTGAAGTCCACTCCCTTGTCCGCTATGTCGGCGAGGGCCGCGCATATCTCGTCGCAGTCCAGCCCGCATATTTTCATAACCTCGCGAATCACTTCCCGCCTCCGAGCGCGGCGAACAGCCTGTCGTAATCTGCGTAGCCTATGTTCACCTTTCTGCGGCCGGGGTTTATTTCGTCCTCTTCGCCGAGAAAACCGCACGCGGCGATGATGTCGAATATTTCGTGCGCGCGCTCATAGCCCACGGACATTTTCCTTTGCAGGAATATCACGCTGACGCTGCCGTACAGCACGCATATCCTGACCGCGGGCAGCAGAGTGCCCGTCATATAACCTTCCGCACCTATCGCTTTGAACGCCTTGTCCTCTTCCACCATGGGAAGATAATCCTGCGGGAATTCTTCCGCGCGCTTCCTGACGTCCGCCGCGGCATCCGCATCTCCCGCATAAGCGTATTTTCCGCCGTGCTTTTCGCCCAGCGCACCGATAAGCGCCAGCGCGCACATTATCTTCGCCGCCGTCGGCTTGCGCACTCCGAGTGCGGAAACGGTTTTCTTTTCCGAAATGCGTCCCGCGTCCGCCGCCGTTTCGAGCGCACGGGCAACCAGCCCGAAAAACGTGTCGCTTTCTCTTATGACTTCGCTCATTCCGCTTTCACGCTCTCCCCGTCCTGCGCGTTTTCTTCCGCCTTATCCTCTTTTGCCGCGGGCGCGTTGATGTCGGAAAGCACCTGCTTGTTTTTGACGAGGTATCTCACTCCCGACCATACGGTGAGCACCGCCCCCGCAAAGAAGACTATTTCGCCTATCCACATTATGACTTCGTGCACCCCTCCGAGGATGAGGAACGCAGTGCCGATGTCCAGCAACACGGTCTTTATCTTGCCGTAAATGTCGGCGGCAAGCACGAGCCCGCGGCTTGCCGCGACCGCCCTGAACACGCTGACCGTAAGTTCGCGGGTCAGTATGAGTCCGCCGAGCAGCGCAATGACCAGCCCGTCATACGCAAACAGCGTGAAATCGCGGAAATACACGATGAGGAACAGCATCACCACGATGACGATTTTGTCCGCCAGCGGGTCGAGGAACTTGCCCAGCGCGGAAACCGTGTTCGTCTTTCTGGCGATGTGTCCGTCCACAAAGTCCGTGGAGCACAAAATCGCAAAAAGAACGCACGAAACTATCAAAAACGGCAGATAAACCGCTTCTTCTATCATTCCGACTATATAAAACACCACAGTCGGCACGATGAGAATTATCCTTGCTATCGTGATTTTGGTTGCAAGAGTCATATCGTTCTCCCGATGAGGTCTATGCCGTCGCACGAGGTCACGGCGACGTCGTAAAACTCTCCGACGCGCACTTCCCCGTCAGACGTGAAATATACCACGTTGTCCACGTCGGGCGTCTGTCTTTCCGTGTGCCCGACAAAGCACTGCCTGTCGTAATCTATGCCGTCGGCAAGCACTTTAAGCGTGCGTCCGACGCGGCGCAGGCAATTTGCCTCGATGACTTCCGTTTCAATAGCGCGCAACTCGTCGGCGCGGGCGCGTTTGACGTCCTCGTCGAGGTGTCCGCGCATTCTGTCCGCGGGAGTGCCCTCTTCGCGGGAATAGGCGAACACGCCCGCGAAATCTATCTCCGCCTCGCGCAGGAACGCGGCAAGCCGCGCGTGCGCTTCCTCGCTCTCCCCGGGGAATCCCGAAATGAAAGACGTGCGCAGCGTTATTCCCGCCGCCTTTATCTTCCTCACGAGCTCCCGTGTGCTCTCTTCCGTGGTGTGGCGGTTCATCCTTTTGAGCACCGTGCTGTCGACGTGCTGCAAAGGCACGTCCATATACTTGCACACCTTCGGCTCGTTCGCCACGAACGCAATCAGTTCGTCGTCCACAACTTCGGGTTCGAGATAAAGCAGCCTTATCCAGTCGAAATCCAGCTTTTCGAGCTCGCGCACAAGCTCCGTAAGATGAGGTTTCCCGTCGAAATCCACCCCGTAACGCGTGACGTCCTGAGCAACGAGGATGAGCTCTTTCACCCCGTCGTCGGAAAGCCGCTTCGCTTCCGCGAGCAGATTTTCGGGTTTCTCGGAGCGGTATTTTCCGCGTATGGAAGGGATGGCGCAGTAGGTGCAGAAATTGTTGCACCCCTCCGCGATTTTGAGATATGCGTAATGATACGGGGTGGTCAGCACTCTGCCGCCGTAATACGCGTCCGCGCCGCCGCGGCAGTAAATCCTGTCCCCCTTTGCAATCTTGTCCACTGCGGCGGCAAGTTCGTCGTAATCCGCCACTCCGAAAAAGGCGTCCACTTCGGGGAACTCCTCTTCCAGCGTTTCCATATACCTTTCGGGCAGACATCCAGTGACGATGAGCTTCTTGTTCCCCGTCTTGTTCTGCGCCGCGGAAAGTATTTCGTCGATTGCTTCGCTCTTCGCGTCGTCCGTGAACGCGCAGGTGTTGATGACGACGATATCCGCCGCCGCTTCGTCGGACACGATGTCGTGTCCCGCGGCGACAAGCCTCGCAATCATCTTTTCGGAGTCCACCCTGTTTTTGTCGCAGCCGAGCGACACAACGCCTATCTTCATCCGTTCTCCCGCACTTCCGCGCCGCAGCCCGCGGCACTTCCGGTCATTCTTCGTTCTCTCCGTCGGCGTTGCCGCCGTTTTCCAGCTCTTCGAGCTCCTCTTCCGTTATGCACACCTTGTGTTTCTTGCCGTCTTCCGTGGGCTCGATGAGGTGCATATCGCGCATAAGGTCGAATATCTTCGCCGCCTTCGGGAAGCCCAGCCCCAGCCTGCGCTGCATACCCGAAATGGTAATCGGGTTGCCTTCCAGCCCCATTCTTACGGCGGCAAACACCTCGGACGGAATGCCGCCCTGCGCTTCCTTGTTCTTTCCGCCGCCCTTGGGCGACTCCGCGGGCTCGTCCGACTTCTCGTTGAATATCGCGTCCTTCACCTTTTCGTCGTAATATGACTCGTTGTTGGCTTTCAAGAATTCCACCACCGATTTCACCTCGGAGTTGGAGATGAACGCACCCTGCATTCTGATAGGCGTGGCGATTTTCGGAGTCATATAGAACAAGTCGCCGTTGCCGAGCAGTTTCTCCGCGCCGCCCGCGTCGAGGATTGTACGCGAGTCGGGAAGCGAGGTGACCTTGAACGCCACTCGCGAAGGCAGATTGTTCTTTATCGTGCCGCTGACGACGTCGACGGAAGGACGCTGTGTGGCAAGTATGAGGTGGATGCCCACCGCGCGCGCCAGACGCGCGATGCGGTTGATTGCGTCTTCCACCGCCTTCTTCCCTTGCGCCATAAGGTCGGCGAGTTCGTCCACTATGAGGACGATGCGCGGCATCTTTTCGTAGCCTTCTTTCTCACAGTTCTGGTTGTACTCGTCTATGTCGCGGTAGCGCAGCTGGGACAGATACTCTATCCTTCTCTGCATCTCCGCGATTGCCCAGTTGAGCGCGCGTATCGCCTTGTCGACGTCGCAGATGATTTCGTCCAGCATAAGGTGCGGGATGCCCGCGTATACGGAAAGCTCCACCCTCTTGGGGTCGACCATAATGAGCCTGACCTCTTCGGGCGACGCCTTGTAAAGCAGACTGATGATGAGAGAGTTTATGCAGCAGCTCTTGCCCGCGCCCGTCGCACCCGCGATGAGCATATGCGGCAGTTCCTTGATGTCGCAGACGTATTCCTGTCCGTAAAGGTCCTTGCCAAGCCCGAACGTCGCGGGCGAAGCGGACTGATTGAACTTCGGCGACTGCAAAATCTCACTGAGGCGCACAATTCTGCGCTTCTTGTTGGGCACTTCTATGCCGACGGCATTCTTGCCGGGGATGGGCGCGAGGATGCGGACGCTCTCCTCCTCCATCTTCATCGCTATGTCGTTTTCGTAGTTTTCAAGACTGCTGACGGACTTCCCTTTGGGCATCTCGACGTGCAGAGTGTACAGCGAGAACGTGGGCCCGACCTTTATCTCCACCACTTCCGACTCGACTCCGAAGAAACGCAGAGTGTCGCATATGACCTGTTTCTTGTATTCGTAGTCCTCGTTCTGCGAAATTTCGGGTTCGGGCGGGATGAGCAGCTTCATAGGAGGCGCGATATACGGTTTGCGCGGGGTAACCTGCGAAATCGCCTGGTCGATGTTGACCTGCGTCATACGCTCGCCGCCGCCTTCCTTCGCCATCTTCTTCGCCAGATTTTCCGCCTTCTGCATACTCTTGTCGCGAGGGGCGTAAATGCGCTTGCTACGCTCTTCCGCAATGCGTTCGTAACTCGCGAGCGGCGGAGCTTCCCTGCGCGCCTTGGCAATGTTTTCCATCTGCTGTTTGGCAAAAAGCGACTGCTGTATGACGGGACCGTCGCCCTTGAAACCGCCGTCCTCCCTTGCGGGTACGCCGCGGGAAATCGCCTCCTCCATACGCTTCTGCGTTTCGGGATGCGCCGCCGCCGCGCCCGCGGACGTCGCAAACGCGTTGTCCGCCGCTCTCTTTTCGGGCTGTTTCCTCTCCGCAGCCGCGGGAGCCGTCCTTTCCGCCGCGGCGGAAGCGCGGCTTTCGGACGCACCGCTTTCGGTACGCGCGGACTCGGTGCCGCCCGTTTTTGCGGGCTCGTCCTTGGTTATCCTTTCGGCGGGAGCATATCCGCCGCCGAATATTCTGTCGGTACGGGTTGTGTCACGGCGCTCTTCGGTGCGCGGCGCTGCCGCTTCCGCGTCTTCCTTTCTTGCCGCCGTCCCCTCAAACGCTCTCGGCACTCTGTTTTCGCGTGCGGCTCCGCTCACGGTATTGCGCGCGAAATCCGTCGGCTTGTTCTGCACCGCGCGCTGCGCCGCGTCCACCGCGGACTCGAACTTCGCGTCCTTTGTCGGGTCGGGGCGCGCCGCTTTCTCGTATGCGGGCACGTCGGGGATTGCGTTGGGCTGAGGCGGCGCCGCCTTCTCCTCACCCGTTATCGCCCTGGACACACTGCCGTGAAGCCCTGCCATATTTGCCGCGGACTGCTCCTTTTTGGGTGCGCCCGGCACACCCGCGGCAGGTTTCGGCATCTGACGGGTGGGCTTCGGAACTTCTCTCCTCACCGCATCTCCCGTGCTTTCGGCGCCGTAAGACGCGGGCTTCACGAAGCCGCCCTTCGCCGCCGCTTCCTCGGCGGCTTTCGTGTCCGAACCGAACATCTGCCCGAACTGTTTCGTCCTGTCCGCTTTCAGCGCGTCGAAAGAAGAATAACCGAGCGCGGACGCTCCCTTTGCGTCGGGGTCGATTATGTTCGAAGCGGCGGACGGAGAGCTTTCCTCCGTCTTTTTCTCCTCTCCGAAGTAGCGCTCGCGCACTATATCCCTTGCCATGGCGTCCGTATCGTCGACGCCGAGCCTGCGCCTGAGCTCGTTGCGGCGCACGGCGGAATAAGGCGCTCCGGGGCTTGCCAGCGCTTCACCCGGATTCGTCATCGTCCTGTAATTGGAAAAACTGTCCTCTTCGGGAGAGGGACTGAACAGAATGTCCCTTGCAAGGCTGCGGGAGGAAAAACGGTCGGGGCGCGTCTGAACGCGTTCGCCAGAGCGCAGCTCGTCCTCGTAATGCGCCCCCGCATTGGGATAGAGAGGGTCATAGCCCTCCGCGCCTTTGTTTTTGCGTTTGGAACGGGAAAGCGGGTCGCCCTCGACGTCCACGACATAGAGCGAACCGCCGCCCTCCTGCGAGGAAAAATCCGTAATCGCGGGCGCTTTCTGTCTGTCCATACGGCTGCCGCGGCGGGGCTTTTCCCTGCGCGTCGCGTCCGCGGCGACATAGGTCACGTCCTTCTTGATGGTCGGCATCAAGGCAATGAACGCCATCACGAAAAACGCGGCGCAGACCACCACAAGCGCGCCGACCGTCGTAATCACACGCATAAGCGGATAGGAAATGATGCCGTAAAGCATCCCGCCCGCGGTGTTTGCGCCGTGATAGCTGGCGAGAAGATATTCGCCGTAACCGTTGCCCGCCATGTGTCCCGACGAAGAGTAGATGTTGAGCGCCCATATCCCGAGCACGAACATCAGGGAAAGTTTCAGGATTTTGGAGGGGGTCGCCTTTATGCGGAAATTGAAAATGACGGCGACGGCAATCGCCATACCGACGAGAGAATAGGCGTAGTCCGCCAGCCCGAAAAACCCGACGAACACGGAGGACACCATCTCCCCCACTCCGCCGAACGCTCCGCAGGTGCATATGAACACGAAAAGCGACACAAGCAGAATAAGGACGCCGAAGGCTATCCTGTTCCCGGTATTGGCTCTCATCTGCCTGGTATCGTTCATTTCCACCGTCCCGTATTTTGTTATTTTTGACAATTATACCACACAATATATACAAAAACAAGCGAAAAATATGCGCGCGCCCACCTGCGCGGAAAGAAAATAAACGAAACGAAGTTTCGTTTATCGTTCATCTCGCAAACAGCCGTCAAACGCCGCTTTTTACTCGCCCTTCAAATCGGAAAGCGCATATCCCGGCTTTGCCGAAGCCCCGTACTGCCGCTTGAAATTTTCTTCGTTCTTTTTTATGTAACGGGCAAAAAGTTCCTCGCTGCCCATACCCGCGCGGTTGCACATCCCGACAAAGAAATGCAGTATGTCCACGAGTTCCTCCCGCACGTTGTCGGAATTTACGGGTTTGGGATTCTTCCACCACTTGAAATTGACTTCCGCAATAAGCTCCGCAAGCTCGCTGAGCATAGCGAGAGTCTGTTTCTGTATCCACTGCTCCGGCGTGACGTCTTCCAGCCCGCGGTTTCTGATGACGTCCCGGTCGAACTTCTCCTGCATAGCGAATATAACGTCCAGCTTGTCCATACCGCCGAAATCCGCACCCTTGAAAAACTCGTTGTCTACGCTCTTTATTCCTTTGTCCATACTACATCTCCTTCATCATCCGACACACGTCGCGCACGTCGGACGCGACGCAGCTCGCCGCCACCCGGTCGAAATCGAAAATCCTTTCCGCTTCTTCCGCCACGTCGCCGCAGGTGAGCGCCTCCACCGCCGCTATCTGTTCGTCTATGTCGTAAAGGTCGCCCGTCACGACGGCGTGCCTGCCCATACCGCGCATCACCGCGGACGTGCTCTCCTGCCCCAGCACCATACCCGTGACAATCTGTTCCTTGCCCTTTTTGAGTTCGTCGGGAGTTATCCCGTCGGCAAGTAGCTTCTTTATCTCGCCCTTTATCGCGCCGACTGCCTGCTCCACGCTGGCGGGGTTGGTGGACGTGTAAATGATGAACGCCCCGTTGTTCTCGTACGCCGTGGGATAGCCGACTATGCTGTAACACAGTCCGAGTTTCTCACGCACGCTCTGGAAAAGACGCGAGGACATCTCCATCCCGAACACCGCGCCGAGCAGCCTTGCGGCAAAGCTCTCTTCCGTGTTGTACGCCGCGCCGGGGAAAGCAAAGGCAATGTGCGCCTGCTCTATCTCCTTCTTTCCGCCCGCGAAGCCCCCTTTCATAGGCGCTTTCGCAAGAGGAGCGCGCGGACTTTCCGCACCGAAGCCGAACCTGTCTTCGAAATGCCTGCGCACCATCCTTTCAGCCTCTTCCGCGCTCACGTTGCCCGCAACGGAAACGACCGTGCCGCCAGGGACGTAAAACGCGTTTTTGTAGGCGTGCAGATGCTCGGAAGTCAGCCCTTTCAACGTCTTTTTTGTGCCGAGTATCGGCTTTTCGAGAGGATGTTCCGCAAAAAACGCCGCCGAAAGTTTCTCCATACAAAGGTCGTCGGGCGTGTCCTCGCTCTCGCTCAGCTCTTCCAGCACGACTTTCCTTTCCTTTTTCAGCTCGGACGGGTCGAATGCGGCATTGAAGTACATATCCGCAAGCACGTCCATACACTCTTCCGCGTGCACGTCGCGCGAAAGGGTGTAATAGCAGGTGTGGCTCTTGGTGGTGTACGCGTTTATCTGCGCGCCGAGGGAATCGATTTCGTTGACGATGTCAAAGGCGCTGCGGCTCCCCGTACCTTTGAACATCATGTGCTCTATAAGATGCGATATGCCCGACATTTCGGGCGTTTCGTAAGCCGAGCCCGCTCCCACGAACACCCCCACCGACGCCGAACGCACGGCGCTGTTCGGGGACACGACGAGTTTGAGCCCGCTGTCGAATACTATCATTTCGTTCATGGCGTTATTATACCACATATCCCCGTCCGCGCAAACATAATTTGTAGTATGAAAGAACGCAGATTCCGACTGGTGACCTCCAATCTGATAATATGCGCCGTGCTGGGGCTGGTGCTCGCGTCCGCGCTGTTTGCGCTCACCCCCGAAACGCCCGCCGCAGTCGAGGCGAACAACGCGGTCTACGAGGGCAACCCCGAGAGCGGACGCGTGGCTCTGATGTTCAACGTCTACGAGGGCACGGAATATGTGGAAGAAATCGCCCGCCTCATTTCCGAACGCGGATGGAACACTACCTTTTTCGTAGGCGGAAAATGGGCGGAGAAAAACGGGGATACGGTGGTGCGTCTTGCCGCCGAAGGCTTTGAGCTCGGCAACCACGGCTATCTCCACCGCGACCACGCGAAACTCGACGCCGCAGGCAACCGCGAGGAGATTGTCATCACGGAAAAATTGCTGCGCGCCATACTTTCCGACCTTTCCGACGAACAGACGGACGCCGCGGTCCCCCCTCTCTTCGCACCGCCGTCGGGAAGCCTGGGCAACACTATGTTCGAAGTTTGCGAAGAGCTCGGCTACACCGTCATAATGTGGACTCGCGACACGATAGACTGGCGCGACCACGACGCGGCGCTGATTGCCGAACGCGCGCTGAAAGGAATCAAGGCCGGCGACCTCATCCTGTTGCACCCGACCGAAAAAACGGTGGAAGCGCTCCCCTCAATACTCGACGGCATAGCCGCCGCAGGGCTTATCGCCGACACCGTCACGGCAACTCTGTCCGCAACCGCAAACGAACCGTGACGAGATAAAACCGCAACGCCGCGGAGTCTTTCCGAATCTCGCGCCGAAATTCCGATGAGCGCACAAAAAAATGTTTATAAGCAAAAAACGCCTGTTAAACTGGCGTTTTTGTAATTTTATCAATCGGCAAAGTTCCTTCGTTTTTTTGTTTGGAACACGCTTGTCCACCTTCTCGAAAACCCTGAGACATTAAACCTTGGGACGATGTAACTCGCAGCTTATGCCCCCGTAAAGCGGATGTTATCCGCTTTACGGGGACACCGAATAAATACCCCACCGAAAAATCGGAGATTTCTCGGCGGGGACCCCTGATTTTATTCCGTTCTCTCACAGGGGAATATTGTGCCCCCTCCTTCCCTTATCAGAATATCGCCGTTCGGCGGAATAAGTTAAGCGTGAAAAATCCTGCGAACCCGTGAGCGTGATGAAAAGAAATCACCCTATACCCGACGGACGTTTATTCGGAGTGGGAGCCGCAACAAGCGGCGACCGGGTGAGTGCCTCGGGCAAGGACGGGCGTACGCCGGCAATGCGCCGTCTGTTCGCGAAGCGGGCGCATTGCAAGTGGCATAACATTGCGCCGCCTGAGAGGCGGCGCATCGGAAGCACTTGTGCCCGAGTGCCGAAGGTGTCCTCCCGCAACCGTGGGTGCCCTTTCAGGGGGTACGGTTGCGGGGGAAACCCGCAGGAAGGGGGTGCAACACTCCCCTGTTGAGAACGTAATAAAAACTTAACTTATCCAGCTGAACGGCGATATTTTGATGAAGAACAAGAAAGGCACAAAAAATAAGGGCGAATGCCCTCTCCCGCGAAGTGAAAATGAACGAAAGAGCGACTGTTCATTACAGAACGCGAAGCGAATGAGTGTCCCTGCATTTTCACGACGCGCAGAGGAACAGCGGATGTCCAAGAAAAGGCACTGCCGAGATTTCGGCAGTGCCAATTGTTTTGCATCCGCTGTGACGACGGATGCGTGGCGTACTTCTCGTACGTGAGCAGTCGCGGCAGAGTGCCTGACGCAGAATTCACCCCATCAAAAAATCAGAGATTTCTTGATGGGGACCCCAAATTACCAAAGTTAGTTGCTGAACGGCGATATTCGAGCGTCAGACAAGGAAAAGCCCTTCCCGCATAAGGGAGCGTACTTAACCGTACGTGACCGCAATGCGGAAAGGACTTTGACGCCGTATCACGCCGAATAGCGCCGTTCAGGCTTTTTTGAGGATTTCTTTAAGACGCAAATCCACGCGGTGCTTCTCGTCGATTTTGATGACTTTGACAAGGACGATGTCGCCGACGTTGACTACGTCGGTCACTTTGTCCACTCTCTCTTTGGAGAGCTTGGAAATGTGAATCATACCGTCCTTGCCGGGAGCAAAGTTGACGCTGGCGCCGAACTGTCCCTTGTCGTTTTCCATAATTTTGACGACCTTGCCCTCGTACACGTCGCCGACCTCGACATCGCGCACGATGTTTTCGACGATGGTGCGCGCCTTTGCAATGGCGTCCATATCGTTGGAGGCGATGAAGATTTGACCTTCGTCGTTGATGTCAATCTTGACGCCGGTTTCGTCGATAATCTTGTTGATGGTCTTGCCGCCGCTGCCGATGACGTCGCGGATTTTATCGGGGTCGATGGAGAAGGACACGATTTTGGGCGCCCATTTGCTGAGTTCCGCACGGGGTGCGGGCAGGACGTTCAGCATCTTGTCGAGGATAAAGAGTCTGCCCAGACGCGCCTGTTCGAGCGCCTTGGTGAGAATTTCTTCGTCGATGCCCTTGATTTTGATGTCCATCTGAATGGCGGTGATGCCTTCGGAAGTCCCCGCCACCTTGAAGTCCATATCGCCGAGGAAGTCTTCCAGACCCTGGATGTCGCTGAGCACCGCGACCCTGTGATGGTCGGCGTCTTTGATAAGTCCCATTGCGATGCCCGCTACGGGCGCTTTGATGGGCACGCCCGCGTCCATAAGGGCAAGGGTGCTGCCGCACACGGACGCCTGGGACGTCGAACCGTTGGAGCTCAGAATTTCGCTGACGGTGCGGATGGCATAGGGGAATTCCTCTTCACTCGGAAGCACGGGTTCGAGCGCGCGTTCCGCGAGTGCGCCGTGACCGATTTCGCGTCTGCCGGGGCTGCGGAGAGGCTTCGCTTCGCCCGTGGAATAACCGGGCATATTGTACTGGTGCATATATCTCTTGTAGTACTCGTCGTCGAGCCCTTCGAGCTTCTGCACTTCGGAAATCGTGCCGAGAGTGGCAACGGTCATTGCCTGGGTCTGCCCTCTCGTGAACACCGCGGAGCCGTGGGCTCTGGGCAGCATACCGACCTCACACCAGATGGGACGGATGTCGGTGAGACCTCTTCCGTCGGGACGCACGCCGCCGTCGAGAATCTTGGCGCGGACCTTTTCCTTTTTGAGGTAATAGAGGCTGTCGAGGATGAACTTCGTCTTCTTCGCGACGTCGTTGAACTCATCCGCAAAGTGCGCAAGCACGTCGGCGTTGAGCTCGTCTTCCCTCATATCTCTTTCGGTGCGGTCGAAACTTTCGAGCACATAGTCCATCTTCTTGTCGGCATACGCGCGGACTGCGGCGTTGATGTCTTCAGGGATGGTTTCGAGCTCGATGTTCACCTTGGGTTTGCCGACTTCCGCGACTATACCGTCGATGAAGGAAACAATCTTCTTGATTTCTTCGTGACCGAACAGGATTGCGCCGAGCATTTCCTTTTCGGTGACGACTTCCGCGCCCGCTTCGACCATCATTATGGCGTCGCGCGTGCCGGAAAGGCTGAGATGCAGCTTGGATTTCGCTCTCTGTGCGCTGTCCGGGTTGATGACATATTCGCCGTCAACCAGCCCGACCACCACGGAACCCGTGGGACCCGCAAAAGGTATGTCGGATATGGACAGTGCGATTGACGAGCCTATCATCCCGAACACTTCGGGAGGGATGTTGGTGTCCACGGAAAGCACGGTGGCGACCACGGACACGTCGTTGTACATTCCCTTGGGGAACAGGGGGCGTATGGGACGGTCGATAAGACGCGCGGTGAGGATTGCCTTGTCGGACGCTCTGCCCTCTCTCTTCTTGAAGCCGCCGGGTATCTTGCCCACGGCATACATTTTCTCTTCGTAATCCACGCTCAGGGGGAAGTAATCCATTCCCTCGCGGGGCTCTTTCGCCATCGTGGCATTGACCATAACCACGGTGTCGCCGCAGCGCACTATGCAGCTGCCGTTTGCCTGACCGCAGTAAGCGCCGACTTCAACGCTCATTTCCCTGCCGCCGACTGTTGTCTTAAAAATCTTTCTTTCCATTTTTACTCCTTCCGGGCATTCCGTCATGCCCCTGTTTTATAAAAATCGGGTGCGCAAAACGCACCCGACCCTTTTCTTACTTTCTGATGCCCAACGCCGCAACGATGGCACGATAGCGCTCGATATCCGTCTTTTTGAGATAGTCGAGCAAGCTTCTTCTCTGACCGACCATCATAAGCAGACCTCTGCGGGAATGATGGTCTTTGGTGTGGACTTTGAGGTGCTCGGTGAGCTCCTGAATTCTGCCGGTAAGCAGCGCTATCTGCACTTCGGGAGAGCCCGTGTCGCCCTCTTTGCGTCCGTACTTTGCAATGATTTCTTGTTTTTGAAGTTTATCCATTGTTTAACCTCCTTCGTTGGATAAATGATTCGCTCCAAACCAAGTCCGACCACGGAGTTTCGGACGGACCTCGTAAGAAGTACCTTGCCTATATTATCACACGAAAAAAATAAAGTAAAACGATTTCACCCCCGTTTTTTAATTGTTTTTATACAAGGTAACTTTATTTCTTGATAGATATAAGGCAGTAATCGGGGCGCAAGAGCGGAGATTATATGCGGTTGGGGGTCCAGAAGGCGCGCTGTTTTTCCATCACGGTGTCGAAATGCCTGACGTATTCCAGCGGCTCTTTGTAGTTGGCGTTGCGCTCTATGAGATTCAGGGCGGGCGTCACCTTTTTGCTTATCGCCGCGGCGCCTGCGGCAAATACGGTCGTGTCCTCTTCCATTATGTCCATATTGTAAAGGCACGCTTTGCCTGGCTTTGTATATCCCGCGTTTTCGAGGTTGCCGCTGGTGTACTTCTGGCGGTACATATAATACGGCTCGTATCCTTCCGCGGTAAGGGCGCGGCAGGCATAATCCACCATACGCTCGGCAACCGCGTTTTCCGTGCTGCGGTATCCGCCGACGCGCAGGTCCGACCCCTTTTTGAGATAGAGAGTGTGCACGGTGACGTTTTCGGGCGCAAGCTCCGCCGCGCGGTCGACGGAGTAACGGAAATCCTCCTCGCTCTCGCCTGGAAGCATAGCGATAAGGTCCATATTTATGTCGAACCTGCCCCTTGCGAGCGCATAAGCCTTTTCCGTATCGGCGGCGGTATGCCGCCTGCCTATGCGCGTCAGCGTCGCGTCGTTGAACGTCTGCGGATTGACTGAAATACGCGTCACGCCGCGTGCGGCAAGCAGGGCGAGAACCTCTTCCGTAATGGTGTCCGGTCTGCCCGCCTCAACCGTGAACTCAACCGCTCCCGTGCCGCCGCAAGCGGCGAGCACGTCGTCGAGCATAGGCAGCGGAAGCGCGGTGGGCGTGCCGCCGCCGATGTACACGGCACGGACGGAATAACCGTTTTTTCTTGCAGTTTCGCGCAAATAAAGTATCTCTTGCGTCAAATTGTCCGTATACGGTCTCAACAGCTTGCGCTGTCTGTCTATGGGCATCGACACGAAGGAACAATAGGCGCAGCGCGTCGGGCAGAACGGCACGAAGACAAAGAGGTCGGCAATACTTTCCGGCGAAGGATTGCGCAGTCCTTTCTGCTCGGCGACTATGCGTTCTATGAGAGCGAGCTTTTCGGGCCGCACGGAGAAATCGTGCAGAAAGGCGTCGTGCGCCCTCTCCCCCATCTCCGCGTAAAGTTTGGTGGGGCGTATGCCCGTAAGACAACCGTACGGCAGACTGACCCCCGTCAGGAACACCAAGGTATCGTATATGGCGATTTTGAGAAAGCGTTTTTGCAGGCGTTTTGCCTCCGTTTCGTCTGCGGGAGCATAAGGAAAACGCGACGTCTTGACAAACTTTTCAAACTTATCCGTCCTTATTTCCGTGCGGAATTCTCCGGGCAGAACGTCATACTTCACGGCAAGCCAGAGGTCCTCGTCCGTGCGCTGTTCGAAGGCGCGGACGAGTTCCATAAGGTCATTGCGGTAGTTGGGATTGTCGCAGGAAAAATTTATCATTCGCGTGCGCCCGCCCTCAGTCGTGCAGTATGGGATTGTGCTCCCTTTCGAAAGCGAGCGTGGTGGGATTGCCGTGTCCGGGATAAACCTTATAGTCGCCTTTCAGGGCAAAAAGTTTGTTGATGAGGGAGTTTTTGAGGTCCTTGAAACTTCCCGTCGGGAAATCCGTCCTGCCGTACGACAGCTCAAACAGCGTATCCCCCGAAAAAATGCTGTCCTCCGCCACATAACACACTCCCCCCGCGGTGTGTCCGGGGGTATGGATGACCTTGACGGATATCCCCGCGACATCCAGCGTTTCGCCGCCCGAAACCGTGACGTCGGGCACGAACTTATCCACCGTCTTGCCCGTGTAAAAGGCAAGGTTCTTGAAAGAAGCGACAAGCGGCACGTCGTCGCGGTGCATAACTATCAGCGCGCCCCTGCGTTGAAGCTCCGCCGCCGCGCCTATGTGGTCGAAATGCGCGTGGGTGAGCAGTACGTTTTCAATCACCGCGCCCGCGTTCTTTGCCGCGGCGGCTATTTTGTCCGCGTCAGCGCCGGGGTCGACGACGAAAGCGCGTACTCCGTTCAGCACGAGATAGGTGTCGGTTTCGAGTTCGGTAGTATGGAAAGTTATTATGGTCATATTGCTGATTTCCGTGTTTAATGATATGTTTTGCGGTGATAAACTCGATTTTGTGCGGTTTTCAGCGGCGCACGTCTATCACGCCGTGTATGCTTTTTATCTTCTTCACGAGCTCTTCCAGGTCCTCTGCGTTTCTTATCATCACGCTGATGACGATGTCGGCGATGTGCTCCTTGGTGTCCACCTTGACGTTCGCTCCCGTAATCTGCATCTTCGCCGCCGCGATGTATGCGGTGACGCTCGCGAGCATACCGCCCGAGTTCTCCGCGGTGATGTAAAGCGTGGCGTTGAAACTCTCGTCGCCGCCCGTATCCCACACCGCCTCGATGAGCCTTTCGGGCTCCATCGACTTGACATTGGGACAATCCTTGCGGTGCACGGAAACTCCCCTGCCTCGCGAAATGTAGCCTATTATCTCGTCGCCGGGGACAGGGGTGCAGCAATGCGCCATACGCACGGTAAAGTTCGCGTTGCCGTTGATGAGCACGCCGCTCTTGGAGTGCTCCTTCCTCTCCCCCGCGGACTTGACGACCACTTCCGCGTGTTCTTCGGGGTGCTGTTTGCGGAACGCTTCGACGAGTTTGGACAGCACCTGCGCCGTGGATATGCCGCCGAAACCCACGTTGGCGTACATATCCTCTTCGTTTGCGAGGGACATCCGTTGGAGAATGGAGTCGAGCGCGTCCACCTGCATAAGGTCCGCAAGACTGAACCCGCGCCTGCGCGCCTCCTTTTCCAGCATTTCCCTGCCGCGGTGCACGTTCTCTTCGCGCTGTTCTTTCTTGAAATATTGCCGTATGCGCGAGCGCGCGGAAGACGTCTTGACGAATTTGAGCCAGTCGAGGCTGGGGCCTTTGCCGTTCTGCGTGAGTATCTCGACAATGTCGCCCGTCTGCAATTTGGTGGAAAGCGGCACGATTTTGCGGTTTATCTTCGCGCCCGTGCACTTGTTTCCTATCGCGGAGTGTATCTTGTAGGCGAGGTCAACGGGCGTGGAGCCGACGGGAAGGTCGTAAACGTCCCCCTTGGGAGTGAACACGAACACTTCGTCGTCGAAGACGTTGATTTTGATGGCGTCCATAAACTCTTTCGCGTCGCCGACGTTCTTCTCCGCGTCCATGACTTCACGGAGCCATCTGACCTTGTTGTCGAGGTCGGTGTCGACGCCCGTTGTGCCTTCCTTGTACTTCCAATGCGCCGCAATGCCGTATTCCGCGATGCGGTGCATTTCGTAGGTGCGGATTTGGATTTCGAAAGTTTCGCCGTCCGCCACGACGGTTGTGTGCAGAGACTGATAATTGTTCGCCTTCGGCATTGCGATATAGTCCTTGAACCTGCCGGGAATGGGCTTCCACATAGTGTGCACTTCCCCGAGCATAGTGTAACAGTCCTTGACGGTGTGCACTATGATGCGCGCCGCGAGCAAGTCGTAAATCTGGTCCACGTCTATGTGCAGCTGGTGCATCTTCTTGTATATGGAATAGAAGTGCTTCGGTCTGCCGTTGACCTCGCCGTCTATGCCCATTTCCTTCATTTTTTCGCGTATCTGTTCCATTATGCCGTCGAGGAGCGCCTGTCGCTCGCCGCGCTTTTTGCTGATACATTCCGTGATGTACTTATACTCGTCGGGATACAGATACATCATTGCGAGGTCTTCGAGCTCGCATTTGAAGAAGGATATTCCGAGCCTGCCCGCAAGCGGAGCGTAAATATCCAGCGTTTCTTTGGCTACGCGCTGCTGTTTTTCGGGCGGAACGAAGCCGAGAGAGCGCATATTATGCAGTCTGTCCGCGAGTTTTATGATTATGACGCGCAAATCCTTTGCCATCGCCATAAAGAATTTTCTGAAATTCTCCGCCTGTGCGTCCTCGCGATTGGTGAACTGCAATTTGTCGAGCTTTGTGACGCCCTGCACGAGCTCTAAAATTTCCTGCCCGAACTCCGCCGCAAGCTGTTCGGGAGTGACGGCGGTGTCTTCGAGTACGTCGTGCAAAAAAGCGGCTATCAGCGTCGAACTGTCAAACCCGTAATCCGCGAGAATTTCCACGACAGCACAGGGATGGATGAAATAATCCTCCCCCGAGCTGCGTTTCTGTCCCGCGTGCGCCTTTTCGGCGAATTCGTAAGCCTTTTTGAGGTCCGCATATCTGTCGGGATAGGCTTTACGGAGTTTGACGAGCAAATCGTTCACTGCTGATGCCTCACATTCTGATAATATGCCGACTGTCCTAAGTCGGTCTTTTGCCTGGATACGGTAATGATACCCCTATCCGACACGGAAATCAATCCCAAATCTTCCAGAATAAGTCTGGAAATTTCGTATTCTTCCGCGGTGAGTTTCGCCTGCGCGCGCACGGCGGCGGCGAGGTCGTGCGGAGTCCTTGCGTGTTCTTTCCGCCTTGCCATAAGGTCGAAAGCCACGAATGCGGCGCGTATCTTCTGGTCCGTAACGCACGGAGGCACCGCTTCTTCTCCGTAAAGAGAAAGGCATTCCGCCGTCCTTTCGGCGATATACGGAGCATAGCCCGCGGACAGCGGTCTGCCCGCAATCACCACGCGCCCGAAATAAGCGAATTCGAACTGCGCCGACGGCGCGAACACGACGCAGGTCGCGGGATTGAGCCACTTCTGCGCTCCCACGAACACGGGAAGCCCCGCGCATTCCGGGACGTCGGCAAGCAGTCTTTCGTACTCAGCCTGCGTGAACACGACAAACGCCGTGCCGAATTTGTCGCGCGCCCATTTGCGCGCGTCAGCAATTCCCGCACGCCCGACCTTGCCCGCTCCCGTCCTGCGGAGCTGGTGCAGACACATAAGCCTTGCCTGCGCGTCGTCTATCTCCACGGTGAGTGCGCTGACGGAGCGCAGTATGCCCTGCGCGTAAACGCGGTTGCGGAAACAGCCGACTCCCAGCGAAAACTCCACCGCCGTTCTGCCCCGCGTGGTGCCCGCAAGCTGCGAAAACCTGGAAAATCCCACGAGTTCCAGCCCGCCTCCCGCATATTTGACGTGAGGACCGAACCCTATGCGCTCGAACTTCATCCCGCTCTCTTCCATCTCGAACACGGGTTTGGGGTTGCCGTATCCGGTGGGTTCGAGCAATTCGAGCTCCTTTGCGAGGGAAAGGAAATCCTCGTCGGGCGCAAGCTGCATATCGCAGACGTCGGCGGGCAGAAAATCTTCCGCGGGATAATGCTCGGCGACGTCGCGTTCGACCTCATCCTTGAAGCGTGCAAAATTCGCGGCGAGCATACCCACGCCCGCTGCCTGTGCGTGTCCGCCGAAAGTTGTGTAAAGCCCGGAGTGGCGGGAAAGCAGCTCGAATATGTTGACGCTCTTCACGGAGCGCGCCGACCCCTTATATTCCTCTCCGTCCCCCGAAAAGAGCACGGCGGGACATTTGAACTCTTCGACGAGCCTGGCTGCGGCAATCCCCAGCACGCCCGCCTCCCACGACGCGTCGTGCAATACGATGATGCGCGTGCGGTCGAAATCTATGCCGCGGAGAGCGCGTTTTGCGTCCGCGACGACCTGCTCGCAAATCTCCTGTCTGCGCGCGTTGTCGCGTTCCAGCTCCTCCGCGAGGGTTTTGAGCATAAAATAGTCTTCGTCGAGGAAAAGTCCTACCGCCTTCATAGCCGAACCGAGCCTTCCCGCGGCGTTGATGCGCGGCGCCAGACGGAACATCACGTCCTGCGAAGTCAGTTTTTCCGAACCCGCGAGCATTTTAATGCCGCGGCGAGGGCTTTCTGCGCACATTTTCAGCCCGTAATATGCGATGATGCGGTTGTCGCCGACCAGGGGCACAACGTCCGCAATGGTTGCGACGGCGCATATGTCAAGATACTTTTTGTATTCGTCGCCGAACAGCGCGCGCACAAGCGCAAGCGCCACTCCCGCGCCGCACAAATCCGAAAACCCTCTGCCTCGGTCGATTTTGGCGTCGGCAACGATGCAATCGGGCAGCTTTTCCTGCGGCTCGTGGTGGTCGGTGACGACAAGGTCTATCCCCTGCGCGCGCAGATATTCCGCCTCTTCGACTGCGGTGATGCCGCAGTCCACGGTGATGACGAGGTCGGGACGACGGTGCGCAACGATGCGTTCGAGCGCCCCGACGTTCATTCCGTACCCGTCGGTCAGGCGGTTGGGGATGAAATAGTCCGCGTCCGCACCTTTGGCGCGCAGCGCGAGCATAAGTATGGATATGGCGCAGATACCGTCGCAGTCGTAGTCGCCGAAAATGAGTATCTTTTCTCTGTTCTCGACGGCACGCCGCACTCTTTCGGCGGCTTCGCGCATCCCGAAGATGTCGTACGGCGAAGAAAGCGCGGAAAGCGAGGGTTGCAGAAAACCGGGGATGTCCCCGTCGCTCAATCCTCTCCCCCTCAGAAGGCGCAGCAGGCGTGCGGATATACCGAGCTTTTTCGCCGCGTCCTTTTCTTCTGCCGTAAATACAGTTCCGTCCATACGCGATTTCCTCTGCCCCGCCTTGCGGCGGCGTGTGTGCGTGCAAATAACGCCTCCGCGGGGAGGCGTTATTCGGTGTTTCACTTTTTCTTCTTGAACGTGGTGTTCTTCTTCGAATACTTGTAGATTGTCTTGCCCTTGGGTTTGTTGCCGCCCTGCTTGCCGCTCTTTTCGGTCTTGCGGGGGGTGAACCCGTCGTCATCGTCTTCGTCGTCGCGCTTTTCGACGGGGAAGACCTGCTCGGTGTCCTCGTCGTCCTTGACCGAAGACGCGCCGCCGCCGTACACCGCGGTCGCCGCGCGTTTCGCCTTCATCTTATCCCAGCTTCTGGTGAACGCCGCCCACATGGGAGTGGCGAGGAAGACGGAGGAATAAAGACCCGCAATGAGGCCGAGGATGATGGGCACGCAGAACTCTCTGATGGACGCGCTGCCGAGGATGGCGAGGAAGATGACCGTAACCATCGTCGTCGCGGTGGTGAACACGCTTCTGCGCATATTCTCGCGCACGGAGGTGTCGCCTATGGCGTCGTAATCGATGTTCTTCATACCTTTGAGAGGCTTCATATACTCGCGGCAGCGGTCGAATATGATGATGGTATTGTTGATGGAGTAAGCGATTATCGTTATCATCGCCGCCACATACGAGCTGTTTATCTGCACGCGGCAGATGACGGTGAGCGCAAACATCAGAATTACGTCGTGGATGAGCGCGAGCACCGCCGCAAACGCCGCCGTGGGAGTGAAGCGGATGACGATATAGATGAGGATGAGCACGGTGGACACGGCAAGCGCTATGCCCGCTTTGGAGAGCAGGTCCTGCGCCGCGGTCGCGCCGATGGACTCATAGGTGATGAAATTCAGCTCGGAGTTGGGCTTTTCGGGATAAAGCGCGTCGACCGCCGCAATGATTGCCTCGTTGAGCGCGTTTATCTCGCTGTCATCGGAAGACACGTTTTTGTAACGGAACGTGACGGAAATGCCGCCGTCGCCGCTGAGCTGCTGGATATAGCTGACGGAAACGCGGCTGCCGTTTGCGTCCTCCACGCTCTCGATGGTTTCCGTAATCATATCGACGTGCTCGTCGTAAGTCATATCTGCGAGCATATCGTCGTCGAGATTGACGGTGAGCATCGTGCCGCCTTCGAAGTCTATGCCGATGTTCACGCCGTTGGAGTAATCCCCCGTGGTTTCGCCTATGCCTATGATGACCGCGAGCGCGATGAGGACGAACACGAGCGGAATGACGAACGTGAATTTTTTGAGCTTGCTCACGCTGAAACGCGAATATCTGTCAAGGAAGGTTGCGCCTGAATTTTTCATTTCACCTCACCTCCTTTGACGGTTTCGTTTTTGATGAAGGAAACATCCTGTTTTACTTCGTTCTCCTTTGCCCTCCTCAGACCGTAGAACTTCTCGCTGGTGCTGTTGATGGGCAGGAAGCACTTGATGAGAAGACGGGTGATTACGAGCGCCGTGAACATCGAAAGGATGATACCTATAAACAGCGTCACCGCGAACCCGACTATGGAAGCGGAACCGATTATCCACAGCACGACCGCACCGATGAGCGTCGTCACGTTGCCGTCCAAAATGGCGGCAAAGGAGCGCTTGAAGCCGACTTTGACCGCGGACGGAATGGGCTTGGAGCTGTGGCGGTATTCGTCGCGTATTCTTTCGAAAATGATGATGTTTGCGTCGACCGCCATACCTATCGACAACAACAGACCCGCAATGCCGGGCAGGGTGAGCTGCACCCACGGCAGCACGGAACAGAACCACAGAAGCAGCACGATGTAAACCGCAAGCGCGATGTCCGCGGCAAGTCCCAGACCTCTGTACATCACCGCCATAAAGACGAAGATGAGTCCGACGCCTATTCCGCCTGCGATGAGCGCCACACGCACCGCATCCGAACCGAGCGTCGGGGAAATGTTGCGCACTTCGCTCACTTCGAGCGTCACGCCGAACGCACCCGCCTGCAACTGCGTCGCAAACTCGTCTGCGGCATTATAATCCTTCGCCCAGCTGGCGCTGGAAATGATTGCGTTGCCGTCAGATATGGTAGAATTTATCTTCACAGACGAAAAAAGCAAACCATCGACATATATGTTACAATATTGATTGAGATAATCCGTCGTGAGCCTTTCGAACGCTGCTGCGCCGGCATTGTTGAAACGGAGTGCTACGACATATTCAAAACCAGTGCTGTTCGAACTCGTATTCGCCGTCACGTACGCGCTTTCGAGATGCTGACTGCCCTCGATGTAAACTTCTTCATCGGAAGGAATTGCCGACCCAATTGTACCCTGTGAAGACGAACCCGTAAATTGCAGCCTTTTAGGAGTGCCTATAAGGTCGAGCAAATCCTCCGCATTGTTGACGTCGGGGACTTCGACGCGGATGGAGAAATTGCCGCCGCTCTGGGTCTTGGTGACGGTCGCTTCGGTGTACCCTTCCGACACGAGAAGGGATTGCAGCGAAGACACCGTGCCGTCCACCCTCCCTTCGAGGTCGCCGTAATCGTCGGGCACGACGTTGAAGACGGCGGAAACGCCGCCCGAAAGGTCAAGCCCGAGTTTGATGGTTGTCGCATAGCCGTTGTAATCGTAGACCGTGTCCGCGATGGGGAATGACACCACGGCAAACACTGCCATCAGGATTATGAACACCGCTATGACGGTCAAAATCACGATAGATTTTTTTACGTTCACGCTGTTTACTCCTGCGCTTTCGCGCAAATCGGTTGTTGTCCTATGCGCGCAATACGCGCGAGCATAGCTTTGTTTATTATAGCTATAAGGGTTACGTTAGTCAACTTTATGGATTAACTTTAAGTCTTTTTTATCCTGAAAAAGAACGGATTAACATATTGCGGCGGCGGACGGCATAACCTTTTACCATGAAAAACTCCGCTTTGCTGAAAAAAGACGTCGCCGACATCCTGCGCGCCTCCCTCATCGCCCTGCTCATATCGCTGGTGCTCGTGCTCGCGTTCGCCCTCATAGTACGCCGGGCGTCGCTGGACGGCACCGCTCTCACGATAGGCAATTACGTCATAAAAGCCGTCGCGGTGCTCATCGGCGTATGCGTCGGCTTCAAAGGCGCAAGCGGCGGCGCGGTCAAAGGCGCGCTGACGGGTCTGCTGTATATGCTGCTGTGCGTGTTCGTCTTTGCGGTCGCGGACGGGTTCGAAAGCGCGAATTTCAACTTCGCCGACCTTCTGACCACCGTCATAACGGGCATAATCGCGGGGATAATCTCCGTCAACATCCCGCGTCGCGGCAGAATGCGGGAATGACTGACGGCACGGGTGCCCCGCATCGCCGCCCGACGGCGCAAACGACATAAAACAAAAGCCGCCCATGCGGGCGGCTTTCCTTTTCGTCTTACGTTCAGTCCTTGTCGGCGTTGTCTTCCGTCTTCTCCTCCGTCACGGTGACGATGGTTTCTTCCTCGAAGACTTCCTCTTTCGCCTGCTCTGCCTTTTCCTCTGCGGGTGCGACGGGTGCGGGCGCGGGAGCGGCTACGTTTTCGAGCACGAGGCCGACTGCGTTGCGGTCGATGACGATGACGGTGGGATTGTCATCCGTGCCGACGTTGACGTGCAGGGTGTTGTCGGGATTAATCTGCGTGATTCTTCCGACCATTCTGCCTATCGTCATAATCTTGGTGCCGACGGCAAGGCTGTTCATCATCTCCTGCTGCTGTTTCTGCCTTTTCTTCTGAGGGATGATGGTGAGCACTATCATGAGCACGACCACGACGGCGAGGACTACAAACATAATTATTTGTCCGGTTTCCATAGCCGCTAACAAATTTCCTGTAAACATTCACTTCTCCTTTTCCGCTGAAAAACGGCTTGTTTTTGAGGTTATACTAACGATTATACACGAAATGTTGAAAAAATCAACCGAATAAGTTCATGAATTACGCTCCTCACATTTTTAACCTTCGTACTGTTTTATGAAACTTTCCTTAAAATCGAGATACCTGTCCTGCATAATGGCTTCGCGTATTTCGGCGGACAGCCTTTCGAGGAAACGTATGTTGTGTATGGAAAGCAGTCTGCCGCCGAGGATTTCGTCCGCTTTGATGAGATGGCGGATGTATGCGCGGGTGTAATTGCGGCACGCGTAGCAGTCGCACTCCCCGTCTATGGGCGTGAAATCCTCCGCGAACGGCGCGTTGCGTATGGTGAGAAATCCCTTCCTGACCATAGCCGTACCGTTCCTCGCGATACGGGTGGGCAGCACGCAGTCGAACATATCCACTCCCCTCGCGACGCCTTCGACGATATAGTCCGCGGTGCCCACTCCCATCAGGTAATGCGGCATATCTTTCGGCAGATGGGGCGCGAGCGCGTCCAGCATCGAATACATCGTTTCGGCGGTTTCGCCCACCGAAAGACCCCCTATCGCAATGCCGCAGGTGGCGTACGGCACCGAGCGTTTCAGGCTCTCCAACCGCAGGTCCGCATACATATTGCCCTGAATGATGGGGAACAGCGTCTGATGACTTTTGAGTTTCACGGACGCGCACCTGTCCAGCCAGTGCAAAGTGCGGTTCATCGCCTCTTCCGCCTTTTCGTGCGAGATGTCGGGCGCAGTAAGCTCGTCGAACGCCATAACGATATCCGACCCCAGCGCGCGCTGTATCTCCATCGACTTTTCGGGAGAGAAGAAGTGCTTCGAGCCGTCTATAAAACTGTTGAACTCCATCCCCTCGTCGGAAATCCTGCGCAGGGAGGAAAGCGAAAACACCTGGAAGCCGCCGCTGTCCGTGAGTATGGCGCCGTCCCAGTTCATAAACCTGTGCAGCCCGCCCGCACGCTCTATAAGTTCGTGACCCGGGCGGAGATAAAGGTGATAAGTGTTGGAAAGCAGTATCTGCGCCCCCGTGGCTTTCACCTCTTCGGGCGAAAGCCCTTTCACCGTCGCCTTCGTGCCCACGGGCATAAAGCACGGCGTGTCAATCACCCCGTGTTCGGTGTAAAGTCTGCCGACTCGCGCGCCGGACTGTTTGCAGGTGTGTATAACTTCGAATTTCATTTTTACCTCGCTGCGCTGCCGCGCCCGTTCAGCGGAAGAAACAGCTGTCGCCGAACGAAAAGAACCGATAACGCTCTTTAACCGCCGTTTCGTACACTTTAAGTGTCTGTTCGCGCCCGATGAGCGCGGACACCAACATAATCAGCGTCGACTCCGGCAGGTGGAAATTGGTAATCAGCGCGTCCACGCACTTGAAGCGGTACGGGGGATAAATGAAGATTTTCGTGTCCCCCGTGCAGGGTTTGACAAAGCCGTTCTCGTCCGCCGTGGATTCCAGCACGCGCACGGCAGTCGTCCCCACCGCGATTACCCTTCTGCCCTCGCGTTTCGCGGCATTTATTTTCTCCGCCGCGGCGGGCGAAATTTCGTAATGCTCCGTGTGCATTTCGTGGTCCGTCACCTTCTCCGCTTTCACGGGACGGAAAGTGCCCAGACCTATGTGCAGCAGCACTTCCGCAAAATCCGCACCGCGTGCGCGCACTCTTTCCATAAGTTCGGGCGTGAAATGCAGCCCCGCCGTCGGCGCCGCCGCAGACCCCTCCGTCTTGCTGTACACGGTGTTGTAGCGGGTTTTGTCGGCGAGTTTCTCGTGAATGTACGGCGGCAGCGGCATATTGCCCACGCGGTCGAGAATGTCTTCGAAAACGCCGTCGAAATCGAACTTTACCGTACGCACGCCGTATTCGCCGACTTCTTCGACTTCGGCGGAGAGCTCGTCCGAAATCTTTATGACGCTGCCCTTTCTCGCCTTGCGGGCGGGACGCATTATGGTTTCCCACCGCGTGTAGTCCAGCCTTTTGAGCAACAGCAGTTCGAAAGTGGTCGCCTTGCCCTCCATATGCCCGAAAATGCGGGCGGGGATGACCTTCGTGTTGTTTATGACGAGCAGGTCGCCCTCTTCGAGATAATCGGGAAGGTCGCGAAAATGCGCGTGCTCCACGCTTTCGTCCGCACGCGAATACACAAGAAGCCTGCTCGCGTCGCGAGGTTCGACGGGCGTCTGAGCAATGAGCTCTTCCGGAAGGTCGTAATAAAAATCGTGCGTCAGGAGCTCCATATCACTCCTCCGCGGGGTCGTCGAAAAGGCTGACCTGCACCGTAGTGCTCTTTCCGGGAGGCACTTTTCTGCCGAGATGTCTGTACGCATTCTCCGTGCAAACGCGCCCGCGTGGCGTCCTGCCTATGAAGCCGAGCTGAATGAGGAAAGGCTCGACGACGTCTTCTATCGTGCTCGCCTCTTCTCCCGTCGCCGCGGCAAGCGTATCCAGACCCACGGGGCCGCCGCCGAACTTGTCTATCACGGCTTCGAGCACCGTCCTGTCCACTATGTCGAGCCCGAGCTCGTCCACGTCCATATGTTCCAGCGCTTTCCTCGTCACGGAAAGAGGGATTACGTCCAGCCCCTCCACCTGCGCGAAATCGCGGACTCTGCGCAGCAGTCTGTTCGCGACTCTGGGAGTGCCGCGGCTGCGCCTTGCAATCTCTTCCGCGGCGTCGGCGTCGATTGCGACGCCGAGTATGGTTGCGGAGCGGCGGAGTATCCTCGCGATTTCCGCCGGAGTGTACATTTCCAGCCTCATCAGCATACCGAAGCGGTCGCGGAGAGGGCTGGACAACATACCCGCACGCGTCGTCGCGCCTATCAGCGTAAACTTTTTGAGGGGCAGGCGTATGCTGCGCGCCATAGGTCCTTTGCCGGACACGAAATCCAGCGAAAAGTCCTCCATCGCGGGATAAAGCACTTCCTCGATGTTGCGGTTGAGACGGTGTATCTCGTCAATGAAAAGGATGTCCCCCTTTTCCAGATTGGTGAGGATGGCGGCAAGGTCTGCGGCACGCTCAATCGCAGGGCCGGACGTCACCCTTATCTGCGCTCCGAGTTCGTTGGCTATGACGTGCGCAAGCGTGGTCTTACCAAGCCCCGGAGGTCCGTAAAGCAGGACGTGGTCGAGCGCCTCTCCCCTCGCCTTCGCCGCCGAGATGTAAACTTCGAGGTTGTGTTTTATCTTGTCCTGTCCGACATAGTCCGCCATACACTTCGGGCGCAGCGAACTTTCCGTTTCGTCCTCTTCGAGGGTCAGACTGCTGACAATTCTTTCGTCGTCCATAATCACCGTTCCGCCGTTTTACGGCAAAGTTTTATCGTATAAACGTCTGTTTCGGTCGAAACACACGTTTCCCGCCGTCAGCCGATGAGTTTCAGCGACTGCGCGATGAGTTCCTGCACTCCGTGCGCGGTCTTTGCCGCGGTCTGCACCGCTTTCACCGCTTCCGTGTTGGATACGCCGAGGGACACAAGCGCGAATATCGCGTCCGAAACGTCCGCGTCCAGCGCGCCCCCGATTTCCGTCGCCGCGTCCGTCATATCCACCGCGACCTGCTCGCGGAGATTGAGCACGATAAGCTCCGCCGTCTTCTTGCCCAACCCCTTGATTTTGGACAGCGTCTTGACGTCGCCCGTGGCAATGGCGACCGTGAGCGTGCCGAGGTCGTATCCGCCGAGTATCTGCATCGCGAGTTTCGGTCCCACGCCGCTTATCTCAATCAGCCGCATAAAGAGCGACTTCTCTTCCGCGCGCGAAAAACCGTAAAGCGCAAACACGTCCTCGCGCACATAAAGATAGGTGTAAAGTTTCATCTCCGCGCCTATCTCCCTCGCGTCCGCAAGCGTGTTGCCGCTCACTCCGAGCTCATACCCTATTCCGTTGTTTTCCAGCACGATTTTTCCCGCTTCGACGGCAGCAAGCGTGCCTTTGATGTAATTGTACATATGCCCTCCGCCTTACGGCGTTTTATTCTCCGTTCTTTATCTGACCTTGAACTGCGTGGACAGTCTGCTCGTCTGCCCGTGGCAGAGTGCGACTGCGAGTGCGTCCGCCGCATCGTCCGGGCGCGGCACTTTTTTGAGGCGCAGCAGAGCCTGCACCATAAGCTGCATCTGTATCTTGTCCGCTCCGCCGTACCCCGTGATTGCCTGTTTTATCTGGTTGGGCGTGTATTCGTACACCTCTTCCCCGACCAGCTTGTTTGCGGTGAGCAGGATGACCCCTCTCGCTTCCGCCACCATTATTCCGTTGGTGATGTTCTTTGAAAAGAACAGTTCTTCCACGGCGATGTTTTCGGGACGGAACTTTTCGATGAGCGCGGTCACGCCCTCTTCTATGCGCGCAAGCCGCTGCGGCAGAGTGAGGTCCTTGGGTGTGGTGACGACGCCGTAATCCACGACGGCGAAATTTCCTCTCTCCGCCTGTATCACGCCGTAACCCATAGTCGCAAGACCGGGGTCTATACCCAGGATTATCATTCCTCTTCCCCCTCCGTGCCCTCTTTTGCACGCTTCATTATGCTGCACTCGTTGGTGCGGTCGAAAAGAGTCACTCCCGATATGTCGGGACGCACGTGTACGAAACCGCGCTTTTTGCCGCACCTTTCCTTTATGCCGCTTACGGAATGCAGCACCACGCCGAAAGCGTCGCCCACGGCAAGCGCCGTGCTTTCCGTCTTCCGTGCCGCCTCGCCGCTCGCCGCGGCGCTTTCGGGATGCCACCCGACAAGCACCTCTTTGCCTGTATAACTCTCCTCCGTCCTGCCCCGCAGGCATTCCGCGTCGAGCTCGTCGTCTTCGCCGAAAACGAGTTTTAACCTGCCGTTTTCGTCGGATAAAACGCATTTGAGCACATTATAGTCAGGGTCCGCCGCTTCCGCCGCCCACACGCTCGCGGGAGCGTAAAGCAACTCTTCCCGCGTGCCCGTCTGCTTGACTTCGCCGCCGACGAGCACAACCGTTCTGTCACTCGCGGCGAACGCCTCCTCGCGGTAAGGCGTCGAATAAATCACGGTCGCGCCCGCCGCCGCAAGGTCGCGCACCACGGGGAGAAAGTCGCGGAAAACCGCGTCCGCGTCCTCCCTTGTCAGCCGCGCCGCAGGCTCGTCTATCAGGCACAGACGCGCATCCCGCACGAGCAGTCTCGCAAGCGACATCCGCCGCCGCTCGACGGGTGAAAGTGCACGCGCGCGCATATTCAGGCACGCGCCTATCCCCATCCTTTCCGCCGCGTTTATTACGCGGGAGGCAATCTCCGCCTTGTCCGTTTTCCGCAGGACGAGAGGATAGGCGAGGTTGTCGTAAACGGTTCTGTGTCCGAACACCGCCCCGTCGTCGAAAACCATAATCACGTCGTCCGTCCTGCGCGCTATGGGCGCGCCGTCGAGCAGCACTTTCCCTTCCGCTTTCTCCGCGCCGCACAGCGCTTTCAGAAAGGAAGTTTTTCCGCTGCCCTCTCCGCCGAGCACCGCGACGACTTCGCCGTCCCCGAAAGAAACGTCCACACCGCCGAACAGCCGCGCGCCGTAGAGATACTGTTTCGCGAAGCCTTCCAGCGTCAGCATCAGAGTATGTCCAGCTGCTGTCCGTACCCTTCCCCGAAGTTGTCGAGGAAGAATTTCAGTTCCGGATATTCGGGCATAAGCCCGTCAAGCTGTTTCTGCAATCTCTTGAACGCCGTGTCGAACTCCTTGTTGCCCGACAGCCGCTCTTCTATGCACTTGATGTACGCGGACACCTTGTCGGCGACTTTCATCAGTTTGTATTCCGTCGTTTCCGTGTCGGGACGGATATATTCGGAATACTTCTCCGCCATTTCGGGAGGCAGGGATTGCAGGAGCTTGCCGTTGATGACGTCCTCAATCTCGCTGTACGCGCTCTTGATGCGGGGGCTGTAATACTTTATCGGAGTGGGCAGGTCGCCGCTGACCACTTCCGCCGTATCGTGATACAGCGCCAGCGCGGCTATCCTGTCCGTGTCCACATTGCCGCCGAAGTAGGTGTTGCGGATGATGCCGAGAGCCTGCCCCACTATGGCGACGTGCGCCGCGTGCTGCATAAGGTCCTCTTTGGTGGTGGAACGCATAAGGCTCCATCTGCCTATCAGCTTCATTCTGTTGAGCAATGCGTAAAAAGTGTACATAACAGCCTCTCGGACGCCTCCGCGTCCTTCTTGTTTCAGATGATATATCTTCCGTCTTTCTTGGGGGCGGCGTCGAGCTCCGCTTTCTTGGCTTCGTATCCCTTGCGGTCAAAGAGCGCGTAAGTCGCGTTCTTGCCCTCTTCCACGCCGGGCTGGTTGAAGGTGTCGATGTTGAGCAGCGCGCCGCAATACGCGGTCTGCAACTGGAAGAACATCAGCAGTTCGCCCACGCTTTCCGCGCTGATTTCGGGGAGAATAACCGTGTTGTTCATATGTCCCGACCTGGTCAAGGCGTACTCGGTGGCGACGCGTTCGGTGTTGATGAGTTCGCCGAGAGTGTGCCCGCACAGGAAATTGACGTCCGGAAATTCCTCCGCGCCGTCGGCAATCGTCACATCCCCGCGGAAGCGTTCGACGCCTATGAACGTGACCACCTTGTCAAACGGCCCTTCCGTGTAAAGCTGCACCTGGGAATGCTGGTCCGTGACGCCGAGGGATTTGACGGGGGTCTGTCCCGCGTGCACGACGTTGCCGTCGAGGTCGACCGCCTTGCCGAGGCTCTCGCCCCACAGCTGGCAATACCAGTCCGCCATATATTTCAGCGAATCGGCATAAGGCATCATAACGGTGATGTTCTTGCCCTTCTTCATTGCGATATACTGCAACACCGCCGCCGCAAGCGCGGGGTTTTCGAAAATTTCGCCCGAAGCGCACCTCTTGTCCATAGCCGCCGCGCCGGAGAGCAGCCCCTTCACGTCTATGCCGAGCACCGCCGCGGGCAGCAGACCCACGGGACAGAGCTCCGAGAAGCGTCCGCCCACTCCGTCGGGAATGTAGAACGTCTTGAAGCCTTCCTTCTTCGCGAGCTTGATGAGGTTGCCTTTGCTTTCGGACGTGGTGGCGATGATGTGCTTGTTCCAGTCCTTTCCGACCGCCTTTTTCAGGATGTCGGAAATGATGAGGTACTGACTCATCGTTTCGCTGGTGGCGCCGCTCTTCGTGATGACGTTGAACACGGTGCGTTTCACGTCGACGACGTCGAGAAGCGCGAGCATACGCTCCGGGTCGACGTTGTCCTCGACGAAAAATTTCAGCCCCCGCTTTTCATCCGCAAGGTCGTTGTGGCGGAAATGGCAAAGCGCCGTGAACACCGCGATGGGACCCAGCGCGCTGCCGCCTATGCCCAGCACGACGAAGTTGTCGAAATTCTTTCTGACGTCCGCCGCGCATTCGAGTATGTCCCCGACGATTTTGTCCTGATTGTAAGGCAGGTCCGCCCACGCGGTCATACCCGTGCCGCGCATAGCGGTGAATTTATCGTACGCCGCGCGCGCTTCCGCACCCGCGGCTGACAGCTCGGCGTCCGTAATCCCCTCTCCGCCGATGTATTTTTCCATCATATTGTTGAAATCGAATTTAAGCATAAGTGCCTCCGACAATTTGTTTCAGATAATCCACAGCGCCCGCCACTTCGGAGATGTCCCCGTAGTTGTCCGCATACTGCTCTATGATGAGCGGTCCGTCATAGCCCACGCCTTTGAGCGCCGACACCAGCTCGGCAAAAGGGAACACTCCCCTGCCCACGAGTCTGATTGAACCGTCCTCCCCGCAGTCCGAAACGTGCACGTTCGCTATCCTGTCCCCCATAGCGGCGATATACTCCCGCCAGTCGCGCCCGCTCTGCCGCGCCTGCTTGATGTCCAGCACCGCGCCGACGTTCGGGCAGAATTCCTTTGCCTCCGCGAAAAATTCGGGGGTGTTGAATGTCGCCCAATGGACGTTTTCGAAGCACAGCTTCACGCCGTAATCGGACGCGATGTCGCCCAGCTCCTTCATCCTCCTGCCCACCGCCTCGGGAGACACGACCATCGTGCGCTTCAAGCGCATCCTGCCGTGAAAAGTGTAATAATGCGCGCCGATTTTACGCGCCACGTCCAGCACCTTGCGGTAAAGCTCCTCCGCATCCCTGCGCGTGCGTTCGGCGGAGTTGAACAGTTCCGGCTCGAACTGCGTGTTGAGCGCGTGGACGGAATATATTTCGAGGTCGCCCTTCCTCTCGGCGAGCAGGTCGCCGAAGGAAGGCTCGTATTCGTATCTTGTGGTGAGAAACACCTCGGCGCATTCCCCTCCGCAACGTTGAATGACCGAGAACGAATCCTCGGTCAATACTTTCGAAAAGAACGTCGCTGTGGAAATGCCGACTTTCATCAATCTTCCTCTTCTTCCTCATAGACATTCTCGGAGCCGCGTTTTCCCTTGCCCCAGATGTCCTTCTGCTTGCGAATCTGACCGAGCAGACGCGGAATAACGAGGTCGATGTTGTCGAACGGCGAGTCGGAAGAGGCCTCCGCCCTGTACGTCTGACTGCGATAGACGACCGTCATATCCGTGGTGTAAGTGCCGCCTTCCAGCGTGACGATGAATTTCGCCACCGCGTCGTCGTCATCGTGGAAATACTTGTCCAGCTTGGCGCACTTCTTCTCGGTAATCGCTTTGAGCGAATCGCTGACGTTGTAGTCTTTTCCGAAGATTTCGAATTTCATATCTCGGACCTCCTTGCTTGGTATCATCATTATACCAAACTTCGCCGCCCGATTCAATACCGATTGCGAAAAACGGAAAGACTGTTTAACGTATTCTATCACACACACGCGCGAAGCGCAAACAAACGCGGGATAAAATCGCGCGGAAAACGGAATGCGCCTCCTCCGTCCCGCAAAGCGCTCCCACGCGCGCCCGTTCCTCCCCTCCGCACCCGCTTTCGGAAAACCCGGAACGGGCTGTTTTAGACAAATGGGGACGGGGTTAAAATGTCCAAAAGTTGGACAAAACAACCCCGTCCCCATTTGTCCAAACTTTTGTTCAGAAAAGAAAAAAGCCCCCTAAAAGGGGGCTTTCCTGCCGTATGTCACGCCTTGTCGAAACACAGTTCTCCGTCGCGCATCACGACGTTCACCTTGTCGCCGTCCGAAATTCTGCCAGTCAGCAGCATTTCGCTGAGTCTGTCTTCGACAAGCCTCTGTATCGTGCGGCGGAGAGGTCTGGCGCCGTATTCTTCGTTGTATCCTTCCCCGACGATGTAGTCCTTCGCTTCGCGCGAAACGGTCACCGTCACGCTGCGCTCGTCCAGCCTCTTTTCGAGGGACGCGAACATAATGTCCGCAATCTTTTCGAGGTCGTCGCGCGTCAGGCGGTGGAAGAAGATTATCTCGTCGATACGGTTGATGAGTTCGGGCTTCATCGCCTCTTTGAGGGCGTCCATCTGCCTTTCCTTCATATTCTCGTATTCCGCTTCTTCGCGCCCAGAAGACGTCCCGAAACCGAGCGGCGCGCGCATTTTTCCTATCTCCTGCGCGCCGATATTCGAGGTCATTATGACGATGGTGTTCTTGAAACTGACCACTCTGCCGTGGCTGTCCGTGAGCCTGCCGTCTTCGAGTATCTGCAAAAGGATGTTGAACACCTCCGGATGCGCCTTTTCGACTTCGTCGAACAACACGACGGAATAAGGCTTCCTGCGCACTTTTTCGGTGAGCTGGCCGCCCTCGTCGTAGCCGACGTACCCCGGCGCGGAACCTATGAGTTTGGACACGTTGTGTTTTTCCATATACTCGGACATATCCACGCGTATGAGCAGATTTTCGTCGCCGAACATAGCTTCCGCCAAGGCTTTCGCAAGCTCCGTCTTGCCCACGCCCGTGGGGCCGAGGAATATGAAAGAGCCGATGGGACGTTTGGGGTCTTTCAGCCCCGCGCGCGCCCTCTTTATCGCCTTCGCGACGGCGGTGACCGCCTCGTCCTGCCCTATCACGCGCTTGTGGAGTATCTCTTCGAGATGTTGCAGTTTCTCGCTTTCGCCCTCCGTGATTTTGCGCACGGGAATGCCCGTCCACTCGGAAACTATCTCCGCGATTTCCTCTTCGCCTATGCTGAGCTTCACGTCGTGGCTTCTGTTGTTCCACTCCGCTTGCAGCTTCTCTTTCTGTTCGACAAGGCTATCGCGCTCGTGTTTGAGCCTGTCCGCGCGTTCGTACTGCTCGTGCCTCGCCGCTTCGGACTTGTTCAGTTCGACTTCCTTTATCCTGTCTTCCAGCCTGCGTATTTCGGGCGGCGTGGTAAAACTCTGTATTTTCTTCCTGCTCGCCGCCTCGTCGATAAGGTCGATGGCCTTGTCGGGCAGAAACCTGTCCGTGATGTAGCGGTCGGAAAGTATCGCCGCCGCCGAAACCGCCTCGTCCGTGATTTCGACCTTGTGGTGCTGTTCGTACTTCTCTTTCAGCCCCTGCAAAATCTCAATCGTATCGGACACCGTGGGCTGTTCCACCATTATGGGCTGGAACCTGCGCTCCAAAGCCGCGTCCTTTTCGAAATACTTGCGGTATTCTTCCACCGTCGTGGCGCCGATGGTCTGCAATTCGCCGCGGGCAAGCATCGGTTTCAGGACGTTTGCGACGTCTATGCCGCCCTCGCCCGTAGACCCCGTGCCGAGTATCATATGTATCTCGTCGATAAACAGAATGATGTTGCCCGCGCGCTTGATGCCGTCGATTGCCTTTTTCAGCCGCTCCTCGAAGTCGCCGCGATAGCGCGTGCCGGCAACCATCGACGTAATGTCCAGCGAAAACACAATCTTGCCCGTCAAAAGGTCGGGCACCTGTCCGTTCACGATAGCCTGCGCAAGTCCGTCCACAATCGCGGATTTGCCCACGCCGGGTTCGCCTATCAGCACGGGATTGTTCTTTGTCCTGCGGCAGAGTATCTGTATAATGCGTTCGATTTCCTTGCCGCGGCCGATGACCGGGTCGAGCTTGCCGTCGCGCGCTTTCTGCGTAAGGTCGGTGCCGAACTGCGCAAGCTCCGCCGACAGTCCGCCCTCCGCGCGTCTTTCCGTCTGCGTTTCGGACACGCTTTCCGCGCCGTCGGGGCGGTAAGGCTGCCCCGCAGCCCCCGCGGGAGCGGCGGCCGCGCCGCCGTTTTCGCCGCCGCCGAACAGACTTCCGAAAAAGCTGTCGATGAGGTCGCCGAGGTCCACCGCCTGCCGCGGCTGCTGCTGTTGCTCCGCTTCGCCGCGTATAATCTGCATAAGTTTGGACTGCATAAGGTCGATGTCGATGTTCCACCGCCTTTCCAGCACCTGAGCCGCCACGCTCGTACGGTCGTAAAGCAGCGCAAAAAGCAGATGTTCGGTGTTCGCCTGCTGCGCCCCCGTCTGGCGTGCCAGCGCCGTGGCATTGGTTATCGCGCGGTTGGCGCGCGTGGACATCGAAACTCTGCCCACCGCCTCACGCAACGAGAAAAGTTGCAGCACCGCGTCCGCGCTCACGCGGAAACTTTCGAGCACACGCTGGGCGTTGCACCCCGTCTGCGCCGCAAGTCCGTAAAGCAGATGTTCGGTGCAGATGAGCCCGCCCGTCCGCGCCGCAAGCCCCGCGGCCTTGTCCAGCGCGCCGCTGAAATTATCGGAATAATTCATTTCTTCTCCTTTTGCAGAATGCGTCTGACGATTTCCGCGCGACGCACGTCGCGCTCGTCGGCCCCGCACCTGCCGATTGCCAGAGTCAGATTCGCCGCAGAACACAGAACAAGCAGTTTATCCAGCGTTTCGGTGTCTTTAAGCGGCAGTATGTTCATTATAATGCCCAGTTTCACATCCGATATGAGGTTCATCAATTCGGCGGAAGCGAGCTTGTAAGCGTTGGTCAGGATGCCGTAACTGCGCAGCACTTTGTCGTAAAGCGCGGCACCCTGTTCCTTGGCGAGTTTCTCTCTCGCAAGCCTTTCGTGCAAACACATTTCGACAGTCGCGCGCTCTATGATGTCGATTATCTCCCCCTCCGTGACCCCCAGCGTGCGGGTGTTGGACAGCTGATACATATCGCCCAGTGCCTCGCTGCCCTCTCCGTACACGCCGCGCACGGTAAGACCGTAATCCCGCACGAACTTCGTCAGCGCACTCTCTATCGCGCCCGCGAGTTTGAGCGCGGGAAGAAAAAGCATCGTCGAGGCTCTCATCCCCGTGCCGAGGTTGGTCGGACAGGCGGTCAGAAAACCGAGTCTGTCATCGTATGCGACGGGAATTTCGGCAAGCAGATTGTCGTCATAACGGTTGAGCCTGCCGTATGCAGAACGGAGCGCGAACCCCTTTTCCACGCACTGTTCGCGTATGCGGTCCTCTTCGTTGAGCATAACGGAAATGCCTTCGCTCTTTTCCAGGATGACCGCACCCGATGTGTCGTTGCGGCGCAGCGCGGGCGAAATTAGATGACGTTCGACAAGCGCGGTCTTCTGCAAATCGTCAAGGTCGCACATACGCAGAAAAGTGAAATCGAACACCCCCTGCGCCGCCCGTTCCGCCGCGACTTCCAGCGCGACGAGCGCGCCCGTATCCGCAGGGCGTTTGCAGCCGGGGAAAGGCATTCCGCGGACGTTGCGCGCCAAGCGCACACGCGAGGATATGACGTTGAACCGCGTGATTTCGCGCACGGCGTTATCCTGCATTGCGTTCTCCTTTCGGACGTTTTCCGACGTGCACGCTCGCACCGCCCTGGGACGCTTCCGCCGCGCCGACTGCGGTCTTATGCATATTGCGGTAACATTCGGGACACCCGAACATAAACGATGCCGCGAAGTCCGCCGTCGTCGTGCCGCATACGGGACATTCCTTGCCTTCGCGGGCTGCCAGACGGCTCATAACTTCGAAAGCGGAATGCCCCGACCGTCTGATGTCGGCGTAACACTCCTCGCAGAAATGAAACTCGACCATACCGTTATTGACTACGGTACGGTCGGTGAGCACGCCCTCTCTTTTGCGGCAGAAATCGCAAAGCATACGCCCCTCAGTCGCCGAAACCGTTCGGGTGTGTGCTGTGCCACTTCCACGCGGACGCGACTATCTCGTCCAGAGAGTCGTACCGAGGCTTCCAGCCGAGTTCGCGCTTTATTTTTTCGCTCGACGCGACGAGCGTCGCGGGGTCGCCGGGACGTCTGCCCTCGACCTTTGCGGGGATGGCTTCGCCCGTGACGCGGCGCGCGGTTTCGATGACCTCTTTCACGGAAAAACCGTTGCCGTTGCCGAGGTTGTAATAGGTGGATTTCCCGCCGTTTTCAAGATAATCCAGCGCGCGGATGTGCGCGTCCGCAAGGTCCGTGATGTGGATATAGTCGCGGATGCAGGTGCCGTCGCGGGTGGGATAGTCCTCCCCGAATATACCGATGTGACTGCGCTGCCCCAGCGCGGTCTGCAAGATGATGGGGATGAGATGCGACTCTGGCTTGTGCGCCTCGCCGATTTCGCCGCTGCGGTGCGCGCCCGCCGCGTTGAAATAGCGCAGAGCGACGTATTTCATTCCGTACGCCTTGTCGTAGTCGCTCATAAACTGCTCCATCATAAGTTTGGTCTGTCCGTAAACGCTGGTGGGGCGCTGGGGGCTGTCCTCCGTGATGAGCCCGTCGCCCGTGTCGCCGTAAGTCGCCGCGGACGAGGAAAAGACGAGATATTTCACCCCCGATTCGAGCATTGCGTCGAGCAGGGAAAGAGTGCCCGCCACGTTGTTGCGGTAATACTTCGCGGGGTCGGACATACTCTCGCCCACGAGGGAGAACGCCGCGAAATGCACCACCGCGTCCACCTTGTATTCCGCAAAAGTCCTGCAAAGCAGTTCCTTGTCGAAGATGTCGCCTTTCACGAAAGGTGCGTCGCCGACGGATTGTCTGTGCCCCGTGACGAGGCTGTCGTACACCACGACGTCCGCGCCGCGCTCTCTCAATTCCCTCACGGTATGCGAGCCGATATAGCCCGCGCCGCCCGTAACAAGTATCATAAAAACCTCCTGCGCCGCGCATTTCGCGCGCGCGATAAGCTGTCTTAATTCGGCTATATTATATCTCCGCCCATATTGTTTTGCAACAGGATTTTGTGTATAATACGCGTATGGAGAAGGTCATCCTGCACTGCGACCTGAACAACTTCTACGCTTCGGTGGAACAGAAGATGCATCCCGAATACGACGGGATGCCTCTCGCCGTATGTGGCAATCCGGAAGTGAGACACGGCATAGTCCTTGCAAAAAATATGCTCGCGAAAGCCGCAGGCGTCGCCACGGGCGAAGCGATATGGATTTCACGCAAAAAATGTCCGGGCATCATCTTCGTCCCGCCTCATTACGACGAATACGTCCGTTACAGCAAGGAAGTCTTCGGCATATACACCGAGTTTACGGACCGAGTGGAGAGTTTCGGACTGGACGAGTGCTGGCTGGACGTGACGGGTTCTCTGCGGCTGTTCGGGTGCGGAGGAAAGGAGCTTGCGGACAGAATACGCGAAACGGTGAAGGCGCGTACGGGGCTGACGATTTCCGTCGGGGTTTCTTTCACGAAAGTGCTCGCAAAACTCGGCAGCGACCTCAAAAAACCCGACGCCACCGTCGTGCTCGACCGCGAACATTATATGGAGAAAATAGGCTCTCTCCCGCCCTCCGACCTGATTATGATAGGCGGCTCGACGGCAAAGAAACTCGAAGTGCTGGGCATACGCACCATACGCGCGCTGGCAGCCGCAGACCGCGGGATGCTGCGCGACCGTTTCGGCATAATCGCGGACAAAATATCTGACGCGGCAAGAGGGGTCGAAAACGAAGAAGTCAGACTTTATTATGACAAACGCGCACCTAAAAGTGTCAGTCACGGCACTACCACCCCGCGTGATATGACGAACGAAGAGGACTTTTCCATAGTGGTGTACGCGCTTGCGGAACTTGTCGCAATGAGACTGCGCCGCTACGGAATGTCCGCGGAAGGAGTGGGGCTTTCCGTCCGCGAAGCGGAAACTCTGCGCCACAAATCCGCCCAATGCACCCTCCCCTCCGCCACATCGAACGCTTCCGACATCGCGAAGAGCGCGCTCGCGCTGCTGCCCAGAATCCACGCTTTCCCCGCGCCGCTCCGCGCAGTCACGGTGGCGGCGACAAGGCTGACGGACGGCAGCGTCACACAGCTCTCCTTCTTCGACGCCGAAAAGGATGAGCGGGAGGACAGACTGGACAAAAGCATAGACAGCATAAGGACGAAGTACGGATATAAATCCGTGGGGCGCGGACTTATGCTCAAAAACGACCTTGCCACAAATTTGCACGAGGAGGACGACTTCCTCCCGTTCAAAAGATAGAGGTAAAAATGAAAATCGCAATCGCAACCAACAACCGCAACAAACTCAAAGAGATACGCGCCGTACTCGGCGGCTTTTTCGACGAAATGCTCTCCTTGGGCGACCTCGGCATCGACGTGGAAATCGAGGAAACGGGCACCACCCTCACGGAAAACGCGCTGATAAAGGCGCGCACCATACGCGATATGACGGGGCTTGCCTCGCTTGCCGACGACAGCGGGCTGATGTGCGACGCCCTGGACGGCGCCCCCGGAGTATACTCGGCGCGCTACGCGGGAGAGGAACACGACGACGCGAAGAACAATGCCCTGCTGCTCAAAAACATCGCGGGCAAGGACAGGACGGCGCATTTCTGTTCCGTGATAGCTCTGTGCCTTCCCGACGGCAGAGAGTACACGGCGGAAGGGCGCGTGGACGGCGTGATAACGGAGGAAGCGCGCGGCAACGGCGGCTTCGGCTATGACCCGCTCTTCTTCTCTCCCGAACTCGGAAAGACGTTTGCCGAAGCCTCCGCGGAGGAAAAGAATTCGGTCAGCCACCGCGGAAGAGCCCTCAGGAATATGGAACTCGTCGTCGAAAAAGAACACCTCGACAAGTAACGGGAACCGCACTTTATGCGGCATTTCCGCGGCATAAAACACCATTATTGAAAAATGACCACTATATTTGCCTTTTCCGACATCCACGAAAAAACGCTTCCGCAGTATCTGCTCGACATCGCCGCGGAGAGTGATTACGTCTTTTTCCTCGGCGACGGCGCGGCAAGACTCGGCGAGCTTGTCCTGCACAAAAACTTTTACGGAGTGGCGGGCAACTGCGACAGTCTGCCCCTGCCGAAAGAAGTGACTTTGGATGTCGAAGGCGTGAAGATTCTTCTCACCCACGGACACGCATACGGCGTAAAGTCCGACCTCCTCTCCCTCTCTCTGCGCGCGGAAGAACTCGGCTGCCGTCTTGTGTGTTACGGGCACACCCACGCCGCGGAAATCACGGAACGCGACGGTGTGACGTTCGTCAATCCCGGCGCGCTTTCCCATCCCTTTTACGGGCAGCCGACTTATGCCTACATCGTCATAGAAAAAGGCAGAATATTCCCGAAAATCGTCCCCGTGGTCTGATACGCGGCAACAAGAGTGCGCCGTATTGGTGCGCCGTCCTTGCGGGCGGCGTTTTTCGTATGATTTCCGCGGTTGACGGTGCGAAGCGGTTTCCGCCGTCGTTCGGATTGAGCCCCGCCCGACGCAACGGAAAGCGGAACCCCGCTCCGAGAAGGAGCGGGGTTCCGGACAAGGAGTATTGCCTTACTGCGGAGCGATTAACCCATCACATAGGAGAAAGATGCCGCAGTGTTGGCGCAGGTTATGATGGTGAACAGCATAGTATTGATGAACGCACCGAGCCACATATTGCCCGTTTTTGCCGTCATACGGCGGGATATGAGCGTCGCAACGGCGAGGATGGGAATCATCGGGATGAGAACGATGTATCCGAGCGCCATATCGGACTGCCACATCACGCCCGTCGACCTGAACTCGCCGTACTGTATCGCAACGACGAGGATGACGCCGAACACGTTGAAGAAGATGTTGATGAGGGTGCTTGCCCATTCGGGAAGATTCTTCGCGCGGTAGGTTTCGTTGAATATCGCGCTAACGGTGAAGAAGATGCCGAAGAACACGGCATAACGCACCATCGTGGGCAGCATATCGCCGACGTTGAACACCTTGACGGCAAGCGTCCAGATGCGGAAGTCGACCGTCCACGCGGACCAGTTGATGAAAGTGACGAGGTAAAGGAAGAAGACCACTATGCCCGCAAGCAGGAAAGTTTTGAGCAGGCTTCCGAGTCCGCCCCGTATCTTTGCCGCCGCGAACGGGTTCTCGATGTACTGCCCTGCCGCTTCCTTGTATCTGACCCGATAGAACACGGTGTTCGCAAGCCACATAAACAGGATGACTGCAAGCGAGAAGAGAGCGACGACCACCGCCCATATAGCAACCCAGTTGGTGGTGTCCTGCGGATAGAGTTGCGTGTTGGGGAACACATAGTCGCCGTATTCCGTGCAGACATCGTGTATGATGAAGCCGCTGAACAGCATTATGCCGATTGCCCCCAGCCAGTAAGTGAGGTTTTTCCAGATGCCTTTGAGGGGCTTGGGTTCGTCAAGCGCCGCCGCGCAAACCGTCGCGGAAGCGGCATTGCTCCCCGTTGCCGCAGGCACGCCTGCGCCGTATGCTCCGTCCGACGCGTCCGCCGACATTTCGGGTGCGGCGACGGGTTCTGCCTGAACAGGACCTTCGGGAAGCAGTTCCACCGTCTTTTTCTTCGCAAGGGAACGGAAGAAAGGTACGGTGAGCAACAGGCTGACCAGCGGGAATATCGTCGCGAAAAGCGCAATCATACCGATGAAGGAGAACATCTCTTTCACCCACCACGTCTGGTTGTCCGCGGAAATGAAATCGCTGCCCGAGGGAGTTCCGAACGCGGTATAGAAGAAGTCTATGACCGCCGCGGCACCGTCAACCGAATAGTGAACCTGCGGATGCACGCCCGGCACTTCGTATATGACGCGGAACGCGCTGTCCGCCGCCTGGCCGTCCGCAATATCGGTGAGTACGCCGTTGATATAGATGCCGCCGTTGACGACGTCGCCTTCCTGCCCCGCTATGCCGACATATCTTTTTGCGGTTTCGGTGGACAGCCACTCACGGGAAATCGTGCCGCCGTTTTCGTTGGTCGAATAAAAGAATTCGTCGTCTTTGGATTTGAGGAAACCTACCGAAACGTCGCTGCCCGCGCCCAAGAAAGTGCTCCACGACTGGATAAGACCCGCCGATACGATTCCGAGTCCGCCGTTTTCGGCGTTGTCCTGCATCAGCACCATTGCCGTGGTATAGCCGCCCATCGAGTGGCCGGAGATGCCTATTCTGTCTTTATCGACGTAATCGAGGTTGTAGAGATACTTTGCGCTGTCATAAAGTCCGCTTGTTGCCATCATAGCGCCGGTGTCGCCCGTATTTTCATAGTTGCCGTGACCTTCGCGGTCGACTATGAGCACCACGAAACCGCGGCGGGCAAGCTCGATGGCGTTTTGAAGCTGCATTTCGCGGTTGTTGAGATAGCCGTGCGTGAATACGACGCCGGGTGCGGGGTTGTCGGCGGTTGCGCTGTCGGGCTTGAACAGAATGCCGCTGACCACGGTGCCCTCCACCTCTTCTTCCTGCGTCACGGTTTCGCCCGTTTCTTCGTCTGTGGATACGACGGTTACCGTGCCCGTATTGGTGGCGTCCCGAAGGTCCGTGACTTCCACCGTCCAGCCTTCCGTCTGTATGCCCGACGCTATGAAGCTGCTCAGGAAAATCACTATCAGACAGACCGCCAGGAAAATGACCCATTTTTTGTTTTTGGACAAATAGCCCAGAATACTGTCTTTCAGATAACTCATAATTTCTCCTTTTTCGATGTTGATGACTTTGCGGACGGCGACGGATAAAATCACCTCCTGTATGCGCTCCGTCAAAACGCCTGTACGACTTGCACAAATTGCCCGCGACCGACAGGATAAACGGCATACGCCTGTATTCTGTCGATTTAAACCTGTTTTAATCATAAATGTATAGGCTTAGGATGACAATTGACAAATCTTGCAGATTATTGTACATTTTGCTTGTAATTTTTTTGCATACAAAACAGTCAGGCAAGATTTGTACTGTCAAGCGAATCGGGGAAGAGAAAATGAAAAAACAGACAGGAGAGAACACGGTATCGGACAGGCTTAAACACGCTTTGACGTCGCTTTCGAGGGCAAGCGGGCTTAATCTTTGTATGCTCGACCTTATGGGCAACATTCTGATTTATCCCACCAACGACTGCGCGCTTTGCAAATTCGTACGCTCCGACGACAAGGGGCGCGCTTTGTGCATACGCTTTGCGGCGCACGCGGTGCTTGACGCGGCGCACAACAAAAAAACTTTCTTTTACAAGTGCCCTTTCGGGCTGATTGATTTCGCCGTACCCGTTTTCGACGGCGGAGAGTTTGTCGGCGCGATATGCGGGGGACAGGTTCGCTCGGAAGACAGCGCGCGGCACCTCGATTTCGTCTATCCGCCGATTTCGCCGCAGGACGCGGGCGGAAAGTATGCGACCGTCTCCGAGCTTTACTCTCTTATGCCCGAGATTCCCGCCGAAAAAATGCTGGAAACCGCAAGACTCGTCGAACTGCTGACCGAACGCGTCGGCGACGAGGCGTTTCAGACAATGCGGGAGTTCGCGGACGACGGCGACGCTTTCGCCCGGAACAAACTTCAACCCGCCTTCGATTACATCCAACTCAATTTCACGCGGCAGATAAGCGCAAAACATATGGCGGAAATCTGTTTCGTAAGCGAAAATTATTTCTCGCGGCTTTTCGGAAAACTGACGGGCACCACCCTGCCCAAATTCGTGACCGGGCTTCGTATGGCAAAAGCCAAAGAACTGCTCCTTTTCCCGAACGCGAAAATCAACGCCGTGGCATACGAAGTGGGTTATGACGACCCCGCTTATTTCATACGCCGTTTCAAACTGCTGACGGGAACGACGCCTGCCGCGTGGCAAAAAGAAAACGTCGGTTTTCCGCTCACGCTCCCCGCCGCGGAATCTTCTCGGTGACGGGCACGCTTTCGGGTTTTCGCGTCTCTGAAAATTTGCGATTTGCGTCTTTTAGGTTTTATACATTAACTGTATATTAAGTAATATCATCATACACAATGCGTATAATTTTGTCAATATGATGTTGAAAGCAGCCGTCGGAAATCGCTTGAAAGAATGCCGTCTGAGCCGTAATATGACTCAAATGCAAGTGGCGGCATATTTGGGCGTGGCGCAGCCCGTCTATCAGCGTTATGAAAAGAGAGTGTACGAATGCACATACGAACAAATAGTGAAACTGTGCGACCTTTTCGACATTTCCGCCGATTTTCTCCTCTGCCGCACCGAAATCTGACTTCCGAAGCTCAATCGGCAATCGGCGCAAAGCACATATCGCGCGACAAGATAGTTCAAAACCGTTGACATCCATTTGCCCGTGTGATAAGATTTTTGAGCATCGTTTGAGATGCCGTGTGGTGACTGTCGGACTCATGCGGGTGTAGTTCAATGGTAGAATACCAGCCTTCCAAGCTGGCTACGTGGGTTCGATTCCCATCACCCGCTCCAAAAATGAGCCTGTAGCTCAGCAGGATAGAGCAACGGCCTTCTAAGCCGTGTGTCGGGAGTTCGAATCTCTTCAGGCTCGCCACAATGGTGGGTATAGCGCAGTTGGTTAGCGCGTCAGGTTGTGGCCCTGAAGGCCGTGGGTTCGAATCCCACTACTCACCCCACATCGAAAATCTCGGCGGCTGCCGAGCCGTAGGGGTATCGCCAAGCGGTAAGGCACCAGATTTTGATTCTGGCATTCGTTGGTTCGAATCCAGCTACCCCTGCCAGACAAGACTCACTAGCTCAGCCGGTAGAGCACCGCACTTTTAATGCGATGGTCCGGGGTTCGAATCCCCGGTGGGTCACCAGCAAAAGGACAGCAGAAGCTGTCCTTTTTGCTTACCCGTCGGGGATGAGAACCCCGCAGGGGTTCGGCGGCTGCCACGCAGACGCCTGCGGAAACGAACCGCCCTGCACTCACGTCAAACCATACCACGCTCCCCGGCTTGATTGTGCCCTGCACTCGACCGCATATACACGGTGGGTCACCGGCAAAAGGACAGCAGAAGCTGTCCTTTTTACTTACCCGTCGGGGAGGAGAACCCCGCAGGGGTTCGGCGGCTGCCACGCAGACGCCTGCGGAAACGGACCGCCCTGCACTCACGTCAAACCATACCACGCTCCCCGGCTTGATTGTGCCCCGCACTCGACCGCATATACACGGTGGGTCACCAGCAAAAGGACAGCAAAAGCTGTCCTTTTTGCTTACCCGTCGGGGATGAGAACCCCGCAGGGGTTCGGCGGCTGCCACCCAGACGCCTGCGGAAACCGAGCATTCGTATCCTTATGGTAAACAATTTTGGGGACAATATCGTTTTTCCGTTATTGCCGAAACATTGACACATTAAAACACGTTTCGTGTATATACTAAATTGCGGCTTATATCGCACGTTTCGTGTATTGGTTGGACTGAGGAAGACAGCAAAAACGCCTTTGCGTGTTTTTCAAGGGCTCGTTGGGCAAGAGCAAAACGCAAATATCCGTCCCTTTCACCCTGCCGGCACACACCATATTGTGCGGTTTGTCTTTCGGAGTTTTTGTCCCGCAAAAAGGCGATACACTTTTCGTGTGTTTATATTGCTGCGCAGACAGAACGCTTTGCGGAAGCCGCAGTCGCAGACGCGCGCCCAAAGCAGCTGACGCCGAAGCCGATGCCGAATTTGACATTTCGGGTTTGTGACACTATACTGTTTATATTGTTTCACTGCGTGAAAGGCAGTCGAAAGGCGAGGTCATATGGTGTACGAACAGCAGACATTTTTCGAAAGCGATGCCAGCCTGCCGCTGGCGGCACGTTTGCGCCCTCAGACGCTGGAAGAATACTGCGGACAGCAGCATTTGCTCGGCAAGGGCAAAGTGCTCCGTCGTCTTATCGAAAGCGACAACATCGGTTCTATGATTTTCTGGGGTCCTCCGGGAGTCGGCAAGACCACTCTCGCCCGCATCATCGCAAGACGCACAAAAGCGAATTTCATAGATTTTTCCGCCGTCACCAGCGGCATAAAGGAAATCAAGCAAGTTATGGAACAGGCGGAACACAACCGCCGTTTCGGCGAACGCACAATTTTGTTCGTCGACGAAATACACCGCTTCAACAAGGCGCAGCAGGACGCATTTCTGCCTTTCGTGGAAAAAGGCAGCATTATCCTTATCGGCGCAACGACGGAAAACCCGTCCTTCGAGGTCAACGGCGCTTTGCTTTCGCGCTGTAAAGTTTTCGTCCTGCAATCGCTATCCACGGAAGACCTCTGCCGCCTGCTGCGGCGCGCCGTCGAAGACCCGCGCGGTTTCGGCAACCAGAAAGTGACAATATCCGACGAACTGATAGAGGCAATCGCCGTCTTTGCCAACGGCGACGCGCGCAACGCGCTGTCCACGCTGGAAATGGCGGTGCTCAACGGAAACGTTTCGGACGACGGGGCAATCGAGGTCACTCCCGAAACATTGGAACAATGCACGTCGAAAAAGTCCTTGCTGTACGACAAGAAAGGCGAGGAACATTACAACGTCATCTCCGCTTTGCATAAGTCTATGCGCAACTCCGACCCCGACGCCGCCGTATACTGGCTCGCCCGTATGCTTGAAGCGGGCGAAGACCCTCTGTACATCGCGCGGCGAGTGACTCGTTTCGCCAGCGAGGACGTCGGGCTTGCCGACCCGCGCGCATTGGAAATCGCGGTCGCGGCATATCAGGCGTGCCATTTTATCGGAATGCCCGAATGCAGCGTTCATCTGACGGAAGCGGTGGTTTATATGTCGCTTGCGCCAAAATCCAACGCTATGGACGTGGCGTATATGCGGGCGAAATCCGACGCGCTCAACACCGTCGCAGAGCCTGTGCCGCTCGTCATCCGCAATGCACCTACACGGCTTATGAAAGACCTTGACTACGGCAAAGGTTACGTCTACGCGCACGACACCGAAGACAAACTTTCGTCTATGCAATGCCTTCCCGATTCGCTCAAAGACCGCGTCTATTACACCCCGACGGAGGAAGGTGTGGAAGGACGTTTCAAAGCCCGTCTGGGAGAAATCAAGCGCTGGAAAAAGAACCATCCCGAAAAATAGTCCGTCGCAAAATCTCTTTTTCAACCATCGGGCACCGTCACCGCGTAAATCTGCCTTTTGCGACACGACACCGCGCTCGCGCCGCAGCAAAGAAAAACACCGCCCGAAGCGGTGTTTTTGGTGCGCCCTCAGGGATTCGAACCCGGGACCCACTGATTAAGAGTCAGTTGCTCTACCAGCTGAGCTAAGGGCGCATATCGCGACGAGTACGCAATTTTGCGGTCATCGTCGCTAACTTTGTGCAAAGGCGAACCTTTGCGATTGGAGCGGGAGACGGGATTCGGACCCGCGACTTTCACCTTGGCAAGGTGACACTCTACCACTGAGTCACTCCCGCGAGCGAGTAATAATATATCAAACAACACGGCAAAAAGCAACTGTTTTTCGCGCTTTTGTTCAATTTTTCCGCCGACGGGAGAAATGCTTTACTTATGTTTGACTTATGATATAATGATTGCGCGCAGTCGTGGCGAAATTGGCAGACGCGCCGGATTTAGGTTCCGGTGGGAAACCGTATGGGTTCGAGTCCCTTCGACTGCACCAAAAACACCGCTCAAAGCGGTGTTTTTTCTTTGCGGCAACAGGGATTCCTTTTTCAAAGCGCAATGCTGTGCATTGCAACCCGGGACACATCCCGGCTGACGCGAATTTGCGCCCTGCGCATTACGCCGCGCCGGCAAAACCGATGTCTATATCGCCGTTGTTGCAGTTGAAATAAAGCGACTTCTCCCCGTCCGTTTTGTCGGTCAGATTGCAATCCCCTTTCTTGATTTCGCACCTTACGGAAAAGTCGGATATGCTGCCGTTCAGCGTGCCCGAGATATTTCCGTTCTTTGCAACGGCTTGCAGACTTTCTCCCACACCGACGTTTTCAAACGAGGTGTCCCCGCCGTTGTTGTCCAGACTTATTCCGCCTTCTATACTCACAAACGACAGTTTTATTGTTTCGTTTGTGGTTTTTATCGTCAGGTTTTGCAAAATGCCTTCGGGAACCTCGATTGTTATCTTTCTGTATTCTCCCGACGGTTTCGTGCCGATGTAGTCCGTCCAATCCTTGTCCGTCTGCAAAGTAATGCCGAGTTCGCCGTCCTCCGACAGTAGTATGTCGTAATACTCTTTGTCGTTTTCGAAATAGGAAATATGCACGCTGTCGTCGTCGGAAGGCAGCACCTCCACCGCTCTGTCGTAGACGTCGACGGTTATGCTCCTGACCTTCGCACCGTCAGCGGAATACTCCCCCGACGCAAACCCTTCGTTGCTGCCGCTGACCCACGATTGCCGCCACGCCGAGCAACAGACACCGTGAAGCGGTCTGTTCCGCTTCGCAAAATCTGAGCAAAAACGTAAACCTCCGTTGTCATTTGCGACGGATATGTTATAATAAACACCGAACGCCGCGTCCGCCGCGAAATGCGCGGCACGCAAGGAGGGGAAATGGGCAAACTCATAGGTATGGGCGACTGCATAATAGATTTTCTGCCGTCAGCGCCCGGAGAAATGACCTACACGGCAAAAATGGGCGGCGCGCCCGTAAACGTCTGCGCCGCGGTGGCAAAACTCGGCGGCAGAGCGTGTTATCTGGGCAAACTCGCCGACGACAATTTCGGAAAATTCCTGCTTTCGGAACTCGGAAAATACGGCGTGGACACCTCGCTCACCGTGGTTGACGGCAAATGCAACACGGGGCTCGCTTTCGTGGACCTGCACCCTAACGGCGACCGCGACTTTTTCTTTTACCGCGATGTGCCCGCCGACGCGAATCTCTCCCCCGACGAAGTGAAGGAAGAGATGTTCGAGAAGGGCGACGTGCTTCACTTCTGCTCCGTATCGCTTATGGAGTCCCCGACAAAACACGCCATAGAAAGAGCGGCGGCGCTGGCGCACGCCTGCGGAGCCGTCGTCAGCTTCGACGTCAATCTCAGGCTGCACCTGTGGAAGGACGCGCAAAAGCTGCACGACGCGGTCACGGAGTTTCTCCCCTATGCGGATTTCGTAAAAGTCACCGACGACGAACTTGAATTCATAACGGGGTTGAACGACGAAAAAGAAGGGATAAAAACCCTGTTGCGTTATGCGGCGCGGGCGAAACTGATTTTTGTGACGAGGGGCGGCAACGGCTCCGCCGTATACGACCGCGAAGCGAATTCCGCGGATTATGCGGCGTATCCCGCCGACGTCGTGGACACTACGGGAGCGGGCGACTGCTTTATAGGCAGCATCATATGGCATCTCCTGAACGGCGAGGCGGAGCTCACCGTAGGGGGAACGGAAAAGGCAATGAACTTTGCCGTGCGCGCGTGCGCGTGCGTGATTTCCAAAAAGGGAGGCGCGCCCTCTATGCCCTCCCGCGAAGAGGTGGAGAAACTGAAATGAAAGACAAACCGGAATGCAAGTGCAAGGCAACGGAAGAGCAAATCGCGCGCATTGTTCGCACACCCGTATTTTTCGAGCGCAACCGCGTGTTCCGCAACTATATCGGCGGCGCGGGGTTCGGTCCGCTGATGAATGACAACACGGGAGACAACTCTTTCCCCGAAGAATGGATTGCGAGCAAGGTGAAAGCGATAAATCCCGTCTACTTCGGCGAACGCGACGGGGTTTCGGTGGTGGAAGGCACGGATATATTTTTCGACGACCTGCTCGCCTCTCATCCCGAAGAGCTGCTCGGCGGCATAAAATACGACTGCCTGGTCAAATATCTCGACAGCGCGATACGCCTGCCCGTTCAGGTGCATCCGACAAAGGAATTTTCCGCAAAAAATTTCGGGAGCCCTTACGGCAAAACGGAAGCGTGGCTGGTGCTGGCAAAACGCAGCGACGACGCCTGTCTTTACTTCGGTTTCCGCGACAGGATTGACCTCGAAACGCTGAAAGCGTACGCCGACCGCAGTCTTACCGAACGCGACATACTCACGGACATAATCACTCCCGTCAAGGTGAACGTGGGCGACGTCTATCTCATCAACGCGGGGCTGATTCACGCGATAGGTGCGGGGTGCACCGTCCTCGAAGTGCAGGAACCGACCGACTTCACCATTCAAATCGAGAACTGGTGCGGCGAGTCGCGCGTCAGCGAACAGGAGAAATATCTGGGGCTTCCGCGCGACATTGCAATGAGCATATTCGACTTCGACAAATTCGGCGAAAAGGCGGTTGAGGAATGCAAAATCGCACCGAAAACCATCTGTTGTGACGAAACTTGCAAAATCGAAAGCCTGATTGACTACGACGACACGCCCTGTTTCGGAGAAAAAAGATATACCCTCAAAGAAGGAAGTTTCGTCCCCGAAAGCGGTCCGTCCGTGTGGGCGGTGGTGGAAGGCGAAGGCGAAATCCGCGGCGACGGTTTCCGCCGGAAACTCGCAAAGGGCGACTATTGGTTTATGCCCTATGCCGCAAGAGGCAAGTTCACGGTTGCGGGCACTCTTACGGTCATCGAATGTCTGCCCAGCAAACAGGACTGAACGCGGGACGCGGCACAACGGCGGCGGACGGAGAACTTCTCCGCCCGCCGCTTTTTTGTTCGCACGCCGCACGACGGTCCGCCGACAAATCAAAACCTGCCGACGCTGCTTTTAAGGGTGCATTTCAGGGGGCGGTAATGCTTTCCTTTTCTTGCGCTCGGCACGCGCGTGTGATATAATCATTCGGAAAATCGATTCCGGAGGGCTTATGAGAGCCATAGTTTCCGTCATAGGCAAGGACCGTACGGGCATCATCGCCAAGGTCACGACAAAACTTTTCGAACTCGGCTGCAACGTCGAAGACATATCCCAGACCGTTATGCACGGGTCTTATTTCACGATGATTATGCTCATCACCCTGAAAGAAGGGCTTGCCGTCGCCGCGGTCAACGACGCTCTGCAATCCGTCGCGGGCGAACTCGGAGTGGAAATCCGCGTCCAGCACGAGGATATCTTCAACTCAATGCACAGGATTTGACTTATGCTCAATCAACAGGAAATCATACAGACCATATCGATGATTAAGGACCAGCACCTTGACATCCGCACGGTCACGATGCATCTCAGCCTCTTCGACTGCATTTCCGACGACCCGAAAAAGACCGCCGCAAACGTCAGGCGCAAGCTGCTTGCAAAGGCGGGCAATCTGAAAAGCGTGGTGGAAGGGATACAGTCCAAGTACGGCATTCCCATCGTCAACAAACGCCTGTCCGTAAGTCCCGTAAGCCTCATCGGCGCGGCAAGCGGCGGATACCGCGAAATCGCGCTGGCAATGGATGAAGCGGCGAAAACCGTGGACGTCGATTTCATCGGCGGCTACACCGCCCTCGTGCAAAAATCGATGACGGCGGAAGAGAAGGAGTTCATCCTCACCATCCCGGAAGTGCTGGCGGCGACGGACCGCGTATGCGCGAGCGTCAACGTCGGTTCCACCCGCGCGGGCATCAATATGGACGCGGTCAGACTGATGGGCGAAGTGATAAAAAAGACGGCGGAGCTCACCGCGGACCGCGACGGCATAGGCTGCGCAAAACTCGTGGTGTTTGCCAACGCCGTGGAAGACAATCCGTTTATGGCGGGGTCTTTCAACGGCGTGAGCGAAGGCGACTGTGTGGTGAACGTGGGCATATCCGGTCCCGGCGTCGTGAAAGCCGCGCTGGAACAAATACGCGGCGAGAGCTGCGACGTGCTCTCCGAAACCATCAAGAACACCTCTTTCAAAATCACCCGTATGGGCGAGCTTGTCGGCAGAGAAGCGGCAAAGATGCTGGGGGCGGAATTCGGCATAGTCGACCTTTCCCTTGCTCCCACCCCGATACGCAACGACAGCGTGGGCGAAGTCCTCGAAGAAATGGGGCTGTCCGCGGTCGGTGCGCACGGCACGACCGCGTGTCTTGCGATGCTGAACGACGCGGTGAAAAAAGGCGGCACGATGGCAAGTTCGCACGTCGGCGGACTGTCTGGCGCGTTCATCCCCGTCAGCGAGGACATAGGGATGATTGAAGCCGTGAAAAAAGGCGCGCTTTCGCTTGAAAAGCTGGAAGCGATGACATCCGTGTGCAGCGTCGGGCTCGATATGATAGCCATACCCGGAAGCACGAGCGCGGCGACCGTGTCCGCAATCATTGCGGACGAAGCGGCGATAGGCGTCGTCAACAACAAGACCACCGCCGTACGCGTCATTCCCGTATGCGGCAAAGACGAGGGCGAAGTAGAGTTCGGCGGACTGCTGGGAAGGGCTCCCATTATGCCCGTCGGCAAGGAAAACGCCGACGCGTTCATCGCGCGCGGGGGACGTATTCCCGCCCCCATACACAGCTACAAAAACTGACTTCGGCACAAAAAAAAGCGCGGAGGAGCCGACTGCTCCCCCGCGCTTTTATATTATACGGTTTCCTTGGTTCATAAGACTGTTTCGGATGCTTAAAGCCCGTATTGTGCGGAATAAGGCTTACAACAGAATGCAGATTACCCCGCCCTTGCCCTCGTTGACAATGCGTCCGAGCGTCCTGCGGAGTTTCTGCTCCGCGTCGGAGGGCACGCTCATAAGTTTGTTGTTTATGCCGTCCGCGACCAGCGAGGAGAGGGAGCGTCCGAATATGTTGGTGTCCCATATCGCCTGCTTGTCGTTTTCGAAATCGCCGAGCATCGCGTCCACGAGTTCGGAGCTCTGCTGCTCGCTGCCGACGATGGGGCGGACTTCCGTTTCCACATCCACTTTCATTATGTGCAGCGACGGCGCGCTGGCTTTCAGCCTGACCCCGTACTGCTGTCCCTGACGGATGATTTCGGGCTCTTCCAGCACCATCTCTTCCATAGTGGGAAGCACTATGCCGTATCCGAGCGTTTCCACCTGTTCCATCGCGTCCAGGAGTTTTTCCGTTTTTCTGCGGGCGCGGGCAAGCTGTTTGAGATGGCGCAGCAGCGCAAAGTCGTCGGCAAGGTCCATACCGCATTCGCGGCTCGCCACTTTGAAGAACACGTCGTCCTTGGGCTCGACGGCGACGGCGACTCTCCCCTTTCCGGCGTCGAGTTCGACCTTGGCGGGCGTCTTCCAGAACTCCTTGCTCTCGAAAAACTCGTCCACCAGGGTGTAGTCTTTCATCTTGGAGATTTTGTCCCCCATTTCTCTCACGGCGGCGACGATTTCCTTCACGACAGCGTCGTCGGGGTCGAGCGCCTGCACCCAGCGCGGAAGCTCGAAGTCAATGAGCCTGACGCCGAATTCGAGCAGGATGTTTTCCATAATTCCCGAAATGTCCGCTTCCGTCATATTCAGCGCGTTGACGAGAGACACGGACACGCCGTATTTTTCTTCCAGCTCCGCTTTCAGCCCGCACGCCTGCTCGGAGGTGGGGTCCGCGGTGTTGAGCACTATCGCAAAAGGTTTGCCCGTGCGTTTGAGCTCGTCTATGACGCGCTCTTCCGCAGGCTCATAATCCGCGCGCGGTATGTCCGTGAACGAACCGTCCGTGGTGACCGCAAGCGCGATGGTGCTGTGTTCGCGGATGACTTTGTCCGTACCGAGTGCCGCCGCCTCGGAAAACGGCATTTCGTCGTCCGACCACGGAGTGCGCACCATACGCTCCCTGCCGCCTTCCTCGCCGCCCAGCGCGCCGCTGACCATATAGCCGACGCAGTCGATGAGGCGCATATTCACGGCAAGCCCCTCGGAAAACACGACCCTGACGGCGTCTGCCGGCACGAATTTGGGCTGAGTGGTCATAATGGTCTTCCCGTCGGCGGACTGCGGTATCTCATCCACGGCGCGTGCGCGCACGTCTTTGTTTTCGATGCCGCCGACCACCAGCTTCTCCATAAATTGCTTGATGATGGTGGATTTGCCCGTCCTTACGGGTCCGACGACACCCACATAGATGTCCCCTCCCGTGCGTGTGGCAATGTCGCGATAAAGGTCGAATTTGTCCATAAACTCCTCCGTTTCGGTTTACTGATATGTATGACGGAGAAGCAACGATTATGCTTCCCGCGGCGGAAAATTCGCAAAGTCGGAGCCGCGGCACGTTTTTCCCTCCGTACGCGCCGCGCGGGCGGAACGCACGCGCAAACAAAAAAGGAACGGCGGAAACCGTTCCTCAATTTGTCGTTGCCGTGTGCGCGCGAAAGCGCGCGGGCTTATTTCGTCTTTGCGAGCACGAGCTCCATACGCGCCTGACGTATTGCGGAAATCATAACGTCGACTGCAAATTCCATTTCTTCGAGCGAAGGCACGGAAGGCGCGACGCGGATGTTGCTGTCCATATCGTCCAGATGATAGGGGAAAGTGGCGCCTGCGGCGGTGAATTTGACTCCCGCCGTCGCCGCCAGCTCCACTATGCGTTTCGCGCAGGATTTGACGTCGACGGAGATGAAATATCCTCCGCGCGGCTTTGACCACCTGACGAATTCGTCGCCTTCGAACGCTTCGGTGAACTTCTTGTCGAAGAGCTCGAACTTGGGACGCAGAAGCGCGGCGTGCTTCTTCATCACTTCCCTCACGCCGTCCGCGTTTTTGAGGAAGTTGACGTGCATAACCTGATTGACCTTGTTGGCGTTGATGCACTTGAAAAACATCTTGCCCGTAATGTCTTTGATGTTCGCTTCCGACGCGGCGATGGCGGAAATTCCGCTGCCCGCAAACGTAATCTTGGACGTGGACGCAAAGGAATATATCCTGTCCGGAGTGCCCGCTTTGCGCGCGACGTCGAAGATGTTTTTGAGCTTGTCGTCCGTGTCGTAAAGGCTGTGTACCATATAGGCATTGTCCCAAAAGATGCGGAAATCGTTTGCGGCGGTCTTCATCGTAGCCAGCCTGTCCACCACGCTGTCGGAGAACGTTATGCCCGTGGGATTGGAGTACTTCGGCACGCACCAGATGCCCTTGATGGAGTCGTCTTCGCGCACGAGGGCTTCCACGACGTCCATATCGGGGCCGTCGTCCTTCATACGCACGGTGACCATCTCGATGCCGAACTGCTGGCAAATGGAAAAGTGACGGTCGTAGCCCGGGGCGGGACAGATGAACTTCACCTTTTTGAGATTGTTCCAGGGCGTCGAGCCCAGCACTCCGAACTGTTTTGCGAAGTGCACGAGGGTGTACATAAGGTCGAGGCTGCTGCCGTCGCCCACGAAGACCTCTTCCGACTTCACGCCGAAGAGCTCGGCAAACAGCGCCTTGCACGCCTTTGTGCCGCCGAGGTCGCCGTAGTTGCGCGCGTCCGCGGCTTCCGCGGAATAATTGTAACTGCCTGCGCCTTTGAGCATAGGCATTGCGATTTCCAGCTGTTCCTTGGAGGGTCTGCCGCGGGTCATATCCACGTTTCTGCCCTCTTTGACAAGTTTTTTGAAGCGTTTCTGCTCATCCGCGAGCAGATTTTCGAGTTCCTTTACGGAAAAAGACTTATAATCCATAATCCTCCTGAATTTCCTTCCGCCGCACGGCGGAGATTTCGGTGTATTTCATTATCCTACCACAACTTGCGCCCGTGCGCAAGCGCGAATTATTCCTTATCTTCGCCGTTGCCGCGCACGAGGATGCGTATCGGCGTGCCCGAAAAATCGAAACTGCGGCGCAGCGAATTTTCGAGATAGCGCTTGTAGCTGAAATGCATAAGGTCAGGGTCGTTGACCTTGACGACGAAAGTCGGCGGCGCGACCGAAACTTCCGTGATGTAAAGCAGTTTCAGCTTTTTGCCTAGTTTGGAGGGCGGCTCGCTTATGCGGATTGCGTCTTGCAGCACTTCGTTGAGCAGCCCCGTGGCGATTCTCCTACGGCTGTTTGCAAGGACCTTGCGGCAGAGAGGAAGTATCCCGTCCGCGCGCTTCCCCGTCATCGCGGAGATGTAAACGGACTTGAAATAGTCCATAAATTTGAGGTCCTCGTGCAGCTTTTTCTCGTACTTTTCTATGGTATGCGTATCCTTTGCGACAAGGTCCCATTTGTTCATCACGATGACGGACGGCTTGCCCTGCTCGTGAACGTATCCCGCAATCTTGACGTCCTGCTCGGTGAGCCCTTCCGCCGCGTCGCACACCACCACCGCCACGTCGGCGCGGCGCACGGCGAGAAAACTGCGCATTACGCTGTATCTTTCGAGGTCTTCGCCTATGCTCCGCTTCTTGCGTATGCCCGCGGTATCGATGAGCACATACCTGTCCCCGCCCACCGTGAGCTCGGTGTCTATGGCGTCGCGCGTCGTGCCCGCGACGTTGCTGACTATGACGCGCTCGTAGCCGAGCAGACGGTTGACTATTGAGCTCTTGCCCGCATTCGGCTTGCCCACGATGGCAATCTTTATCACGTCCTCGTCCTCGTCCGGCGCGACGGCGGGCACCGCTTCCGTGACGGCGTCGAGCAGTTCGCCTATGCCTTTTCCCTGCGCGGCGGACACCGCGTAAGGCTCGCCGAAACCGAGGGAGAAAAAGCGGTAGGCTTCGTGAATTTCGTTGTTGTCAATCTTGTTGACCGCAAGAATTACGGGCACTTTCGCCTTGCGCAGATAACCCGCAATGGCTTCGTCGTCCAGCGTCAGCCCCGTCTTTCCGTCCACGACGTAAATTATCGCGTCCGCCGCGTCCACGGCGATTTCCACCTGCGCACGGATGTGCACCCACATCTCGTCCTCGCTTTTGAGTTCCAGCCCGCCCGTATCGATGAGAGTGAACGCGTGACCGCACCACTCGCAGTCGGCGTAAATCCTGTCGCGGGTGACGCCGGGGGTGTCCTCGACGATGGCGATACGTTCCCCCGCGATACGGTTGAACAGCGTGGATTTGCCCACATTCGGGCGTCCCACTATTGCGATAAGCGGTTTGTTCATATATCCTCCCCGCGGAAAAACTCCGCGATGCGTCCGACGAGGTCCGAACCGCTGTGCGACACGACGATGAGCGGCACACCGAGCGCGCGCTCGACCTCCGCCGCCGTGACGTTGTCCAGAAACACGTCGCCGAACTCTTTCAGCATATTGTCGGGAATGACCGCGGCGTCAAGCCCGCTCGCGTCCACCTGCGCAGTTATATCACCCGCCGTGACAAGCCCCGCGACGGTGATTGTCTGCCCGAAAAAGTTGTTTACCACACCGAAAACGGTGCTTGAAATGCCGATTTTGGCGTCCACTTCTTCCAGCTTCTTTCTGAGGAAAGGCGCGAAGTCAACGCCCGTGATAAAGCCGACCTTCTTGCCGAGGTGCATATCCGGCAGGGTCGAAAGCTCGAAATCCACGTTGTCGTAGAACTCCGCAAACAGCCCCACCCCGTTTTCTATCTGTTCGAATTCCCCGTAATAGGCGTATTCGCGGGGCGGCAGACCCGCCTTGACGTAGTACTCGTCCGAACACCAGCAGAACCCGCCGAATTCCGAATTCAACGCTTCCACCTGCGCGACGGTCGCCGCGCTCTCTTCCGCGGTCGCCGTGCGTATGTCCGCAAGCCCTTCGCGGTGGGCGGTGAGCCCCACGGGGACCACCGCGACCGTGAGCACGCCGGGTATGCCGTGCAGTCCGCGTATGCTCCGCGTCAGCTCCTCCCCGTCGTTTATGCCCGGCACTATGACGAGCTGCGTGTGCATCTTTATGCCGTGCTCGCCAAGCCTGCGCATCCTCTCAATCAGTTTCACGGTGGCGGGATTTGCCACCAGCCTCTTCCGCACGTCGTCAGAAAACGCGTGCACGGATATGTAAAGAGGGCTGAGGCGGAGGCGGATTATCCTCTCCGTTTCCTCGTCCGAGAGATTGGTCAGCGTGACGTAACTGCCGCTGACGAAACTGAACCTGTAATCGTCGTCCTTGACGTAAAGAGTGTCGCGCATTCCCTTCGGAAGCTGGTCGACGAAGCAGAACACGCACTTGTTCAGGCAGCGCATGGGACGCATCTCGGCGTCGAGTTCGATTTCCAGACTTTCGTCGGCGTGTTTGCGGACGTGCAGGGTGCGGCGCTTTCCTCCGCGGACAATCTCCGCGTCGAACCGCTCTTCCCCGTCGAAATAAAGACAGTCGAGCACGTCCCCGACGGGCACGCCGCCGAGGGACATGAGTTCGTCCCCTTTGCGGAAACCCGCTTTCCTTCCGTATTTGCCGACAGACGTTATGCGCGCCATATCACACCCCCGTGAAACTCGTCAGATAACCGACGGTGTTTTCCAAGGAATACATCTCCGTCCGTTCCGTCCCCTTTTCGACGAATTCGGAGGCGGTGTCCGTCTGCATCAGCTTGTAAATCAGCGCGACGACGTCGATGTCGGAGCGCGCAAGCATAATGAGCCCGTTTGCGGCAAGATATTCCAGATTTCTCATCTCTTCCGCGCTCCTGCCGAACGCGATGACGGGCTTGCCCGCCTTGAAACACTTGTATATGACGACGGGGTCGTAGCGTGTGACGACAATGTCGCTCACGCGCATATAGTCGTAAAAAAGCTCCTTCCTCGTGACTATGACGACGTTGCTCCTCGCTTCCGCTCCGTCCGCTTTCGCGCGAAGAGCGCCGAGACGGCGCACGTCCGCGGCGCAGCATACGACGTTGATGATGCTCCCCTGGTCGACAAGCAGACCGAGCAGTTCAGCAATCTCCCTTTTCGCGTCCTCGTTCAGAAACACGGTGGGTGTGCGCGGCAGACCGAGCTCCTGTTTTCCGTCCTCCGCCTCGATGGGCGTGAGCCTCTCTTCGTCGTAGGGAAGCCCCATTATCATCACTCTGCGGGACGGAATGCCCCTCTTTGCCAGCGCGGCTTTGACATCCGCGTTTTCGACTATGTAAGCGTCTGCGGCGTCGGAAGTGAAGTTCCCTTCCGGCAGAACGAAAGAGGACACGATATTCACGGACGGCACGGAAAAACCTTTCTTCCTCTTCGCCTCCGCAAACGCGGACTGCGCGTAAGGCGTCATCGTGACCACGACCTCGGGCGCATAACGCCTGACGGCGCTCGCCACCCTGGCGTTTCTTCTGCGCGCCGCCGCGCCGTGCCTTCCGCCGCCCGACGGAAGCCTGCGCTCGTCGCGGGCGGACGCAAGCGCACCGAGTTTGCCGAAGCATCCTCTCACGCCGTACTTTTCCTCGTCGAGCACGACCGCCCTGTGCGTTCCGAGCGCGCGGACAGCCTCGGCAAGCGCCGCGCTGCCGGGTTCGTGCGAAGAAGTGAGAATGAGTACGACGGGTTTGCGCTGCATCAGTCCTCCACTATTATCGGGATGATTATCGGGAACTGCCTGTCACGGTAGAAGAGTTTGCGCACGGCTTTCTTTACCGCACGGGCGAGTTCGCTCATCGAATTTTCGTCGAAATCGGCGCCGTTCACCGTGTCGCGCACGACGTCTTTGATTTCCTGTTCTATCTCGTCGGTGAGATTGAAGCCGCGGGCGATGACGTCGGCGTCACCCGCAATGACGCCCTTTTCGCTGTTTACGGACGCGAGCAAGAGCAGCATTCCGTATTCGGCAAGCGACCTGCGGTCGGACACGACGGCATTGCCGTCTTCGAGCACCACTCCGTCCACATACACGTTGCCTGCGGACACGTTGGAGTGCTGTTTCAGCGAGTGCATATTCACACCGTACACCTCCCCGATGTTGGGGATGACGATGTTGCTCTCCTTTATGCCGAGCGACTTCGCGATTTCCGCGTGCTTGAACTGATGGCGGTATTCGCCGTGCACGGGGATGAAGAACTTCGGACGCACGAGGGAAAGCATTATCTTCAATTCCTCTTCGTATGCGTGCCCCGAAACGTGCACTTCGTTCATCGCCTCGTAAATCACGTTGGCTCCCTTGCGGAAGAGATTGTTGATGACGTCGTAGACGGACTTTTCGTTGCCGGGTATGGGGGTGGACGACAGCACGACCACATCGTCGGGACCTATCGACACTTTGTTGAAATCACCGCGGCTCATCCTGTTGAGGGCGCTGGACGGCTCGCCCTGCGACCCCGTCGCGATGACGACGAGCTTCTCAGGCGGGAGTTTGCCCACGCCGTCGGCGATTATGCCCTTGGGCACTTGCAGCTCGCCCACGCGGGACGCGACTTCCACTATGCCTTTCATACTTCTTCCCGCAAGCACGACTTTTCTGCCGTACTTCTCCGCAAGCCAGAGTATCTGCTGCACGCGGTAATTGGAAGAAGCGAAGCACGCCACGACTATACGCTTGTCCGCATTGGCGACGAAAATGCTTTCCAGCCCCTGCCCCACCATACGTTCGGAAGTGGAAGAGCCCTTGCGCTCCACGTTGGTGGACTCGCCGAGCATAAGCATAACGCCTTTCGCGCCTATTTCGGCTATACGTTGCAGGTCTGTCTTCTTGCCGTCGATGGGGGTGTTGTCGATTTTGAAATCGCCGGTGACGAAAATTATGCCGAGAGGCGTGGTGACGGACAGCGCGCACGCGCCCGCCATCGAATGCGCCACTTTGATGAACTCCACTTCGAAACAGCCGAGTTTGACCGTATCGCCCTCGTTCACTTTCACCGTCTTGGCTTTCAGCCCGCGCTCGGACAGTTTGCGTTCGAGCAGCCCCAAGGTGAACGCGGTGCCGTAGATGGGCACTTTGAGCTCGTCAGCGTAATAAGGCAGCGCGCCGATGTGGTCCTCGTGCCCGTGAGTGAGCACTATGCCGCGCAGCTTTTTGATGTTGTCGCGGATGTAGGTGATGTCGGGGATGATTGCGTCGATGCCGGGACTGTCCTCGCGCGGGAATTCCACGCCGCAGTCCACGATGATGATGTCGTCGCCGAATTCGAGCGCGGTCATATTCTTGCCTATCTCTCCGACCCCGCCCAGAAAAACTACTTTTACGGATTTTGCCATAACTCTCCTTTGCGGAGCGCGTTTAAGTCCGCAGTCCGGACCCGCTCCGCACGCGCGGCGGCGCCGCGCACAATCTGCATATTTTCTCAAATTAAGCTTTATTATACAAAATATAAACCGATTAGGCAAGCGGGATACGCCCCCGTAAAAAATTGAACGGGAGAATGATTTACCCGGTTAAATTCTTTACACGCGGCGGCGAAATGTTGTATAATTCAACGCGTATCATCCCGGCAACGCCGTTTAAGGAGGCACAAATGCGAGTTTACAACTTTTCCGCAGGTCCCGGCATGCTTCCGCTGGAAGTTCTGCAAGAGGCAGGCAAACAAATCACCGATTACGAAGGTTCGGGCATGAGCGTTATGGAACTCAGCCACCGCGGCAAGTGGTACGAACCCATCCACAACGAGTGTATCTCTCTCGTCCGCGAGCTGATGAACGTATCCGACGAATACGAAGTTCTGCTGCTGCAAGGCGGCGCGTCGACGCAATTCGAGTCCGTTCCGCTCAATCTCCTGAAAAAGGGCCGCGCGGATTATGTGGTGACGGGCAACTTCTCCAAAAAAGCGTACAAAGAAGCGATAAAATACGGCGACATCCGTCTTGTCGCCTCCTCCGAAGAGGCGGGCTACACCTACATCCCCAAGCTCACGCGCAAGGATTTCAGGGATGACATAGACTATGTCCACATCACCGAGAACAACACCATCTTCGGCACGAAGTGGAACTATGTGCCCGACTGCGGCGCGCCCCTCGTGTCCGATATGTCTTCCTGCATAATGAGCGAAGTCGCGGACGTGAACAAGTATGCCCTGATTTACGCCGGCGCACAGAAAAACCTCGCTCCCGCGGGCGTCACGCTCGTCATCGTGCGCAAGGATATGCTTGGCGGCGAAATGGCGGTCTGCCCCACGATGTTCAAGTATTCCGTTCACGCGGCGAACAACAGCCTTTACAACACCCCTCCCTGCTGGTCGATATATATGATGATGCTCAACCTGCGCTATCTCAAAAAGACGGGCGGCGTCGAAGCGGTGGAAAAGGTGAACCGCGAAAAGGCGGCAATGCTTTACGATTTCATCGACAATTCCTCTTTCTACACCAACAAGGTGAACCCCGAGGACCGTTCTCTTATGAACGTGCCCTTCGTCACTCCCTCCGCGGAGCTTGACGCGAAGTTCATCAAAGAGGCGGAAGGCCACGGGCTCGTGTCCCTCAAAGGACACCGTCTTGCCGGCGGTATGCGCGCGTCCATCTACAACGCAATGCCCGTGGAAGGCGTCAAGGCGCTCATCGACTTTATGAAGAAGTTCGAGACGGAAAACAAGTGAGGACGATATGGACATACTGAAACTCAACGCCATCTCCCCGCTTGCAAACGAAATACTCGCAGGTTACGACCTCGTCGACGAGAGCGCGGCTCCCGCAGGCATACTGGTCAGAAGCGCGAATATGGCGGAATACGACCTGCCCTCCTCCGTGCTCGCGGTCGCAAGGGCGGGCGCAGGCGTCAACAACATTCCCCACGCCGATTACGCAAAGCGCGGCGTGGTCGTCTTCAACACCCCGGGCGCGAACGCAAACGCGGTGAAAGAGATGGTCATCTGCGAGCTGCTGCTCGCCTCACGCAACCTCGTCGAGGGCGCGAAATGGGCGTCTTCCCTCACGGGCGACGATGTGGCGAAACAGGTGGAAAAGGGCAAGAAACGGTTTGTCGGCCACGAAATCCTCGGCAAAACGCTCTGCGTGCTCGGGCTCGGCGCGATAGGCAGAAAGGTCGCAGCCTCCGCGTACGCTCTCGGTATGGAAGTCAAGGGCTACGACCCCTATCTCTCCGACGCGGCGAAGGCGGAAATCCCCTTCGTCACCGTGTGCGCCTCCAAGGAAGAAGCGTATAAGGGAGCGCACTTCGTGTCCCTGCATATGCCCGCAACCGAAGAAACGAAAGGGATGATAAACGCCGACGCAATCGCCGCAATGGCGGACGGCGCGGTCATCGTCAACGCGGCGCGCGGAGAGCTCGTCAACGTCGAAGACGTGAAAGCGGCGATAGCGGGCGGCAAGGTGCACAAATACGTGTGCGACTTCCCCACCGCGGAAATCAACGACTGCGACGGCATAATCGCGGTGCCCCACCTCGGCGCTTCCACGGAAGAGGCGGAGGACAACTGCGCCGTGATGGCGGCAAACGAGCTGAAAGATTACATCGAAAACGGCAACATCGTCAACTCCGTCAACCTGCCCAACCTGAAAGCGGAGCTCACCTCGAAACACCGCGTCGCGGTGCTCGCGAAGGAAGGCACGCAGCTCGGAAAAGACGGGCTGTCCTCCACCGCAAAGGGTTACACCTACACTCTCATCGACACGGACGAAGTCGTCGATGCCGCCGCTCTCGAAGCGAAAGACGGCGTGATAAAAGTGCGCGTCATCAAGTGAGCTAATCTCACAACATAGTGTTAAACACAAAAAAAGCGGGGCATAAAACCCCGCTTTTGCATATCTTTGCGTTTTCCGCCGTATGCTTATTCTTCGCTGCCGCGGACGTCGTTTCCGTCGACGTTATCTTCGCATCCAGCGCACGCAGCTTGTCCATCTTCGTCGCGCTCTCTTTCTGCGGAAGATATTTGCCGCGTATGCTCTCTATCTCCCGCCTTTCGTCATCGGTGGGAGCTGAATAATCCAGTCTGAAACTTCCTTTTTTTTCGTCACCGTTCATTTTCTTTATCTCCTTCGGCGGAACTGCCGCCGCGCCGCCCCCGCAATCCCGATTTCCGGTGAAATTTCGCCGGACTCTCCGCAATGTCAAACGTCAGGAAATCCCCGGTTTTTCTGCGGTATTAAAAACGGGTTCTCCGCCCCCGCAATCACGATTTACGGACAAATTGCTTTGCTTGGCGTAGAAACAGGGCCCCCACTAAAAAACGGCTTGGACATTTTGAATGATTTAATTCATATGCCCACGGGGAAACCTCCGATGTTTGCAAAATTCATATAAACGCGCGCACTTATGCGCGCATCCCTTTTCCGCCAAAGACTATTCGACCACCACCCTCGCTATATGTTTGAGAGTGTTGTTCATAGGCGCGGAGAGGGAAACGCCGCGGAGAAGTATCTCGCAGGGATGTTCGCGGATTATGGCGGAAATGAGATTGAGCTCGGGCTTGTCGAAAAGGTCGATGACTTCCACGGGGCGGCGCACCGTCAGGTTGAGCAGCGCGTCGCGGGTGAGCGCAAGACGGTTTTTCGCCCCGTCCGTGCCCGTGATGAAAGAGGCTATATCGTATATGTCTCCCCCGCTTCCCGACGAAATGAGCCTCGTGGCAAGCGCCGCAAGTTCCTCCCAATTTTCCATCAGCGGACGCAGGCGGAAATTGAGCAATCCGTCTATCGCGTAGTCTATCGTTTCGCCGAGGACGCGGCCGATTATGTTTTTTTCGTATTCGGTGTCAAAATGCACAAGTGAGCATATCAGCGCGCAATTTGCGTGGTTCAAGTCCATATTCTGCAATGACGAGAGAAAAAAACGCAGTTTGAGGAATACGAGAAACACCGTTTGGAGCACGTCGCGCACCTGCGCTTCGACTTCTTCCTGCATCTCGCATACGGAGGCGATGTAGACGAATACTCTGTCGCGGCTCTCCTCCACGGCGTACGACAGATGTCTGATGTTTTTCAGCTTGCCGAGTATAAACTCTATTTCCCTCCGAAACCCCTTGTCAATGCTGATGACGTTAGACCACATAAACACCTCGGCTATATTCTATGCAAATCTTGCGGAATTCTTACGGAATAATTGATTTGCTTTTTCTGAAGCCGTCCGCCGTGCTTTTAAAAAGCCGCCGCAAAAGAAAAGGGATGCGCGCCCGCGCATCCCTTTTGAGTCGTGTTGCCGATTATTTACCTGCGTCCTTCGCGGTCGCGTTCGAGTTCCAGCACCGAGCAGCTGCCCGTCTTCGAATTGACGGATATCTCGTACTCGAACTCCCAGCCGTCCTCCGACCATCCCGTGACCTCCACCTTGTAGGTGTAATAACTGCTCTTCAAATCGCCTTCGAAATTGAAGCGTTCGTCTATTTCGCGGGTGGATTCCGCATAGAAATCGGTGACGCTGCCCGTGAAACCGAAACGGTTCACCGCGTCGTTGTATGCAAATTCGGTTGCAATCTCCGCCGCTTCCGCCTTGGAATAGACGATTGCGTCTTTGGCATACGTCGCCGCCGAGCCGAACACGCCTCCGAGCACCGCGCCGATGATGACAAGCAGCGCGACGATTGAAAGCAGCCCCGCCAGCACGCGTTTCCATATGAGCTGGTGTTTTGCCTCTTTCACTTCTTTGGCGTCCGCTTCCTTTATGGGGGCGGGCTTGACTGCGAGAGCTTCGTCGTCGAGGAGAGTCGAAAGCGCCTTCGCCTTTGCGATTTCCTCCTGCACGAAAGCCTTTTCTTCTTCCGTAGCCGTACCTTCGCGGTAGTGTTTGAATGCGTCTTCGTAATTCATATTCAGTCCTCCAGAATTTCTTTGAGTTTCATCCTTGCCCTGTACATCAGCACTTTCACGTTCTGGACGGATTGCTCCGTTATGCCGGCTATCTCAGACACGGAAAGTTCGTCGAAGTAATAGAGAAGGATAACTTCGCGGTAGTTGTCTTTCAGCAGAGCTATGGCGCGGTAGAGAGCGCGGTATTCCTCGTCCTCTATGACTTTCTCGGCAAGGTCCGCCGTATCCGCCGCCATATTGTCGTGCACGGCGGAAAGCCTGCGGTTCTTTTTGAGATAGTCGAAGTATGCGTTGCGGCACACTTTCAGCAACCAGAATTTGAAGCTCTCTTTCTCCTCGTCTATGCGGGCGAAAGCCTTGTAGAAAGACTCCGACACGATATCCTCGGCGAGCGCCTCGTCGTGGCACAGCGCCGCCACGTAAAGTTTCGCCTCGTTGTAGTATCTTTTGAAAAGTCTTTCTATCGCTTCGTTTTTCATTCGGTCCCTGCTTTCGATAAATATACGACCCCGCGGCGCATCGGTTACACGAATTTTAACATTTTTTTCGCGCCGTGCAAAGAGTCTGCCGCATTCTTTCGGCGATGCGCTCCGAACGTCCGCCGCCGCAAGCGGCATTTGACGGATACGGAACGCCCGTTAAAGCCCCGCGGGATGAAAAGGGGCGGTTTTTGGCGGTAAATTGTTGATTATTCGACAAAGTAATGATAATATACGTATATGTGCGAACGCGCACACGCTTTGCGTACCGCGCATATGCCAGAGTTGGAAACTGCTTGCAGCAGGGAGGTTCTATGAAAGAGCAAGATTACATCGCCATCCTGAAAAAGATGACTTTGGAAGAAAAAGCCGCGCTGTGTTCCGGTCAGTCCTTCTGGACGACGGTGCCCATCGAAAAATACGGCATTCCTTCCGTACGTATGACCGACGGCCCTCACGGCATCCGCAGCGAGAAAGACAGCGTCGGCACCAATATAATGAGGGAGTCTTATCCCGCCACATGTTTCCCGCCCGCGGTGACTTCCGCGAGCACCTGGGACCCCGACCTTCTCGAAGAGGTCGGAGCCGCAATCGCCGCCGAAGCGAAAGCGCTCGGCGTCACCACCGTACTCGGCCCCGGCGTCAACATCAAGCGCTCTCCCCTGTGCGGCAGGAATTTCGAATATTTTTCCGAAGACCCGTACGTCGCGGGCAGAATGGGCGCGGCGTGGGTGCACGGCGTGCAGAAAAACGGCGTCGGAGTGTCGGTCAAACACTTCTGCGCAAACAATCAGGAACATCTCCGTATGAGCATTGACACCATAGTGGACGAACGTGCTCTGCGCGAAATTTATCTCTCCGCTTTCGAACACATCGTCAAGACGGAACAGCCCTCCACGGTGATGTGCTCCTACAACCGCCTGAACGGCACTTATCTTTCGGACAACAAGCGTATGCTCACCGACGTGCTCCGCGGGGAATGGGGCTTCGGCGGCATCGTCGTCAGCGACTGGGGCGCGGTGAACGACAGGGTCGAAGGCGTCAAGGCGGGTATGGACCTCGAAATGCCCGGCAACCGCGGCGCAAACGACAAAAACATCGTCAAAGCGGTCAAGGAAGGCACGCTCTCCGAAGAAGACCTCGACAAAGTCGCTCTGCGTATGATAAGGTTTGCGTTCGAGTGCAAGGCGCACGAGGACAAGACCGTCAAACCCGATTTCCGCGCGCACGACGCTTTGGCGGCGAAAGTGGCTGCCGGCGGCGCGGTGCTGCTCAAAAACGAAGGCGGCATACTCCCCCTCTCTTCCGCAAAGAAAATCGCGGTCATCGGCGCGCTCGCAAAGACGCCGCGCTTCCAGGGAGCGGGTTCCAGCCTCATCAATCCCACAAAGACCACGTCCTTCCTGCAGGCGCTTGACGCCGTGGGACAGAAGTACGAATACGCCGACGGTTACAAGCTCAAAGGCGACGGTTACAACGCGCGCCTTATGCGCGAAGCGGTCGAAAAGGCGAAAGGCAAAGACGCCGTCGTGCTCTTCATCGGGCTTACGCCCGAGTTCGAGTCCGAAGGCTTCGACCGCAAGCATATGAATATGCCCGACGCGCACGCTATGCTCGTGCAGGAGATTGCGAAAGTCAACGAGAACGTCATCGTGGTGCTCTCCTGCGGCTCTCCCGTCGCGCTTTCGGAAGTCGAACCCAACGCCAAAGCAATCCTCAACCTCTATCTCGGCGGTCAGGCTTCCGGCAAAGCGGCATACGACCTGCTTTACGGCAAAGTCAATCCTTCCGGCAAACTTGCCGAAACCTTCCCCCTGAACAACGGCGACAACATCGTCGCGCGCTACTTCCCGATGGGACCCAGAAGCGTACAGTACCGTGAAAGCGTTTATGTCGGCTACCGCTACTACGAGGCGGCGGAAAAACCCGTGATGTATCCTTTCGGCTACGGGCTCTCCTACACTTCTTTCGAATACTCCGACATCAGGCTCTCCGCTTCCGACATCGACGAGGGTGAGCCTCTCACTGTCACTTTCAAGGTCAAGAACACGGGCGACCGCGACGGTGCGGAAGTCGCGCAGCTTTACGTCGCAGACGTCCAGAGTGCGATTTTCCGTCCGAAAAAGGAACTGAAAGGCTTCAAAAAAGTGTTCCTGAAAGCGGGCGAGGAAAAGGAAGTTTCGCTCACGCTGGACAGCCGCGCGTTCTCTTACTACAACGTGCTCATCAAGGACTGGCACACCGAGAGCGGCGATTTCGACATCCTCGTCGGTGCGTCTTCCGCCGATATACGCCTGAGCGCGACGGTGAACGTCAAATCCGCAAGGCCCGACGCTCCCGTCCCCGATTACCGCACGACGGCGCCCTATTATTACGACCTGACCGAAACCAACGAGCAGAAACGCACAATTCCCGTCGAACAGTTCGCGGCGCTGTACGGCGCTTCGGTCGTGGACAACGTGCCTTACGCCAAGGGCGAGTTCGACGTCAACAGCAGCGTAAGCGACGTTTCCGTGTCGGGAGTGGGCAAGTTCCTCTACAACATCATCACTTTCGGCGTCGGCATTATGGCGGGCAATTCCACCAACAGGGAAATGCTGGTGCGTTCCGCGATTGATATGCCGCTGCGCGCTTTTATGGGCTTTACGGGCGGCGTACTCTCTATGGAAAGCGTACAGGGGCTCGTGGATATGTGCAACGGCAAGAAGGGAGGCTTCGGCCGCTTCTGCAAAGGTTTCCGCAAGGACAAGGAGCTGGAATCCTACATCCTCGACGTCAAGAAAAAAGGCTGACGGAACGACCCGCTTATGCGGGTCGTTTTTTTGTCCCTTCTCCGCCCGCGGGACGAAAGGCAGCCGCGAGTCCGGAATCCGCGCCCCGTTTGCACGGGCGGAGTCCCCTCTCTCCCCGGGAACTCACAGATGCGGTTTTTATGTAATAATAACCGTTATCCGAAGATAATAACACTACAAAAACGCGCGCGTGTGCGTTTATGTCCCAACACCTCGGAAACATATGAAAATCCGCTCGATTTTTTCTTGACTTGCGGGGTGCAAAGTAGTATATATTTGCGTTAGCGACAATATGTGTATGCGCACGGGCGCGCGTCACACCTCCGGGGAGGAAGCAAAATGGCGAAATTCAGGAAACCGACACCCAAACAGGTTCTTCACGTATCGAGGTTCTATCTCTTTCTGACCATCCTCGCCTTTATACGCGCACTGTCGGCATATGTGTTCATAGTCCCCAACGGGTTTGCCCCGAGCGGAATTACGGGTCTTTCCTCGCTGCTTTACAATATGGTGACCAGGCTCAGCGACAGCGCGACGGTTGTGGCGATATTCGACCCCTCAATCACCGCTTTCGTCCTCAACATCCCGCTGTTCATCGCCGCTTTCGTTGTGCTGGACAGAAAATTCGCCTTCAACACCTTCTTCACCGTCACGGTATATTCCGTCTTTATGGCGGTGTTTTCCATAGTGGAATTTCCGCAGTACACCGCAGGGGACCCCGAAAGCGGATACAACCTGCTCGCATCTCTCGCGGGCGGCGCTCTCGCTGGCATAAGCCTCGGCTTTATGCTGCGCTACAACACCTCCCTCGGCGGCACGGACGTCATAGGCAAGCTCATTTACGCCAAAAACCCCGTCGCCGACGTGCAATGGCTCATATTTATGTGCGACTGCATCATAGTCATTGCCGCGGGCGGACTCGGCGTCATAGACATCGTTCAGGGCAACGTGACGGACACCAACGTCATCCTCACCCTCGTGCTCTCCCCGATGATTTACTCTTTCATCTCGCAGCTGACGACGTCGCAGGTGGCGGACGTGCTGCAATCGGGCTTCCAGTCCTCGTTGGTGTTCAACATCATTTCGGACAAGCACAACGAAATCGCCGAGCACATCACGAGCGAAATGCACCGCGGCGTCACCATTATGGACGGCATAGGCTACTATACGGGAGAGGAACACAAAGTGCTCGTATGCGTGGTGCGCCGCAAACAAATCAACACCGTCAAACGCATCGTGCAGGAATGCGACCCCGCCGCGTTCACTTTCATCACGAAAGCGCGCGAGGTCAAGGGTAACGGCTTTGCACCTCCCGCCGACGCGCAGTACTGAACGGCAGCACGTTCCTTATACGCAAAAACGGAAACCGCCGCAATTTGCGGCGGTTTTATTTAGGTTTTATTTGTCGGTCGCGTCCAAACCCTTGCGACGGGAAATCCCCGCAAACACGCCCCTGCCGCGGAGCGCACGCGGGTCAAAGCAATAGCTGCGCCCCGTCCGCGTCGCAAAGTACCCGAAGGTTTTCAGAATTCGTAATCCACGGACACGCTGCTCTCCACAACCGAATGCACGTGTTTTTTCACTACCGAAACGTGATATTCGTTCTTCTGATAATTCGCCATATCCCCGAAACTGTCGAAGGTCACTTCCAGCACCATATCGTAACTGCGCGGGCTGTGCAGCGCGTCTATGCCTGCGGAAAGACTTTTCACTTCGGGCACTCTGCCCACCATCGACTCGAACACTTCCTTTGTTTTCGCCAGCACGTCTGCGTCGGGCTGTGCGAACTTATAACATACGATGTGTTTGACCATATCTTCCTCCGGATTTTTTATTGATTATACCCCGTCCGCTCCCCTTTTTCAACCGTAACGGAACATTTGCCCGTTGCAACGCCGCCCCCTATGGTTTATAATTTCGGAGGAGGAAAATATGCTTGCCTGCACTTACGTTGCGGAAAACGATTTCCGCCTGCTTCAAAAACCGGTCCCCGAACTCGAAGAAGACACGGACGCCATAGTCCGCGTCACTCTGTCAAGCATCTGCACCAGCGACCTGCACATTATGCACGGCAGCGTGCCGCGCGCGGTCAAAGGCGTCACGGTCGGACACGAAGCGGTGGGCGAAGTCGTGCGCACGGGAAAGAAGGTCGCCAAAGTGAAAGCGGGCGACCGTGTGTCCGTGAATGTGGAAACTTTCTGCGGCGAATGCTTTTTCTGCAAGCGCGGCTGGGTGAACAACTGCACTCTCCCCGACGGCGGATGGGCATTGGGATGCCGCATAGACGGAATGCAGGCGGAATACGTCCGCGTCCCGCACGCGGACTGCGGACTGACGGTCATCCCCGACGGCGTCACGGACAGACAGGCTCTGCTCACGGGCGACATACTCGCGACGGGGTTCTGGGCGGCGAAAATAGCGGACATAGAAGAGGGGGCGGACGTGCTCGTCGCGGGCGCGGGTCCGACGGGGATATGCAGTATGCTCTGCGCTCGGCTGAAAAATCCGAAACGCATCTTTATCTGCGATATTGACGACGTCAGACTGCGTTTCGTGCAACAACATTATCCTTTCGCGATTCCGCTCCGTTCCTCGGAAGTCCTCGGCGTATTGCGTGACGTATGCCCTCACGGAGGAGCGGACAGCGTGATAGAAGCGGCGGGCACTCCCGCGTCTTTCCGTCTTGCGTGGGAGGCGGCGCGTCCCAACGCAACCGTCGCAATCGTCGCAATGTACGACGGCGCGCAGACCCTGCCGCTGCCCGAAATGTACGGCAAAAACCTGACGTTCAGGACGGGCGGAGTGGACGGCTGCGACGCGGAAGAGATACTCTCTCTCATCGCGGCGGGAAAGCTGGACTCTTCCGCTCTCATCACACACACATTCCCTCTCTCGGACGCCGCGGCGGCATACGAACTGTTTGCCTCAAAACGCGACGGCGTGATGAAAGTGGCGCTTGACTGCACCGCCCGCTGACAAGGAGGAAAATACCGTGGCACTTTCCGTCAACAGCAAAATTCGCGAACTTCTGGAAAACCCCGCGCTCGTCGCGCTCATAGACAGACTCGTGCCGGGGCTCACCTCTCATCCGCTCATCGGCGTGGCGAAGAATTTCACGCTCGCAAAATGCGCCAAACTTCTGCCCGACGTGCTCACTCCCGAAGTGATGGAAAAAATCCTCGACGCTCTCGCAAGCGTCGCCGGCGGTGCGGCTGAAACGGACGCCGCTTCCGCGCCGCCTGCCGCGCGCGTGTACGACTTCGACGAGATAATCGGGCGCGAGGGGACGAATTCCGTCAAATACGACGCCGCCCCCGTGCTCAATCCCCTGCTTCCCGCGGATTTTGTCCCGATGTGGATTGCGGATATGGATTTCGCCGTTGCCGAACCCATACGCGAAGCGATGAAAGCCAGGATAGACAGAAAGATACTCGGATACAGTATGCCGCTCTCCGCGGACTACTATATAGCCGTTATGGATTATCTGGAAAGACACCACGGACACAAACTCGACTTTGACGAAATCGTGTTCAGTTCCGGCGTCATAACGGCAATGAAAGCCGCCGTGCAGCGCTTTACGGCGGAAGGCGACGGCGTAATCGTAAATACGCCGTCGTATATGCCGTTCGACGCAAGCGTGAAACAGTTCGGGCGCACGCCGCTTTATTCCCCGCTCGTCAACACCGACGGATATTTCACCTTCGATTACGCCGACATCGAGCGCAAGGCGAAAGACCCGCGCACGAAGATGTTTTTCCTGTGCAATCCCCACAATCCGACGGGACGCGTATGGCGGGAAGACGAACTGCGCCGCGTTGCGCAAATATGCTTCGACAACGGAGTCTTCGTGTTTTCGGACGAAATACACTGCGACATCACCCGCGCGGGACAAAAGCACATCCCTCTCGCAGTGCTCTATCCCGAACGCAAGGATATTCTCACCGCCACCGCCCCCAGCAAAACCTTCAACCTTGCCGGCAACCAGTTGGCAAACCTTCTGTTCCACGACAAGGAACTTGCGCAGGAATGGCGTATGGCGCGCTACTGCGGCGAGCCGAATCCCCTGTCGCTGGACGCCTGCGTCGCCGCATATACGCTTTGCGACGACTGGCTGGAACAGATGAACGCCTACGTCGACGAAAATTTCCGCTATATGCAACGCTATCTCGCAGCTCACCTTCCGCAGGCAAAGTTCCGCATCCCGGAGGGGACCTATCTCGCCTGGACGGATTTGCGCGCGCTCGGTCTTTCGGACACAGAACTCAAAGACAGAATATCCCGCGCGGGGCTTTTCCTGGAATACGCCGACGACTTCGTCCGCGACGGCGACGGTTTCGTACGGATGAACCTTGCCTGCCCGCGCTCCGTCCTCTCGCGTGCGCTGAAAATGTTCTGCGAAGCTCTCGGCGGCACTTCCGAGGAGCTTTGGACGCCGCCCTCGGATTCCGCGCCGCGGTCAGCTGGCGGCGACGGCACACCCGCTGACGACGTTGCAAAACCGCCCGTCAAAGAAGGGCGCCGAGGGCTTGCCGCTCTCTTCCGCAAAAAATAAAGGCATTTCCGGAAATGTCGGTTTTGCCGCAAAAGCAGGTTTAATATGAAATTTCGACATAATAAAACCCTATTTAATGCGACGATGAAAATCGGACTTGCCTTTGCCTTCTGAAACGAGAAAATTTTCAGGAGGTCTAAAATGAAATACGAAACAATCAATCCCGACACTTGGAAAAGGCGGGAACTTTTCAGATATTACATCGACAATCTGCGCAACGTGATGAGTCTGACGGCAGATACGGACGTCACGCGGCTGGTCGGATTTGTCCGCGCGCACGGGCTGAAATTCTACCCCGCAATGATATGGGTCGTGTCGAAGGCGGTCAACTCGCGCGAAGAATTCAGATACGGCTGGGACGGGGACGGCAACCCGATACGTTGGGATTTCGTGTCCCCTTACTATGCCGATTTTCACAAGGAGGACGAGTGCTGCGTCAAGCTGGTGACGGAATACTCCGACGACCTGTACGACTTCCACGCGCGTTTTATCGCAGACAGAGAAAAGCATCGAAATCTTCGGGGCTTCGCGGCGAAAAACATACCGCCCAACACCTTCGACGTATCCTGTCTTCCGTGGATAAAGTACAAGAGTTTCGACATCCACGTTTTCGACGAGGGCAAATATCTCGCGCCCGTCGTGACGTGGGGCAAGTACGAAACGTCGGACGGCAAAACGCTTCTGCCCTTGTCAATGAACATACACCACGCCGTCGCGGACGGCTGGCACCTGTCGCGTTTCTTCTCAGACGTGCAGGACATAATCGACGCTCTGTAACCGGCGAATCCATACGGGAAATCTGAAGCATCAAGCAAAAGCGCGCGGAGAATTTCCGCGCGCTTTTGATGCGCAAATTGTCAAGCGCATTTCATTACGAGTAGACTATTACGGCGTTGCACTTATTATTCCAAGTGCTGCTCCATCCGACAGGAAGCTCGCCTTCCGCAAAAGGAACGGTTATTGTGAGCAGTTCCGCACAGTTGTAGAATATTCCCGTCCCGACGGTTTCGAGCGAATCCGGCAACGTCACTTCTTTAAGCGGTGCCTCCCAAAATGCGAAATTGTTGATGTATTTCAATCCGTCCGCGAAAGTTATAGACGTAACGCTGCTCTTCGCAAACGCATACTCTGCTATCCCGACGGTGTCGTCTTGAAGCACAACATCCGTCACTCCGTCATCCGCGCTAATTGCCCATCCGCAATAATAATTGACTCCGTCCACGTTGTCGAAAGCGATGTCGGTTCCGGAAAGTGCGGATTGGCCGAAGAAAGTGAGACTGTCGGGAATGTTGATTTCTTTAAGGGCGACACATTCGTTGAACGCATATGCGGAAATCCCGGTTACTGCATTTGTCAACTCTACTTCTGTCAACGACATGCACTTCCTGAAAGCATAGCTGCCAATTGTAACAGTTCCTTCGGCGGGGAATATTACACAGTCGAGTTCGGTTAAGTTATAGAACAGATATGTCGGCATCGTTTCTACCGTGCTGCCTATAACTACGGTCTTGATTTGCGGGCATGCATAAAACGGCGTGTTAGAGTAACTTGCCTGTTCGTCTTGGTTAAGATGTAAGGCATTCGCCGCATTATAATTTACTTTTGTGAGCGAGGCACAGCCTCGGAACGGCAAAAAAACCATCGTTTCGACCGTTGAAGGAATGGTAATTTCGGTAATCGAGACATTATAGAAAGCATACTCGCCGATGTAAACAACGCCCTCCGGCAGCACATAAGATGTTGCTGCACCCTCGCCCGACACATAGTCGGGGTCAGTTGACACAAGGCGCACGCAATTATAGAATGCACGATCCCCTATTTTTTCGAGCTTGTTTCCGCCGTATACCGTTTTTTCAAGCATCACACAGTCGCTGAAAGCGTAATAGCCTATTTCGCGCAATCCTTCGCCGAATTCGACAACCTGAAGCGACCGACATTTGGCGAAGGCATACTGCCCTATATTTTCTACGCTGTCGGGAAGAGTCAGGGATTTAAGCTCGGAATTGCGGAACGCATACGCGCCGACGGTCACAAGCGACGCCGAGCGCGACATATCAATGCCGTCATTCAACGGCACACCGTCGAAAGCGCGTTCCCCTATTGCAGTGACAGCCGAACCGAATGTCACGGATGTATATTGCGTGCCGATGAAGGCTTCCTCCCCTATGGTTTCGAGAGTATCCGGCAGCACAAGTTCCCCAGTTAATGAAGCGCAATTTCTGAATGCCGCATCGCCGATGCTCACAATTCCCTCCCCCAGTTCGAGATAAATGAGAGACGATGCAGTTTGCGATGTATGCCCCAATAAATTTGCAGGAATGGCAAGATTGTCGCCGCCCTTGAATATAAGCCGTTGCAACGAACTGCTGAGTGCGTTATCGGCAATTTCGGCAAGCGAAGCAGGCAATACCAACTCTTTAAGGTTCGCGCTTAAAGCTCGCTCGAATATCTTTTTGATTTGCCCTTCAATGGAAATGCTTTCCAATTGCGACCCGGAGAAACAATTGTCCGGGATATCGGCATCGGTTTTCCAGACAACCGATTTGATTCCGCTACTTTGGAATGCACTCGAACCGACACTTTCGACAGAGGCCGGAATAACAAGCGACTCAATGTCTCCGGTAAATCTGAACGCGGCTTCGCCGATGGATTTCAATGTAGAAGGCAAAGATACGGAAGCAAGATTGCGGTATCTGTCAAAGGCATTCTCGCCGATTGCCGTAACGCCATCGGGTATAACGATTTTTTTGAGACCGCTGTCAGAATCGTTTATAATATTGCGGTTGTTGATTGCACTCAACGCATAGGACTTCCCACCGTACTCATACTTTGAAGACGGCGCAAATTCCTCGGGGAGCGTATTGTCGACATCTTCAATCACGGCAGTCAAAGATACGGGGTCTAGACAATACAACGCGCCGTCGTCGCGGACATATATTTTACCGTCTTCGCCGACCGAATTGTCGGGGTAACCGTAAACCACAACACCTTCGCCGTCGCACATATTGTCCGCATAACCTTCGGGACGCGATTCCGCCTCACAATATACAATAATATAATTTGCGGCGATTATGGCTTTGCTGTCCACAACAAGAACGGTTTCGGGAATGATTACGGCGTTTACTCTCGGCCATGTGATTGCAGACGAAAAGATTCTGGTTACTCCGCTCGGCACAACATAAGTCTCTTGCTCTGTCGAAACGTTGGCAGTGTATAAAACGCCGTCTATGATGAGATTGTCAAACTCATCAAGCAACGCAGTCCTTAAAAACGCATTGGCTCCAATCGTTGCAATATTTGCAGGCATATTGAAGTTTGCCAACAAAAAGTCAAAGACAAATGCCTGCTCACCAATCGTTTCTACACTGTCGGGCAAAACAACTTCTGTCAGAACATTCTGATACGAGAAAGCATAATCGCCAATGGATTTTAATTGTGTTGCGTTGGAAAGGTCAACCACCCCTATATCAAAACGAGCACCTTGCGACGCATCACCCTTGGACCTGAATACATTGTCGCCTATAATCTGCAATGACGACCCTTCTTCGACGGAGAGACTTCCGACGCTTGCATCTAAATAATATTCATACGTAAAATCGTTCCCGCTAAAATACATACTGTAATGCGACAAAGCATATACGGGCGTATCGAGCGAAACAAGTTCGGCAGGCAAAACCAAACTGTCCGCCGAATATCTTTCAGGCACATACAGCAATTCGGAATAATCCTTCGAATAAAGCAAGCCGTCCTTTGCGGCTATATATGGATTGGCTTCGCTCACGGTTATATATTGCAATACAGACGTCGCGCCCGGGACAAATTCTTCATATTCGTCGTAATATATTCCGAGCAGCATCGCGAGCGCGGTGTCGCGCGAAATCCCTGCGCCGAAGTGTATACTCTCGGCCTTATTCAAACTGATTGTCAATCCGCCCCAATATTCGTCCTCTCTTATCGACGTCACGTTATCGGGGATTACAACCTCCGTCAAATTCCCTATATTTCCGACTATCTCGGTGCCATCGGCGGTCAGCACCAATCCGTCCGCCATTTTCACATAGGGATTATTCGCCGAAATTACGATTTCTGTTAAAGCGGACAATGAGCACAACTCTCTGAACGCTTCGGCAGGCATCCCGGCGCCGATTTCGATACGAGTAAAATTCGGACTGCTAAAAACCCAGGATGTCAAAAGTTCGCTGCCGAGTTCACCGCCGCTCGTTACACTGTCGGGAATAACCAATGACGTAACGTTGGGGAACTTGACATTCTTCGAGTTAAACATCCCGCGGCTGACTTCCGTCGTACCGTCCAATATGCGCAATTCGCCCGTCATATTGTCTGCAACCGCAATTATTTCGTTCGTCTCCTTGTCGTAAAGCACGTTAGTCAACGTGAACATACTGCTGTTTTCTTCGCTGCAAGTCAGAGCCGCAAGGTCATCCATATCCTTGAAAAATGACGACGCAAGGAGATTGACTCTTTTACCCAACGACAACGACGTCATATTTTCACACTCAGCAAACGCATCGTCCGCCAGCACCCCGACGCTGTCGGGGATATTCATTTCGGACATTGCGCCGCCGTAAAATGCTCCGCCCATAATCGTTGTCACGTCGGACGGAATCACAACCGTATCGTTAACATTGCCGCGCATTGAGTTCTGGGCGATAATTTTCACTCCTTCCGGCACCGCTGTTGCGGTTTTGAGCGAACCTATAAGCGTCGCGCTCTCAATCTCTAACAAACAACCGTTCTCGACACGGTAATACGGATTGCCTTCGGCAACCGTAATGCTTTCAAGTGTCAACGGAAAATCATAATAATTCGCTCCCGCACTGACTGAGAAACCGATTATATCAATTTGTTTTACCGTCGAGGGATAACTTACGGCTTTCAGCGAGCCTTTGTCACGAGGCAATACGTTGCTCTCAATATATTCCACCCCCTCAGGGAAAACTATACTTTCGACTTTTGCCAAAGCGCGCAGCGCACCGAAAGCGATTGTCTGAGTCCCGTTCAAAATGTTTATAGCCGTTATTTCCTCATTATCGGTAGCAGGATAATTATCGGAAAGAGCTTCTTCGGTGCCGAGCAGTATGTTTCCCCAATAGAATAATCCGTCCTCTGCTTTTTGCAGCTGATTTATCATCAAGGGGGAATCTGCGAATATGTCGCTGTAAATATACCGGACATCCGTGGGACAGCTCACTTCGGCAAGCGATTCGCATCCTTTGAATATATCAAACGACAATTGATTTATTGCATCGGGCAACTCGACTTTGACAAGAGCGGAACATCCTGCAAATGCATTATTCAAAATATTGTTTATATTGTCATGCAGATGGACCTCTTTGAGAGCAATACAATTCTCGAAACCGAATGCCTCGATTGCTTTTACGCTCTTTCCCGCATAGACTGACGGCACGGATATCCTTTCCACCGTTGCACGCACGGCGGGATTTATTGCCACGGAATAGTAATCACCGGAAGGATAATAAGTGAAAGAGAAATTGTCGGTATCTATCGGTTCACTCCATTTTGCATAGAACGTGACGTCGACTTCCAGCGTATAGGGCACCTCGACCGGGACCGTACACTCCTCATCCAGATACCAACCGAGGAAGTTATAAGTCTTTCCGTCTTCGTCATAGCGTTGTGCAACGGGGAATTCGTAAAGCACTCTGCCCTGCGAATGAGAAAGGGGCTGTATCGGAGTGCCGCCCATTACGTTATAAGTTATAACCGACGCAGTTTTTACCCATTTTGGAGTAAGTTCACGCTCAAACAGCCTGTTTTTGTCATACTCAAAGCTCCAACGATAATCATCCACAGAAGTTATGCTGTGCCAGAACCACCCGTCAAACGTATAACCCATCATAAGGATATTTTCGGGGCGCGTTACCTTGCCGTTGTATTCTACGCTCTGCTCCGTCAGTATTTCATTATCAAAACCTTTTCTGAACACCACGGTCGTGTCAGATTGTTTCTCCCACCGCAAATAGACGTGATTGCTTTCCCCGGATAGCAAGAAAGGTATCTGATACACATTTTCAGCTGAAAAATCAAGCGACTTGTAATATCCCGTGCAAGCGTATCCCACACGGTAAGGCTGACCATAACCGATACTTTCGAAAGGATAATCGTTATTGTCCGAAAGTATCACGCCGAGTTTCTGCCCCATAATACCGTACATGACCGTATTTTCCTCTCCGTTTTCGGGATGTACGGTAAGACTCGCATAAGTATCTTCGGCAGTGACCTCCGTATACACCGCATACAGCGTCAGCTCGTCGCGGTCTTTGATTTCGACAGGGAATAACACCGCGTCGTGATGAGGATTAATCCCGGTCGAATTGATATTATAAGAATATTGGGCATTCCAGAAACTGAATTTCAGGGTATGTTCTACGTTGTCTGCATCCCTGTATGTAATATCCGGGGGATTGTCAGGCTGTTCAAGCACAGTTCCCTTATCCACGGTAATCGACGGCATCACGGCTTCGCCGAAATCCAACGGCAAGTCGCTCTTATATTCTTCCGCCAACAAAAAATTGACGGTCGTCTGCCCTTCCGCTATCCATCTGGCATAAAAATTAACATTATGCGTCAATTCGTACGGGAATTGGGCTTTGTATTGCAGATTTGCGTCCAAATACCATCCGCCGAAATCATATCCTTCTCGCGACGGTTCGGCAGGCTCCTCAAGTTCTGCACCGTAAGAGTATGTTTCAAAAGGTATAATCGGATAGCCGCCGTCTGAATCAAACTGCACGTAAACATAATGCGGAGTCCATTTTGCATAAAGTTTTATATCGGACGTGACAGGCGCTGAAAAATCGTATTCATTGCCGGCAGTGCACGCGGCATCTTTATACCACCCGACAAAATCCGCATCGGCTTTTGTCGGGTCGGGTGACGGCTTTGGCACCGTTTTACCACTCTCCACCTCAACCGCATTTACCGGCGAACCTCCTTGCGAATCGAAAGTCACGGTATAATATGTAGCACTTGTGCCGTCGTCTTGCTTGCCGCTTTCCGAGTCGCAGGCGGCGAGAATACCGACGCTTAGGGCAAGACAACACAAAATTGTCAATAACAAAAACAATTTCTTTTTCATTTCTTTTCCCTCACCAAATACAAATTGCCAACTGCTCCGAATAAGATATTCGATGCAAACTTATAGCCAGTTTTAATTATATATCGCTTATCATTTTCTGTCAACATTCATTTTCGAAGCTAAATATACATCTTCAAATTGCCCCATTATCCATAACAAAAGGACCGACGTTTACGCGCTCCTTTGTGACGGCAAGTTGTCGCCTTTGCGCGGACATTGAGTTTCAGATGAAGTGCGATACCGAAGTAATCGGCGGCAAAAAATAATACGAACCCGTTTTCAGAGTTCGTATTATTCCCTGATGGCGGAGGCGGAGGGATTCGTAAGGAGCGCCTGCCGCGACGGAACAGCGGAGAGCCGCGTGTTAATCTGCGTACGGCGTCACGCATAGCGGCGAACCGCGTCAGCCTCGGGTTCTGAATCGCTCCGCTCGTGCTATGGAAAATCCCACTCGCCGAGTGGGATTTTTCTGGCGGAGGCGGAGGGATTCGAACCCCCGTGGCGTTGCCGCCAAATGGTTTTCAAGACCACCTCGTTATGACCGCTTCGATACGCCTCCGTAATTTGCGCGCATAATGGATTATAGTTTAACGGCGTAAGGTTGTCAACCCGACAGGTCCAACTGCAACAGTATGCCGCCGAAACAAAACGCACGCCGCGGCATTTGCCGCGGCGCAACATTTTGCTTTACACTTCTTAGCAGTGCAGAAGCGCTGTATCCGCCGTTCGGGGACATCCGCCGCCGCGCCGTGCGCCGCAAACGGAACACTTCCCGCACTGCCCTGCCGTAACGCTTATTTTTTGAGTTCGGCGAGGAATTCCTCGATTTTGTCGAGAGCGGTCTTGATGGCTTCGACGGAATAGGCATAGGAAATGCGGATGAAATCCTTGCCGCTCTCACCGAACGCTCCGCCGGGGACGACTGCCACGTTTTTGGCTTCGAGCAGCGCATATGCAAACTCTTCGCCGTCCATACCCGTGGACTTCACGCAGGGGAAGGCATAGAAAGCGCCTCTCGGCTCGAAGCAGGTGAGCCCCATAGCGTTGAGCCTGTCAACGAGGTATCTTCTTCTTTCGTCGTACTTGGAGCGCATTTCTCTGACTTCCGCAAAATCGTCCGCGAAAGAGGTTTCGAGCGCGGCGAGCGCAGTATACTGCGCTGCGGTGGGCGCGCACATTATGCCGTACTGATGGATTTTGTAAACGACGTCGATGATGGGTTTCGGCGCGCAGATGTAACCGAGACGCCAGCCCGTCATAGCGAACGCTTTGGAGAACCCGCTGAGCACTATGGTGCGCTCTCTCATATTCCCGATGGAAGAAATCGAGCAGAATTTCAGCCCGTTGTAAACCAGCTCGCCGTAAATTTCGTCGGAGAAAACTATAAGGTTGTTCTCTTCGATGACGGGAACGAGAGCTTCGAGGTCCGCTTTCTCCATTACGCCGCCCGTGGGATTGTTGGGGAAGGCGATGAGGATGGCTTTCGTCCTGGGGGTGATTGCCTTTTTCACTTCCTCGACATTGAGCTTGAACTCGTCCTCGATGTAGCACTTGACGCTGACGGGAGTCGCGCCGGTGAGAGAAACCAGCGGCGCATAGCACACGAAGCAGGGTTCGGGGATGAGCACTTCGTCGCCGGGAGCGCAAACTGCCCTGAAGGCGGCGTCGATACCCTCGGACGCGCCGACAGTAATGATTATCTCACTGGCGGGGTCGTAATGCACGCCGATAAACCCGTCGAGATACTTGCTTATCGCCTTACGCAGCTCCATAAGACCCGCATTGGCGGTATACTGCGTCTTGCCCTGCAATATGCTGTCAATACCCGCCTGGCTGAACGCCCTGGGGGTGATGAAGTCGGGCTCGCCCACGCCGAGAGAGATGCAATCCTTGCGGGTCGCGGCAATCTCGAAGAACTTTCTTATGCCGGAGGGCTTCATATCTCTTGCTACGGGATTGAGAACTTTTGCGTAATCTATCATAATTCACCTCTTACCGTTTATGAAAAAATTTTAGCACGGAATGATTTACTTTTCAACTATTTTTTCATTTTCCCGACATATAAATAAAAAGCGGCAGTCAAAGTGCTGACGCACGTCGGAACGGAACGCGCCGAAAATCCGCACCCGCGGCGGACTGACACGGCAAGCCCGCATAAGCGCGGCGGCGACGGATAGAAAACGTGCCCTGCGGCACAATAAAAGCGACGTCGGATTGTCCCGCGCTTGAACTCGCCGCGGCGGCGTGGTAATATATATACGTTAAGAGGTGTAATATGAGAAAAATGATTTCCATTATAGGCGACAGCAAAATCGACGAAGGCGGACTGAAATACCGTATGGCGTTCGAAACGGGCAAGGCGCTTGTCGACAACGGTTACCGCGTGGCTTCGGGCGGACTCGGCGGCGTGATGGAAGCCGCATTCCTCGGAGCGAAGTCCTCAAAGTTTTACACAGAGGGCGACACCGTCGCGATACTCCCTATGTTTGACCGTACGCTTGCAAGCGACGCGGCGGACATCGTCGTTGCGACGGGGCTGGACATCTACCGCAACGTCATAGTGGCAAACTCCGACGCCGTAATCGCAATAGGCGGCGGCGCGGGCACCCTTTCGGAAATGACGAATGCGTGGCCGCTCAAAAGACTTATGATAGCTTTCTCCAACGTGGACGGATGGAGCGCAAAGGTCGCCGACACGCGGCTGGACCACCGCATTCGCTATCCCGAAATCGAAGAGGACAGGATTTTCGGAGTGACTTCCGCAGACGAAGCGATGGCAGTGCTGGAAAAGTATCTCAACCTCTACACAGGCACCCATTCGGGAATAAAACGCGGCGACTGAAAGAAAGGACGAGCAACAAAAAGAGCGGTTCAACCGCTCTTTTTTCATAATAAAACCGTTATTGCGTCATTATGACGGATTTTCGTCCGCACGCCGCAGTATCAAAGCAAAGTTTCTTCTTCACCGTCGGAGGGGGCAAAGTTGTTGTCCGTACCGCTCTTGTGCGGAGCACCTTTGTCGCCGTTTCTCTCCGCAAGCCTTGCGGCGATGAGTTCGAGCATTTCGTTGGTTTTCAGACTCTGCTTGCCCGCAAAGCGCAGATAGCCGTCAACGGGCGCGCCCGCCTTTTCCCTGTAAAAGGATTCGAACAGCGCCTTGTTGAGTTTCTCGCGCGATTTCCTTGCCTCTACCAGTTCTTCGAGCACGAAAATGAGCCAACGTGTGATAAACCACCATATCGCCGCCCCCAGACAGCCGCCAATCATAATAATGAAGAAAGCCCACACGGCTGCGCCCGCGTCCTGCTCTCCCAACGCGACGGCCTGAATGACCGCGTTGATAAATACCAACAGGACAATAATCACGGTCAGCGCGGTAAACAGCTTCCTCGCGGTCGAACACCACTTTTCCGAATTCATAACAATCCTCCCTTTCCGCACTCCGCAAAGAATGCGTTTATTGATAAGTATATGATAACGTATGTTATAAGCCGTGTCAATATCAATATTTTTCTTTCGTTCGGAATATAAATGCTTTCCTGCGGGATTGCCGCGCTTTATCCGCTTGCGGAGGGACGCTCCACGCTCTCCTTCCTCCGCAGCGCCGAAAACCGTCCGCCGTTTTCCGAAAGGCAGCGCCCGAGCGCGGAACCGTCCGCCCAGCACGCCCCGCGGCACGGGCACAAAACGCCTCGTCAGGTGACGGAAAAGGATAAAAAACAAAGTAAAACAAACGAAAACTCCGCCCGTCGGGCGGAGTTTTGATAAAATGCGTCTCAATGTCCGCTTACTTTATCTTGTTCATCGCAACGTCGTATGCCGCCGCGGTCGCGTTCGCTATTCTGCCGACCTTTTCGGCGTCGCCGACCACAAACAGGTTCTTGACTTTGCCTTCCAGCTCCTTGGCAAGTTTGTTGACGGGACGCGCTCCGAGAGAAAGCACGACGGCGTCTGCGTCCACTCTGCTCTGCGCCTTTGTCTTCACGTTTTCCACAAGCGCGCCTTTTTCGTCTATGGCAACGAGCTTTGTGGACAGCAGGAACTTCGCCCCCGCCTTTTCGAGTTTGGGCATTGCGTCGTCGAGGTGCTGGAACCAGGTGCCGGGAGCAACGGTGTCAGCCATTTCGACAAAGGTCAGCTTGTTGCCGCCTTCCGCAAGCAGTTCGCCCGTTTCGAGCCCCGTCATACCCGTGCCTATGAGCGCGACTTTTTTGCCTTCGAGTTTTACGGAACCGTCGAGTATCTGGGTGGTGGTGAACACATTCGCACCGTCCGCGCCCTTTATGGATTTGGGACGCACGGCAACCGCACCCGTCGCGACTATGACCGCGCAGGGATTGAGCGCCGTTACGTTCCCGACCGTGGCTTCCGTGCCGAGACGGATGTCCGCGCCGTAAAGCCTCGCGTTGGTTTCGAGGTCCTGCGAACACCAGCCTATTTTTTCCTTCTTGGGTCCTTTGTCGGCGAGATTTATCTGCCCGCCGCACTCGTTTTCTTTCTCGAACACCACGGGTTTGAAACCGCGTCTGCCGAGTATCTCCGCCGCCGTAAGCCCCGCGACGCCCGCGCCGATTATCGCCACCGTTCTTCCGCCGCCGTCCTTGGGCAGGTTGGCAAATCTCTTTTCTTCGCCGAGAGTGGGATTGACCGAGCAGCAGCCGTGTTCGCCGACATAGGCGTGCTCCATCATACTCTCGATGCAGTAAAGACAGTTGATGCAGCGTTTGATTTCGTTCGCTCTGCCCGACTGCGCTTTCTCCGCCCAATGCGGGTCGGCAATATGGGGTCTGCCGAGGGAAACGAAATCCTGAATGCCGCGCTCCAGCTGCTCTTCCGCCTGTTCGGGCGAACGTATGACGTTGGCGGCGAGGACGGGAATGGTCTTGACCTCTTTCTTGACCGCTTCCGCCATATAAGCGCGCCAGCCGCAGTCGAACGAAGTGGGTTCGAGCCAATAATTGTAGGTATCGTAGGCGGCGGAGGAAACGTCAATCGCGTCCACGCCCATATCCTCGAACGCCTTTGCGTATTTCACGCCCGTGGCAAGGTCGTAGCCTTTGCCGGGTTTGCCTATCTCGGCATAGCACTCGTCGACGGTAAGACGGATGACAACGGGATAATCCTTGCCGCACTTTTCGCGGATGCCCTCGATGATTTCCTTGATGAAGCGCATCCTGTTCTCGAAACTGCCGCCGTACTCGTCCGTGCGGGTGTTGGTGTTGGGGCTGAGGAACTGCTGCAACAGATAACCGTGCGCCGCGTGAAGCTCCACGCCGTCCACGCCCGCCGCCTTGCATCTGACCGCCGCGTCCACGAACTGGCGGATGAGTTTCTTTATCTCGCGGTGGGAAAACGCCCTGACGTGACCGCCCGCCACCTTGCTGGGCTCGCATTTGGAAGGACCGGGCGACGCGAAGACCAGCCCTTTGTCCACCATTTTGCGGCCTATGCCCGGCGCGATTTTGTAGACAAGTTTGGGGAAGGATTTGCAGACCTTGCTGCACATATTGGTGAGCGGCACCATATGTATCATAATGCCGATGTTCTGTCTGCCGGGGTGATGCAGCTGCACGAAAAGTTTTGCGCCGTGGCGGTGTATTCTGTCGGCAAACTCACGCATCGGCTCTATGTGATAATCGTGGGACATTGCCAGCTGATTGAACGCCGCCGCACCGTGGTCGTCGTTGACGCGGGTGATTTCGGTGATGATAAGCCCCGTGCCGCCCTTGGCGCGCTCCTCGTAATAATCCATAAGCATTTCCGTGGGTTTCCCGGAAGGCTCGCCGAAGCCCATCATCATAGGGGGCATAACTATACGGTTCTTGATTTCGCAGCTGCCTATCTTCATAGGCGAAAACAGCATTTTGTATTCCATCATATTCTCCCTTAACTCCGTCCGCGAAGCTCAATGAGCGCAAGACGTAATGTTTATCGTTAAAAAACGCGCGCTAAACTCACTTTACGCGCTTATAGTTGCCCGTCAGCGCGGCGAGTTGCATTTCGAAAGGCATATCGCCTTTGTGCAGTCCTCCGGGCAGCACCGTCTCGATGAGCTCGATGACGGTGTCGTCCTCGCTTTTGCCGACGTATGCGTATCTGACCTTTGCGCCCGCGCTCTCGAACGAAGCGGCTTGCAGCACTTTCAGCCCTTCTTCCTCGACGTGCGCTATCGCCGCGTCAAGGTCCTTGACGTTGTATTCGATGTGGTGAATCATCTCTCCGTGGTTGCGCAGAAAAGTCGTATAAATGTTTTCGTCGCCCTGCGGATAAATGAGTTCTATCGCCGTGTGCCCTTTCCCGCCGAAATAAAGAGTCACGTTGCAGTTGCGCTTCTCTCCGCGGTAAGTCATATCGAGAGGGGTGTCGTAAGCGAGTTCGTACCACTTGTCAATGCCGAAAAGGCGAGAATAATGCTCTTTCGCCGCCTGCAAATCCCTGACGACTATGCCGACGTGACCTATTTTGCCGAATTTCATATTACTCTCCTTGTCCCGCGGCGCGCCCGCGCCTTCCGCGCGCGCGTCACATATCGTTTAACAGTTTACCATATCGCCGCACGCAAGTCAACGGCGGAAACGGGCGCGGGAACAGCTTTCAGCGGAATTTGCGCTCCGCAGACGGCTCCCCGCATCGGCACACGACGGATTTACGCCGCGCCTTATGCAAAACGCCCCGTCCTTTGCGGAACGGGGCGCAGTCGTTTACCAGGCCATACTGTCGTCGAAATCGACGAGAGTGGGGTCGACGGGTTTTTCCTGCAACACGGAAGTCATATACTTGTTCACCTGCTCGCGCATATCGCGGCGGGAGATTGTGCGGCAGTCCATCAGGTCCTGCTGCACCCATATGAACTTGACGTTGTGTTCGCGCGCCTGGTCGTCGAACACACCGTTGAGCCCCGCCATTCCCTTGCAGGAAATCTGGTCGTACATTATGACCATATCCGCGTTGTACTCTTCGACTATACGCCACAGTTCGTCCACGACGTTGCGGTAGCCGCCCTTGGTATGCTTGCGCATCGTCACGCGCTGATAGGTCTTGGCGAGGTCGTGCAGGGATTCCTCCTTGTCCTCGGTGTCGAACATCAGATAGGAAATCATCGTTTCCATATCCATAACGACGTTGATGCCCCAGCAGTTTTCCAGCCACGCGGCAAAGTTGGTGTAGTAGTTTGCGGGGCAGGACCAGACGATGGCGCGGTGACGCATTTCTTTGGACACGGGGGTCTTTTTCTCGTAGGCTTTGAGCATAATCTCGTTGACCTTTTTGTCCACCTTGCCGAAGCGCTTGTCGAAGCCGCCGCTGAGGTGGAAATAATAGAGCCTGTAAAGCCAGAAATTCGCGCCCGTGAGCTGGGGATACTTTGTCTTGTTAATCTCCCATTTCTGGAGTTCATACTCCGTTTCTTTGTTATAAACCTTCATTGCGGCGAAATACGCGTCCCAATCGAACTTTTCGCCCGTCTGCTCTTCTATGAACTTTATGCAGCCCTTTATCTCTTCCAGAGCGTACTCCTGCACCTCTTCTTCGGTGTATCTGAGCGGAATGTTGAGGCAGTACGAAGGCAGTCTGAAACGCCTTTCCTGGAAGGACGTCGTCATTATGCTGCCGTCGCAGGGCATATTGCAGGTGATGAAGCATTTGCCGAACTTCGGGAAGTCGTCGCATATCGCGACGCCCGCCTCGCCCGACGGCAGCGGACAGACGTCCGCGGGCACGCCGTAGTTCTCCACCACGTCGAGATACGGAGGAACTATCTGCTGGTCGACCATCGAGGACAAGAAGATGGGCATCGTCTGCACGGGGATGCCGATAAGGTTCGGGAAGCCCGCCATTATCTCCATCGGGATGAGCTCGTCCATACACACTATCCTGTCCGACAGCTTGTTGGGACCGTGCAGTTTTTCGTCAGCGCGGAAGCTCGTGCCTATGATGACCGTCGCGTGTTTGACAATCATATTGAAGTGGAGATGCGCCATTCTGAGCTGCGGTCCCCTGAGCCCCTGCAAATGCCTGTCGACAAATGCGGGCACGGTGAGATAAGAGCTCATCCATCTGTATCTCCACAAACCTTTCACTACGGAAACGGGCTGTCTGAACACGAATTTCAGGATGTCTTTCCAGTTGACGAGCCACCTGTAAAAGTCGTACATCGTGTCCCTGAACCCGCGCCACTCTCTGTGTTTGAGCACCGCGTCCTTGTCGCGGTAAAGTTTTCCGAGTCCTGCCATTATTTCTTCCCCTTCTGAATTCTCTTGATTTCCAGGCTTTCCACGAACGCCTGAACTCGCGTGCGCAGCTGCCCCGACCCGCTTGCGGTATACTGCCTGTCTATTGAAACCGCGGGTATGTTGTAGTCGCTCTGCATTATGTGGCTCGCGAGCGCGCGCTCATAGCCCCAGTATTCGCAGAATTTGAGCTGTTCGTAAATGACGCCTTCCGCGTGATAATCCCGCACGAGCCCGGCAACGAAATCGCGGCGGTTCTGCACCTTTTCCTGGCTCATAAAGCGCGGGCACTGGCTTGTTTTGAGATAATGCAGACATATCTGCGTCAGCACGTCGTCGGTGTCGTTGAGCTCGATTACGTCGCGCCCCGGCATAGTCCCGAAACAATATCTGTCCGCCACGACCAAAGCCCCCGCGTCCTCGATTTGTTTCGTGAAATCGGGGTCGTCCATTTCGCTGCCCACCACGACGACTTTGGCGCGGAACTTCTTCTTTTCGTCGGGCACTCTGGTTTTGAGTTCTTCCAGAGTTTCTTCCAACTTGTCGATTATCTCCGCCTTCGGGCAGCAGTACGTCGCAACGGAAAGCACGTGATATTCGTACCCCGTAATGCGCGGGTTGTCTTCCTTGCGGTAGTCACCTATCGCACGCATAACGCGCGCCACGCGGTTGTGCATCTCCACCGCCTTGCGGAGCGACTCGTCGCTGACGTCCGCGCCGTAGACCTCGTGCAGCCTGTCCAGCACTTTCATCCTTATCTGGTTGACGTAATGTTTCAGCCCGTGTTCCGTAATCTTGAAAGGCGCGTCGATGATGGTGACGAAAAACTTGTCGTTGGGCACGAGTTTCAGAATCTCGAAATGTTCGAGCGTGCGGTTCATCTCGCTGCACGTTTCCGAGCCCATCAGGCAGGACAGGAAATTGTAGCCGCCCTCAATGCCGCGCTCCAACAGCGCCTTGCTGAAACCGCACAGGAAACTCGACATATAATACGTCGCGATGTCCATCGAACCCGTGCGCGGCGCGCGCAGGCGCACCGAAAAACAGTTGTCCACGTTGAGCAGGACTTCGGGCATGAAATAGCAGGTATAGCCCACGGCGAGTCCGCCCTTGTCTATCGCCGCTTTGACGGCGTCGTTGTGCGCCGTTTGCAGCAGATTTTCGAAATAAATCAGATGCTTTAAGTCTTTCACTTATTCTCCCCTTGCGCTTTCGCGCTTCTTCCGAAATGCAGGGCTTTCAGCTCTTCCACCTCGTCGCAGACGGGTTTGAGCGAACAGACGCTGCAATCCAGCATTACGTTTTGCAGAATTTTGTTGAGCGCCGCCGTGCGTCGGCGGCTTTCCTCCGCCACCCGTTTCAGGGCGGCGACGGCGTTTTTGTCCGTGACGAAAATCAGTTTCACGGCACGGACGTTGGGGTGAGCGAGATACCTCCCCGCATACAGCGCTCCGACGGAAGCGAAACTTATCCCGTCCCGCACCGCGCGGCGTCCCACGCGGACCTGTTCGCGGCTGCCCTCCGAAGATATGCGCAGCATATACCCTTCGGGGAAAACGTGATATTTCACGAAATCTATCCCCCGCACGCTTTTGTACGCCGCGTCCGGGTCCGCTTCGTCGTCTATCCCCTCCGTCAGGGCCACCGCTATCCTCGCATAGGGCGCGTCGCCTTTCAGCGCCCCCAAATCTTCGCCGCAGACGACAATCTCATTTTTCCGAACGGCAGCCGCGTCGCGGGTCACGAGGCAGGCGCAGAACCCGCTGCCTCCCGCGCCGAGTTCGTACGCGCTCTCCTTCGCGAGCAGCAGCACGTTCTCTCCCGCGTCTTTCCACGGAGTGACGGAATCGAGGTCGTAACGTGTCGTTTTGCACGCATAAACCGCTTTTTCCGTTTCGGCAATGAGGTCGTCGTAAAGTTTCATCAAAGTTTGTTGTCCCTCTTCATTTTGTCATAGTGCTTGCCGAGCAGCTTGTAAACCACGGATATGAGTTTCATATCGAGGTTGAAGAAATATATCGCGAAAAGCAGCAGAAATCCGCCCACTGCCACGCACGCAAGCACGATGAGAAGTATTGCCCACCATTCCATCAGCCTACCTCCGCAAGTCCTTTCTGTCTGGCATATTCGGCAGCGCCGAGCGCACCCATAAGCTGGGGGTCGGTTTTGAGCTCGATGACTTTGAGTTTGAGCACGTGCTCTATCGCCTTTTTGAGCCCCTGGTTCTTTGCGCAGCCGCCCGTCAGCGTGATGCTGTCGGTCGCGCCCGCCTTTTTCGCCATCACGAAACATCTCTTCGCGACCGCCATCTGTATGCCCGCCGCTATCTCGTCCATAGGCTTGCCTTCGCCGACGAGAGAGATGACTTCGCTCTCCGCAAACACCGTGCACTGCGCGGTGATGGGGATTGTATTCTTCGCCGTCAGCGAAAGTGCGGAAAATTCGGGCAGCGTCATCTCGAAAGCGTTTGCCATCGCCTCGTAAAATCTGCCCGTTCCCGCCGCGCACTTGTCGTTCATCGCGAAGTTTTTCACCGTGCCGTCCTCGGCAATGGCTATGCCCTTGACGTCCTGACCGCCGATGTCGATGATTGCCTTGACGGTCGGGTCGGTGACGTGCACGCCCATTGCGTGACAGCTTATCTCCGAGATGTTCTCGTCCGCGAAAGGCACTTTGTTGCGCCCGTAGCCGGTGCCGATGAGATAGGCAAGGTCCTTTGCCGAATTGAGCCCAGGCACCTTGTCTATCGCCGTTTGCAGAGCGAGCTCGGCACTCTCCTGCGAGTTGATTTTGCTGCGGATTGTGCAGTCGGAAACGATTTTGCCGCCCTCATCCAGAATGACGCACTTGGTGTAAGTGGAACCGACGTCGCATCCGCCGAAATACTTTGCCATATATTCCCTCCTTTGCTTACAATATTCCCGCCGCTTCGAGCGCTCTGCGCGCCCCCGCGACTATTTCGCTGTCATCCGGCAGTTCCATAAGACTCCTGCCTTCGGTGTCGAACCTCGACACGTTCGGGTCGCTGCCGATGTACGCATACGCGGTCAGCCCGCCGAGGTCGAGATATTTTTTCTGTTCGTCGTCGAGTATACGGTTGACGACGACGCCCGTTTTTTCGGGCGACATAAGCCTGTCCGCCACCTCTTTCACGGACGCTATGACCTGTCTGCCCTTTTTGCTGGGGTCGGTGACGAGAATGAGATGGGTCACCTTTTCCATAACGCGGCGGTTTATCTGCTCCACCCCCGCTTCGCCGTCGATGACGACGTAATCGAAATCTCCCGAAACCAGGGATATGACCTCTTTGAGATAGCTGTTTATCTTGCAGTAGCAGCCCGCGGATTCGGGTCTTCCGACGGCGATGAAAGCGAATTTGTCCGTTTCGGTCATCGCGTCGAAAATTTTGTAACGCGCGTCGCCGAGCAGTTCAATCGCCGTGCGCGTGTCGCCCTCGTCGAGGGTTTCGACTATGCTGCGTCTGATGTCGTCAATCGTTGCCCTGACCTCCACACCGAGCGCGGTGGAAAGCCCCGTCGCGGGGTCGGCGTCGATTGCAAGCAGCCGTTTGTCGGGATACGCCTCCGCGATTATCTTCACCATTGCCGCGGACACGGAAGTTTTGCCCACTCCGCCCTTTCCGGCAACGGTGATTATCTTTGCGTTTTCTTTCATTTTCTCATCTCCTCGGTGAAACATTATATCAAACCCAATCGTTACAAACAATAACGATAAAAAAAGTTTCCGTTTGTGTTTGCGCTACAATTTCCGCATTATGTCGCGTTATCTCGTCTTATCGGAAAATACGTGCGCATAACGCGCGCACGCGCAACGCACTCACGCAAAAAGGTGACCCGACGATAACACTCCAAACGCGGAAAACAAAAACCGCGCCCGTCCGGGCGCGGCGTAAAACTCTGCCGTCAATCCGTCTGACTGTCCGCCTTGCGGAGCATTTCCGCAGCTTTGACCGCAAGCGCGCACTCCATACGGCAACGGAAAAGGTCGCAGCCGTATGCGTATATCCCGTTCACGTCGCCCGCGGCGTGCCAGGCGTTCGCCGCGCACCCGCCCGAGCAATAAAGCCTCGCCCAGCAGTCGTCGCATTCGGGTTTGGAATAGGCATTGCAGCGTTTGAAGGACGCGCGCACTTCTTTGCCGTGTTCGGAAATGCCGTCGAACACGTTCCCCATCTCGAAATCTTTCTCGCCGACAAACTGGTGACAGGGATAAAGCTCTCCCGTCGGAGTGACCGCAAGATACTCCGTCCCCGAACCGCACCCCGAAATACGTTTGTAAATACACGGTCCGTGTTCCAAATCAAGCATATAATGATAGAACACGAAAGGTGTATTTTTCTCATCGCACTCTATCATCTTCTCCGCGAGAAGCTCGTACTGCCGGTACACGATTTGTTTATCTTCCTCCGTCAGCGCATACGGAGAGTCGGAGGAACAGACGACCGGTTCCATACTCAGACGGTCGAACCCCAGACCGAGCATAACCTCGATGTCCTTCATAAAATCGGGATTGAGGTGCGTGAACGTGCCGCGGATGTAATAGTCCTTCTCGCCTCTCGCCTTCGCAAAGCGCTGAAACTTCGGGACAATGACGTCAAAGCTGCCCTTGCCGCCCGCCGTCTTGCGGAAACGGTCGTTCACCTCTTTTCTTCCGTCAAGACTCATCACGACATTGTCCATTTCGCGGTCGGCAAAATCAATCACGTCGTCGTCCACCAGCATCCCGTTGGTGGTCAGCGTGAAGCGGAAGTGCTTCCCGGTTTCCTTTTCTCTTTCACGCGCGTATGCGGTGATGCGTTTTACGACATCGAAATTCATCAGCGGTTCGCCGCCGAAAAAGTCGACTTCGAGGTTGTGCCTGCTTCCCGAGTTTTCGATGAGGAAGTCTATCGCGCGTTTGCCCACCTCGAAAGTCATAAGCGCGCGCTCGCCGTGATACTTCCCCTGGCTTGCGAAACAGTATTCGCAGTCCAGATTGCAAGTGTGCGCAACGTGCAGGCACAGCGCCTTTACCACCGTCGAGCGTTTTGCAAGCGCGTCGACGTCGGGACGGAATTTGTCTTCCGAAAACAAAGTGCCCGCGGCAACGAGTGCGTCGACGTCCGCCATACATTCGCGCACGTCCTCTTCCGTCACTCCGTGCTTTGCCGCAACAGACCGCACCGTTTCTTCCCTGTCGCGTCTGCCGTATGCCGAAACTACGTCGTACGCGACGTCGTCCAGGACGTGCACCGACGCGCTTGCCGTATCAACGGCGACGTTTATTCCGCATCTACTGAATGTGTGGACCATAAAGAACCGATAAAAATCCGCCCGTTGGGGGGCGGATAAGTTTCATCCTGCCGTGAGAGAAAAACCGCTCACTTGGCGGGCTTTTCGCACTTCTGGTTTGCTACGCCGCAGGAAGTCTTGCAGGCAGACTGGCAGGAGGTCTGGCATTCGCCGCAGCCGCCGTCTTTTCTGCTGGTTTCAAGGTTGCGCGTGTTCAGAGAAAGAATTCTTTTCATTTTTACGCTCCGAATTTGTTTTGTAAATTCATTATACGTATGTGCGCGCGCTTTGTCAAGAGAACGGAGCATCGGCGGACAACGCGACGCGTATATATCCCTCCCGTCCGCCGTACGCGGCGACGGTTTCGCCGCCCGCAAGCCGCACGCTTTCGGCATACCGGACGCAGTTTTCCTCTATGCGCTCTCCGGGCAGAATTACGGGCACTCCCGGGGGATACGCCCACAGGCTGTCCGCGCTCACTCTTCCGACAGCGCCGCGGAGAGGGACAATCTCCGACGGACTACGCAGCGCTTCGCGCATTTCCGCCGCCTTCGCGCCGGGCGTCCAGGTGCCGCACCCTTTTGCGCCAACGGACAAATCCCTCCCGACGCCGTTTTTACCGCGCCCTTCCGCACGCGCGACTTCATCGTCGTCCAACGCCGCGAGCGCGGAGAAAAGCCTTGCAAGACTATCCGCGTCGTCCCCTGCCGTCACATAGGCAAGCGCGCCGTACGGAGCCGCGCTTTCAAGCTCCGTGCCGAACTCTGCACGCAAGCGTCTTTTCAGTTCAAATCCGCCGAAAGAACAGTTTTTGCAATCGATATACACCTTTGACGGGTCGGTTTTGAAAACTTCCGCAAATTTTTCACGTTCTCCGTCAAATACGCGGAGCCTCCCGAAACCGCGCGTGCGCTCACGGAACAAGGCAAGCTCGCGCGCCAGCATATCCAACCTTTCCGCACCTTTTTGTTCGAGGTAGTCCAACATCTTTTCGACACCCGCCATAAGAATATAGGAAGGGCTGCTCGTCACGAATGCGGACATCGCGGCGGACACGGCGGCGACGTCGATTCTGTCGCTCATAACGTGCACGAGCGCCGTCTGCGTCAGCGACGGCAGCGTTTTGTGCAAGCTTGTCACCACGACGTCCGCGCCAGAATTCCCCGAAAACGCGTCGGACAATCCGAAGTGCGCGCCGTGCGCGGCGTCGAGTATGAGCACCGCACCTCTGGCGTGCGCCTGTTCCGCTATCGCCTCCGTGTCGCTCAACACGCCTTCGTATGTCGGAGAGGTGACGACGACTGCTTTACATCCCGTTTCGTCCAGCCGTTTCCCCACTTCCGCAGCCCCGACGCTGCCGAAAAAGCCGTATTCTCCGACAGTCGGCGGAATTACGTACTCCGTGCGCAGTCCGAGATATGACGCGGCGTTGAACACGGAGCGGTGACAGTTGCGCGCCGCAAGCACTCCTCCGTTTCCGCACGCGGCAAGCACGGCGAATATCCCGCCCGTGCTGCCGTTGACGGACAGAAAGGTGCGCCCGCTGCCCCAAAGTTTTTCCGCACGCCTAAGTATGCGGGCAATCGCGCCCGCAGGCGCGTGCAGGTCGTCAAGCCCCTCTGTTTCGGTCGCGTCGAAAGCGCCGCCCGTTTCCCCAAGCCACGGAAATTCGCGCAAGTTGCGCTTGTGTCCCGGCATATGCATAGGCAGCACGTTTTCGGCGGAAAGCGCTTTCAGTTTTTCGTACAAAGAGTTTGTTTCCAAATCCGAAGCGGCAGAAAGCCCTGCCGCGGCGGCATAACACTCCGAAATCCGTCGGACGTTTCGGGTCGGGTCATTCTCCGATGATTTTAATCATTATGCGCTTGTTGCGCATACCGTCGAATTCGCCGTAGAATATCTGCTCCCAGGTGCCGAAATCGAGTTTGCCGTCCGTGACCGCCACCACGACCTCGCGCCCCATTATCGTGCGTTTCAGATGAGCGTCCGCGTTGTCCTCGTAGCCGTTGTGCGCATACTGCGAATAGGGCTTTTCGGGCGCGAGCTTTTCCAGCCACTTCTCGAAATCGGAATGCAGTCCGCTTTCGTCGTCGTTGATGAACACGCTCGCGGTGATGTTCATCGCGTTGACGAGCGCAAGCCCTTCCTTTATCCCCGACTCGCGGAGCGCCTCGCTCACCTGCGGCGTGATGTTGACGAACCCTCTGCGCGAAGGTATGTTGACGGTGAGAATTTTACGGTAACTTTTCATAGCTCTCCCCGCCGCTTGCCGTATGCGCAAGCGGCAAAGCACACCCGCGCCCTCCGCAAAATCGCAAAAAGCGCGGCTGTGCAATATGTTTTGTTTCGTTAAACTTGCCGTGCGGCGGTTTTCGCCGTTTTCCGAAGTTACAGCACGGTGACCGTGCCGTCCTCTTCGACCTTTACGGTATCCCCCGTTTTCACGGTTTCGAGGAACTCGTCGCCGAGCATATCTATCGCGATTACGTTGCTGTCTTCCCACACTTTCGCCAGCACGATACCGCTTGCCGCAAGGCTGTCGATGTGCTTGGAAAACAGGAAACAGGCGGGATTTATCTTCATCGCGCACACCGTCTGTATGACCAGCCCGCCCGTTGTCGAACCTATCGTCACGGGCAGACACAACGCTTTGCCCGTGATGTTTTTGCCGAAGATGTCGGGATTGTTCTGGTCGGACACAATCACTTCCTGCTTGCCCGCCATTGCGCTCTTCTGGAATGTCGCGAGCGTGTTCACTCCCGCGTGAGATACGACCGCTTCACCCTGCCAATTTCCGCCTGCTATGACTCTGCCTTTGAACCGTTTCATCATCTCACCTCCTCGCCCGCGATAACGCGGAGAATGTCTGCGTCCTTATAGTAACGCGACACGGAATAAGTGCGCAGTTTGTTGCTGTTGGTCGCAATGGGCGTGCTCTTTGTCAGCGGATTGTTGGTGTACATCAGCGGACATATGCTCGTCAGCGTAGCGCCCGTCGCGGTGAGCGAAGAGTGATATTCCGACTTCCTGAACTTTTCCGCGACATACGGGCTGGCGCAAAGCACGGTGCGCACGGCGACTTTCTTTCTGCCCGCTTTTTTCAACTCGGAGCAGATATCCTTCGTCCACTTGACAAGCTGCGAATAAGTCAGATGCGGACAGCCTATGAAACAAAGTTTCGCCCGAGCGTCCTTGTTTTTCCACATCACAGGGTATGAGCGGTAGACGCGCTCCAACTCCGCGTCGTCGATGATGTACGTCTGCGCGTCGGGAGCGATGAGGCTCTCGCCGAGTTCTTTCGCTTCGGGCGTCAGACCGTCGATATGATAAAGCCCGACCGCGCCGTTGCTTGCCGTCGCCGCGCCGAAATCTTTGAGGTAGGCCGTCGCGTCGTCCGTCAGTTCGTTCCCGATAAATCTGTCCAGCCCGTAGACGTACGGCACATCCTCGACCACTTTCATACCTATCGCGCTGCCGAGGACTTGCGCTTCGGGCTTTTTGGATGTTTTCACATACACTTTCCACGTCGCCTTCCTGCCCTCGTCCGTGAGCAGACCGAAGTACGGCACATATCCCACTATCGAGCCGAACAGGTCGAGCATACCGCTGTTGCGGTTGCAGCGCGCGCCGAGCACGGAGTTTGCGTACACGACGGCAGACGACTCCGCCCACGACAGCACATCGCCCTTTTTCGGGACGTTGCCCATTTCGGCAAGGTAACAGGTGCAGGAGAACGCGTCCTTGTCGCGCAGCCCGACCTTTAAGAGCTGCTCCTCGTAGCGCGCCTGTTCAGAATACATAATCTTGCTGAAAACAAGTTTGTTGAGCGGGTTGCACCTGACGTTTTCGTAATCGATGGGGCGCGGGTCCACCGTGAAACCGCCCTCCGCTTTCAGACCCGCGGCGATAAGCTCGTCCATAGTCCTGAAAAGCGGTTTGAGCAGTCCGATGCCGAAGCTCGTGACCAGGTGTCCCTGCGGATGGGTGACGGGCACGAGTTTTTCCGCCCCGAAGACGTCGCCGAAAAGCACGAGGGTCTTCATAACCTTCGCCATCACTTCGCCGCGCTCTCCGTCGAGGATTTTTTTCTGCTCCTCCGTGAGTTGCATCTTGTATTCCATATTTCCCCCTTTGCGCGCGCGTTACGCGGCGCGGTATTGTACGATTGTATTATCGCACATTCCGCGCGCCGTTTCAAGACCCGATTTCGCGGCGAAACGGTGCGGACACATCCCGAAACGTCACTTCGGAAGCGATTGTGTGTTCGACCCGACGGCACGGCAAGGAACCGAAACTTTCCCTTTCGCAAACGCGCACTGCTTACGCCCGTGCATACGGCAGACGCAAGACATAAAAACACAAAACCGCCGATTTTGACGAAAACGGCGGTTTAACAAATCAAAACGTACGATAAAAACGCTTATTTGCCTGTTCCGAAGATTTCTCCCGCATAGCGCGCGCTTGCCGCGGCGTCGCGGCAATATTTGTCCGCGCCTATCTTTTCGGCATATTCCGCAGTCAGCACCGCGCCGCCGACCATAACTTTGCAGGACGGACAGCGGCGTTTGACTTCCCCGACAGTGATGCGCATATTGTCCACGGTGGTGGTCATCAGCGCACTGAGTCCGCATAATTTCACGGCATATTTTTCGCAAGCCGCCGCGACCTCTTCCGGCGGCACGTTCTTGCCGAGGTCTATGACGCGGTAGCCGTAGTTTTCCAGCACCGTTTTTACGATGTTTTTGCCTATGTCGTGCACGTCGCCCTTCACGGTCGCAAGCACGATTACGCCCTTCTCCGCGCTGCTTGCGTCGGCAAGAGTGCTGCGCACTTCGTCGAAGCACAGTTTGGCCGTTTCCGCAGAGGAAATGAGCTGCGGAAGGAATATCCTGCCCGCGGCGTAATCTTCCCCGACGCGGTTGAGCGCGGGAATGAGCCAGCCGTCTATCACCGCAAGTCCGTCGTGCTCGCGCAGAAGGCCTCGCGTTATGTCGCGCGCCCTGTCCAATCCTTTGGAAATGCAATAGAACAAGTCGCCGTCCTTCGCCGCCTCGCCCTCGTTTTCAGCCGCGTTTCCGCGCGCAGGCACAGCCGCGGAAGACGTCGGCGCATCCTTCCATCCCGCGTATTTTTCCGCATAGCGGGCGCAGGCGACGTCCTCGCCGCCCAACACCCTGAACGCGTCCACCGCCTGCATATTTTCCGCAATGTTGGGGTTGAGAATGGGAAGGTCCAGCCCCGCATACATCGCCATAGTCAGGAACGCGGTGTTGACGAGTTTTCTGGCAGGCAGTCCGAAAGACACGTTGGACACTCCGAGCACGGTTTTTACGCCGAACTCCTTCTTGACTTCGGAAAGCGCTTGCAGGGTGAGCATAGCCTGCTCCTGCTGCGCGCCGACGGTGAGGGTCAGGCAGTCTATAAACACGTCCTGTTCGGGAATGCCGTACCTCTTTGCGGCGGCGACAATCCTGCGCGCAAGCGCGACGCGCTCTTCCGCGGTTTGCGGCACTCCCTTGTCGCTCACGGTCAGCCCGACGACAGCCGCGCCGTACTTTTTGACTATCGGCAAAAGGGCGTCGAGCGACGCGTCCTCCGCATTCACGGAATTGACGATTGCCTTGCCCGTATACGCGCGCAAAGCGCGCTCCACCGCGTCCGCCTTGCCGCAGTCTATCTGCAAAGGCGCATCGGTAAGCGAAGATACAAATCCGACCAGCCGCGGCAGCATCTCCGCCTCGTCTATGCCCGGCAGTCCGCAGTTGACGTCGAGTATCTCAGCGCCCGCCTCCACCTGTTCCAGAGCCTGCGACGCTATATAGTCGAAATTGCCGCCGAGCAGCGCCTCCTTCATAGCCTTTTTCCCTGTGGGATTTATGCGTTCGCCGATTACCCTTACCCCGTCTATGAAAACCGCTTTCGTAGCGGAACAGACGGCTGAAACATAAGGAATGATGCGTTTAACGGGCTTTTTGTGCGATATGCTCCGTTTTATCGCCGCTATGTGCGCCGGCGTCGTGCCGCAGCATCCGCCGAGCACGTTCACCCCCGCGGCGACATATTCGCCGTAAAGGCCAGCGAACTCCTCCGCACCTACGGGATAGTTCATCTCGCTGTCGGGCAGACCCGCATTCGCCTTCACGAACACGGGCACGCGGCTCACCGCCATAAGGCGTTTTATGAGCGGGAAAATTTTGTCGGGGCCGAGCGAACAGTTGATGCCGAGAAAGTCCGCATATGCGGAAGCGGTGATGCCGAAACACTCCACGCTGCATCCCGTAAACGTCCTGCCGTCCTCGTCGAAAGTCATCGAGCACAACACGGGCAGCGAGCTGTTTTCACGCGCGGCGAGCGCCGCCGCTTTCAGCTCCGTGAGGTCGGACATAGTTTCAATCAGTATGACGTCCGCGCCCTCTCCCGCGACAATCTGCTCCTTGAAAATGTCGTACGCCTCGTCGAAAGACAGGTCTCCGAGCGGCTCCGTAAGCGCGCCGGTGGGGCCTATGTCGAGCGCGACGTACTTGTCGTCGCCCGCCGCTCTCCGCGCGAGTTTCACGCCTGCCGCCGTCAGCGCCGCGGCTTCGCCGCCTTCGGGATGTTTGCGGCGGTTTGCGCCGAAAGTGTTTGCGGAAATGACGTCCGCGCCGCTCTCCGCATAAGCGCGGTGCACTTCGAGCACCGTGTCGGGAGCGCCGAGATTGAGGTTTTCGGGCGGGACTCCCCCCGGAAGACCGCGCTTTTGAAGTTCCGTGCCGAAACCGCCGTCGAGAAGCACGAAACCCTCTTTTGCAAAATCAAGAAAATCTTTTCTCATAGTCCGCTCTCCGCTTCCGCCCTGACGCCTATGACGGCGGTGACCGTCTTCTGCGGGGTCATAAGAAAGTCCGCGCCGAGATATACTCCCAGCCTTTTGTTCATATCGAGAAGCCGCACGAAATCCGTCTGCTGTTCAAGGGGAAAGTCGGCATACCCGCAGGAAAACCTGCGCGTTATCCTCCCCTGCTCCCTCTCCGCTATCTCCGCAGTCAGGTCGTCGAGATAACTTTCTATCGCCGACACGGCGGCGGCGTCCGCCATTACGCCCACGGCGGGTTCCTCCCGCATAAGTCTTGCCGCCGTTCTGTCGAAATTCAGTCCCAGCGTCGCCGCAACGAGATAAACGGCGTCGCATCCGGCAAGATGCCGCCTGACGGCATTGCCTCTGAAAACGACGTTCGTGCCTTCGACACTCATAGTTTTGCAGTCAAAACCGTACTTTTTAACTACGCTTTTTGGCGAAATCGCCGAAAGGCATATCTCTTCCGCACGCGCAAGATTACGCTCGTCAGCCTCCGAAAGCTCCTGACCGCGGAAGCCGAGATATCTGAGCGTTTCGGCACGGTCGATTTTCATTTCTTCTCCTCCGCATTCAGCTTGTCGAGTATGGGACGCACGTTTTCGGAGATGCGGCGCGCGACGTAAGAGTTGTTCATTATGTAAAGATGCACGCCGTCCACACCGCCGCTGAGCAGGTCTATAATCTGGTCCGTCGCATAAGCTATGCCCGCCTCCCTCAGCGACACGGGGTCGTCCGCAAAACGCGAATACATACGCGATATCTTGGAGGGTATCTTCGCTCCCGTCATTTTGACTATGCCGCCGAACTGCGATGCCTTGACGAGAGGCATAACTCCCGCCTGCACGGGGATTTCTATCCCCGCAAGCCTTATCATATCCAGAAAGCGGAAGTAGTCGTCATTGTCGAAAAACAGCTGCGAATTGAGGTGCGTCATTCCGAGGTCCACCTTTTCTTTCAGGTGGCGTATGTCGGCGACCATACTTTCGCTTTCGGGGTGTCCTTCGGGATAGCACGCGCCTGCGATGTCGAAATCGTAGCCGTTTGCGCGTATGAACGAAACAAGCTCCGCCGCATAACGGAAATCCGTGCTCTCCGCGCCTTCCACGCGGTCGCCGCGAAGCGCGAGCACGTTTTCGACCCCCGCTTCTTTGAGCTCGGCAAGCGCAGCCAGCACCTCTTCCTTACGGGAATTGATGCAGGTCAGATGCGCAAGCGGTTCGACGCCCGTATCGCGCACCATACGCGCAAGCTGCGCCGTATGCGCATTACGGCTGCCGCCCGCGCTGTAAGTGACGGAAATGTAGTCGGGCCTGACGTCCGCAAGCTCGGCGAGCGTAGCGGAAATGCCCTCTATGCCGCTTCCCGCTTTGGGCGGAAATATCTCGAACGACCACACCGCTCTCTTTTTGCCGAACAATTCGCCTATCCTCATAGTTCCTCCGTGCGGAACGCTCCGCAACACAATGATAACACAAAACCCGCACGACGTAAACAAACATCTTCTCCGCGCGTCATTCTTCACGCGCCGTGCGGCAACAAAAAACCGCCCCTGCCGTCGGGCAGGGGCGGAACGTTGCTGACGAAAAGTCGTTTTACGCCACTTTGAGTGTTATCTCGAACAGACCGCTCAAAGGATATGCGACTTTGTTGTGATAATAGTTGGTTGTGTCGTGACCGATTTTATTGGACTCCGCTATCATATTCGCAAGCGTTTCGTTTGCAACGGTGACATACGCGGTGACTTCGGTGCCGGACGCATTGCTGTCGGCGTCGACCCACACGAGTTGCAGCTTATCCGCGGACAGAGTTGCGGTGGTGCCGTCGGTGTAAGTCACGGTGTAATCGCCTTTAAGCACGAAACGGTTTGCATGATAAGCGTTTACGTCATAACTGACCGCTGCGTCGTCACCCGCTGCGATGCCACAGGCAAGTTTCTCGCCTGCATAGCTGCCCGCCGCGGGAGTGCTGACCGCACCGTAAACTCTGGTGGGTATCTGAACCGCGATGTCGAACGCCTCTATGCCGCCGAGGAGTGCGAAGGTAACCTGACCGCTTTCGTCCTGAACGCCGCCGACCAGGTTGGCGAGGAATTCATCGGGAATGCTGAGTTTGCCTTCCGACACAAAGTTGTCGAACACTGCGTCGATGATGCCCTGAACATTAAGACGGATGCCGGTCATGGCGCCGCTCGCATCGGTGAGCATCTGGAAGTTGGACGTTGCTATGCTGATGATTTGAGTGACGATGGTCATAAAGTCAGGCTCGGCAGCGCCCGTCGCAAACGTTTCGGGAGAGCCGTTCCAGCCTTCTTCCATCATAACGATGATGTAGTCCACAAGCGCTTCGAAGTCGTACACGCCGCCGAGTTGGATGACGCCGTCTTTGCCTGCGAGCACGTTGCCCGCGGTGGAGTAAACGTTGGCAGTGATGACCGCATAGCCATCAGCGCCGTTGAGATAGAACGTGAGAATGTTGCCCACGACTTCGCCCGCTTCATTAACTTCGTTGACGGTGATGTTGAGATAACCGACTTTGTCGAGTATGCCGACCATAGTAGAGGCGAAGTTATCGTCAAAATACTTATCGACCGCCGCACGATAGGCATTATATTTCTCGAGCGCGGTGTTGTATTCTGCCATGGCTTGCTCGTATTCCGCCTTCTCCTCATCCGTGGCATCAGCACCGGGAGCAGTGGGTTCAACGGGTTTATCGACGGCAGTCTGGCTGAGTTCCGCATCCGCAACCAGGGACAGCATATCGAGTGCCGCAAAGATGTCGAGGTTCATATCGACGGACACCTCATAATTCTTCTTATCGCCGCCGACGGTAATAACGTTCGTGGTTTCACCGTCTTCACCGCCCGGAACAGCAACGGTTTCGGACTTCGCTTCGGTGTAACCCGCGAAAGTTGCATCGAGGTTGAGGTTGAGCACGTTGATTGCGTTTGTTGCATCCCTGACATCGCTGCTGATTGCCACAATGTCGGTGAAAGGATTCGTGGCATCGTCCGCAACTCTGGTGTCGAACATAAAGGCGAGTTTCACATCGATGGTGTCAACCGCCTCGGCAAAATAACCGAGCAAATCGGCAAGAGTTTGGATTTGCTGCCCCTCGAAGATATCGCCGGCATACTTGGCAACATAACCGTCGATGGTGCCTTCATCGAGCCCCGCGAGAGCCTCGATGGTCTGTGCGAGAGAAGCATTGTTCGGAAGACCTGCAACCGCCTCGCTGTCAATAAAACCGGCAACGGTTTTAACCACTCCGGGAAGCTGTTCCAGAATATCGGCGATGTTAATGTGCAGAATATACGCCCCGTCTCCGTTTATACTCTCTTCGGCATAATCAAACAAATCGAATCCTAAAAAGCTACTAAGCAAAGTCGGAAGCGAACCAATAACATCAGGGCTCAATGAAATTTCGCGGCCAAAAATCGTAAATGCCGGATAGCCGTCCTTCATTGTAATCCCGTCGACGTTTGCCGTGACAAGAGTAAGAACGTCGTTGATAATCTGACCGAGAGGCGCAGCGTTTATCTTGACATAGTTGTCATTCCCCGCTGCGGCATAGATGAAGTAGTCCTCTCCGATTTTCTCATAAGCGAGCCCGAACAGAGTGCCGGAATTTGCGCCCTCGGAATCGGTCTGCTCCACTTCGAGAGCGAATGCGAACTCACCGTCGTTAGCCTTGTTTGCAGCATCGAGCTTGGTGACGACAGTCGAAAAGACATCGTCCACGCTGGCATCAACAAAAACATCTTCGGTGTTGTTATTGTTGTTGTTATTATTGTTGTTATCGTCGTCCTTGTCGCACGCGACGAGCAGCATACCGCAGGTCAGGCACAAAACAAGAGCGGCTATAACGAACAAGAAAGCCTTTTTCTTCATAATTTGCTCCTTATAATAAACTCAGCCCCTAAAAAGCCTAGTTTTAACCTACACAACAACTGCCGCCGCGGCGCACAAAATGAGATTTCTCAACAAAAATTTATCTTATATTAAATTAACCTTAAATTCCGTACTAAAACATTCAAAAGGGGCGCGCATACGACGCAAGAGCGTGTGCGCGGTGTGCGTGTATAAGTGGCGTACGTGTGTGCTGTGCGCATACGCACGAACGCAGGAGCGCGCATTCCGTGCGCGTATGGGGTGCGTGCACACGGGCGCACGACCACGGTCAAACGCAGGGCCGCCCGCAAAGGCACATTTTGCACGGCTCTGCCCTTCCGTCGGATGTCCCCTAAACGTATAAAAACGGCGCTTTCGGGCAACCTTTAATAAACCGGAGGTGAATATGAAACTCAAAGACAGCAAAACTTATGCCAATCTCGCAAAATCCTATGCGGGCGAATGCCAGGCGCGCACCCGTTACGAATTCATTGAATACGGCGCGCGTATGAACGGCTACAAATACCTCGCCGAGCTCGTCGACAAAGTCGTGTACAACGAATTCAATCACGCAAGGATGTTCTACACTTTCATCCAGCAATCCGAAGAAAAACAGATTGAAAACATCGACATCGCAAGCGGCTATCCCTTCAAAGAAAAATGGGACCTGCTCGAAAACCTGCGTCTTGCGTCGGAGGACGAGCGCAACGAAGCCACCCTCATCTATCCCGAATACGCAAAGACCGCGCGGGAAGAAGGTTTCCCCGAAATCGCGAAACTTTACGAAGACATCATTCAGGTGGAAACCTGCCATCAGAAACTGTTTGCGCAGCTCTATGACCAGATGAAAAACGGCACTATGTACAAAAAGAAAGAAAAGGTCAAATGGAAGTGCGCTGACTGCGGTTACGAAGCCACCGCGAAAGAAGCGTGGCAGGAGTGCCCTCTCTGCAAGGCCAAGCAAGGCGCGGTTATGATACAGATAGAAGACTGACTGCCCTGCCGAAAACCGAAAACTTTTCCTGCTTAAAACATAACCGTATCCCCGCGCTGAACACAATTTTGCGCGGGGATACCGCTTTCTGCCGATAATTGACGTCGCCGACCGCAAGCAGAGCCGTGACAAGGGATTTCCCCACTCCGCCCTTTCCGCTGACAACGCCGATTACTCGTTTTACGTTGCTGAGTTCGTTCTGCTTGACGAGAAAACTTTCCTTGCCGCACTTGGACGAGCAGCTGTCACAGTCATGATTGCAGCCTGCCATAATAAGCCTCCGAAAAAAACGCTACGGTTATTATGTCCCCCGCGCGCGAAAGTCAACCGCAATTTACTATATTGCGGCAGAGTTTTTGCACGTTTGCCACATAAGCACCCGGTCATCGTTTGTTTCACCATAATCGATATGTAATAAAAAGAGAACCCCGCAAAATACGGGATTCCCGGGGAATGACCGTTCGCGGGAAGTGCGACGAACGGCGGCGCTCCGTATATAGGGCTTTGGAAGGAGCGCGCAAATTATGAGGGGGTCACGCTTAACGCGGATGACCTTCTGCATTGAGGACGACACTATGTGCCGTCAAAGTCCGCTGTCTGACTACGAATAAAACGCACTCTCTCCTCCCCGATGTGCGAAGCAACAAGCAACGCACGTCGGAGATTCGAGAAAGGAAGCGGACAAATTAAAGTTGTACTATGCCACCGTCAAGGAAACAGTGAAGCTGTAACCGTCCTTTGTGAGCGTGACATTGTATTCACCGGCGGTGGGAATGATCCCGTCTGTCCCGACAGTCACCGTCGCTCCGGTGCTGTCTGTGATTACAGCCGCCTGCAAATCGGCTTCCGTAAGCATAAGCACCGCACCTGTATTCAACACCAAGCCGGGCTGCACAACTGCTATTCCCATAAAGCCCATATAATACTCTTGATACCATGCACTGCCGGCATCTGCTTCAAGTGCGGTAAGCCCGGATTGGATCTCTGCACCGTTATTAAACACACTTATGCTTTCCACCTGAGCTTCGACGACCTCAACCGTGACTTCGTATTCAAGCACACCAAACAGAGGCCACATGGGATCAAGCGTTATGGGTGTTTCCAATATACCGAGTCCGTTGATAGTTGCGATGGAGAAGTAGAGATCGGTGACGATGCCAACATACACGGTCACGGTCTGCTCGCCGAGGGTATTCGGGTCGAAGCCGACGGTGCCCATAATGATGCCCGACGTGACTGCCGCATTGCCGTCAATGTCCGTGCCGTTGAAGAGGAATACTTCTTTGCCGATATTAGCAACGGTCATATTCGTGGTAATAGCGCTTCCGACAGGGATTTCAGTGCCGTCATTAAGACCGGGTGCACCGGTAATCTCCACGATGTAATTGTCGTGGTTGTCACTCAGTGCCTCGTTGTTCCCGAACTCGTTCGTGCCTTCTCTGAGGTTTCCGATGAGGTCTTTCGCCTCCGTCTTTTCGGATTTTCCGAAGTTGAACGCACCGAATTTGATGTTGAGCGAATCGCTGCCGAGGATGTCCATGACGGCGCCCTCGACGGTGGCATTGCCTTCGGGAATAATGAGTTTGACTATTTCGGGAACAAGACCAGCGAAGTCAATGGTCACTCCGTCCACGGCAATATTGTCAAGGTCGATGTAACCCATGACGGTTTCAAGCAGACCCATGATGTCAAAGCCGCTGTCGCTGCCTTCCTGAGGATCCGCCGCTCCGCCTGCGGGCGCAGTCAGCATGCCGACAACGTCGATGAGAGCGTCAAGGTTGTACACTCCGCCGAGTCCGAGTCTTGCCATTGAAAGTGCGGGATGAGATTGCAGTGCCGCGATTGCATAGTCGCCAGAGTTGTAATAGAGCGTCAGAATATTCTGTATAACAGCATTATCCGCGCCGACTTCATTCACCTGCACGCCGATATAACCGACTTTCTTAATCATGTCGATGATTTCTTCTTTGCTCATATCGACTTTGATCTGAGTCGTGGCGTCTTCGCCTTCACCCACGGTTTCGGGCTTAAGCGCATCGACTATCGCAAGCAGTTCGAAGGGGTTGATGTCAACATCGACATCGATGGTATAGGTGTGATTGACAACAGGGGCGCCTTCCTCCTGGTTTTCATATCCGGTGACGGTGCCGTCCACGGAGAATTTGAGGAGGTTCTGAGCTGCGCTCTCGCGGAGGTCTGCGTTGATGCCCGTGATGACGCCGCCGAAGGGGTTGTTGGCGTCATTTGTGACCGCTTCGCCCGTGCCGATGACAATGGAGATGTCATGCGTATTGACCAAAGTCGCTATTGCATTGATAAGTCCGTTGACTATACCGTTGGTGGAATCGTACTCGAGACCGATGACATCGGCAACGGTCTGAACAGTAGAACCGAGCTCTTCGACAGTCACACCGATGAAGCCGGCAACGGTTGCGTCGATGTTTTCGATTTCGGCCAGTATGGGTCCAATCAAATCAAGAATGCCACTGATATCGAACGTGAAGTCATACACATTGTTGTTGTAGAGAAGTGCGTCTTCCGCCCAAATCATTGCGCCGACCATTTCGAGCAGGCTCTTGACGGATTGACCTTTCAATAAGTCACCGATATCAAAGGTGCCGACAAGGCTGTCAATCTTGTCGATGAGACCGATGATGTCGAAGCCCTTCAGCTTGATGTAGCTGTTGCTGCCCACGTTGCCGTACATAACATACTCGTCACCAATCTTCTCAAACGCAAGACCGAAGATGGGATTGCCGGTGGGATTGCCGTTCTCGTCCTTTGCTTTGATTTCGAGAGCAAGAGCATACTCGTTATTTGCTTGCAGATATGCTTGCACCTCGGGCCACACATCGGCAGAAGTAACGGTTATGGGCTCGTCTGTCGCGGGCGGCGGCGTAGGCCCAACCGGGTCGTCTTTGTCGCAGGCGACCAGAAGCATACCGCACGTCAGACACAGCACCAGAACCATGATGACAGCCAGAAATAATTTCCGCTTCATAAATTTTCTCCTTTTTGTTATTTTTTTGTTTTTTGGGCATAATATGCCTAGCATCAGTATATTAATCACCCCTATCATTCAAATTAAATTAAAATTAAACTGTACCTCCGAAACGGTAATAATAGTTGCAATTTTACTGTAATATTTCATATATCTTGCATTTTGCGCGATACATATCAAACATTTTGTGTAAATATGTCGGAAATATCCCGGCCATTGATTTAATGATTATGTAATTTTATTATTTTGCCTATCGGCGGCAATGTTTTTTATCCGAAAATCCGCTTGACAAGCCGCTCGATGCATTCCGTGCCCCCCTCGGACTCGTGAAAATATTTAATGATTATTTATGATGACTTTAATAAGACGGAACAGTCGAAATTGTGGCGCTCAGCGAGAATGCCACCATCGAAAACATACTGGACAAATCCGTTTATACCGAGGACGTCAAAGTCGGCGAAAACGCATTCACGTTCGCAGTAGGTGGAAACACGGCTGTCATAACAATCACCATTACCGATTCCGCTAATGATTTCAAGTGGACAAACACAACGAAAAATACTGGTTGGGCGGTGCTGGACAGCGAAGGCAACGACGTTTCCGATACGGCTATTATTGCAAGCGGTTCATTTATCAAAAATTACAAATGGGCACAAGCCGGGGATTTCACTATCATAGTGTATGCAGGTGCGATGTCATTTGAATATCAGGTGACTGTTGCCGAAGCGTAATCCTATCTTTCTCCCCGTACGGGGACGGAATTAAAAACAAACAGCCCCCCTCAATGAATGGGGCTGTTTGTTTGCTGTTTGGCGGCGGAACGGACAGCGGTTTGCATTGCTCTGCTCTGCCGCGGACTGTTCTGCCGCGGACTACTCTGCCACGGTGACATACCAATATACGGTGAAACCTCCGCTGTCGGAAAGGCGCAGACGTATGCAGTAGTAGCCGGGGTCGTTGAACACCAGTCCGAACGAAACGTCAATCGGTCCGGCTATTATTGCGGGGAAATCCGAAGATGTCAGCACGCCCGCGTCGTCGGTCGCGGCGAACCTTGTAGACGTTTCGAAGGACGTGACGGACACCGCGGCACCCTCCGCGGTGATGTCCACCGTTTCAGGCTGTCTTGGATTGTCCGCGCTGTAACGCTCCACAACCACGGACAATGTCCGTTCGGGAATGCTGTTGATGCCGTGGGTCGCATTCGTTATGTTGCCGGAGAACTCATATTCCGTGCCCGTAAACCAGAAATTCGGCTCGGTGAAAGACTGCGTGAACATATAAGTCGCCTCGTCGCCGAGGTAAGCATCAACGCGTTGCGCAAAAGAGGCGCTTTCGACCCCGAACACTTCGACATGGCAGCTGTAAGTGCTGGCGACAAGAAACTCGACAGTATAGCCGCTATACGTCATCGAGCGACTTATCCAATAGCTCGAACTCTCCGAAAGCGCAATACCGTTGATAAACAGGTTTTCGGCGGTCAGATAAAGTTTTATGCCCTTGCTCGTGCCGTCGTCGTTGTCATAGTACGCTATCGCATCGATGTGGTTTGTGATGGTGGACATATACACTGTATCACCTACGCTGTGGACGGGCATACTTTCCTCGTCGATGTCGAATTCAATCCTGTCGGGCGGCTGAATGTAGTAGGTCCGTGAGTAATCGCCGTCCAGAAAACTCCAACTGACCGTGACGTCGCCCGCTTTCAAGGAGTAATAATAATCGTTGAAAATCACCATATCGAGTATGCCTATGCCGTCGCACTCGCCGATGAGCGACATCTGCTTGACATAGCCGTTGTCGTACCGCACGCGCGCATCGGCGTAAACATATTCGGGCATAACCGTGCTCTGCCCCATGTATATACCTCCGACGCCCGGAGTGTCCGCGGACAGCACGGAAAGTTCGGCGTCCGAAGCCACATGCGGCATGAATTCCACGTCGGCGGAACTGCGTCCGGTAAGCATTATCCGCGCGGTCACCTCGGTCGTCAGTTCGTCCGAGCTTTCATATGCGTCTTCGGGGATTACGCCGGACGACGCAAGAGCGCTGAGAGGCCCCGGATATTCGACGGTAAAAACAACCTCTTGCACCCCTCTTTCGTCAATATCAAGGTTTTCAATCTCCAGAACACGTCCATAAAAGTCGAATTGCGACGTTTTGTCGATTGCAGTGCATTGTGCCTTGACGAAATATCTCCCGACCATCCCGGTGATTTCTTCGGGGCTCATCGGGATGTATTCTCCGTCCTGTACGCCGTGCAGCAGTATACCCTCTTCGTCGTATATATTGGTGATGCTCCGGCTTTCGCCGTCCATATCGAACGCAACAGGTTCCTCCCATTCCCAGCTCAGGACGTTCTGCATCGAGAAGAGTCCGTAAACCTTCACGTCGCCGACGGAGCTGTCTATGATGTACACGGTTTCGGAATAAATGTCGTGCGGCTGTGCCATAGCGAACTCGTTGCTTTCGATGTCGAAAACGAGTTTGTCCACGGAAACGCCCTCGCCGTTCAGAACGGCTAAGACAGGACCTGCAATGCCTGATACGGAACTCATATCCATCTCCACTCTGCCCGTCGTGAACATATTGCCCGCATACAGCGCGAGGAGCATGCGGCACGGCAGCGATTCTTCGTCGAAATCTTCCGAAGGATAGGTCAACAGTACGTATTCGGGAATAAACGTGCCCGAGGTTACGCCCATAAGCTCGTTTATCTCCGCCGCCCTTTCGGACGAAATAAGGCTGCTCAAACCGACGGAAATATACACATTGTAGCTGCCGTCAAAGTCCTGCGGAGAGAAAGCGAGGTCTATGAGCGCGCCGCGGGACGGCAACAGACGGGACGCACAGAAATCGTCGCAGGCGGCGGTGCAGGTGTGCGTGACGCGCAGATGGAAATAATTGTCCTCGTCAAGCGACGTCAGGTCGTAATCGTTGAACATCAGCGTCAGCAGGTCCAGATTGGCGTCGAGGACGTAATCGTAACTCACAAGCGTGCCGCCGTCGCGTACGAGAGAGAGCGTCCCTTCCATATGCGAATTGCCCACTTTAGTACGGACGTATCCCACAGCGTCGTCGCCGGGGATTTTTTCCGCCAGCTCTGGATAGAGCTCGTGCCGCACCTCGAATTCCGCATTCATCCCCGCGTCTCCGCCGGAAACGGTGAGATTGTCCGCCGAAAGCAGCGCTCCGCCCTCTTCGGGGAATGTCAGCACCACTTCGCCGCTCATATCGGGCAGCATATCGAACAGCTCGTCGGAATCGCTTATGCCAAAAGCCGCAAGCAGAGAATTCGCCACGTTTTCGCCGAACACGGTAAGCACGGTGTTGAAATATTCCCTGCCCGTTTCCTTGTAGGAGTCGTCTATGTTAAATACATAGGTGTCGCCGTCCGCGTCAACTCTCACCCCGTCAAAGAACGCCCTGCCAAGGTTGAAGATTATGTCGGAAAACGCTTCCTGCGCCGAAAAGATATTGTCCTCGTCGAACGCAACGCCCAGCAAATCGAAAATCCCTACGTTTTCCACTTGCAGGCGCGCGTCCGAAAGCGCGAGCCCCGGTGCGATGTCTATCCAGGTGGACGAGCTGTCGCAGACAATCCTGAAAAGCACTCCGTCATCGGAGGAGGCGTCCGAGATGTCCGAAAGTTCACCTTCGTCTGCCGCGGCGGAAGTCGCCTGCCTGACTTCCAGCACCAGACACGAGTTTGCCGCGTCCGCCGCCGTAAGGTCGTAATTTAGTCCCAGCAAAAAGGCGTAATCCTCACCTTCCGCCGTCACGTCGGAAGAGAATTTCACGCCTATTTTGCCGCCGTCGAGCACAATTGAGTCCGCTATGCGGTCTGCCGCGTCTTCGAGATATTTTTCCCAGGACACGGGAGTCGTCGTCGGAAGGTCGTCGCCCCGGTCACAGGCGGCAAGCGTCCCCGCGAGCATACACGCAAGCAGGACAAATATAATGAGCAAAAACGCCTTTTTCTTCATTCGCACCTCCTTCCGCGGCACAATGAATGCGCGCGTGCAGGCACTTCATACGTCTTTTTGCGGCTGTAAACTGCCGTTTTATGCAAAATACCATTTGTCATTGCCGTTTGAGCTGCACCGTGATTTCCAAGCCGCACGGCACGTTTGCGGAGGCTTTTATGCTGCCGCCCATACCCTCGACTATCGCCTGCGCTATCGAAAGCCCCAGCCCCGTGCCGGGGATGTCTTTCACGTTGTCCGCGCGGTAGAAACGGTCGAAGATGGAGTCGAGGTCGCCTTTCGGCACGCCTATGCCCGTGTCGCTCACAGTCAGCACGCAGCCGTCCTTCGTGTTTTTCAGCCTAACGTTTATCCTGTCCCCTTCGCGGGTGTATTTCACCGCATTTTCGATGAGTACGGACGCGAGTTGCTTTATCTTCTCCCTGTCCACGGGGATGTCGCAGTAATCGATGTTGGCGATGAGAGCTTTGTTTGCCATCGTCGCCATATCGGCGAACATATCCACCGTGTCGGACACCACGTCGCTCATCTTCGTTTCCTTCCCCCTGCCCGCGCTTCTGCCACGGACTATGTTGAGAAGCCCGGAGGAAATGTCGGACATATAATCCACTTCGTCAAGACTTGCGTAAAGCATCTCCGCCTGCTCCGAAACTTTCGCTTCGGGAGAGGCAAGCACGTTTTCCAGATTGCCCTTGATGACGGCAAGAGGGGTGCGGATTTCGTGCGACATATCGTTGATGAAATCCTTCTGCTTGATGTAATCCGTCATTATGGGCTTGATGGCGATGTATCCCCATACGAAGCTGAACACCACCGCCACCACGATGAACGCAATCGCGAACGGGATGCTGTAAAGCGAAATCTCGTCCATCGCCGCGACCAGGCTGTCGCACGGGGCGAAGACTTTCACATAGTAAGTCGATTCCGAAGCGCCGTCGGACGCGGGCACCTCCGCAGTGTAGGTTTCGAACCAATGTCCCGCAATCTCTTCCCTGCGGTTCTCACCGACGCGGCCGCCGAGCGAGGGACGGTTGACGTCAATGAATTCGTCCGCCGTTTCTATCATCACGTTGCCGCCCGTCACGGTGTAAAGCGCGAAATAGTATTCCGGCGAACCGTACAGCGCCACGCTGCTCTCGCCGAGAGTGCTCTTTATTTCCGCCACTCCGCGCGCCGCCAGGTCCTCGGCATATGCGCGCACGCCGTCGCGCACCGCGTTCTGCTGTGCAGTCGCAACATACACCCCGAAACCCGCAATAAGCGAGCCGAACACCAGAAGTATCAGCACGAGATTTATGAGCGCGAACAGCAGCCAACGCTTTTTTATGTCACGGTCTACTCTCACCATATCAGATTTTCTCCGTCCACATATATCCCGTCGCTTTGATGGTTTTCAGACATACGTCCAGACCGTACTCCGAAAGTATCTTCCTCAGACGGAATATGTTTATCTCGATTACCGACGTCCCCGTGGTGGAATAATATCCCCAGATTCTGTCGAAAATCTGCTGCTTGGTCATAATGATTTCCTTGTTGCGCACGAGAAGTTCGAGGATTTCGTACGTCTTGCGGTTCATAGGGACGTAGTTGCCGTCCACCGTCATCATCTTGTTGACGTAGTTCACCTCCATATTGCGGAACTTGTAGTGCGTGCTGCTGAAATTGCCGCCCGTACGCCTGAGGCACGCCTCCACGCGCGCCATAAGCTCCTCTCTCGCGAAAGGCTTCGTCATATAATCGTCCGCGCCGAGCCTGAAACAGTCGATTTTTTTGTCGATGTCGCTGAGAGCGGAAAGGATGATGACCGGCATAAGATAGGTGCGGCGGATTTCTTTGAGCACTTCCATTCCCGACAGCTTTCCGAGCATAAGGTCGAGAATGATAAGGTCGTAGTAAGTCTTTTCCACGTCCTGCAACGCCTTCTCCCCCGAGAGCGCGATGTCCACATCCCCTATGACGCTGAGCGATGTCGAAAGTATCTTCGCCAGCTTTTCGTCGTCTTCAACCACCAAAAGGCGCATAATCTGACCTCCGTTGCCGTTTTGCGGCATATTATTGTTTACACTAAGGTTACAAAATGATTAAATTCATCTTAAACCCAATAACCAATATACAGCAAATCCGCGTTATATACAATATATTTTCCGTTTATGTCAGAATAATTTAATAAATGTGCAATGAAAATGAAATTATTCCGCGCCGCCCGCCGTCCCCTTCGCCGCGCGTGCCCGAATTGACAAAAAGAAAGCGCACGGCGTACCGTGCGCTTTCCTCCTCTCCCGCAAACGTCAGGTTTCGATGATGTCCGCCGCCCTCAAAGACGCCAGAAGTTCGTTTATTTTGTTGGCGAGCGTTTCGGTATTGGCGGTGGTCGCCACGTCCGCAACGGCAGTGCCGGGGGTCACGGGACCGGTCGCTCCCGTAGGACCGGTGGGACCCGTCGGACCAGTGGGGCCCGTCGGACCTTCGTCACCCTGCAAACCCTGCGCACCTTGCGCACCCGCGTCACCCGTGGGGCCCGTCGCGCCCGTGGGACCCGTCGCACCCGTAGGACCGGTGGGACCCGTCGGACCGGTGGGACCCGTCGGACCTTCGTCACCCTGCAAACCTTGGGCGCCCTGCGCACCCGCGTCACCCGTGGGGCCCGTCGCGCCCGTGGGACCCGTCGCACCCGTAGGACCGGTGGGGCCGGCGCCCGTCCCCGAAGGTCCGGTCGGACCCGTTGCGCCTGTCGGTCCAGTTGCTCCCGTTGCACCTGTTGCGCCCGTGGCGCCTGTCGCTCCCTGCGTACCCGCGACGCCCTGCAAACCCTGAACGCCCTGCGGGCCGGTTGCACCCTGTGCTCCCGTGGCACCCGTCGCGCCCGTGGCACCCGTTGCACCCTGCGTTCCCGCAGCGCCCGTGGCACCCGTTGCGCCCGTAGCTCCCGTTGCGCCCGTGGCGCCTGTCGCTCCCGTCGCACCTTGCGGTATGGTAAAGGTGAGAATGGGGTTTGCTCCGCCGGTATCCGTGACGGACGCAGCGGTGCCCGGCTGTCCCGTTATGGTCTGCCCCACCGTTACCGTCACCGCCGAAGGTCCGGTCGGTCCCGTAGGCCCCAGCGGGCCTTGCGGTCCTATCGGTCCGCGCGGACCCGTCGGCCCCGTCGGCCCCTGACAGCAACAGCTTCCGCGCGGTACGGGTTCGGGCGTGACGTTCCCGCCGCATCTGCACGGATAGCAGCCGCATACTCTGCAATATCTGTTAGAAAACATAGCGTGTCCTCCTGAAATTTATGTAAACCAAAATTCCCTACTACATCATATAAATGCAATGTCGCGGAGGTTACTATGGAAGGACTGCTCTCACTTTGTCTGATTGTCAAAAACGAGGAAAAAGTGCTGGCGCGGGCGCTGGACGGAGTGCGCGCGTACGCGGACGAAATAATAATCGCCGACACGGGCAGCACGGACGGCACGAAAAAAATTGCCTCGGAGTATACGGACAAAATTTACGATTTCGAGTGGAAGGACGACTTCGCCGCCGCAAGGAACTTCGCCTTTTCCAAGGCGACGTGCGAATATATAATGTGGATGGACGCCGACGACATCGTCACTCCCGAAAACGGAGTTCTGCTCGGCAAACTCCGCAAACGGCTGGAAACCGAAAAACCCGACGTGGTTATGTGCCGCTATGACGTGGCGTTCGACGCGGAGGGGCGCGCGACGTATTCCTATATACGCGAAAGGATACTCCGCCGCGAGAACTGCCCTCCCTGGGTGGGCTGCGTCCACGAATGCATTTCTCCGCAGGGGAAAATCATATTCTCGCACTTCACGATGCGCCACGGCGAAGTCCCCGGAAAAGTGCGCGGAAGGCGCAACCTCGACATTTATCAGAAAAACATCGCCGCAGGCGTCAGGCTCGACCCGCGCCATACATTTTATTACGGAAGGGAGCTTTACTCCAACCGCCTTTACGCCGAAGCGGCGGCAGTCCTCACGGGCGCGGTAGAGGGCGAGGGATGGGCGGTCAACAAAATCGAGTCCGGCAAGGTGCTTGCCGACTGCTACATCGCGCTCGGAAAGTACGACGAGGCTATGAAAACGCTGCTGGGCACTTTCCGTTTCGGCGAGCCGCGTGCCGCGGTTTTATGCAAGCTCGGGTCGCTGTTCAAGCGCAAAAAGATGTGGAAAGAAGCAATATATTGGTATTCGGCGGCATTAACTGCAAAAGATTTCTCCGCATACGGCGATTTCGACCAGCCCGAATGCAGGGGGATTATCCCGCTCGTGGAGCTCACGGCGTGTTACTGGCAGGACGGAGAGGAGAAAAAAGCCGTGGAATGCCACAAGACGGCGGCAGAACTGCAACCCGACCACCCTTCCGTCGTGTTCAACCGGAAGTTCTTCGAAAGCCGAGGGCTGCTCTGAACGGGTTGCTCCGAATGTGCGCAAAACCCGATTTGCGCAAAGTAATGGCGCGCCCGCGGCGCGCCCTCTTTTTGACCCGCGGGATGTCCCGCGAAGACCGTGGAAATCATTTTCGGACGTCGTATATTCTGAAATTCCCGTTGCTGACGGAACGCGAAAAGAAATCGCCGTCCGACGGCATACCGTTAAAGTAGCAGTCTATGCACCCCGTGGTGCACTTGTGCCCCGCAATCATAACGTTGACTTCCCTGCCCGCGTATTCCGCGGTCAGTTCGTCCAGAAAGGAATATATCCTGTCCGCGAAATCTTTCGGGTTTTCCACGCCGTCGTAAACCGTCGGGTCGGGGATGAGCCCGACGACAAGGCGCATATTTTCGTCGATAACCTGCCCGTCGGCGCTGCCTACGTCAAACGGCTGCAATCTCTCGTCCGTGACGACCGCCGCACCCCGCGTCGCAATCCGCGCCGTCTGCACGGCTCTTTCCTGCGGAGAGGAATACACCGCCGCGAAGGACACGCCTTTCAGCTCGTCGGCAAGCCGCTCCGCCTGCGCAATGCCAGTCGCATTGAGAGGCAGACCGTGCCGCCCCTGCATCCTCTTCTGCACGTTGAGGTCGGTCTGACCGTGTCTAACCGTATAAATTCTCATAAGTCGTTCCTTCTGAGAGCAATATGCGCACGATTTCCTCGTTGCGCGCGCGTATTTTCGCATTCACGCGGTTGTTGAAATCGCCGCGGTCGCTGTTTGCGAAATCCACCTGAAACACGGGCATCGCTTTCAGCCACATATCGAAGTTTTCGTTGTCGAGCAGCGCGGCATTGTGTTTTTCGGCAAATTTCACCAACGACCACGCGCCTATGTCGCGGAACACGTCGCCGACAGTAGCCACGGAAACCGTCGCCTGCGCCTGATTTACGCGCAGTTTCCAGCGGTACAGCCTCGTGACGCTGATTTCCATCGCATAGCGCTGTATATCGTCCGCCAGCACGTCCGTCCCCATACGGTTGTGCCATTCGTGCGACGCATTCGAGTCGATGTCGAAAAAGTAAGCGGAAAAATCGCTCTCCTCCGTTTCCCCTTCGACAATGTCGTATTCGCGCCTGTCCATAAGCACGACGCCCGCGGACGTCCCGTTCTGCGTGACGTCGTTGTAGGTCAGGTCGTCAATGGTCACTCCGCCCGAAAATTCGGACCCGAACACGTTGACCTCGTCGTAATGGACGAAATCGTATATCGTTTTGCCGTTGTATTCCACCGTCGCCAGCCAGTCGTGGAAGGAGTCGAGGCTTTGGTCTTCGCCGAAATAAGTGCTCTGCAAAAACAGTATCACGACCTCGCCCGGATGTTCGTCGAGGAATTTCAGCACGTCCAGCACGTCCAGCGCGAATTCCCTGCCCAGCATATTATGCGTTGCGAACCATTCCCCGTCGTAATATGTATATTTGAAATGCAGCATCCGCGCCCCTTGCATCAGCAGTTGATACGGAGACACCACCTGCGTGACCGCCATACGGTACTGAAAACCCGAGGTTATCGGAAAGACATACTTCAACATATCGCTGCCCGGCTTGTTATCGATTGAGTTGTCGGCGCTTACGGAAAAGGAATTCGCATCGTGAGCCCCCAGCATCGCGATGTCTATGATTCTGGGGTTTGCCTCCGTGATGCCCTCGATGTCCGCGAGCACGGTCCCGTACGCTCCGTCCGTATTCCCCGTCCCGACGCCGAGCGTACGGACGTTGAGCATCACGGCAAAGAACACCGTAAGCACGACAACGGGTATGAGCACCCCGCACAGAATGCGCGCCGTGCGCCTGCGCTTCAACCTTGCCGTCACCGCCGCCCGCTCTTCGGCGGACACCGTCACCACCCTTATTCCTTCAAAATCCTCTCTCATTTGCGTCTGCTCCCGCACAATCATCGGCGGAGCGCTTCGGCTCCGCTTTCGTGCAAAGATAATTATACAACGCCCGCGCGCTTCGCACAATGCCCCCTTTTTCCGCCAAGTATTCTAAAAAACGACGAAAACTATTATACTTTCTGGCGAAATTTATAATACTTTTTCTCAAAATCCTACTGTTTAGTGGATTTTCGAAATTGCGCAAGGATTTCCTTCCTTCTTGTAAAATCACTCTCTTTTTAAGCATTTTTCCGCGTTTGCCGAGGCAAAAACCCCGTCCGCAGCCCTCTCCGCAGGCATTCCGCACATCTTGCTCCGCGCCCGTTTCGCCTGGCGGTCGGGGCGTCGGAGCGTTGCCCTTTTGCCGTCGCACCGCACTTTGCGACAATGCCGCAGTCACTCCTTTGTCTGCCGCAGAGCGAAACCTTCCCGACCTGTGCGGACGCAAAAAAAAGCTCCGCGCCTGCGGAGCTTTTCACCGTGTTTTTCTGCCGTGTTTGCGGCGGTGTCAGACTTCGGGCAGTTCGCTTTCGCCCGCGGCAAGAGATTCGTCCGTGGGAGGTGCGTCTTGCAGTTCCCCGCGCATAAAGCGGTCGTAGGACACCATATCGAAGTAGCCCGTTCCCGTCAGACCGAAGAGGATGACTTTCTTCTCGCCCGTTTCCTTGCACTTTCTCGCTTCGTCCATTGCGACCTTAATGGCGTGAGAGGATTCGGGAGCGGGAAGTATGCCCTCCACTCTCGCGAACTCGACCGCCGCCTTGAACACGTCAACCTGGCTGACTGCGCGCGCCTCGTCGAGATAGCCGTCGTGGTAGAGCTGACTGAGTATGGGGCTCATTCCGTGATAGCGCAGACCGCCTGCATGCGTGGGAGCGGGCATAAAACCGCTGCCGAGTGTGTACATCTTCGCAAGCGGGGTGACCTTGCCCGTGTCGCAGAAGTCGTACGCGAACTTGCCGCGCGTCAGCGACGGGCAGCTCATCGGCTCCACCGCGATGAAGTACGGGTTGCGCTCCCCTTTCAGTTTGTCGCGCATAAACGGCGCCATCAGACCGCCAAGGTTGCTTCCGCCGCCCGCGCAGCCGATGACCATATCGGGATATACGTCGTATTTTTCCATCGCCGCCTTGCTTTCGAGCCCGATGACCGACTGGTGCAGCACCACCTGATTGAGCACGCTGCCCAGCACATAGCGGGTGTCCTTGCCCGTCACGGCGACTTCCACCGCCTCCGAGATTGCGGTGCCGAGGCTGCCGCCGGTGTTTTCGGGATGTTCCGCCAGCATTTTTCTGCCCACCGCGGTCGTATCGGAAGGAGAAGGTATGACCTTTGCTCCGTACACCTGCATCACGGTGCGGCGCTGCGGCTTCTGCTCATAGGAGCAGCGCACCATATACACGGTGAGGTCAAGCCCGAAATATCCGCACGCCATAGAGAGCGCGGTGCCCCATTGTCCCGCACCCGTTTCGGTCGTGACGCCTTTCAGCCCCTGCTCCTTTGCGTAATACGCCTGCGCAATCGCGCTATTGAGCTTGTGGCTGCCGCTGGTGTTGTTGCCTTCGAATTTATAATAGATTTCCGCAGGCGTGTCGAGATACTTTTCAAGGCAATACGCGCGCACCAGGGGCGACGGGCGGTACATCTTGTAAAAATCTCTGACTGCCTTCGGAATTTCGATGAAAGCGTCCTTGTCGTTCAGCTCCTGTTTGGCAAGCTCTGTGCAGAACACGGGTTCGAGTTCGGAGAGCGTCACGGGTTCGTGCGTTGCCGGATTGAGGAGGGGACGGTGGTCTGTGCGCATATCGGCACGCACGTTGTACCATTCCTTGGGCAGCTCGTTTTCGGACAGATAGATTTTGTAAGGGATTTCTTTTTTGCTCATAGGAATTACCTCCGTTTTTATTTTCTTGCCGGCAACGCCGGAGAATGTCTTTTCCGTTCACCCGTTTGCGCGCACGGGCTTACACATCGTTTCCGTGCCGTACCGTGCCTGCGGACAATGCGTCAAACGGGTTTTCCCCGCAACACGCCGCCGACGTCTTCCGCCGCCTGCCCGACCAAAACACGCTTCGTGTTTTCAACCGAACATCCGTTCCGGCGCATTCGGGTTTGCAGTTTTGCCGAAGGAACAAAAAAACCCGACAGCAAAAACTGCTGTCGGGGACAAAGTCTTGGACTCTGCGGTGCCACCCCGCATTGACACGGCATCGCTGCCGCACCCACTCATCGACTGCCAACACAGTCAGGCTTCTTACGCGAGCTTTACGTCCTCGGCTACTCGTTGCCTTTCGCCTCGGCCCTCCGGGGCCCATATTATCGGGTTCGGTTCCTGCCGGCATCACACCGCCGCCGACTCTCTCTGAGTCCGTCACCCGTTTTCTTCCCGTCAACGGTTTGTTAAATTGCCTTAATACTATCACCGCTTTTTTTTGCTGTCAACGGATTTTTTGCTCCTCTGCGACATTTTTTATAATAGAGCCTTTTCCCGCTCTCGGTGCGTTTTTTTGCATCGCAAAGCTGCCCTCCGTTCCCGTTTCGGGCATTCTCCATCCGAGAATTCTCGTTTCGCCCGCGGCACATATGCCCGTTCTGCCATATGAGAACACGCCCTCTTTGTTCATCCGCTCTTTTCAGACTCCCGCCGCCCTCTTAGCGTCCTCATCCTTTAATATGTTGCCGCGTGGCACGCGCCCGCGCACATTCTGCACGCATCGGGCGCGCATAACCTTCAAAAAAATTTTCGGACGTCATTATCGCGAACGTCCGTCCGCGGCGCGTCTGCGGCGAATTCGACGCTCCGACAACCTCTGTCAAAGCCCGAAGCGGCTTTTTTTTCCTTATTCGGCAAAATAAGCCGCAAAATCGCTTTACAAATTTAGCGAGGTAAAGTATAATGACACGGTAATCTCCGCCGAAACAGGTGGAGGAACTCATCAGGAGGGATATATGAAAAAGAAAATTTTCGCACTCGTGCTCGTCGTCGCGCTCGTCGCCTCCGTCGCCGTCGGTCTCGCCGCCTGCGACAACGACGCTTCCGCAAGCTTGCTTTTCGGGAAAGAATTGGTTGCGCTGACTTCACAGCTGGACGCGCTCACTCAATTGAACCTCGGCGGTGCCGACATAGCCGTTATCGACTCTGTTATGGCGGGTTATTATCTCGCTACCGGCGATTATGCCGATACAATGGCGGTCATAGAAGGCATTGACCTCAGCGAGGAAGACTACGGCATAGCTGTCGGCAAAGGCAAAGAAGCATTTATGGGCAAAATAAACGAGGCTATGATTGCTCTTTACAACAACGGCACTATGACCCAAATAGCCGAAAAATACGGCCTTGAAAACGAAATCAAAATAACTGCCGACACCACCAATCCTTACGCAAACGCAACCGACGATTCGTGGGACAATATCGTTGCAAGCGGCAGCGTGTCCCTCGGCTATACCGAATTTGCGCCGATAGCATATGTGGAAAACGGAACTCTGACCGGCTATGATATCGAACTTGCTTATGCCGTATTCGATTATCTTAACGGCGTGTACGGCTGCAACATAAGCGTGGAACCTTATAAAATCGAATGGGACCAAAAAATCACGCTGATTGAAAACGGAACCATCGACGTTATTTGGAATGGTATGACGATAACGGACGAATTGCAGTCGGCACTTACGATAAGCATTCCTTATCTCGCGAACAAACAGTCTTGCGTCGTTATGAAGAGCGACCTCGATAAATACGATACGATTGCGGAATTTCTGAAAAACTCCAAGGATGCAATCGTTGCCGTCGAAAACGGTTCGGCTGCATACAAAATCATAACGATGGAGATTTAAAAACAGCATAATGTCGTTCGTAGAAATAACAAAAGGTCTGTTAGAGGGCTTCGGTTTTACAGTCCTGCTTTTTGCCGTCACACTCGTGGCGGCAATTCCGATAGGATTGCTTGTTTGTTTTTGCTCGACAACAAAATTTAAACCGCTGAAATACCTTACCAAGGTATTTGTATGGATAATACGCGGCACGCCTCTCATCTTGCAGATACTTGCCATAAGCTTTATTCCGTCAAGCGTATTCGGCATAGAAAACAAAGCGCTGGCGGACATTTTCGGCACGACTATGGCAAATATGAATTTCATTTTTGTCTGTATAGCCTTCATCATAAATTATGCCTGCTATTTCTCCGAGATATTCCGCGGCGGCATAGAATCCATACCTAAAGGTCAGCACGAGGCGGCAGCGGTGCTCGGAATGAAAAAAGCGCAGACTTTCACGCTGATAATTCTGCCGCAAGTGTTCAAACGCATATTGCCTCCGATGTCCAACGAGATAATAACTCTCGTGAAAGACACGTCATTGGCACGCGTACTAGGCGTCGTCGAAATCATTATGGCCGCGCAAAGTATAATAAATTCCGCTTATGTACTGTGGCCTTTCTTCTATGCGGGAGTATTCTATTTGATTTTCAACGGGCTTTTATCGCTGTTGTTCAACTTCATAGAGAAAAAAATGGACTATTACAAGGTGTGATATGGCGATACTCGAAGTTGCAGGACTGAAAAAAAGTTTCGGAAATCACGAGGTGCTCAAAGGCATCGATTTCGAGTTGCAGAAAGGCGAAGTGCTCGCCATAATCGGCTCTTCCGGCAGCGGCAAGACCACTTTGCTTCGTTGTCTGAACTTCCTCGAAACCGCCGACGAAGGACGGATTGTCGTAGGCGGCGAAGTGCTCTTTGACGGCAATGCCGCGGACAAGAAAAATGCGGAAGACATACGCAAAAAGAGATTGCACTTCGGATTGGTGTTCCAACAGTTCAACCTCTTTCCGCACTATAATGCCATAACCAACATCAAGCTCGCCGCCGAACTCCTCGGCAAGGAAAAGAGCCGCAAAGAATGCGCGGAAATCGACGCCGCGGCAAAATCCGAAAAGCGCGAGATTCTCTTGCGCCACAAGGCGGAAAGCGACGCGCTGAAAAACGAAAATCTGCCGAAAGCGGAGTTTAACGTCAATAAAAAGCAACTTAAAGCCACTCATCGCGCGGAACTTCTGGATTTCGCCGACAAAGTGAAGGCGGAAAAAACCGCTGTGCGCGAAAGGCTTTTCGGCGACATTGACAGACGCGCACAGGCGCTTCTGGACAGAGTCGGGCTCGGTGACCGCGCGGCGGCATATCCGTGCGAACTTTCGGGCGGGCAGCAACAGCGCATAGCCATTGCGCGCGCCCTCGCGCTCTCTCCCGACATCCTTTGCTTCGACGAGCCGACCTCCGCGCTCGACCCCGAACTGACGGGAGAGGTGCTCAAAGTCATCAAAGGGCTGAAATCGGGCGACAGCACTATGATTGTCGTCACGCACGAAATGGACTTCGCACGCAATGTGGCGGACAAGGTCATCTTTATGGCGGACGGCGTGATAGAAGAAATGGGCACGCCTTATCAGATTTTCGAAAATCCGCAGAGCGAAAAGACGCAGGCTTTTCTGCGCAAATCCCGCGAGCAAACCATCGGCGAAGAATAGGCGCGCAAACGCCCGCGGGCAAACAGGCTGACCAACGCACCCGTATGGGTGCGTTTTTATTCCCTTTTTCACCCGCGACGCGCGCGTTGCTCCGCTCCGCACAGGACAACTGACGCCGCAACAGGCAATTTCTCTTGATTTCGGGAAATAATATGCTATAATCTCCTTACCTGCGTCGCGTACCCTCGGCGTGGGGGTGTACCGGCTTCGACAGTCGGTTTGAGACGGGGTAAGCATGCCGCAGGCTCGTCTGCGTAAAAACGGAAATAAAAAATAAACGCGAAAAATACGCAAAAGAACTCCACTATGGAGTTCGCCCTCGCTGCATAATTTAGTCAGCGTGTCGCCCTCGGGTTTTCTGTTCCCCGGGCAAGCGGCATCATAAAAACAGACAACGCGGTCCCATCGCCCGGTAAGGCCGCTGTCATTACGGGCTTGTCAAGCGGAGGCTCGCCGACGTGCCGAAGCGAGAGACACCGAAACGCCGGATAAGCATGTAGAAATCACCGCCAACGGCCGGTTGGACCGGGGTTCGACTCCCCGCACCTCCACCAAATCAGGCAAAACCCTACTGTTTAGTAGGGTTTTCTTGTTTTGATTTTGTGCCATTTTGTGTCAGCCCGCCCTGCTCCGATTTTGCAGCCGAACATACTCTTGCCCTCGCATTTATTGTTGTGTATAATAAAAACACCTAGGGAGGTGCTTTATGAGTAAGGCTTTGAAGATAATTTCTATCATTATGCCCTTTGTTGTGTTTGTGTTGTTTTTTATTCCGATATCGTTCTCTATAAGTGATTTTCGTAATCTTGAAGGTGTAAGTGGCGACCCGCTTTATGTAGAAAGTTCGGGAAGTTGCTTTGATTCTTGCAAGGCTTATGCTGATGAAATTAAATATTTTCGAAACAATTCCGAACTTTTTCTAGCAGATGATATAGAGTATGCAATAAGCAATGCTCGTTTAATAATAGCAACAACAGCGATTTTCTTTTGCTTTGCAATCATAATTTCCATTTGTGTTGCTATTTTGGCTCAAAAACGCCCCGCTATTTCAGTATTCAACTGTGTGCCCCTTTCTTATTTTTGGATTTGGCTTTTGTCTATAACCAACGGTGCGTTATTTGAAACCAATGGTGCGGTCACTACTACTCCCCACGCCGCCTTTTACATATCCCTTATTCTGTCGGCGTTCTTCCTTGCGGTGTTTATTGCATATGCGGTCAAGTGGCTGAAACCGCGTCTTGCGAGCATTCCTCCCCGTGAGCACAAGCCCACCAAATCCGAGCGTATAGCGGAGCTGGAACGGCAGGTCGCGGAACTGAAAGCAAAGGAAAAGGACGCCGAATAGCGTCCTTTTTGATGCAAGATAAAAGCAATTTCAAAGCGGGATGCAACGTGCCGCACCGCCCGACTTCACGGGAGCGCACACATCAGAGCAAAGCGAGCACATCCTGCGCGTTGGTGTCGGGGTTGACTTTCGGCATCACGGCGGCAATTCTTCCGTCATCTCCCACGATGAAGGTGCTGCGGACGACGCCCATAACGGTCTTGCCGTACATCTTTTTCTCCTGCCACACCCCGTAGGCTTTGATTGCGTTGAGGTCAACATCCGAAAGCAGAATGAACGGAAGGGAGAATTTCTCCGCGAATTTCGCGTGTGAGGCGACGCCGTCTTTGCTGATGCCTATCACGGTCACGCCTCTCTTGCGGAATTCATCGTATGCAGAGGCAAACGCGCACGCCTGACGGGTGCATCCCGGCGTGTTGTCTTTGGGATAAAAATAAACCACGACTTTCCTGCCGGCGAAATCGGACAGGGAAACGATGTTGCCATCCTTGTCGGGAAGCGAAAAATCGGGGGCGATTGTGCCTTTTTCCAACATATATAACCTCTCCGTTTTATGTCGCCTTACTTTAAGCGGCGCCGCGGGCTTGTCACTTCTGTGCTTCGAAGTTGTCGAGTTTCTTCTTTTCCAGCTTCCAGTATATTGTGCGGACGAAGGGGAAGACGGCAAACAAAACGAGTGCGAACGAGAAAAGTTTGCAGGGATTGACGTACTTCTTCTTCTTTTCCAGCCCTTTGACCATCGCTTTTGCGACGTGCGTGGGTTTCTGCACGGGGAAAGGTTTCTGACGGATGACCTTGTCCTGTCCTTTGACCGCCGCCTTGAAGAAATTGGTGTCCGTGGCGACGGGGTAAAGGCAGGTCATCTTGATGTTTGCTGGCATTTCGAGCCTGAGCGCCTGCTGGAAGCCCTGCACGGCAAACTTCGAGGAGCTGTAAAGCGCATAACCGGGCATCCCCATCTTGCCTATGGCGGAAACGGTCATTGCGAACTGCCCTTCCCTGCCGCCGAGGTACGCGCGGAATTTCTGATAGGAATAGATGGGCGAGAACACGTTCGTCTCGAATATGCGCGCGGTGCGCGTCCAGTCCACGTAATCCATCGTTTCGTAATACGGAAAACCGGCATTGGCATAGAAAATATCGATGCCGCCCAGCCTATCTTCCGCCGCGGCGAATATGGCGTCCACGCCGTCCTGCGTCGAAACGTCGCAAGTCATCGGCACGACCTTGTTGCGGTCGAACTTTTCGATGTTGTCCGTGTTGAGGTCCACGGCGAGAATTTTGTTGTCGCCTGCGGCAAGAAGTTTGAGCACTTCAAGGCCTATGCCGCTGTTCGCCCCGGTGAGCACTATTTTTTTGCCCGTAATCATAATTGTTCCTCCCTTTTATGCTTTATAAAGTGCTTGTTGTGCGATGTCGCGCATCACTCGCAGAGAATGCGCAGTAGATTGCGGGCGGCCTCGCGCAACTCCTCGACGGTGCCCGTATTCTCCACCGTGCGGGTCGCTATGCGCCTGAGCACGAATGTCGGCAGCTGCGAACGCATAATCGCTTTTGCGCGCGGAAGTGCGAGCCCCCTGCCTTGCAGACGTTTCAGCCTTTCCCGCCTGGGGGCGGTGACAAGGATGATTTCGTCGAACATATCCTTCATCCCGCTTTCGAGCACGAGAGGCAGCTCCACCACCAGAGGGTCCGCGTCGCATTCGGCAATCTTTTTCGCAATCTCCGGGTGCGCAATCGCATTCAGAGCAAGCCTGCTCTCTTTGTCGGAAAACACAAGCGCGGCAAGGCGGGGTTTGTCGACCACGCCGCAGACCACGCACTCGGGAAACCGTGCCGCTATCTTCTCCACATATTCCGGGCTGCGCAGCAGCTCGGCATTGATTTCGTCGGCGGACAGGCACACAAGCCCCATCTCCCGCGCCACTTTCAGCACTTCGGATTTGCCGCTGCCTATGCCGCCTATAATCGCTACGTTCATCCTATCCTCTCATTTGAGTTCGCCCCAGCTCTTCGCCTTGTTTGCGTCGGCGACGAGGGGCACGCGCAGCCTGACTGCGCTCTCCATTTCTTCTTTGAGTATTTTCACGACTTCGTCCGCCTCGTCAGACGCGGCGTCCACGATGAGCTCGTCGTGTATCTGCAATATCATCTTCGACTTCATCCCCGCAAGCCGCTTTTCTACCGCGAGCATCGCAAGTTTGACGACATCCGCCGCCGAACCCTGCAACGGTGTGTTCATCGCCATTCTTTCCGCCGCCGTGCGCAGATTGTAGTTGGACGAAGATATCTCTTTCAGGCTTCTGCGTCTGCCGAGCATAGTGACGGAATAGCCGTGTTCGCGCGCGAAAGCGATGTTGGCGTCCATAAACTCCTTCACCTTCGGATACGTCGCGAAATAGCGGTCGATGAACTCCTTCGCCTTATACTTCGGGATGGAGAGGTTTTCGGCAAGGCCGAAATCGCTCATTCCGTAAATTATGCCGAAATTGACCGCCTTCGCGTCCCTGCGCTGTGCGGGAGTGACTTCGCTCTGCGGAATGCCGAGTATCTGCGACGCGGTGAGCGCGTGTATGTCGGCGGAGTTGTTGTATGCCTCGATGAGCTTTTCGTCCCCGCTGAGATGGGCTAGCATACGCAGCTCTATCTGCGAGTAGTCTGCCGACACGAGCACGCAGCCCTCAGACGCCACGAACGCGCTTTTTACGTCCTTAGCTTCCTCCCCGCGCACGGGAATATTCTGCAAATTCGGGTTGGCGGACGACAGTCTGCCCGTTGCGGTGATGCACTGGTTGAACTCCGTGTGTATCTTGCCGCGGTTCACGAGGGGCTGCATTCCCGTCACATAAGTGCCGAGAAGTTTGGCGTAATGCCGCCATTCCAGCACCTGCTCCACCACGGGATGTGCGGCGGCAAGCCCCGTCAGCACGTCCTCGCTGACGGAATAGCCCGTCTTCGTCTTTTTGCCGTGTTTGAGACCGAGTTTGTCGAACAGCACTTCTCCGAGCTGTTTGGGCGAAGCGATGTTGAACGTCGTCCCCGCGGCGGCATAAATGGAGGACGTAAGGGCGGCGAGCTTTTCCTCGTACTTGACTTTGAGCGCCGCGAGCCTATCGGTGTCCACGCATATACCGCGCTCTTCCATTGCGGCGAGCACAACGGTCAGCGGCTGTTCCACTTCGTAAAACAGTTTGTCCAGCCCCTGCTCGGACAGCGACTTTTCCGCCTCCTCCGCATAGCGGAACATCTCCGCCGCACCGACGTCGTATCCCTCGGCGCCGAGCACTGCCTCGACGGACTTTATGGGGGCGCTCCCGCGCGTCAGGTGCGCCGCGGTCATAATGTCGAAAAACGCCTTCGGCGCGAAGCCGTATTTTTTAAAAAGGGATTTGTAATCGTAACAAATGAGCGTGCGGCCTTCGGCAAGACTTTTCACGGCGGCGACGGCGTCGTCGAATGACATCCCCTCCGCGAAGAGGTCCTCGGCGCAGTCTATCTCGTATTCTTTGCCTCCTCCGAAAGAGAAACTCACTCCCGCGCCTATCAGGACGGACACTCTGTCCCCTCCGTCTATCGCGGCGATGTCTTCCGCGGAACGGACTTTGACGACCTCTTTTTCAAAGGCGGGAGCGGGAGCGGCGCCGTCGGCGGCGACGAAAGTCATCCTCGCCGCAACGGAATTGAGTTCCAGCTCCTGCAACCTCTTCTGCACCTCTTCGGAATAGACCCCCTCAAAGCGAAGGTCATCCTCCGTGACTTCCAGCGGGACGTTCTTGTCAATCGTCGCGAGCGTGCGCGACAGCAAGGCTATATCGCGGCTGGCGGCGAGAGTTTCGCCGACCTTGCCTTTTATCTCTCCCGCGTGACAAAGCACTTCATCGAGCGTTTTGTACTGTTCAAGCAGCGCTTTTGCGGTTTTCTCGCCGACGCCCGCAACGCCCGGGATGTTGTCGCTCGGGTCGCCGCGGAGCGCTTTGTAGTCTATGAAACTCTGCGGAGTGAACCCGTCTTCCGCAAGGCGGGCAAGGTCGATGACTTCGACGTCGCTCACGCCCTTTTTCGTCCAATAAATCCGCGTGGTGTCGCTCACCAGCTGAAAGCTGTCGCGGTCGCCCGTGAGTATGACCGTATCGTCGTCAAAACGCGCCGAGAGCGTGCCCAGCACGTCGTCGGCCTCATATCCCTCCTTGCTTATCACGGGCACTCTCATGAGCGTCAGAAGCTCTTTGAGAGGCTCGAACTGCTCGGCAAGTTCCGAGTCCATAGGCTTGCGCGTGCCTTTGTAGGGCGCATAAAGTTTGTGGCGGAAGGTCGGCGCTTTGAGGTCGAAAGCCGCCGCGACGTGAGTCGGCGCGAAATCCTTGACTATGCGGAGAAACAAGGTCAGAAAACCGTAAATCGCGCCCGTGTACGCCCCCTTGGATGTTTTGAGATTGGGGAGCGCGTGATAGGCGCGATGCACAAGACTGTTTGCGTCAATGAGCAGAATTTTGTTTTTTTCCGGCATAAGGACTTTCCCTCAATCCGCCGCGACCGTCTGCACGGAGTTTTCCGCCTCGGTCACGATGCGGAGCGCATCCGCATAACCCAGCTGTTTGAGGTTTTCTATTCTTTCGGGCGAGAAAGCCATGGCTCTGCCCAGATTTGCGGACGGAGTTATGTAAAGTATGTCCAAATCGGACTGCTCTATTCTGCGCTTCGGCTGTTTGGAGTCGGGATTGGTGCGCACGACTATCATCTTCTTGCAGCCCGTGCGGGCGAGCAGATTGATGGGCATATTGTCGTAAACGCCGCCGTCGATGAACTTCTTGCCGTCTATCTGTTTGGGCGGGAAAATGGGGAAACACGCGGACGCCACGATATAATCTATCAGTTTGCCCTCGGGGATGTCCTTTTTCATCGCCTCGAAAGGTTCCATATCCGAGATGTTGTACGTCACGCAGCCGAAATCCACCGAGCTTGCGCGGATGTCCGCTTCGCTCAATCTGTTGTATACGAATTCCAGAGTGTGGTCGTAGGACTCTTTGATAATCTCGCGGGCGGAAAGCAGTTTCTTCCCCGTGGCGATGATGAGGTCGAGGTCGAAATCCTTCTGACGGAAACGTGCAACCGTATCGTCGTCGAAGTCGAACACGGGACAATATTTCACTTCTTCCCAGTACTCCGCGAGTTTTTCTATCCCCTGCGAAGCCATCACCGCTCCGTTCAGAGCACCGATGGAAGTGCCCGTGATTGCGCTGAATGTGTAACCTTTTTCGATGAGGGCGATGAGGGCGCCGAGCTCGTAAGCTCCTTTGACGCCGCCGCCTTCGAGAACAAGACCGACGTTTTTAGACATTTTTCCCTCATATGCGGCGATACCGCGCGCAAATTTCTAAGTTAAAGTTTAATAAATTACGCGCGCGATGTCAAGCGGAAGAAATCTGCGCCGAAACGACGCAGCCCGTCCATACCGTTCGGCGCAGCTTTGCCCTCCCTGCGTCTGCGGTATGCCGCGACGGGCGGCGGGTTTTACGGGCAGCCCCCACCGCCCGTTGACGCAAAAAAACGCCGCCCCGTAAGGAGCGGCGCCGAACTGCCTAAATTTCGGGTCTTGCCCGTCAGTCCTGATGCAAACGGTCGATGAAACGGGTGTTCACGGTATAAGTCGCACCGGGGACTATGTCGCTCTCCTCTGCGGTGTAACACCACACACGGATGGGATTAGGCAACATGCCGAGTATCGTCCCGCCTAATCCTCCGATATCCTTGAACATGTCGGTTGACAATTCGACGAATCGTTCATCCTCGAAACTCGGATTGAGATAGCTCTTCTCGGAAAGGCCCGTAGACACGAAACCGAAGTGTACATAGCTCGTACCGTCGTAATCTTTAATCAGATAAGCAAACTTCGGATTTTCCAAGGCAGTTTTCAACAACGCCATCGCGGGCTCAATCAACGCAGCGGCGGTGCCGTCGATGCTGTCCTTGTCAATAAGGTTCAATGCTTCAGTGTACTGCCAGTTGTAAATGTCAAGGAAGCCGGTCTGAATCAAAGTGGAGACCTGTCCTGCCGCAGCCTTTTGGTCGGCATATTGTTTTTTGTAAGGGTTGTTGGAGAAATCGACATAATGGAAGCTCATACCCGTGCCGATGAGGTTGGACATTACGAGATTGTGGGTGCGGAGTATGCTGTACTTCACATCGCCTTCTATCCCGTCGCCGTTTTCGGCGTGGGCGGATTCTTCGTTTTCCATATTGGTGGGGACATAGATTCCCGTGCCGCCCATATTGCGGACTATGCAACCGTCTATCGTGCAGTCCACTCCGTGCAGTCCTATGCCCGTGCCCGCATTCTGGATTATGGAGTATTCCAGACGGCAGGCGGTCAGATTGTCGTTGACGTACTCGTCATCATAACTCACCGTCCTGAACTGTATCGCATAACCCTTTATGCCCTGCGCGTCGCTTGCCGCCTGTATCTCGTCGCCGACGTCGTTGTTGGGCGAAATGGTGACGTTGCTCACGACCGCACCCTCTTCACGGACGGTCACCAGGCAGCAGTTGTACTCCGTCATAAACGACCGGCTTGCATAAATGCGGTGACTGTTGCCGTAGAGGCTGCAACAAATCTGCGCTTCATAGTTATTGTACTGATACTTCTCCGCCGTCACGTCCAATGCGGTGAGCAACGGCTCGCCCGTTTCCATATCGCAGTACGCAATGTCGGAGCCAAGCACGATGTCCCCGTCGAATGCGGGAGTATTCGGGTCGTATCTATGGCTGAGTCCGTCAAAGAGTTTTGTAAAGGTCTGGGTGGAACGCGCCGCCACGAAGAATTCGTTGACGTCGTTGACCTCGACTGCGGGAATGACGGTTATCGTCAGCGTCTGTGCCGCAAGGGAAGGATTGCGCGGATAACGCGCGCTCACGGAAATCGTGATGTCAGTCCTTTCGCTTATCGCATCGGCATTGAACACAAGCACGTTGCCCTCGAAGGACGCGAATTCGGGACGGTCGGTTTTGAATACGAAAGCGTCGTAAAATTCCGCTCTATCGTCCGCTTCCTCGGGCACGACGGGAAGAGAGAGCGCGATTTCCAGCACGTTGTCGACATAAAACTCCGTGCCTCGGTCGTAATCATCCTGCGTCAGCTCGTGCGTCGGGTCGAAACGGTAGGAAGCGAACACGGTTTCGCGGGCAAGCCCGACTGCAAGAGAACTCTCGTCGAGCTGCAAGCGGAAGATGGATATCTTCTCGACCGCAAACAGTCTGATTTCTTTGCTGACGCCCGCAACGGTTGCCGTAATCGTGACTTCACCTTTCGAAACGGCGGTCACAACCCCGTTTTCGTCCACGGTCGCCACAGACTCGTCGCTGCTGCTCCACGTCGCCGACGGCGCTTCGTCCTGCGCTCCGATATCCGCAAGCCATTCAGCGTCGAGGTCGAGGGGGATTTCGCCGATACCGAGCGTATAGGTGTCTTCGCTGTCGGGGTCGTAGGCGAAGAAATCGGCATTCGCTATGACGAAATCGTCCGCGCCGCAGACAACGAACGTCACGTCGCCCGCGGGAGAAGACACCGTTGCGGAAGACGCGCCGTCGTCTATGACAAGCACACCGTCCTCGATGACGCCGCCCGTTGCCGCCGCAGCGTCCGCGACGCCCGCCGCCGCAAGGTCGACGCTGCGCTCCGCGGTGTACACCGTACTGCCGAAAAGACTTGCACCTGCTTTTACGGTTACGGTGAAGCCTTCGCTTCGGACTTCTTCACCCGTGCCGTTTTGCGTTGCGCACATATATATCACGGCGCTTCCCTCGCCGACCGCTGTCACGACGCCGTTTGCGTCGACAGTGGCGACGGAGGGATTGTCAGACTCCCATCTGCCTTCCGTGACCATACTTCCGACCGGGTTGTATGCCGCGGAAAGCATTGTCTTGTCGCCCGTGAAAAGCTCGTTTTCACCCGACAGCGTGATGCTCTGAACATCAGAGTCCGTCACTTCGACAAGACAGGTGTCAAGATACCCTTCCGCATTTACCGACACCCTGAACGTGCAGTAGCCCGTGATTTCCAGAAGCCCCGTGGTGTTGGTGTCCACAACCTTATATCCGTCGTCGGAAACCTCCACGAGTTCCACACCCGGGACGCCCGAAGTCGTGACTTCGATGTCGCCCTGAATCTGCCATTCGACGGTCTTGTTGGTGGCGCGTTCGGGGAGCACGGTGACATTTATGTAGTCGTTGAGATTGACTATATATCTGCCGTTTGCGTCCTCCTTCACGTCGGACCAGAATATCTGCACCGTGTCCCTGTCCATCGACACGCTTTCCACGCCGATATACGCCTGTGTGGAAACGAAGGACGTGACAAGTCCCACGATGAGCATAATGATGATGGGTATGACCACCAAAACGCCGAGCATGACTTTTTTCATATTTACTCCTTTACCGCGTACGTGCCGCGCGGAAGCCCCTGTCCGCGCGCCGCACGCTTTCTTTCCGCACCGGGAATGCGGAAAGTCCTCTCATTGTTTTCTCCCCTTTCCGAAGCCCTTGTGCCTGCCGCAGTCCCGTATGCGGTCAGGCTTCGCCGTGCAGGCGCTCTATGAGTTTGCTGTTTACGGTATACGTCATACCGGGCACGAGGTCCGTCGTTTCGTCGTTGTATCCGAAGAGGTATATCGGATTGTCACGAATGTTGAGCCCCACCGCTTCAAGCAGCCCCGATATACGGTTGAGAAGAGAAATATCGCTGCTGCAGAACCACTTGATGCGGCTGTCTTCCAGCGTCATATTCCAGCTGATTTCGTCGGGGTCAACCGCCTCCTGCGTATCGACATACCGCGCCGACATTTCTCCGGTATTCACGTCGTACACTCTCTCGGCGCGTCTTCCCTCGTCGTCATAACCGTACATAATATGCGACTGTTTGCCAAGGCCCATTGACATAAAGCCGAGGTGGATATACGTCACACCGTCCACTTCCCTGCGCACAGATTCCAGATTTTTTTCTTCAAGCAACATATCCTGCAAAGCACCTATCAGGACCTGTGCGGTACTCTCGTTCAAACCTATTTCCTTTAAGGTTTCCAAAGGCAGGAGCGTCAGACTTTCGCCGGGCTGCCAGTTGTACATATCCAGGAAGCCTTTCTGCGTAAACGTACTGCGCTGACCGGCACTTTCGTCATACTTCGAGTTCGAATAATTCCAGTCAAGATTGATGCCGGTGCCGACCATATTCGACATCACGCAATTGGTGAGCGTAAGGTTGTTATAGAACTGTATGCTGCCTTCCAACGCATTCCTGACGTGTATGCCTACGCCGCCGGTGTTGCGCATTATGCTGCCCTCTATCTCGACTTCGGCGCCCGAAAGCTGCACCAGCGTGGTGGCGTTTTCGAGTATGCAGAACTCTATCCTGCTGCCTTTTATCTGTGTCACCGTTTCGCCTGTGGCGGAGTTGCGTGCCCGAATATTGTACTTGATGCAATAGCCCGACGTAAACGTGGACGCATCGTCTATGGTCAAATCTCCGTTTTCGATGTCCTCATCCGAGAACGTATTGGGACGTATAGTGAGATTGCTGAACACGACGTTGTCGGCATAGACGTGGAAAATGGGTTCGGTCTTGCCTATCATCTGGTCCTTTTCGGCGGAAACGGTGTAACCGTTGCCGTATACGCTGCCGTAGGTGTAGATGTTGGTCGCGCCGTCTTGTCCGGCGGCATTCTCGACGGGAATGTCATTGAGGAAGACCGCACTCTTTTTTTCCGTTTCGAGCGCCCTCTTCAACGAAGCGTAATCGCCGACCGACACGCCGTCCACCACGGTGATGACAAACGAAGCCGTCGTATATTCGGGCAGATTGGCGTATTTGGGATACTTCGCGCGGACGGTCACGGTGATGTCTATCTTCTCGCCGTTTTCCGCCGCCGCCTCGATAGCCGCTCCGTTGAAAGTCAGCAGATTGTTCAGTATGCCGTCGCCGTCGACATCGTTGAAATACGCAAGGTCGGGACGGTCTGTCGTGAACTCGAACGCCTCGTAAAAGCTCTCCTCATCCTCGCCTTCGAACATAGCGGGATAAAGCACTCCGACGGAGAATGTGTTGTCGACAAGTGCCCCGTCGTCGAATTTCATAGAAGCGAACACGGTTTCCTGCGCGAGTCCGACTTCAAGAGAGTCCTGCGTCACGGCGCTCACGAGCACGGCGACTTTACGCTGGACTTCGAGCGTGAGTTCCGCCTCCGCGCCGCCGTCGGTTGCCGTCGCGGTGATGACCGCGTCGCCGCTGGACAACCCCGTCACGGCACCGTTTTCGTCGACGGTGGCCACCTGGGTGTCGGAAGACGACCATATGACTTCCACGCTCTCGCCGCGTTTGAACACGGACGCGTATCTTGCCGTAAGATACAGCTCCTCTCCGCCCACTTCGAGGATATAATCTCCGAGCGCGCCGCGCTCCACGATTTCTATCGCGTTCTCTTCGCAGAGATTGATGATGGCGGGGGTATCGCTGCCCTCGATTTCGATTACGGCGCGGGTCGCTCCTTCCTCGAAACGGAATATGCCGTCCTCAACCGTACAGCCTACGCAGGCAGTTATGTCTTCGGGAGAAATTCCGAGTTCGTTTTCGATGTCGAAGCCGTCGTAATGGACGTTGACTATGTCGCCGTAAGCGGTCGCTCCCGCGGTGACGGTGACGACCATTCTGTTGCTTTCTATCACATTGCCCTTGGAGTCTTCCGCGCTCATCCACACTTCCGTTTCGCCTTCGCGAAGACCGGTGATGATGCCGTTGCGGTCGACAGACGCGACAACGGACTCCGAAACGTGCCATTCGACATTGTAAGCGGCGCCGTCCATAGGCGTGAACACGGCGCTCAGCATCTCCGAACTGCCGGCGCGCAGAGTCATACTGTCGTCAAGCGAGATGGCGGTGATGTCGCCGCCGACGACTACGGTGCAGACGTCGGTGTAGGTTTCCGCCGTGACGACGATTTCGAAATTGCAGTGCACGTTGATGCGTATAGACCCGCCCGCGGTCACGGTATCGGTGTGGTTGCCGTTTGCGTCGAGCAGTTCGACGTACCAGAACCCGTCTTTGCCGTTGTCGCCGTCGGGATAGTTCGCGTCGCGGCTGCGGACGTTTCTTATAGACCATTCGTAGGTTTTGTCCGTAGCGCGTTCGGGCAGCACGGTGACGACAAACAGACCGCCGTCGCCGTCCAGCTTGTATGTTTCATTCACTTCGAGAGTGAGGTCGTGTTTATCCAGTTCCACGCTCTCGACCCCGATGTACGCATTGACGGAAACGAAGGTCGTGACCAGTCCCATCACCAGCAGCACAACGAGGGGAATGACAATGAGTATGCCAATCATTACTTTCTTCATATTTTACCTTATGCAAACACAGCCGTGCCGTCAGGGAGCGATTCTCTGATAGCGCTTTTCGAGGTTGACGAAGAGCGCCGCCACGCTGCCGGCAAGTATAACCACGGAAATCGCGGAGAGTATGGCGTAAATGTCGCCCATACTGTCGACTATCGTCACAGTGCCGATTGAGAGAGGCAGGAAGCTGAACACCATCGTGAACACGCCGAACACTGCCGCGACGAGTATGCCGACAATGAGCGAGAGCACCATATTCTTGTTGGCGGACACCATTTCGCCGTCGCCGACGACGTTGAACGTCGGGGACTTGACGTCCGCGGATATCGCAAGACAGGTGAGCGCAAGCACTATCATCTCTGAAATGATGAAGATGCAGCCCACGTCGAGCGAAGTGAGCAGATTGCCCGCCCTGTCCGTGCCGAACGCCGCCGCAACCACTATGCAGGAAAGCACGACGGACGCGGTGCCGACCGCGGCATACAGGAAAAGTTTGGCAAGTATCTGCTGAGTGTAGCTCACGGGCACTATCTTCGTCAGATAGAACGAGTTGCCCTCGCGCGATATTGACGTGGACGCGAACGACACTATGATGGAAACGAATATTATGATGACCAGCAGCGTAAGACCGGGCACTATCGCGGCACCGACCGTATTCTGCCCCATTGTTGCCGCAAGGTCGTTGCAGTAATACACCATCACGGGTGCCGCAACCGCCATCGCGAGATACTGGAAGGAATAGTTGAAGGAGCGCAGTATGAGGAAGAACTCGCGGTGAAGCAGAGTCCCGAACACGCTGCGTTTGATGTTGGGTATCTTCTTCTGGAAGGACACCTTCTCCGTTTCCACGCCCGTAAGGATAATCTTATAGTACGTGCGCGTGGTGACGAAGTAGCCCGCCACGGCAAGCGCCGCCGTAATGAGGAAGATGTACAGGAACGAAAGCCCGATTTCCGTCGCGGAATATCCGAACATCCAGCCCGCAAGCAGAAGCGCATACCACTTGAAAGGATACGCAGCGCCCGCTATGTCGCGCAGACGGTCCATAACGGCGGGCGAGAACATCCCCGCGCTTTCGTCGCGCATATAGTCCAGCACGCCGCCGAGAGCGGTCATATAGAGGATGAACACCGCGCATATCGCCGCAATAAGCAGAATGAGCACGAGCAGGAACTGGTTTTTGACCAGATTCATTATCATCATAACGGGGATTGCGAGCAGGTTGGCAATCGCGTAAGGCAGCGGGATAGTGATTATGATGACCGCAAGCGACGCGAAGTAGAACCCGACGGGCGCGCCCGTCACGACGCCGAATATGATGTGTATGGGCAGCATCACCAGCAGGTTGATGACCACGTTGTGCACGAAGCAGTAAATGGACTTGGCGAGAAGTATCTCCCTGCCGCTGACGGGAAAACGCAGCAAAAGCTCGTTGTCGCCGCTCATATACAGGTTTTTCACCACGTTGCCGATGGAAACCACCGTCGTCACGCAAAGCGTGAACAGCGTCGCGAGCACCAGGAATTCGAACGGCAGCTCCGACCTTCTCACGAACATCGCCGTCAGAAAGTAAATGCCCGTCACGAGTATGGCGTAGATTGCAAGCGTAAACAGCACGCCGAGCGCCTTGCCCGCTTTGTCCTTGGCGGACATATCCACCTTGGAGCCGAACCGGGCGCGCATTTCCAGCCGCACCAGCGACCGGACGCTGAGCCAGGATATCTTATCGTTCATTGCGCGTCCTCCGTATCGACGAAGCCGGATTTATCGTTTGCGGGGGCGGATTCATCTTCGTCTACGGGCATTTCGGGGCGCATCTCCGCCTGCTCCTGCGCCACGTAATCCTCGAACAGACGCTTTTCGTAAGTGCCCGTGATTTTGAAGAATCTCTCTTCGAGGTTCGCCTTGTTCTCTTCGTGTCCGGCAAGGTCGAAACAGTCGATGAGGTGACCCTCGTTGACTATCGCCACGCGGTGGCACAGCCTCTTGACAAGGTCGAGGTTGTGACTGGAAAAGAACACCGTGTTGCCCTTCGCGCAATGCTCGCGCATATACGCGATAATCTCGGCGGTGGACTGCGGGTCAAGACCCATCATAGGCTCGTCCAGCACCCAGAGCTTGGGCTCGTGTATGAGCGCGGCGATGATGCATATCTTCTGCTTCATACCGTGAGAGTACGCCTTTATCTGCTTGTCTATCGCGAAACGGAGCTTGAACAGGTCGAGATAATGTTCCAGCCTTGCCGTCCTGTCCTCTTTGGACACGCGGTAAAGGTCCGCGACGTAATTGACGTATTCCCTGCCCGTCAGTTTCTCGTAGACGGAGTGGTTGTCGGGGACGTACCCCATATTCATTTTCGCTTTGATGGGTTCTTTCTGAATATCGTATCCGCACACCTCGATGCTGCCGCCGTCGAAAGGCAGAATGCCCGTCAGGCACTTTATCGTGGTGGATTTGCCCGCGCCGTTCTGTCCCAAAAATCCGAAGATTTCGCCGGGACGCAGCTCGAACGAAATGTCGTCGACCGCCACACGGTCGCTCTTGGGATAAACTTTTCTGAGATTTGTCACTTTAAGCATATTTCTTCTCCTGCTTCTTTCTTGCGTTTTTTGTGATTTTGCGGAAAACCGCCGTTATTGCCCGCCGAATTGCCGGACCCGTCTGCGTACGCGGCTTTGCCGCCCTCCTCCTGCTTATATAGTATTCCGCGATTCTTACCCCCTCCTTACGGAATTCTTACGAAATTCTTACAGGCGCGGGTGCGGGATACGCGTGCGGGAGTCGCGTCACGCGCGCGAGCGCGCATAAAGACGCGAAACGCAGACAGTCCGTCAACGGCGGACGCTCATTGTTTCATTACAACGGAAAGTTTCAAAAACGCCGCGGACGCGGGCGACGAACCGCCCTGCCCCGTAACGGTATGCGGCGCAGAATCGAAATGCGGGACTTTTTTGTTGTCGGCGCGCGTACGGAAGACGCGGCACTTGTCACAGGCGAAGAACTTCGCCACCGAAATGTATATCCCGCAGACACCGTAAAGAAAATATTTCCCGACGAAGGACTGAATTCTTCCGAACCACATCTGCTCCGCCATCTCGTGGCTGTAAGCCGCAAGCACGCACAGCGACGACTCGGTGGCGGCGCGTACGGCACGGACTCCTTTGGGCAGATTTTTTATCAGCGTCGCCAGGCACAGCACGATGCTCGCACCCACAATCACCGCGGCAAGCGCCAGGACGGTGAACGAAACGCCAATCATGGTCGTAACAATATCAAACATAGTCAACCTCTGTCGGTCATATAGATTTTACCATTTTTACGCGACGGGTGTCAATCATTTTGCCGAAAGCTCGTTTCGGGCTTTAATTACGCTTAAAAACGCATTTAATCTCGCGTTTCGTGCAATAAAACATTACGTTTTGTATCATCCGAACTTGCATTCGCGTCCCTCCCGACGCCCGTCGGGCAAGGAAGTATTCCTCGCGGACGAACCCGATGCGCAGGTTCGCCGATGCGAATTACACCCTCCCGACACCCCCTTTCCGCCGCCGTCCGACACCGCTCCCCGCACGCCGCGGAAGCGTCGGTTTCGTCCTCCCGCCGCCGTCGGCCGACGGAAACATTCCCCTCTCTTTCCCTCATATGCTTGACTTGTCCCGCGCGCAAATGTATAACGTACACGGAGATTGAAAGGAAGTCACTCACGCGGAGGATAATATGAACGTCGACGAACTGCTTCTGCCGCTCGCTCTCATACTGGTCGTTGCAAAGCTCTTTTCCATAATCGGCAAAAAACTCGGACTGCCGCAGGTGGTCGGTATGATAATCGCGGGCATTGTGCTCGGCTGCATCAAGTACATCCCTGGACAGAACGTGTTCACTTCTTCCGCTACGGAAGGGCTTTCCTTCCTCGCAAAAATCGGCGTCATACTCATTATGTTTTCCGCGGGGCTGGACACCGACCTCAAACAGTTCAAAAAGATTGGGGTGCCCAGCGTCGTCATCACCGTTATGGGCGTCGCGTTTCCCCTGCTCTTCGGATTTCTCGCCGCGGGCGGAATGCTTTACGGCGGCAGGTTTTCCTCTCTTTCGCAATCCGACCTGATTTCCTGCCTTTTCTACGGCACCATACTCGCCGCCACGTCGGTGAGCATCACCGTCGCCGCGCTCAAAGAGCTCGGTAAACTCAACACGAAAGTCGGGATGTCCATCATTGCCGCCGCCATAATCGACGATGTGATAGGCATCGTGCTGCTCTCGCTGTTCATCAGCATAGACGCCACTGGCGGTGCGGGCGATATAGGGCGTTCCGTCGGGATGATGATAGCCTTCTTCGCCGCGGCGATAGCCGTCGGCATACTCATCAGGCTTGCCTTCAAATACATCTCGAAGAAATATCCTCACACCCGCCGCATTCCCATACTCAGTTTTGCCGTATGTTTCTTTTACGCATATGCGGCGGAAACGTGGTTCGGAGTGGCGGACATAACGGGCGCATACGTCGCGGGGCTTATGCTCTCGGGTCTGCACGAGGCGGAATACGTCGACCGCAAGATAGAAATCAGCAATTATATGATTTTCGCCCCCGTATTCTTCGCCAACATCGGCATCACCTCTTCCTTCGAGTCGATAAGCGCGGCTATGGCGGGCTTCGGTGTGGTGTTCGTACTGGCGGGGATGCTTGGCAAGGTCGTGGGCTGCGGCGCGGGCGCGCTGATATGCGGCTACGGCATAAAGGACAGTCTGCGGGTGGGCATAGGAATGATGGTGCGCGCGGAAGTCGTGCTCGTGTGTGCGCAGCGCGGAGTGGACTCCGGGCTTGTCGACTCCGCGATAATGCCCTTCGTGCTCATACTCATCATAGTCACCACCCTGCTCACTCCTCTGCTGCTCAAATTCTCCTACCGCAAGGAACTTCCCCCGCCGACTCTTCCCCCCGTCTACGTCAGAGAGCCGCACACGGTCTGACAATCCCGCGGCACCGACGGACACGGATTTATCCTGCACAAACGGACTTTACCTTGTTGCCTCCGTAATGGCGAATTCTCCCGCCGTCAAGCGGACCAATCCGTCATAACGGATTTACCGCAACTTCCGCCACGCCTTTTTGCAAGCGGACGGCAAAACCATTTGTAAAATACGATGACAATACCATCCTCCGCAATGCGCAAAATAAATTTGATTCACTGACAAAAACAGAAAAAGCAAAAAAATCATATCACACGAAAAAGGCGGACACATCCTCACCGCTGCCTATCGTAACCTTCCGTATTTTCCAGATTGATTTGTTTTTTAGTCGTGACCTTCCCGTAAGCAAACGAGACGAAAATCCATCTGTCGCCACGATTCCATACAAAAGTAACAGTGCCCGTCGGATAATCGAAATCCGCAAGTTCACCCTCCGAATCGAGCACACCGCACACTTCGGAGTAAGTCATTCCCTGCTCCACCCGCTCGTACAATTCCCACGTAAAAACGTCCCGACGTCCGAAATGAAGCACAAGACCCGTGACAAGCGCGGCCACCGATATGACCGCAACAACGATGCACGTCGCAATAATCTTCTTTTTCTTGCTATCGCGTGTTTCTGTTCCCGATGCTTTGCACTCGCACTCCGCCATATTCACACCCCACAGCAATCCCGATAGCGTACAGCTATCGTTTTACTAAATTTTATAGCAAACGGCTATACTTGTCAATAATATGAAAGTATTCGCGGAGCGGCTGACAGAACTGCGCAGGCAGTACAAATACACTCAACGGCAAATGGCCGATATCCTCGGTATCAGCCAGCCTTCTTATATCCGCTACGAAAATGATACTTCGGAACCTACGCAGGAAAATCTGGTCAAACTCGCGGACACTTTCGATGTCACCGTGGATTACCTACTCGGGCGCTCCGATATCTGAACAACACGATTGATTTGGGAATTCGCCCGCTTTGTGTTTATGCAAATCAAAACCCCGCTTTTACACAAAGCGGGGTTTTTATCCGATTTTTTTGCGGGATTAAACTTCGGTTTTGCGCAATGAACGCTTATTTCACGATGGACACATTCCAATGGGGGTCGGGTTCGAGCCCCATCAGTTTCGCCACCGTGGCGGCGACGTTGCTCAGCCCGAATTCGCCGTCGGCGATTTCGCAGTCCGCATTATAGACGATGAAAGGCACGGGGTTGAGGCTGTGCGCCGTGCGCACGCTCACGACGCCCTTCTTGTTCTTTTCCAGCATCTCGTCGGCATTGCCGTGGTCTGCGGTGACTATGAGCGCATAGCCCGCTTCTTTGACGACGGGAAGCAGCCTTGCAAGTCCGAGGTCGACGGCTTCGACGCCGATTCTCGTCGCGTCGATGTTGCCCGTGTGTCCCACCATATCCCCGTTGGGATAATTGCAGCGGATAAAGCCGTATTTGCCGCTCTTCACCGCTTCGATGACCGCGTCTGTGACCTCCGCGGATTTCATCCAGGGACGCTGGTCGAACGTCACCCTGTCGCTGGGTATCTCCTGCCACGTTTCCAGCTCTTCGCTGAATTTTTCGCTGCGGTTGCCGTTCCAGAAATAAGTGACGTGACCGAATTTCTGCGTTTCTGACACGGCATATTCGTTCACGCCGTGCGCCACCATAAATTCGGTGAGCGTGTGCTCGATTTTGGGCGGTTCGACAAGGAAACGCTTGGGCAGGTGCAGGTCGCCGTCATATTCCAGCATCCCCGCAAACATCACTTTCGGCATATCGCCGCGGTCGAAGCCCTTGAAATCCGCGTCGTCAAACGCCATACTCAGCTCTATCGCGCGGTCGCCGCGGAAGTTGAACAGCACCACGCTGTCGCCGTCGCTCATCGCGCCGACGGGTTTGCCGTCCTTTGCGACGACGAAACCGGGCAGGTTCTGGTCTATGACTCCCGGCTCCTCCGTACGGTAAGTCCCGATTGCCTCCGTCGCGCTCGCGAACTGTCTGCCCTCACCGTAAACGTGGATGTAGAAGCCTCTTTTCACCATATCCCAGTCCGCGAAATAGCGGTCCATGGTTATGGTCATTCTGCCGCCGCCGGAAGCGATACGCGCGTCGAAACCCGCATCGTTGAGCTCCGCCATTGCGTTTTCCAGCATATCGACGTACACCAGCGCGCTGGTCGCGGGGACATCTCTGCCGTCAAGCAGAACGTGCGCCCTCACGCGCTTTATGCCCTCCTTTTTCGCTCCTTTGATGAGCGCGATAAGGTGGGATATGTTGCTGTGCACGTTTCCGTCCGAAAGCAGACCGATGAAATGCATCGCAGACTCATTCTTCACACAGTTGTCCGAAAGCGCGCGCCAGGCGGCAGACTTGAAAATGTTTCCGCTTTCGATGGCTTCCTCGACGAGTTTTGCACCCTGCGAATAAATCTGACCGCAACCGAGCGCATTATGCCCGACTTCGCTGTTGCCCATATCCTCGTCTGAGGGCAGCCCGACCGCCGTGCCGTGAGCCTTGATGTAAGTGCAGGGACATTCCTTGCGCAGCTTGTCGAGCACGGGAGTGTTCGCCATCGTCACGGCGTCGCCCAGCCCCGTAGTGGACTTGCCCACGCCGTCCATAACAACAAGAACGACTTTCTTTTCCATAAAAATCCTCGTTTAGCGTCCGAAGGACGAAACTTATTTTCGCAAGAATTGTAGCACAGTGCACCCTGTCCGTCAACCGAACGCACGCCGCGCATACCCCCTCCGCCGCTGCACCTGCAAAAAACGCCGCCGTCAAAAGACGGCGGCGCGGAAAAGGATGCCTCGGATGAGGCGATATCAAGGGTTCTTTACGCGTCGCTTTCCTGCGTCGGATTACGCCGCACTCCGACAACGGGCGGCTGCGGCGCGGCTGGACTCGGCTGTGCGACGGTTCGCGGCGCGGCAGATTGCTGTGCGGCAAATCGCGGCTGCACGGCAGGTTGCGGCGCGGCAGCGGACAGCTTGACGACCAGCTGTGCGTAAATTTCCTTTGCCATAGTCCTTGCTTTGCGTTGGAAATTGATGTTCTCTATCCAGCCTCCGCATCCTACGCTCACGAACACCGGACGCAGCGCGACTGCAAGCACTATGACCAAAATGCCTGTTAAAAGGAGCACAATCGCCACGGGCCACATAATAGCAAATAACCCCAGTGCCGAAACAGCAAGGATTACGCCGACGAACAACCCGATTTTGTTCGACGTGCCCATAGTTTTCGCTATGCTGAGCGCATTGATTTTGTCTAATTGTATGCGGTGTTCGAAAGTCGAAAGTCCCAGGAAAGTTTTTGCGTTTAATATGAGTTCCTTGTCCGTTACGTGCGCTTCGCGATACAGTCTTGTTCTGCTTACCGTCATAATGCTGCTCCTTGTGACCGAGAGAACCACCGGCAAAACGACCACGACCGCAAGCACTGCAAAGATTACGATTTGAGTTGTTTGCATTGCAACTTAAGCCCTCTCCTTTTTTATTACTGCAATTATAGATTAGGCATTGCCTAATTGTCAAGTAAAATTAGGCAATACTTAATATTATTTAGCAAAGTGCTATGAACCTCAAAGACAAAATTACCGAAAATCTGAAAACAGAAATAGAACTTTCCGGAAAGACGAAGACCGAAATCGCGCACGCCATAGGCGTGTCCAAACCCACGCTGTCGCAGTATCTTTCCGGACGCGCACAGCCCACTCTCGCCACCCTGTCGCGGCTGTGCACCTTTCTCGGCATTTCCGCCGACGACATACTCGAAACGGGACATCCGGAAGATTTCGACTGACCCGCATTTTTTGCGGCATTCGACGCTTATCGCCTATTACGGACTTTATATTTCAAAATTTCCGCATAAACACCGTTTTCGGTGACTTCTTACAAATTCTTGTCTGCCGTCAAAATAATAAGTGGATAGAGATTTTCGTCATACGAAAAAGCGGCGCGGAAAGCGCCGCTTTCGGTTTAAGCGGTTATGCTCAGTAGTTGACGACTTTGGAGAAATCCTCCGCTTTCAGGGACGCACCGCCGATGAGTCCGCCGTCGATTTCGGGCATTGCCATAAGCTCGCTCGCGTTCTTGGGGTTCATACTGCCGCCGTACTGAATGCGCACTCTGTTTTCGGCGCACTTGGGGCAATAGAGTTTCGCCATAGTGTCGCGGATGACCTTGATGGTGTCGTTCGCGTCCTGCGCGGTCGCGGTTCTGCCCGTGCCTATCGCCCACACGGGCTCGTATGCGATGACGATGTTGTCGAGTTCGTCTTTGTCGATGTCCTTGAATGCGGCGACCGTCTGGCGGGTGACCACTTCTTCCGTCAGACCGCTCTCGCGTTCTTCCAGCGTTTCGCCGACGCAGACGATGGGTTTCAGTCCCGCGGCAAGCGCCGCTTTCATTCTGGCGTTGACGGTTTCGTCGGTTTCACCGAAATACTGCCTTCTCTCGCTGTGTCCGATGATGACGTATTCCACTCCGAGTTCGACCAGCATTTTCGCGCTTATCTCGCCCGTAAACGCGCCCTTTTCCGCCCAGTGCACGTTCTCTGCGCCCACTTTGATGTTGGTGCCCTTCGTGGCTTCGACTGCCGCGGCGAGGTCGGTGTAAGGCGTGCAGATGACGACGTCGCAAGCGGCGTCCTTGACAAGCGGAATAAGGTCGGCGACAAGCGCCTTGGTTTCCGCTATGGTGTTGTTCATTTTCCAGTTGCCGGCAATGATGGGTTTGCGCATAATATTCTCCTTTCTACCCTATCGGCAGCGTCGGGCAGCGCCCTACGCCGCGACGGTCATATTTCGTAATTTAGCTGCTTTTCCCGCACAAATCACACGTTAAAACAACGTTTTGCACATATAAACACGCCGTTTTGTAAATCGTGCGGAAAGAAAAATCCGCGCGGACGAGCCGCGCGGAGGGTGTCATTTCTTATCGTTCAGGCAGGCAATGCCGGGAAGGACTTTGCCTTCGAGGAATTCCAGCGAAGCGCCGCCGCCCGTGGAAATGTGGGTCATCTTGTCCGCATATCCGAGCTGCGCAACCGCCGCCGCGCTGTCGCCGCCGCCGATGATGGTGATGGCGTCGGTCTCGGCAAGAGCCTGTGCCACCGCTTTCGTTCCCTTGGCGAAGTTTTCCATCTCGAACACGCCCATAGGACCGTTCCAGACCACCGTCTTCGCGCTCTTCACCGCGTCGGAGAAGATAGCTATGGTCTTGGGTCCGATGTCCAGCCCCATCCAGCCGTCGGGGATGTCCCCTTCCACGACTTTTATGTTCGCGTCGTTGGAGAAAGCGTCCGCGATGACGTTGTCGACGGGGAGCATCAGCTTGACGCCCTTGTCTTCCGCCTTCTTCATCAGCTCTTTTGCGAGCTCGATTTTATCTTCTTCCAGCAGGCTGTTGCCGACTTTGAAGCCGAGCGCACGGCGGAAAGTATACGCCATACCGCCGCCGATGATGAGCGCGTCGCACTTGCCGATGAGGCTTTCGATGACGCCTATCTTGTCGGAAACCTTCGCACCGCCGAGTATGGCGACGAAAGGACGCGCGGGGTTCTCCACCGCACCGCCGAGGAATTTGAGTTCCTTCTCGATGAGGAAGCCGCTGACGGCGACGGGAGCATAACCGTACTGCGCAATGCCTGCGGTCGTCGCGTGCGCGCGGTGAGCCGTTCCGAACGCGTCATTGACGTATATGTCGCAGAAATCCGCCAGTTTCTTGCAGAGTTCCTCGCTGTTTTTCTCCTCGCCCGCCTCAAAACGGGTGTTTTCGAGCAGCACGCATTCGCCGTCGCGAAGCGCCGCAACCTTCTTGTGTGCGTCCTCACCGACAAGGTCGGTCGCAAACGTGACTTTGCCGGGGAAAATTTCGGCAAGTCTGTCCGCAACGGGTTTCAGAGAAAACTTCTTGGGGTCGTTTTTGAGCGCTTTTTCGATATATTCCTGCGTAGCGGCGGCGCGCTCGCTTTCGGGCAGCGCTTCAACCGCCTTCTTTTCCTTCTTGGTGAGCCCGAACCCGGGGGTGAAAATGTTGTGAGGCTTGCCCAGGTGCGAGCAAAGTATCACCTTCGCGCCGTGGTCCATCAGGTACTGTATGGTGGGAAGTGCGCCGTTGATGCGGTTTTCGTCGGTAATCACGCCGTCAACCATCGGCACGTTGAAATCGACTCTCGTCAGACACTTTTTGCCTTTGACGTCGACATCTCTGATTGTCATCTTGCTCATAGGAATTCTCCTTATATGAAAATTATTTGCGGTTATTCCGTCGGGCGCTTCGCACATCCGCGTCCGCACCCGACCGTGTGCATTATATCACACACGCGCGCAATGCGCAAACGGAAATTGAAACGGAATGCCCGCAAAATCCCCTCCTCCGGATAAGCTCGGGAATTGAAACACGTATCGTCTATTTTTGTCAAACACGATATGTGTTTCGATACTAAAAAGACGGGAAAAGGTCCTTTCGGACGGCGAGGCACTCCGCCCGCCCGTACAAAAACCCCCGACGGCTATCCGCGCAAAACACCTTGCGACAGGAGCGCTCCGAAGGAATTCTGACGCAAACCCTCATACACGGCTATCGCAACGGAATTGGAAAGGTTGAGTGAGCGTGCCTCCGCCCTCATCGGTATACGCAACGTGTTTTCGTAATTTTCCCGAAGCAAATCCTCGGGAAGCCCCTTCGTTTCTTTGCCGAAAATCAGAAAATCACCGGGGCTGAAAGAAACCTCGTCATAGCGTCTTGCGGCTTTGGTGGAATAAAACCAGAAGGACGGACCGTCGCCGTCTTCCACCTTGAACGTGTCACCGCAACGCACAAAACGTCCGCGCGCATTTTCGGACAGGAAATCACCGAAGCTGTCGTAGACGATAAAATCAGTCAGATGCCAGTAGTCAAGTCCCGCACGTTTCAACGCACGGTCGGATATGTCAAATCCGAGCGGCCTGACGAGATGGACCTTGCAGCCCGTTGCCGCCGCCGTCCGCACTATATTTCCCGTATTCTGCGGAATTTCCGGCTCCGCCAGCACTATATTGAACATAATCGCACCTCACAGGCGCGATTATACCACTTTGCACGCTTCGGCACAAGCGACAGGCGTCACCGAATGCGCTTTACGCCTAGGCGACGGCGGTCATATTGCCGCGGGATGAAGTCTTCGCACATTCCGTGCGGGAGCGTATATCTTTTGTGCCGCTCGCAATAAAGCCGCACGCGGAGCGCCTCTGTGACCACGCGTGAGCAGACGCAATTTTTGCATATACAAGCTCTTTCCCCGCTGCTCATACTCGGATTTTATACCAAATATTTTGGTATGCCAAGTATGATACTATGTTTTTTGGTAATGTTACGTCAATGAGGACGATAAAATTTCCCGAAAATCTCAGACGCCTGCGCAAAGAAAAGCAAATGACCCAAAGTCAGCTTGCGTCTTTGCTCAACGTCGACCAACGCACCGTGAGCGCGTGGGAAAACGCCGTGGCGGAACCGAGTTTTGCCACGCTCGCGCTGATATGCGACATTTTCGGCGAGTCATTCGATTCCATCCTCAGCGAATAATTTGTTCGTGCGGAGATTCCGAAGACCGTCATCGCGTTTTATCCCGCATTCCTACCGACTGCCCAGCCGCTGAAAAACGCAGAAAGCCCGCATCTAAGCGGGCTTTTTTGTCTTGCATAAAGTGTCAGTCGGCATATTTGCGCTCATCTCTGCACAAAAGAACTATGCCTGCGACAAGGCTGACGAACAGCAGCGTGCACACCTTGAAACCGACCCCTATTCTGCGTCCCGATTTGACTTTGCGGAACAGGCTAACCGTCATCGGGATGCACCAAATCAAAGGAATAATACACCAGCCTATGGCAACACATCCCAACACCATAAACACTTCCGCTATGACATTGATTGTGTCATCCGTTTCGGAGTCCGACCTTTTATTTTCGGATGAATCTGCATTTCCGACGGCAGCTCCGCAGCAAGCACAAAATACGGCTGCATCGTCAAGCTGCGTTCCGCAATGTGTGCAGTATTTCATAAACGCCTCCGCAACTTTATCAAATCAATTATATATCCGATTAAAGCCGCTGTCAATAGCGTCGTCGGCTCATTGCGGCGGGCGTTTCGCGGCAGCTTCGGCAGCCTTTTTTACGTCACATAACGCAAAAGCCCGCATCTAAGCGGGCTTTTTTGTCTTTTGTGTGCAAACCGTTACGTTTACTTGCGGGGGTTCTTGATGTTTGCCTGCGCTTCGTCGAAGCAAGACGCCGCTCGCGGTTAACCGCGTCTCCGCGCATTTGACGGGCTTGCTCGTCTGCTTCTCCTCTTCGCGTCGCAAAAATCTCTCCTCTCGCGCACTCCGCGTTTTAGCAAAAGCGAAAACTGTCGTTTGCTCGTTCATTTTTGCTCCGCGTAATTTCGCGGCAGCTTCGGCAACCGTCTGTTGCGTCACATAACGCAAAAGCCCGCATCTAAGCGGGCTTTTTTGTCTTTTGTATGCAAACCGTTACGTTTACTTGCGGGGGTTCTTGATGTTTGCCTGCGCTGCCGCGAGTCTTGCGATGGGGACGCGGAAGGGAGAGCAGGAAACGTAATCCAGACCGACGTTGTGGCAGAATTCGATGGTCGAGGGGTCGCCGCCGTGTTCGCCGCAGATGCCGAGGTGGATGTCGGGACGGGTTGCCCTGCCGAGCTCTGCCGCCATCTTGACGAGTTTGCCCACGCCGACCTGGTCGAGTTTGGCGAAGGGGTCGGACTCGTAAATCTTCTTGTCGTAGTACGCGCCGAGGAACTTGCCTGCGTCGTCACGGCTGAAACCGAAAGTCATCTGCGTGAGGTCGTTGGTGCCGAAGGAGAAGAATTCCGCTTCGGTGGCAATCGCATCGGCGGTGAGTGCCGCACGCGGGATTTCAATCATAGTGCCGACTTTGTAGGTCATTTCGATGCCTGCCGCCTTGATGCACTCGTCAGCGGTCTTGGTGACGACGGACTTGACATATGCCAGCTCTTTGACTTCGCCGACCAAAGGAATCATAATTTCGGGCACGACTTTCCAGTCTGCGTGTCTGCCCTGAACCGCGATTGCCGCCTGGATGACCGCCTTGGTCTGCATAACCGCGATTTCGGGATATGTGACTGCGAGTCTGCATCCGCGGTGACCCATCATGGGGTTGAACTCGTGGAGGGAAACGATGACTGCCTTGACTTCGTCAACGGTCATACCCATATCGTCCGCGAGAGCCTTGATATCCGCTTCTTCCGTGGGAACGAATTCGTGGAGCGGCGGGTCGAGGAAACGAATGGTGACGGGAGTGCCTTCGAGTGCTTCATAGAGCGCTTCGAAGTCGCCCTGCTGCATAGGCAGGAGTTTGGCAAGAGCTTTTTCTCTCTTTTCGACGGTGTCGGAAACTATCATTTCGCGCATCGCCATAATTCTGTCCGCTTCGAAGAACATATGCTCCGTGCGGCAGAGACCGATACCTTCCGCACCGAAGGAACGTGCCTGACGTGCATCCTTGGGGGTGTCGGCGTTGGTCCTGACTTGCAGCGCACGGTATTTGTCCGCCCACGCCATCAGTCTGCCGAAGTCGCCCGTGACGGACGCGTCGACGGTGGGGATAGCCTCGCCGTAGATGTTGCCGGTGGAACCGTCGAGGGAAATCCAGTCACCTTCGCGGAAGGTCTTTCCGCCCAGCGTGAAGACTTTCTTCGCTTCGTCGATGTTGATTTCGCCGCAGCCGGAAACACAGCAGGTGCCCATGCCGCGCGCGACGACCGCCGCGTGAGAGGTCATACCGCCGCGAACGGTCAGGATGCCCTGCGCATAGTGCATACCCTCGATGTCTTCGGGAGAGGTTTCGAGACGGACGAGAACGACTTTCTTTTCGCCTTTGTTGACGACCCAGTCGGTGGCGTCTTCGGCAGTGAATACGACCTTGCCGCACGCCGCGCCGGGAGAGGCGGGAAGAGCGTGCCCGATGGGCTTCGCCGCTTTGAGCGCCTTCGCGTCGAACTGAGGATGCAGAAGAGCGTCGAGCTGTTTGGGGTCAATCATGCAGACGGCTTCTTTATCGGTAATCATACCCTCGTCGACGAGGTCGCACGCGATTTTGAGCGCCGCAGCCGCGGTACGCTTGCCGTTTCTGGTCTGGAGCATGAAGAGTTTGCCCTCTTCGATGGTGAACTCCATATCCTGCATATCTCTGTAATGTTTTTCCAGCGTGTCGACGATTTTCTTGAACTGCTCGTAGACGGCGGGATTTTCCTTTTCCAGAGAGGAAATGGGCTGAGGAGTGCGGACGCCCGCGACGACGTCTTCGCCCTGCGCGTTCATAAGGTACTCGCCGAACAGACCCTTTTCGCCGGTGGCGGGGTTACGGGAGAACGCGACGCCCGTGCCGGAGGTGTTGCCCATATTGCCGAACACCATCATCTGGACGTTGACCGCGGTGCCCCAGTCGCCGGGGATGTCGTTCATACGGCGATAGTAGATTGCGCGGGGGTTGTCCCAGCTGCGGAAGACCGCTTTGATGGCGCCCATAAGCTGTTCCTTGGGGTCCTGCGGGAAATCCGTACCGATTTTCGCCTTATATTCCGCCTTGAACTGTTCCGCGAGCTCTTTGAGGTCGTCCGCGTCGAGTTCGGTGTCCTGTTTGACGCCCTTCTTGGCTTTCATCTCGTCGATGAGTTCCTCGAAATACTTCTTGCCGACTTCCATAACGACATCGGAGTACATCTGGATGAAACGGCGGTAGCTGTCGTACGCGAAACGGCGGTTGTTGGTCTTGACCGCGAATCTTTCGACGACTTCGTCGTTGAGTCCGAGGTTGAGGATGGTGTCCATCATACCGGGCATAGACGCACGCGCGCCGGAACGGACGGAAACGAGGAGCGGGTTGTCCAAAGAACCGAATTCCTTGCCGACGATTTTTTCGAGCTTGGCGATGTTTTCCATAATTTCGGCCTGAATCGCGTCGTTGATTTGTTCGCCGTCCTTATAGTACTGCGTGCAGGCTTCCGTGGTGATGGTGAAGCCCTGGGGCACGGGCATGCCGAGCTTGGTCATTTCGGCCAGGTTTGCGCCTTTGCCGCCGAACAGAGCGCGTCTGTCGCAGTTGGCTTCGCTGGCTTCCTTGAACTGGTAAACGAATTTCTTCATTTGAAACCTCCTGTGTGGTCTTAAAATTACTTATTTTAGTCATTAGAGAGTCTAGCAAAAAAAGATATTTTGGGCAAGCGATTTCGGTTGCGTTTGATTTTTTTTTTTGATAAGATGATAACACAGAAAACATTTGAGGTGCAAAATGGACTCCGACCCTCGAAGTAGCCATCAAATTCCATAATTCGCTCGTGTTCGAGGGTTCCTCCCACACGGCGTTTTATGCCGCATCCCGGGAGGAAACGAAATGCTCCAGGTCTACAAAAAGCTCAACAAAGCCACAATTACGGTCGATTCCGCCCTTATCGGCGAGAATTACGATTTCCGCGACCATTGGATTCATATGTCCAATCCCACGGACAAAGAAATCGAGCTGATTTCCCGTGTTTCCGGCGTGCCCGAAGATATGATTAAGGCAGCGCTGGACGAAGAGGAACGCGCTCGTGTGGAAAAGGACGACGATACGGGCGCCCTGCTCGTCGTCACCGACATCCCCTTCACGGAAGAGGACGACAACCACTACACTTACACCACTCTCCCATTCGGCTTTATCTCCACCGACGACGTGATGATAACCGTCTGTCTGGAAGAAACCAGCCTGATTGACGATATGCTTTCGGCGCGTTTCGTGCGTGACTTCAATCTGCACAAGCGCACCCGTTTTCTCATACAGCTTCAATACACGATTTCCAAAAAGTTCCTGCACTACCTCAAACAGATAGACCGCGCCAGCCAGCGCGTGCAGAACGAATTGGAAAAATCGATGAAAAACAGCGAGCTCATCGAGATGCTCGACCTCGAAAAATCCCTGGTCTACATCTCCACTTCCCTCCGCTCCAACAGCGTAGTGCTGGACAAGCTGCCCAAAACGATGAAATTCTTCGAGGAAGACGAAGACCTTTGGGAAGACGTCGTCATCGAGAACAGACAGGCAATCGAGATGTCCAACATTTACCGCGACATTCTTTCGGGGACAATGGACGCTTACGCTTCCATCATCTCCAACAACCTCAACGTCGTTATGAAAGTGCTGGCGTCCATCACGCTGCTCGTGTCCATCCCCAGCCTGATAGCGGCTTTCTGGGGGATGAATACGGGAGTGCCGTTCGAGGGCGAAAGCTGGGGCTTCTGGGTGGTGATAGGCATATCCGTCGTCGTCTGCATCGCCGCGGGCATAGTGCTCTGGAAGAAGCGCTTTTTGAAATGAAACCGCGCGTTTTCGCGCTTCTGACCACCTGAAATGCCGACCTGCGTTTTTTGAACCAGAAAAATTTCCCGAAAAGTTTCAGCACGCGTAAAACAAAACAACGTCCCTCAAAGGACGTTGTTGTTTTTCTGTCTGTACACCGCCGCGGACATCGGGCATATGCCCTCCGGCACCCGACCGACGAAACAGACGCGCCCACTCTCCTCTCCGAAGCTATGCGGGGCTGCGCCTCCCGTCGGAAAATGCCGCGGAGCGCACACGGTACGGATATGTCTAAACCGTGCCCGAGCGTCCGCGCGGGCACGGCAGTTATGCGGGGTTCGAGGTCAGTCCTGCGCTTCCGCGGTGTCCGCCGCCGCCTGCGCTTCGTCCGCCTGTGCGGCTTCCGCCTGCGCCTGTGCGGCCGCACGCGCGGCCTGCGCCGCCGCGTGGTCAGCCATAAGCGACTTCATGACTTTGGTCAGACACTGGATGACGATGGCCTTGTTCTCGGGACTGTTCTTGAAAACGGTGTACGCCTGCAACATAAGCATCGCGACTCTCATCTTCATACTGCGCGACAGCTTCATCGTAAGGACGTAGTCCACGAGATGCGGCAGTTTCGCGAGCCTGGGCGGTTTGACGTCCTCGTCGCCCTCGTCAAGGTCTTCCTCGACATAGATGACTTCCGGCTCCAAGGAAACCGTCACGGACGAATCCGCGGTGGGACGCGCCGCAATGTTCAGTCCTTCGAGCGATTCGGGCTGCGAACCGCGGAGCATCGTCTGCTGATGCGGCTGTGCGGGTGCGGCGACGAGAGTCGCCTCTGCCGCGCCCTGCCCGTCGTCATCGGGAAGAAGCTCGCTGTCCACGACGAGTTCGTCGTATCCGCGTGCGGTCAGTTCTGCCTGTTGGAGTTTCTTTTTCTTTCTTCCAAACATATTTTCCTCATCCTCATCGTTTATTTCTTCCGAAACGTCGCCGTCCCGGCCCTCGTTTTCCGCTTTGTCGGAAACTTTCTGCACCTCCGCACCGTCGGACGCGCTTTCCGCTTCGTCGACTGCAAGTTCTATGGGAGTTTTCTCCTCCGCGCTCTCTTCGGGCGCGGGCGCTTCCGCTTCGTCCTCCGCGGGTGCGGGTGGTTCTTCCGTCCCGTCGGATTCCTCTTCCGCGGCAGCTTCCTGCTCTTCTTCGACGGCTTCTTCCGCTTGCTTTGCGGCAACCGCCGCCGCCACTTCCTCTTCCGTGGGAGCGGGTTTTGCGGTGTTCTTTGCGATTATACCGTCCATAATCGCCGCGATTTGCAGCAAAGGCGAAGCATCCGTGGCGTAATCGCGCTCGACTTGCAGATTGACCTTCGCGTCGAGCTCGTCCTGCATTTCCTCAAAGGCTTTGCGCGCGGCGGAATACTGCCTGCGGGCGACAATCCAAAGTACGAGATACCCGACCGCACCGATGAGCAGCCCCAGGCAAAGCACGACGCCGACTTCCGCAGTCCCCATTGCGCCGAGCCCCCAGAAAGCGAAAAGCGCGGTGAGAATGAGCGCGACGGCGATAAACACGTTTGCCCTTACGCTGTCGGGACGCTTGACTTCCTTGTCGAAAACGTCGGCTTCGGACACCGTTTCGCTGGGATAGCCGAAACGCACGCCGAGATAGCTCAGCCACGTTTCGCGCATAGACGCGGGCGCCTTTGCGCCGAAGCACTCGGACGTGAAGCGCGCGACGTTGTCGTCGTTGATGACGTCCTCGTCTTCGAGATAGGACAACGTCCTGCGGCAGGCACGTTTCACTTTATACGCACGGGAACCGAAAAACGTGAGACCGATGACCACTGCCAGGGCAGCCATTGCCACCGCGACTACGATGTAAAACGACTGTATGCCGATTTCCGGGAGCTGTCCCGAAACGTCGGCAAGCCAGTCGAATATCGTATTGAAAAAGCTCATCTGTTCTGCGTTCCTCCGTATATAGCACTACAAATGTTATTGTAATTATACCATACGCGCGCTAAAAAGCAAGACTTTTCGCCACATTAAATGCCGCGATATAGAAAAAAATTCATTATAACGTCTGTTAATTCGCGGGCGCACCGCTGTGCGCGTCCCCGCGTCGTGCGGCGTCCGCACGCGTCGTCCGCGCCCGCAAACCGCACACACGCACGGGCGTCCGCTCCGCAACAACGGTTACGTTTCAGATGTCCCTTTCCGCGTCCACGGTCCTGCCCGTCTTGAAGGAATAGAGCAAAATTTTGTCCACTTTTCCCAAAAACGAGCTTTCAACTGCCTTTTTGTACAGTTTAAGCTGCTTTTTGTATTTTTCGAGCGCTTCCTCATTCCGCAGGAGCGAGTTTTTGAAATCGACTATTATCCTTTCGTCGCCGTCGATGAGCAGGTCTATCACGCCCTGCACCAGCACCTTGTCCTCCGAGCTTCCCTGCCCGACGTCCGCGGCGGGGACATACATAAGGAAGGACTTTTCGCGGTAGCATCTGCTCTCCCTCGCCTTTTGCATAACGGGGCTTTCAAGACACCGCACGACGGCGGACACGTCCACCTGCGCCGCTTCCTCCGCCGTAAGCGTGCCTTCCGCGGTCATTCTTTCCAACTCCGCACGCACCGCGTCCGCGCCTGTCGCACCGAAATCGATGCGCTCCATCACCTTGTGATAGATTATGCCTTCGTCGGCGCGGTCGGCAAATGCGCCGAGGGTCAGCTCGTCGCCGCCGCCGTCGAGCGCGGAAACGCTGTATTTCATAGACAATCCCGTTTCGGCGGCATAAGGATAACGGAAACCCACCGCCGCGCGTATCGCTTCTTCGTCCTCGCGGCGCGGCGTCGCTGCCGCGGCGGTGCGCACGGGACGGACGGCGGGCGGCGCGTCTTCCGAAATTTCGTGCACGAAACACGGGGTTTTCAGCCCGTTTTCGTATTTTACTTCCGAGATATAGTCGAGAAGACTTTCGGGCGCTTTCACGAGCGGACGCCTGCCGAAAGACTCCGCTTTCTTTTTCGCGTACGCGCCCGTGACGTATAAATATTGTTTCGCGCGCGTGAGAAGGACGTAGTAAAGCCGCATTTCCTCCCTGCGTTCGCGCTCTCCCTTCATTTTTTTCACGGCACGCACGGAAAGGGTGCGCGCATAGGAGCGGCGGTCGAAATCGAAGTAATTCAGCCCCACATATCCGCGGTTGTCCGTGAGGACGTTTTCCACGCTTCTGCCGCCGCGGTGCGTCCTGCCCGCCACATCCGCGAACACGACGGGAGCTTCCAGCCCTTTATAGGAATGGTAGGTCGCAAAGCGCACCTTGTTCCCGCCCGCGGGGCGTTTGTCGGGGCGCTTGTCTCCCGCGGAGGCGTAGGACGCCAGAAATCTGCTTATATCAGAGGCGGAATCCTTGCCGGCGCGCGACGTTATGAAGGAAATCACCTTTTCCGCCGACCCTTCCCCCAGCGCTTCGACGCAGGCGTCGTAATCGAAATCGGACACTATGCTTCCGAGCAGTTCGGGCACGCTTCTGAAACTCGCTTTGAGCCTGTACGCGTCCAGCATACGCAGCATCGCCGCCGTTTTTTCGCCGAGAGTGTCTTTTTTCTGCGCCGCGGCGAGCACCGCGTCGTAAAAATCGCCGCCCTCCGGGCGCTCGGCAGCAATAAGCGCCAGCTCCGACTCGTCGAACCCGCCGAAACACGACAGCATAAATCCCGCGAGCGGCACGTCGCTGCGCGGATTGTCCAGCACGGTGAGAAAACGCACGAGTTCGTCTTCCGCGCGCGATGACTCCTCCGCGAATATTCCAGCGTCCACGGGGACGCCTTCCGCGGCGACGTACTCCGCAAGCCTGCGGGCGGAAGAAGACCTCTCGCGCACCAGCACCACGCAGTCGCCGTAACCGAGAGGTTTGCCGTCCGCGCCGCACGCGCGGCCGACGATTGATTTGATGCGCGTCGCGATGAACCGCGCTTCGGCATATATTCCGCTCTTGTTGCTGTTTCCGCAATACGGAAAGACGTGCACCTCCGCGCCTCCGCCCAGCGCGTTGCCGTCCGCGCCTTTCTTGTCCTCTCCCACTTCGAAGTGCCCGTCCGCGGCATAATCCACCCCCGAAGTGTCCTTGGTCATAATGACGTCGAACAGCTCGTTCACGAAACCGAGCACCGCGTTTACGCTGCGGAAGTTCGCGTTGAACTCCACCGCTTTTCCCGCAGATGCGTCCGAAACGTAACGCTCCTTCCTTTCGAGGAATATCCCCGGGTCGGCAAGACGGAAAGCGTATATGCACTGTTTCACGTCGCCCACCATAAAGGCGTCATCGGGCAGCAGGGAGTTTATGATGAACTCCTGCACGGGGTTGACGTCCTGGTATTCGTCCACGAACACCGCCTTGAAACGCCCCTTGAAATCGCACGTCCGCACAAGCTCCGCAGCGAAATATTCGAGGTCGGCATACGTCATTACGTCGTCCGCGCGTTTCAGCGCGGCGAACGTGTCGTCCAGCCTCTCCGCGATTTCGAACAGTTTGTCCGCAAAGACGGCATTCTGCGCGTGCATACGCTCCGTAAGCTCGGCGTCGCCGAACGCTCCGTTCCATTCCGAAAATACGCTCTTCGCCGCGGCGAACGCTTCCTTCGAGATGTCGACCGCGTCGTCGTCCGCTCCCTTGGTCCTTTTCACGGAAACGCTCAGCACGCCTTCCGCGCCCGCCGCTATGCGGCAAATGCCCGCAAAGTCCGCGCTCTCCGCCTGACGGCAAAGCTCCGCCACCGCGCGCGACTTGGTTTCGTATGAGGTCTGCCCCGTTGCGGAATGCACGGGCAGCAGCTCTTCCAGCACTTTGCGCACACGCGCAAGCTCCCGTCTGACCCCCTCGACGAGTACGCGGGCGTATTCCCCGCCCGTTGCGTCCGCATAACTCGCGCGGACACCGTCGGCGAACTTCTTTCTGTCGGGCTGGATTTCCGTCACGGCGTATATCCCCCTGACCGCAGCGCGCAGGGCGTCCTCTTTGCGGCCTCCGGACAGCACGTCGGCAAGACGGGCGAAAACTTCGTCCTTGCTTTCGCTATACTCCGCGAACACCTCGTCCATCGCCCTGTCCATATAGCGTTCTTCCTCGCCGCCGCTCAGTATGTCGAAAGACGGAGAAATTCCGAGCTTCTCGAAATTCTCTTTAATCAACGCACGGCAGAAAGCGTGTATCGTCCCTATGTTCGCCGACGCCAGGTCGTCGAGATTGCGTCTGAAAAGCTCTCTTTGCTCTCCGTCCGACAGACACGCCGCCTCGAAAAGCGCTCCGTGCAGTCTTTCCCGCAGTTCGTTCGCGGCGGCTTCGTTATACACGAGCACGAGCATATCTTTGAGAGGCACTCCCGCCGCCACGGCGCGGATAATCTTTTTCACCATCGCGGTCGTCTTGCCGCTGCCCGCAGACGCGGCGACAAGCACCCTGCCTCTCTCCTCCACCGCCCTGCGCTGTTGCGGAGTCAGCCCGTCGAGAGAAAGCGGGGACAAAGCGTTGTTCGCCGAATCAGACGTTTTTCCTTTCGTTTTCACTCTTCAACCTCCTCTTCCTGCGCAGACGTTTGAAGTTTCGCCCTCGGACGCCCGACGTCCTCCGCAAAGTCAGCCGCTTTTACTGCGGGACATTTTCTGCCCTTATCTCCCTGCTGCCAGGCGCACACCGAAACGTAATTGCAGTTGGCGCACGTCTTTTCGAGCGGGTCGGGTGCGATGCGTCCTTCCGTCATTTCGGCGACCCCTTCGCCCGCAAGCGCACGGACGTACTCGCCTATGCCGCGGAACTCTTCCGCCGTAAGATGTACGGGCGGAGCAAGCTCCCCCGTCTTTTTGTCACGGACGCACGGGAACACGCTCTTCTCGGGACACTCGGCAAACAGGGGGTCCATCTTTGCGGCTTCCGTTTCGTCGCAGGTCATATTCCCGCGGTATCTCCACTCCGCGCCGTCCTTCGTGAAGTCGAACGACAGCGGCAGATAGAACACGCCGACGGGAGTCATCCCGCGGCTCTCGGCAATCGCCTGCATATAAAGGTAGAGCTGTATCTTCCTGCCCGAATACACGTCGGCAAGGGAGAGGTCCGCACTTCTGTAAGTCTTGTAGTCGGTGATGAAAAACTTGTCGCCGCACGCGTCGACCCTGTCGATTCTGCCCCTGAGTTCGGCCTCTGCCCCCCTTGCGGAAACTTTCGGGGCGGGGATGTCTCTGCCGCCTATGTATCCCTCAACATATACGGGTTTGTACGCCGACCTCTCCTCCGCGTCGAAAAGGACGCGGCACACCGTCCGCGCTTCGCGGCGCAGTCTTTCGAGCGCGCGTGCCGTCGCGGGTTCTTCAGCCGCCGCGGAAAGGGACGCGTTCTCCCTCACGCACTCGTCGAAAAGCGTGCCCGCAATTTCTTCCGCCTTTTCGGCCGTGACCTCCCCGCGCATAACCGCGGCAAAGAATTTTTCCAGCACGGCGTGCAGCACGATGCCGTAGTCCTTCCCTTCCGGGCGCGCTTCCTCGCGCTCTTTCAGGCGCAGAATATAGGAAAAATACTGCTTGTACGGGCAGGAAAAATAGCTTTCCAGCCTGCTCGCGCTTGTGCGGCCGCGCGCAGTTTCCGCGGCGCTCTCCGCCGCTTCTCCGCTCAGCCTTTCGGGCGGAGTCAGCCTCCGGTACATCCTGTCCAGCCTGCCCTTCGCCTCGTCCGTCATAAATTCCGCCGCGGCGGAAAGCGTTTCCGCGTCCGCCCCCGAAGACAGCCCGCGAATGACTTCGTAGGCGCACGCCTGCGGCGTCGAATACACCGACGCGACAACGGCGGCTCTTTCCTCGGGCGGCAACCCGCCGATGTCCGAAAAAGATATCCTCTGCACACTAAGCGGCGCGCCGTGCTCGCCCAGCATACCTCTGAGCTCGGAAACGACCGTGGACGGGCGCAGTTCTCCCGACGGGTCGCTCTCGGGATAGGACACCGTCAAGGTCCCCTTGGCGCGTTTCATAATCTCGGTCACGGACATCATTTCGGAGAACATTCTCTGTCTGGAATTCGGCGACACGCCTATGTCCAGCGCGGAAAGCAGCTCCTCGTCGCGCGGAGAAAGCACGGCGCCGCCGTCCGCTCCCGCGGGCAGCTTCCCGACGTTTGCGCCGAGAACGTATATGTCGCCCCCGCCCAGATACCTGTTGTCCGTCCCGCCGACGTAAACGCAGTCGAGCCAGGTCGGCACAAGCGCGATTTTCACCGTCTTCAAGGCGGATTTCAGCATACGCTCGAAATACGCCGCGTCGCCTCCCGACTCCAAAGTTCCGCTCATCTCTTCCAGCAGCGATTTTATCTTTTCGTCCACTTGGTCGGCACATTTTGCGTAATAAAGGCTGCTTTCGGTCAATTTCGCAACGTGCATACGCCATTCCGTCTCGAAGCCGTCAAGGAAGGCGCGCGTCCTTTCCGCGAACTCTTCCGTGCTTATATTCCCCTTGAACAGCAACGGACGGAGTGCCTCGGCAAGCCGTGAGCGCACGCGCTCCGCGCAGGCGATTTCCTCTTCGCTTCCGACGGTGAACGGCGACAGCAGTCCCGACCTGTCCCTGCGGTACTTCCTGCAATAATTTTCAAAGCGGAAGACGTCGTCCTCCCCGTTTTCCGTGCCGCAGGAAAACAGCGGATTTTTCACGAACTCCAACACCTCGGGAAGGTGAAGTCCGCTCCGTGCCGCAGAGAGGGCGGAAAGCAGAAGGCGCGGCTTGGTCTGCTCCGAAAGCATTTCGCGGGTGTCGATAAAAAACGGAACGCCGTAACGCAGGAAGGTGCTTTTGAGTTCCGCCTTATAGCCCTCCACGTCCGAAAGCACGACCTCGAAATCTTTGTATCTCGCCCCCGCGGCGACTTTGCGCACGATGTCTGTGACAAGCCACTTTATCTCTTCCGCCCGTGTTCGCGCCGCGACAATCCTGACTTTGCCGTCGTTCTCCGTGCGCTCAGGCGGAAGTTCGTATGAAAATAGCCTTCGGGATACGGTTTCGGCGGCGGGATGGAGGCGCTCCGTGCTCCTCTCGACGTCCGCTCCGCCGCACGCCGCGGCAAGTCTTGCCGCCGCGCCGTCGCAGTATATCCGCTTGTTGGGATTGTCGAACCCGCTCACCATCCCCACGGTGAGCGAAAGCGCGTTTTTCGCAAGTCCGCCAAGCACCGCGAGTTCAGGCGCTTTGAAATCGTAAAAATCCACGACGTAAAAATGAGTCGGAATCGGACCTGCGCCGTTCAGATACTCCGCAAACGCTTCCAGCCTCGTCGACGAGTCGCTGTGCCTTTCGCCGAGAGCGGCAATGTACGCGTCGTAAATCAGGCTCATATCTTCGAGTTTGCCGCGGAAGTTTTCGGGAGCGCGTTTTGCCGCCTCGCGCAGTTCGGCGGGAGTGATGCCGCTGTTGCGCACGGCGGTGAGCGCGGCGTAAAATTCCTCCGCAAACCCCGTCGCACGGGCGGCGCGGGCATAGAAACGGAGATTGCCGCGGTTTTCCTCTATGACTTTGGCAAGCAGCAGGACGGAGCCCTGCGGCGTAAGACACTTTTTAATGCGCGAGCCTATCGTCTTTTCCGCAAGACGCGTGAACGACGTGACGCTCACGTTGAACACCGACGACACCCCCAGCGTTTCGATGACTCCGCGCTCGGAAGACGCCGTGAACTTGTCGGGCACGATGACAACGTGCTCCCCGCCGTCGGGCAGACGACGTTTGAGCTCTCCGAGGACGCGGTGGTAGGCGTCGTGGGCGGTGTTGGACAGGATGATTTTCATAAGCGCAGTATACCACGCTCCCGGCGTTTTTTCAACATTACGCGCGATTACGCGCGCAAGCGTTTCCCGTGCCGCGTTTCGTGCCGCACGTTGCATAGTCGGACTCCGTTCCGTCACGGGCGCGGCGGGACGGACGCCGCCCCGTCACGCTGTAATTTGCCCCATTTGCGGCAAATCCGTTGCCCGACGCGCGCGTTTCGGTTATAATTGATGAGCTATGAAAAAGATTGCAGCCATCATTGCCTTAATTATCGTGACCGTCGCGCTCGGCGCGACGCTTGTCGCGTGCAACAACGCCACCACGCAGGGACAGCTCGTCGACGCGTGGAAGGAAGGTCGTCCTTACGAACGCTACACCTATTCCGTGGATGACAGCGCGACGGAAGGAAAGGACGGGACCTATGTCAGCGAGATTATCTATCACAGCGCATACAACACGAGCGTAGACGAAAGCGACCCCGCCTATTCCGACCGCGTCACGGTGGGCGACACTTCCATCGAACAGCGCGAAGGATATCTCATCCGCGGCACGCTCAGCGCGACGCTGAACGGTTCGGAAGTGGAATACGTCACCGAATGCTATTTTGCGCTGACGGACGGTTCGAATTATCTTCTGCCCGTCGCGACTTTCAGAAGCGAAACGGTGGACGGCACGGAAACTCTCCGTATGAACGGAGTGTATAACGGCAGCAGCCTTTCCTACACCCTGGTCGTGAACGGCGGCGAGGCAAAGACGGGGACGGTCGGGCTCGGCTCGCCCTATTACGACAACAACGAATTCCATCAGAGCCTGCGCGGCGTGTCGACGTTCTCCTCTTCTTTCTCGTTCGGTTTCAGCACCGCAATCGTGAACGCCACGGAACAGACTTCCGCCTCCCTGACCTTCTCCGTCAGCGGCACGGCAACCGTCGGCGAACTCGAATTCGCCTCTTACGGCCGCGACGAAAACGGCAACGAAGTGCAGAACGGGAAGACGGCGGTGGAATGCTACCGCGCGACGCTCTCCCGCTCCACCACGGTTTCGGGCTCCTCACAGACGCTCTGGTACAGCGTGAACCCGATTTACGCCGCCAAGACCGATGACGGCACCGCGACGGAACTCTCCACCTACGACAACGGCTGGTGGGCGCTTCCCCACGTCCTCGTCGGCTTTTCCGAGCCTTACAAGACCGCAACCTCGACGGGCACCGTGACCTACGCCCTGACCGGCATTTCTCTCATAGCGCCCGCGGCGGAAGCGTAATTTTGACGGAAAGACGCACGAAAGCACGGCAAGCGCCGTGCTTTTTGTTTTCGGAGAGCTCTGCCCCGCTCTGCGGCGCATTTTTTGAAAAGCGCGGACTTCCCGCGACGGACGAAAACAGTTTCCCGATGTTTACATATTTAATATGTGTTGCAAATGTTGCAAACATAAGTTAAGTGTTATATAATGTCCGTGACGGATATTGCGGCACGCGGCGAATATGACCGCCCGCAAACAACGCATAAAAGGGTCTGCCGCAAAGGCGCGAAAATGAGAGCCGACGCCGACAAAAAGAAAAAAATCACGCGATACGTTTTCCTCGCCGCCACCGTGGTGGTGTGCGTGGGGCTTTGCGTCGGCTCGCTTCTGCCGGGCGACGTTTCGGCGGCCACCAGCGACAATTTCGGCTCCATAGTCGACGACACCCTCGAAGGCGCGGGCATTGACAAGGACGAAATCATCGCGGAAAACGACATAGACGACTGGCAGCTTTTCGTGCGCAAACTGCTCGGACATTTCGGCGCGTTCCTCTTCCTCGGCGTGCTTGCGACGGTGACTTTCATATTGTTCCGCAAGCCCGGCATACGTTCCCTGTTTGCCACGATAGGCGGGGTCGCGGTGTTCGGCTTTGCATTCGCGTGTCTTACGGAACTGCTGCAAACGGACCTTTTCACGACAGGCAGGGGCGCGTCCTTCGACGACGTGATAACCGACTGCCGCGGATTTTTCTCTTCCGCCCTCGCGGTGCTTGCCGTCTGGCTCATTGTGCTTGGCGTGCGCCATATGCTTCTGAAAAAGAGATACGGCACCCTGCTTTCCGAAGCCGCGGCGGACGTTTACGAGCGCGAAAGGGCGGATGACGACGCACTTTCCTCTCCGCCCGCGCTCTCTTCTTCCGCGCCCTCTTCCCGCGAAAGGGCGGAAGACGGCGAATAACGCAAAACGAAGTTTAACGCACAAAAACGGTCATATAAAAGCAAGAACGGCGCAAAATGCGCCGTTCTTTATCTCTTTGTTTCAGGACATCCGACCGCAAAGCGCATTCGTCAGCGTCCGAGCCCCAGATATCTGCAAATCTCCGCCAGACTTTCGGTGGGGTGCTGCGCCTCTTCCAGGGAAAACGCCGCGGCAGGGGCGGCGTGCTCCTCCTCTTCCTGCCTTTTCGGCAAGGCTTTCGCCTCCCTTTTTTCCGCCGCGAGGCGGGCTTCCCTGTCCTTCTTTTCCGCCGCCTGAATGAGTTTTTCTTTGAGTTCGCGCACCTTGCTGTCCTCTTCCCCCAGCCGCTCCGCTTCTTCCTTGAAAGCGGCTTCCGTTTCTTCGGCGGGAATTCCGCGGTCGAGCGAAAAATCCTGCGCGAGGAAGCGTTCCAGTTCGAGTTTGACGGACAGGGCGACGCTCTCCATATTCAGCGCGTCCTTTGAGAAATTGTATCTCTGCTTTATCTCCTCGTACGCGCCCGTCCATTTCGCGCGGAAAAGTTTGAGCCGTTCCAACTCCATTGCATAGCGGAACTTGATGTCGAGCGTGGTCTTCTCCGCCTGTTCGCCCGCGGTGATGAGCGCGCTTTTGATTTGTTCCTCCTTGTCGCGGTAGACGGCGAGTTCTTCGGTCAGCCGCTCGCATTGCGCTTTGAGGACGCGTATGCGTTCCTTTTGTTCCAGCCCCGCTCTGTCCGCCTTTTCGCGTTCCAGCGCGATGTACGCTTCCACGGAATCCACGTCGTAACCGCGCCGCACCAACGCAAAACGCGGCTGCACTTTCTTCTTTCTTCTCATATACGCTCCTTTACACCGCCATCATAACTCCTCCGCGGGCGCAAAATCCTGCCGATAATCGCCCATAATGCCGAAAAACGTCGTCACGGGTCATAAAAAAGCCGCCCCGACGGGACGGCTTTCAAAACCGACGTTTAGACGGCGGAGCATTGCTCCGCCCCTCCGTTCAATGAACTCCGCCCTGTGCGGACACGGAAAGCAGGTCGTTTTTGAGCTTCCACAGTTTTTCGCTGAGGTCGACCTTGTAATACTGCGTATTGACGACGCGCTTGTATTCGGGGAAAAACTCCGCCTTCGACTCGTCGTGATGTCTGCCTATCTCTTCCAGCGACGGCATATCGCAGACGACTTTGCCGTCCCTGATTATGTCGCGCATAAGTTCCTTGACCGTAAACTCTCTGAACGTCGTACGTTTCCACGTCTGTTCGGGATGGAAAACGGTGAGGGGACGGGACGTATCGACGGTTTCGTCCGCGAGGCAGATGAGGTCCGCCGCCGCCATACCGCCGCGGTAAATGCGCACCGTCTTTTTTATGCCGGGGTCGGTGGTCTTGTCGTGACTGTCCGACACCTTGATTTTCGGCACCATTCTGCCGTTCTCCTCAATCGCGCAAAGTTTGTACACTCCGCCGAGGGACGCATTAGAAAAACTCGTGATGAGTTTCGTGCCTATGCCGTAGACGTCTATCTTCGCGTCCTGCGACGCCAGCGCGAGGAGGACGTTTTCGTCAATGTCGTTAGAGGCGAATATCTTGCAGTCGGAATGTCCCGCCGCGTCCAGCATTTTGCGCGCTTCGCGGCTGATGTACGCGAGGTCGCCGCTGTCGAGGCGTATGCCTATCGGCTTGTGTCCCGCGGCTTTCAGGCGGTCGAAGACTTTTATCGCGTTGGGGACGCCGCTTTTCAAAGTGTCGTATGTGTCCACGAGCAGCAGGCAGTTGTCGGGATAAATCTCCGCATACGCTTCGAACGCTTCGAGTTCGGTGGGGAAAGTCATCACCCAGCTGTGGGAATGCGTGCCCGCCACCGCAATGCCGAACATCTCCCCCGCCAGCACGTTGGACGTGGAGCGGCAGCCGCCTATATACGCCGCGCGGGCGCCGTACGTTCCCGCGTCGGGTCCCTGCGCGCGGCGCAGGCCGAATTCGAGTATCTTGGCGTCCGTACACGCGCAAAGGCGCGCCGCCGTAGTCGCTATCAGCGTCTGGTGGTTGATGAGCGTGAGCAGCGCGGTTTCGATAAGCTGCGCCTCGAATATGGGCGCGGATACGGTGAGTATGGGCTCGGACGGGAAAATAATCGTCCCTTCCGGGACTGCACGCAAATCCCCCGTAAAGCGGAACTTCGCAAGCCGTTTCAGGAAGTTTTCGGGGAATATGCCGAGAGAGCGGAGATAATCCAGGTCGCGTTCGGTAAAACGCAGGTCTTTCAGATATTCCACCGCCTGTTCCAGCCCCGCCGCCACGGCATAGGAATAGCCGCCGCTGCCGCGGTAAAACAGGTCGAACACCGCCCTTTTCTCGCTCAGTCCCTCTTGCAGATAGCCGTTCGCCATCGTGAGCTGATAGAGGTCGGTGAGCATTGTGAGATTGCGCTCTGCCGAAAGAGGCGTCCTCATTTCATTCTCCTTTGTTTCCGCCTTGTTTTTCCCCTTTCGAGGACTTTTCGGGCTTATTGTAAATTTTCCAGGGAGTCCTGACCTTGCGGATGTAATCCGCCGACGCGAGGTCGACGAGAGGCACGTCTTCCGCCCCGTAGAATTTCCACACAAGACGGTTGCCCTTCGCAAGCATACGGGTGGCGAACTTATAATTGGCCACGTCGAAGCGGTCGAGCTCCGTGATGCCGAGTTTGCCGTCAAGCACCGCGCCGTTGACTTTGCGGAAGCTCTGGCGGGTCATACACATGAGGACGTACGCCGCCCCGAGCAGCAGCGCCACGGGCACAATCGCTATGCACGCGTACTGCGTAATCGGCACCGCGTCTATACGCAGGGATTCCAGCCACGCTCTGCCGAGGAAATACCAGAAGAAATAGCAGAAACCGAGCAATCCGGGGAAGCGTTTGTTCTTGCGCCACACGGCAAAGAAGATACACGCGCCGATAAAGTTCCATACCATTTCGTAGAAGAATGTGGCGGCGAACCAACCGGGCACGTTGGAATACACCAGGTCGTGATATTCCGACTCGACCCCGCTGGGGTTGTCAATCCACACCGCAAACGGGAATTTCTGAAAACGCGGGTCGAAAATCGGGATGCCGAACGCCTCCTGATTGACGAAATTGCCCAGTCTGCCTATTATCTGCCCCGTCAGCAACGGCACGACCACCAGGTCCACGACATTGCCGAAATTGCACTTCTTGCGGACGCGGTATGCGAAAATGCTCACACCGATAAGTCCGCCCACAAGTCCGCCGATGATTGTGATGCCGCCGTCCCAAATTGCGATGAGGTCGACGAAATCGTCCCAGCTTTCCACGGGGAAATATACGTCGGGACGCACGATGACGTAAAACACGCGGCAGAAGATGACCGCCAGCGGTATGACCCAGAGGAAGAGCTCTATCGCGTCATCCGTGTTGAGATTTATCCTTTTGCACTCGAAGCATATGATGGTCAGCCCGGCAATCATCCCTATCACGATGATGATGCCGTACCACGCCACTTCGAGGTTGCCTATGGTAAAGGCAATCTTGTCTATCGCGGACAGAATATTCATACTTCCTCCGTAAGGGCTATGCGGCAGGCGCCGGGCTCGCGTATCAAAAGGCGGAACACGTTATCTTTGCCGAACTCGGACTTCAACCATTCGTTTACGGCGTCTGAACGGTCTTTTGCGACAAAAAGCAGGATTGTGCCCGCAAATCCGCCGCCGTGAACGCGGCTTGCGAGCACTCCGTCGACGGGCGCGACTTTCGCAAGCGCTTCCTCGATGAGATGGTCGCCGTGAACGGAATAAAGGTTCTGCAATTTCTCCGCCGAACTCCTGCCCGACTCGTTGACGACGGAAAGGAATGTCCCCTCGTCGCAGTCGCCCACCGCTTTCAGAGCGCGCTCCACTCTCACGTTCTCTTCAAAGAAATGTTCGGCGCGGAGCAAGGCGCGCGGCGCGATTTTTCCGCGCAGTCCGTCCTCCGCCGCATAAAACCTTTCGGGTTCGATGTCGCGGAGCAGTTTGCCTCCGAGTGCCTCCGCGACCGTCTTCATCTCCGCGGGTATCGCGGCGTAATCGTCCGTGAGGTCGCTGTGGTCGCCGCCCGTGGCGACGACGAAAATTTCGAGGTCTTCAAAACGCCATACCGCCTTTTCCACCACGGGATTGTCGAAACTGCGGAAATCAATCATATTCACGCCGCCGAGTGCGATTGCGCTCTGGTCCATAAGCCCGCTGGGCTTGCCGAAATAGACGTTTTCGGCATACTGCGACGCTTTTGCCTTGAATATCGGGTCGAGCGCTCCGTCGTTGTAATAATGATTGAGTATCTCTGCGATAATCAGCTCGAACGAACTCGAAGACGACACCCCGCTGCCCTTGGGCACGCAGGAATCCATACAGGCGGTGAACCCGCCCGCGCGCTTTCCCGCACGGACGAAATATTCCGCAACGCCCTTTATAAGCGCGACGGAAGTGCCGAACTCCGACTGCCTGAAAGCGAGGTCGTCGAGAGATACGCGAAGCATAGGATAGTTTTCGGATTTCACTTCGATGACGCCGTCGTCGCGCGGAGCAACCGCGCCGAGCGTGTCGACGGTGACCGCTGCGGCAAGCACTTTGCCCGCGTTATGGTCGGTGTGGTTGCCCACTATTTCGATGCGTCCGGGTGACGAGAAAAATGCGTCGGGCGCGCTGCCGAACGTCTCCGAATGACGCTTCGCGAGCTTCGAGAAGCGAGGGGCGGAAGCGGCTGCCGCGTCTCCGTACAGAGCGCGCATAACACGCGCGGAAGGCACACAGTTTTCAAAATTCTCCGTCGAAATCGTTGCCATCGGGAGTTTCTCCATATATAATGTAAACAGTATTTTTTATGATAACACAGCATTTTGTCGTTTGCAAGGGAAATGCGTGTGCTCAGAGGTTTTATGTCTCCTCGGAAATCTTTCGAAGAATTGGCAAAAATCAACGTCAACAATCTTGTGGACTACGCCGTGAAGAACCTGCATATGGACTCCGCGGACGTCGTTTATGCCACAAATACGCTGCTGGATATGCTGCACCTCACGGAGCCGTCGGACGCTCCCGTCGGAGAATACGACTTTTACGCGTCGCTCACCGCGCTTTCGGAATACGCGGTGCGCAAAGCAATCTGCGCCGAGAGCGACCGTCTGCTCTTCGAAACGCGCATAATGGGAGCGCTCACGCCCCCTCCCTCGAAAGTCATTGAAACCTTCGACAACATCGCGGCGCACGACGGCAGTATGAAAGCCGCGGAATGGCTGGGCGACCTCTCCGAAAAGTCCGCCTATATCCGCCGTCCCGACATCGACCGCAACATACAATGGGAGTACGACAACCCGCGCGGCAAGATTGTCATCACCATCAATCTCGCCAAGCCCGAAAAGACTCCCGAAGAGGTCAGACGCGCCAAAGAAGCGAAGACGGGCTATCCCAAGTGTCTGCTCTGCGCCGAAAACGTCGGTTTTGCCGGCAATGCGGCACATCCCGCGCGCCAGACTCTCCGCACGATACCCTTCGAGCTCGACGGCGAAGAGTGGTTTATGCAGTTCTCCCCCTTCGTCTATTTCGAACAGCACGTCATCGCCATAGCGCGCGAACATCGTCCGATGAACGTCACCGCGGCGACTTTCCGCCGTATGCTCGACTTCGTGGACCTCTTCCCCGGCTATTTCATCGGCTCCAACGCCGCTCTCCCCATCGTGGGCGGCTCCATTCTCGCGCACGACCACTATCAGGGCGGCAAGAAAGTCCTGCCCATCTTCCGCGCGGGCACGCGCAGACACTACCTGATGAAGGACTTCCCCGACGTCAACGTCTCCATTGCGGAATGGTACAACTCCGTCGTCAGGCTGGAAAGCAAAAACCGCGCGCAGCTGCTCGGCGCGGCTGAAATGTTCCGCTCCGCGTGGGAAAACTACACCGACGAAGGCGCAAACGTCATTTGCAGGACGGAGAACGAAGACGGCACCTTCACCCCCCACAACGCGGTCACGCCCATTGCGTGCTTCAACGACGACGGCGAATATCAGATAAGCCTCATCCTCCGCAACAACCGCACGGACGAGAAACATCCCTTCGGCATCTTCCATCCCGCCGCGGAGCTTCACAACATCAAACAGGAAGCGATAGGCATCATAGAAGTTCAGGGGCTGTTCATTCTCCCCGGAAGGTTGCAGCGCGAGTGCGAACAAATAAAGGACATCCTGACGGGACGCACCCCCCTCGACTTCAAGTCGCTTGCGGAAGAGAGCCATCCTCTCAACAAACACCTCGGTATGATTGCGCAGCTTGTCGCGGACGGCGGCACGAATATGAAAGAGGAAAAGGCGGCGGAAGCCATCACGGACTACATCAACGTCGCCTGCGAAAAGATACTCGACACCACCGCGGTGTTCAAGAACGACGCCGACGGTCAGGACCGCTTCGACAGGTTTATACGCACTGTAACGGAATAGTCGCAGGCGCAAGGCAATTTGCACAACACCCCGCAAGCAATGCGGGGTGTTTGTTTTTTCTTTTTTGACTTTGAATAAGTATGCGTCGGGGAGAGATGTCACGCGCCGCTCAGCCAAGCGTTCACAGGCGGTGCAACCGCCGCTTGAACGCCGCGGCGCGTTCTGCGACCTCGCGAGCTAGACGGAAAATTAAACAGACACGGGCGTAGTGCGAGGCGAGTCGCCTTCCTCGCCCCGTGAGCGACGTTCAGTTAGTACCGTCATCCGCTCGGTTATGTGAGTGCGAGAAATAAACTCTCAATAGGAATGTAACGTAAGTCCCGCATTTTGGCAGACGTGCCTTTTATTCCGAACGGGGGAGGAAAGCCCGAAGGGAAGGAGGGGGGTCAATACTCCCATATCAGGTAAAATACTCCCCTCTCTCTTGAATAATGAATATTGCACCCCCTTCCTGCGGGTTTCCCCCGCAACCGTACCCCCTGAAAGGGCACCC